>Ga0207419_1000208_pt1 | contig 48634 bp, 43 predicted proteins | sample ElkSloMetagenome_4_FD_184723 | JGI IMG/M metagenome (GOLD analysis project Ga0207419, IMG submission 184723) | Hot spring microbial communities from Elkhorn Slough, Monterey Bay, USA - MD2A (version 2) | ecosystem: Environmental > Aquatic > Marine > Intertidal zone > Estuary: Microbial mat ...
TGCAGATTGTTTCCTCTACAGACCAAGAAAATCTTCTTTCAGAGCTTTCTCTGTATCCCAATCCAGCAAACGATCAAATTCAGATTCAATACGATTTGAAAGCGTCCAGTCACGTGCAGTTAAGGGTATTTGATATTTCAGGTAGAATGGTTGCCGGTAGAACATACGGGCAAAGGAGCCAGGGTATGAACAGGGAAGTTCTTGATGTGAGTGAACTCTCATCGGGGATGTACTTCGTCAACATTGCAATTGGCGAAAAGCAGTTTTCACAAAAGCTTCAGGTTCAAAACCGATAAAAAGAAAAGCATTTCTTGAAAGGCCGCCGTGAGCGGCCTTTTTAATTGAACAAGCTCGGTTTACAGCTGTTCATGATATATGTCGGGAATCAACATCATATGGCTCAAACGAGACATAAGAATAGACGATCACGAGCCCATGAAAGCCGCCTTAGAAACTGGCGCGCCCTTGATGATCATATACATTTTTGAACCGGAGTTAATTCACCATCCCAACTACAGTTCCAGACATTGGACTTTTCTCTGGCAATCTTTAATGAATTTCAAAGACGATCTGAGTTCTGTTGATTGCGGATTCAAGATCTATCTCGGAGATCCGCTGCATTGTTTCCGTGAACTCAATCATGAATATTCCATCAACAAAGTTTTCTCATATCAGGAATCCGGACTCAAATGTACTTATGATCGAGATTTACGACTGGCAGAATTCTTTAAAACAAATGAGATTGGCTGGGACGAATTTTCTAATAATGGAGTCATCAGAAGACTAAAAAACAGACAGAACTGGACATCACAATGGTATTCAGAAATGGGTTTACCATCGGTAGAGGTTGATCTTAATGCTCTGAGTGAACTTTCTGTTTTAGCCGATACACAAATTGATGATAATCTTCCGTTCAGAGAGTGGATCGTGCAACTTCCGGGAGTACAGCCAGGTGGAGAAAAGGCAGCTTTGAAGTACTTAGCTTCTTTTATAACAGAACGTCATAAAGGCTATTCCAAGGGTATATCCAAGCCCGAAGATTCACGTAAATCCTGCAGTAGGCTTTCGCCCTACTTATCCTGGGGGAACTTATCGTTACGAAGAGCCAATGCCAAATTAAAGAAGGCCAAGACATTTGAAGGCTCGGTAAAAAGAGGCCTTCAAGGTGCCATGACGCGATTTAGGTGGCACAGTCACTTTATCCAGAAGTTTGAGATGGAAGAACGAATCGAGTTTGAGAATTTCAATAGAGGATTTGATGAGTTAGACAGAAAATACTCCGCTCGAAAAATGGCTGCATGGGCAATGGGTCTTACAGGTTACCCCCTCGTTGATGCAACCATGCGTTGCTTGAAAGAAACAGGTTACATAAATTTCAGGATGCGAGCAATGCTGACCAGTTTTGCAACGCATCATCTATGGCAGCCCTGGAAGCAAGTTTCTGCACATTTATCCAGGTTGTTTTTAGACTTTCATCCTGGGATTCACTATCCGCAAATTCAAATGCAAGCCGGTTTGACTGGGATCAATACCATAAGGATTTACAACCCGGTGAAGCAATCAAAAGATCACGATCCCAAAGGAGTTTTTATAAAGAAATGGGTGCCCGAGCTGATGGCATTACCAGAAGAATATATCCACGAACCGTGGAAAATACCTCCTATTGAAGCGCATATTATTGGTTTTGAACTTGGAAAAAAATACCCTAAACCTATAGTAGATACTGATGAATCGAGAAGGCATGCTAGTTCAAAGCTGTGGAGTGAGAAGTCAAAGAAGAAAACGAAAGAAGAATCTAAACGCATACTTAAAAGACATACAATTCCCGGAAGGAGAAATGCATAAAGGCAATAAATCATATTTAGATTCTAAGTTCTGTCCTGTCTGTGGAAGAGAGTTTTCATGGAGAAAAAAATGGCAATCCAATTGGGATGAAATAAAATACTGCAGTGAAAGATGCAGGCGAAATAAATAATATGAAAAGAGTAATAGTCTGGTTTAGAAATGATTTACGAGTAGAAGATAATGAAGCCTTATGGCGAGCAGCTGAAGAATTTGAACAGATTCTTCCGGTATTTATTATTGATGAAAGCCAGCTCAATAAAAAGGATTACAATTCAGCCAAAACGGGCCCGTTCAGAATGCAGTTTCTTTTGGAGTCACTTCAGGATTTGAACAATTCTTTAATTGAATTTGGTAGCGGCCTTCTTGTTAAGGTGGGAAAGCCTGCCGAAGAACTCTCCAAAATTTCATCAGCTGAAAAGATTGATGCAATTTATGCCCATAAAGAGCCAGCCTGGGAAGAGATACAGGAAGAGGAAGCTTTGCGAAACTTAGTTAAGGATGAAGTTAAGATTAAGTACTTCTGGGGGAAGACACTTTTTCATGTGAATGACCTGCCCTTTGACTACAAGAAAACACCAGACGTCTTCTCTAATTTCAGGAAGAAAAATGAGAAATACGGAAAAGTTAGAGCACTCTTCCCCAAACCTGATAAAATAAGCTGGTATACTCCTATTAATTCAACTATTCCCGAACTGAAAGATCTGGGAATGGAGAATTTTAAAATTCCAGAAAGTTCAGCCATTCATTTTAAGGGCGGTGAAAAGGAAGCCATGAAGCGGCTACAGCATTATTTTTTCGAAACGGAGAGTTTGAGCAAATACAAGTACACTAGAAACGGACTCATCGGTGCAGACTACTCTTCAAAATTTTCTCCATGGTTGGCAAATGGAAGCATATCGCCGAGACAGATTTACTACGAAGTAAAAAAGTATGAAGATAATATCAAGTCTAATGTATCAACTTACTGGTTGATTTTTGAGTTGATTTGGAGAGACTTTTTCACCTACGTACTACTGAAATTTGGCAACGAACTATTCTACAAGGGTAGCATTAAAGGAGAGATTCCTGAGATAGATGATCCGAAAGATGAGAAGCTGGAAGCCTGGAAAAATGGAGAAACGGGAATTCCTTTTATTGATGCTAACATGAAGGAGCTCAACCAAACGGGCTTTATGAGTAATCGCGGACGACAAAACGTAGCTAGCTTTCTGGTAAAGGACCTTCAAGTGGATTGGAGAAAAGGGGCGGCTTATTTTGAAGAAAAGCTCATAGATTACGATGTTGCATCCAACTGGGGCAATTGGTCTTATGTTGCAGGAATAGGAAATGACCCACGCGAAGGCCGGTACTTTAACGTTATGACTCAGGCTGACAGGTACGACAAAAAGGGGGAATACGTAAAACTTTGGTTGCCGGAGCTCAAAGACGTTGAAGCGAATTTCATTCACAAACCCTGGCTTATGGAAGCTTCTCGCCTGGAAGAATTAAATCTTAAAAATTCTGTTTTTGGCAATCCGGTATGCGTTCCGGCACAATGGCACTTATAGTTTTCCCACTAGTTTAAAATAATCATTCAAACATTGTCTGATTGACCTGGACGAAGACTCTTTAAACCAGAAGTCTTTCTCTCGGTATCTGAGCCCCAATGTTGAGTTTTCTTTTAAGGCCTTATAAACGATCCTGGCAAATTCGTATTGCGCTTCATTATTTGGTGCAGGTAAAGAAGAAATTGTTACACTTACCCCAGCAGAATCTTTAATGAGTACCCCTCCACTGAACTTGTTTGTAAATGTGGTGTCAAGACGAATAAAAGCTTCATTTGCTCTCCAGCTGTGATAAATGGCAAAAGGCAATAGCGCTTCATCTGAACTTTTTAAACTGCTCAATCTATGCACATCGAAAATACCCTCGCCCTCCTCGCTGGTGGAATAATAGAAGAGCCGCACATTTTTAAAATACAACTCGTCAGCCTCGTTGGTGTCGAAACTCACAAAATCAATTTTCTCAGGCCGCGTATCAGGTTGGAAAATGATAATTACAACGAGCATCATTACAACCCATGCTAAGAACCATTTTGTGAGTTTGCTGTTAAACATATATATAAAACAAAGTGTTTTTCCCCTTGTTTATAAACTGACTTGCGATAGAAGTATATGGAGTTAATGACAAATACTGGTGAAAAACTCAACGAAGTGCTCACTGATCAGAAAGTGCTTCTCGTATTCTTGAGGCATTTTGGGTGTACATTTTGTAGAGAGACAATGAGTGATTTGGCTAAAGTTAAAAGAGAGCTGGATCGCAATGGGATTGATATTGTCATTGTACATATGATAGACAATAAAACAGCCCAGGAGATGTTGAATGTATATGGGCTGGATGATGTACAACACGTATCAGATAAATCAAAATTACTATATAAAAAATACGGTCTGCACAGAACAGGTGCTAAAGCTATGTTTGGATTCAAAAACTGGTGGCGAGCTTTTGTTGCAGGTTTGATTAAAGGACATTTGATTGGCAAACCAGCCGGAGACCCCTGGCAAATGCCGGGAGTATTTTTCATAGATAATAATCAAATTATCAATAAATTTGAATATCGATATGTTTCTGATAGACCTGATTTCAGAAACTTGGCAAGAGCCTGATTATGTTATTCAATATTTTCCTTTTTGTAGGTACATTCTTTTTTATGGAATTTATGGCTTGGTTCATGCATAAATATGTTATGCACGGATTGGGTTGGTATTTCCACAGGGACCATCACCACAGAGAGCCAGGCTTTTTTGAAAAGAATGATGTATTCTTTTTGATCTTTGCCATTCCTTCCTGGCTGTTTATCATGTTCGGAGTTATGTCCGCTTCAGAGTGGCAAGTATCCATAGGTTCAGGTATTGCGGCATATGGCTTTTGTTATTTCCTGGTACACGATGTTTTTATCCATCGAAGATTTAATTGGTTTAAGCACACAGACAATTTTTACCTCAGAGCCATTCGAAAAGCTCATAAAGTACATCACAAGCATTTGAAAAAAGAAGAAGGAGAATGCTTCGGTATGCTTATCGTTCCATTTAAGTATTTTCGAGAAGCTTTAGCATTTCAAAAAAAGAGATAAAGCTAAATCGAAATATTTTGGAGAGCTTTTACTACTTACTCATACTAATCGTTTCAGTTACTTACCCACTCGCAAGCAGTTTTGAGAAGAGAGTTAGATTTTATAAGTACTGGAGAGGCGTATTTTTAGGTGTGGCCGTAATGAGTCTCATTTTCATCCCATGGGATGTTTGGTTCACATCAAAAAGCATTTGGGGCTTTAACGAGAAGTATATCACTGGATTCAAAATTGCTAATCTGCCCGTAGAAGAAGTCCTCTTCTTTATGGTTGTGCCCTTTTGTTGCGCTTTTATCTATGAAGTGCTCAACTATTTCGTTCCCGTTTCTCCCTTAAGTAAAATAGAAAATAAACTGACAGCGGGTTTAATCTTCGTTTGTTTCGTGGTTTCTGTGGTATTTGTAGACAGGCTCTACACTTTTACGACATTCTCCCTTCTCGCATTATTTTTAATCTGGCACCTTCTCGTTAATCGCAGTGATTACATGGGTAAGTTTTACTTGGCATACATTATAATATTAATTCCGTTTACTGTAGTGAATGGAGCACTCACCGGAATGTTTACCAACGAGCCCGTTGTATGGTATAATGATGCCGAAAACCTAGGTGTTCGTGTTATTACAATCCCATTAGACGACTTTGCGTACAACATGCTTATGCTTTTGATTGTTATAACAGTACTAGAATCTTTCAAAATCCGCAGAATGAGCGGTATTTTGAATGTAACATAGGTATTGTGAATAAAGTAAAAAAGCTTGAAAAAGCTCTCACAGAAAGAGAGCTGGACAGAATTATTGAAATGGCTTGGGAAGATAGAACCCCATTTGATGTCATAGAAGATCAGTTTGGCGTAGATGAGAAAACGGTCATTGAGCTCATGAGGAGAAACATGAAGCCCTCAAGTTTCAGAATGTGGCGTAAACGCGTTCAAAACCGATCTACCAAGCACTTAAAAAAAACGGAAGCTAAGGGCGATAGGTTTAAAAGCTCTCGCCAAAAGCACATATCTTTAAATAAAATTTCCAAACGTTGAGAAATAAGGAAATACTACACTACGAAAAATACTTTGTAAGCGAGAAGTCGCCGTGGATGGTTTTCGTCCATGGTGCGGGAGGGAGCATTAGGACCTGGCAAAAGCAGATTAATTTTTTCAAAGGGAAGTTTAATTTACTATTAGTAGATCTTAGAGACCACGGTAATTCTAAGAACCTGGAAAACGAAACACCTTTCGATTTTGAAGGGATTGCCCTCGATGTAATAAAGGTGATGGATTCATTAAGTATTCACAGAGCTCACTTTCTCGGGGTGTCAATGGGTAGTATTATAATTCGTCAAATTGAAAGAAACGATCCACACCGAGTTTTATCAGTTATTCTGGCAGGCGGAATTTTTAAGATGAGTACTAAAATTAATACGCTGGCTTATCTGGCCAGAACACTCACACGGATACTTCCTTTTCAAACACTCTATCAACTTTTTGCATTGGTCTTGCTTCCGAGAGAGAATCATACCGCGAGTAGAAAGCTCTTTATTCGCGAAGCGAAAAAGCTCAGGAAGAATGAAGCCCGAAAATGGCTTCGCCTTGTAAAAAAACTCAATAGTACCTTACAGCGAATGTTTGCTGAAAAGATAAACGCACCCTGCCTGGTAGTTATGGGCGCACAAGACCATGTTTTTTTAGAACCTGCAAAAGAATACGTGGATAAATACGGAGAAGTCGTACTTCAGGTAATTGACAAATGCGGTCATGTTTGCAACATTGAGCGCGCTCATGAGTTTAATGAATACTGTCATGAGTTTATTCGAAACCTCGAAAGACAGAATTTGAAAGCACTATCATAATGGCTACAAAAACAAAAAAGAAAATTTCTAAAACAGATCTCGTAGACGCTTACATTAAGAAGCTCCTACTAGAAGGGAAAAGACCTCACACGGTTTACGCATTTGCTGCAGATCTGGGCATGTCTGAAGATGAGTTTTACAGCTTTTACAGTTCGTTTAATTCGCTAGAATCAGACATCTGGACAAGCTTTATGGCAGAAACCCTCCAAACCCTAAAAAAGGATAAAAGCTTTGAAAGCTTTGGATCAAGAGAAAAGCTCCTGGCCTTTTTCTATACTCACCTGGAAATTCTAAGAAGAAAGCGCAGCTATGTTATTATGCGGGCAGGAGAGCTTAAGAAATCGCCTAAAACTCCTTTCTGGATTAAAAAGTACAAAGAGCATTACAACGATTTCGTGTCAGACTTAATATCAGATGGAATAGAGAGCAATGAAATTAAGGAAAGGCCTTATCTGACAGAACAATACAGCAAGGCTTTCTGGCTGCAGCTAATGTTTGTCATTGATTTTTGGACCAATGACAATAGCGAGCAATTTGAGAATACCGATGCAGCAATAGAAAAAGCCGTTGATCTGAGTTTTAAACTTCTAGGTGAGTCAACGCTTGACTCAGCTCTTGATCTGGCAAAATTCATTTGGCAAACGAAGGGATAATATGAAAGAACAGGACAGGATACCCGTATCCAAGGTGCAGCGAGCTACAAAATTTGTAGGTACAGGAGCCAAGATGGGAGGAAATTATTTGAAGTACTACGCCAAGAAATTGGTAGATAAAGAAACAGACCGCTCTGAGTTAGACGAGGCCAATGCCAATGATGTCTACAATTCACTTAGTGAGTTAAAGGGCAGTGCCTTAAAGGTAGCTCAGATGATGTCTATGGACGAGAACATTCTGCCTAAAGCCTATGCCCAGAAATTTCAAATGGCTCAATACAATGCGCCGCCTTTGTCCTACCCGCTGGTCGTAAAGACCTTTAAAAGGTTTTTCAATCAATCGCCTGAAGAAATATTTGACTCATTTACACACAAGGCAGTAAATGCCGCATCTATTGGTCAGGTTCATCAAGCTGAACTGGACGGAAAAAAATTCGCCGTGAAAATTCAATATCCCGGTGTGGCTGACAGTGTGTCTAGCGATTTAAAGTTGGCAAAGCCCATTGCTACACGAATCATGAATGTAAAGGGGAAAGACCTTGATCATTATCTCAAAGAAGTAGAAGAGAGACTGCTGGAAGAAACAGATTACGAGCTGGAGCTCAGAAGATCGGTTGACCTCACCGAAAAAAGCAGCCATTTTAGAGACATCGTCTTTCCAAAATACTATCCAGAATACTCTTCCAAAAGAGTGATTACCATGGATTGGATAGATGGCCTGCATTTGACAGACTGGTTAAAGACAAACCCAAACCAGGAAATCAGGAATAAGATTGGCCAGGCCCTGTGGGATTTTTACGATTTTCAGATTCACGAGCTAAAAGAAGTTCATGCCGATCCACATCCTGGCAACTTCATTATTGCAGAAGGTAAAAAACTCGCCATTATTGATTTTGGTTGTGTGAAGAGCATTCCCGAAGATTTTTACAGCGAATACTTTGAATTGATGCGTCCGGGAATAACCAGAAATCAAGACTCTTTTATGAGATTACTTCACCGTCTGGACTTTCTCCGCGAAGAAGACTCTAAAGCTGAGAAATCTTTCTTCTCCAAAACTTTTATGCGGATGGTAGACTTGTTAGGTAAACCTTTCGGAACAGAAGAATTCGACTTTAGTGATAAGGCATATTTTGAAAAAATCTACTCATTGGGAGATGAAATCTCTAATGACAAGCAATTTAGAAGGAGTAACGGCGCACGTGGTTCAAAACACGGTATATACATAAATAGAACTTATTTCGGACTGTATAATATCCTACATCAGATTGGTGCAAAGGTTAAATCTGGAACGCGATTGCTACCTGAACTGCCAAAAGCATCCTAATCGTAAATGTCCGCTGAAAAAACACTGCGTCTTGTATTAGGTGACCAATTAAACCACCAGCATTCCTGGTGGAGTGATGATCCAAAGAATATTGTGGTAGTTATGGTTGAATCCAAAACCGAAACGGGTTATGTTGATCATCACATTCAGAAGGTTATCGCCTTCTTTCTTTCCATGCGAAACTTTGCAGAGTTTTTAGTGAATAAAGGATTCGAAGTAAAGTACATTAAAATAGACGATGAGAATAATGCAGGCTCTATTCCTGATAATATTCAGGAGCTTGTAAGAGATCTGGACATTCAAAAGTTTGAGTATCAGTTGCCGGATGAGTACAGGCTTGACAGAGCCATCAAATATCTCTGCAACGAGCTTAGCATCGAGACGCAGGCTTATGATTCAGAACATTTCTTGACCGAAAGGAAGGAGCTGAAAGAGTTCTTCGAAGGGAAGAAGACCTATTTGATGGAATCGTTTTACAGAATGATGCGCAAGAAGTACAATATTCTCATGGATGGAGATGAGCCTGCTCAGGGAAAGTGGAATTTTGACAAGCAAAACAGAAAGAGCCTTCCTAAAAATCATCAGCCCATTGAACCGAAACTCTTCAAGAAAGAGGTGTCAGAACTCGTTGAAATTCTCAATGATCTCCAAATAGATACGATAGGCAGCCTTGACGAAGGGAACTTTATATGGCCGGTTAGCAGAAAGGAGTCCTTAGAATTGCTCAACTTTTTCGTTGATAGTTGCCTGGATAATTTTGGCGACTACCAGGACGCAATGGCAGAAGGTGAATGGTCAGTATATCATTCCAGGTTAAGTTTTGCCATGAACAGTAAAATGCTTTCTCCCTTAGAGGTTGTAAAGGCAGTAGAAAAAGCCTGGCATAAGAATAGTGAGATTCCTATTTCGTCCGTAGAGGGTTTTATCAGGCAAATCATAGGTTGGCGGGAATATATGCGAGGAGTTTATTGGGCCAAAATGCCCAATTATAAATCGCTGAATTTCTTTCAACACAAGCGAAAATTACCTTCATGGTTTTGGGATGGAAATACGAAAATGAACTGCCTGAAGCAGGCCATTGGTCAATCGCTTGAATACGCCTATGCACATCATATTCAGCGGTTAATGATTACAGGCAATTTTGCACTTCTCGCTGGAATAGATCCCGATGAAGTAGATAAATGGTATCTCGGTATATATATCGATGCAATAGAGTGGGTAGAAATTACCAATACACGAGGTATGAGTCAGTTTGCCGATGGTGGAATTGTAGGTACCAAGCCATACGTATCATCTGCCAATTATATTGACAAGATGAGTAATTATTGTAAAGACTGTCATTATAGTAAAACCAAAAAAACGGGAGAAGGAGCCTGTCCCTTTAATTCATTTTTCTGGAACTTCTATCAAAATAACAGAGATAAGCTGGAGAAAAACCCCCGAATTGGATTTGTCTATACAACGCTTGATAAAATGAATGATGAAAAGAAGGCGGAGCTCTTCGATCAGGCGGAAGATTATCTCAAGAATATCAATAACCTTTAGTACAGCATTTGCAGGTGATCTTGAAGCCTTTTTATCAGAAGACTTACAATTCTCTTATTAATCTCAACTTTATTTTCACAGTAAAATTCATATTCTCGCAAGGTCATCACGCTGACTACTGAAGCTATCAAGGAATTTTTGATTCTAGGATCTCTCTTCAAAACATCTTCAATGTAATTTTTCTGCGTGCTCTGGTTATATGCATTAAATGCAGGCTTAAATTTTTTGACGTATTTTCTAAATTGAGCGAGAACGATGCTGTTTTGAAATTTCAAAATTGGCCTCAGAGTTTCAGTCTGAAAATACTCCATGTCACTCATTGACAGGCGGTCAACATCAAGTGTTGGTCGGATACTTTTTAGCCTTTCGTCACGTTCGCTCTTCATCGAAGTTTCCATGTCCATATTTTATATAGAAAACAACTACCTTTAGGTTTCGGTTCACAATAGAAGCTGAAAAATAAAAGCTCTGCGCGATGAATCATAGTAAAGTATATCAGCCCTAAATGTATGAAATCTCTTTTTTTCGGTTTTTTCATCTTATTTGCTTCTTTTCTGGCTAATGCGCAAACAGAAAATGCCAATCAAGCCATGCAAGAAATTTTCGGTGAGGAGATTGATTTGCCCACCAAATATTCATTTGACAAGAAAGTGGTTATGGAGATCGCCATGGGTAACCCCGAAGGAGATATTAAAACGCTTACATATGCAATGCGTTATCGAGAAGACAACTCCAGTGTGGGTATGACCCCTATTCAAGGAGACGGTGAAGGACGAAGTTCCCTGGGCACTACTATAATAGATTTTGATCAGCTGAAGATGATCACATTTATCGAGACGAATGACACGAAGATGGCTACAGTTTTTTCCATCGGAGAAGACCAGTTAAGTTCCGAATCTAGTTTCGCTAAAAATAAACCCCAATTCAACCCAACGGGAGAAGAAAAAGAAATTCTGGGATACAATTGTAAAGAATACCGCGTGAAGAGTAAGAAAATGACTGGAACTGTTTGGACATCAGAAGATCTAGACATTAATCTTACAAAGAGCTTTGAAGCCCTCGGGCTCCAATTCGATATAGGAGATAGAGATTCGGAAGAAAATACGGGAGGATTTATCATGGAGTTTGAAACAACCGATAAGGAATCGGGGAAAAAAATCCATATGCAGGTTAAAGATATTGACCTGAAAGATCGGTTTAGTCTCTCTACCAAAGGTTACATTTTCACATCCATGCCCGTAGTTGAAGAAGAGCATCGCGAATAGCTCAGCTCTTCACCTTGCTCCGCATTGTATAAGCTAGACCACTTTACTATCTTTGCGGGTCTTTAAATCAGACCTTTAAAATGTCAAAATATCCTGAGTACAAGAAGCTTGATCTCCCGGGTTTAGCGAAGGGAGTTATGGAAGAGTGGGATAGGGATAACACTTTTCAGAAAAGCGTAGAGTCCAGGCCAGACTCAAAACCCTTTGTGTTCTTTGAAGGCCCTCCTTCAGCAAACGGAATGCCTGGTATTCACCACGTTATGTCGCGTACGATTAAGGATATTTTTTGCCGTTACAGAACGAATAAAGGCTACCGGGTAGAGCGAAAGGCGGGCTGGGATACCCATGGCTTACCCGTAGAGCTTGGCGTGGAGAAAGCTCTCGGCATTACCAAAGAAGATATTGGTAAGAAGATCTCTGTAGATGAGTACAATGAAGAGTGCCGTAAAGCAGTCATGAAATACACGGATGTTTGGAATGACCTTACCCGTAAAATGGGCTACTGGGTTGATATGGACGATCCGTATATAACTTATGAGAACAAATACATAGAATCTGTTTGGTGGCTATTGAACCAATTGCACGAAAAGAATCTTCTCTATAAAGGCTATACCATTCAACCTTACTCACCGGCAGCCGGAACCGGGCTGAGCTCGCACGAGCTCAATATGCCGGGTACGTATCAAAATGTTAAGGATACTTCAGCTACAGCTCTCTTTGAATTGACACCTGATGGGCAAGCAAAAATGTCAGAGCTGACTGAAAACTCAGGTATTCCATTCTATTTCATAGCCTGGACAACTACTCCCTGGACCCTACCTTCAAATACAGCCCTGGCAGTAAATCCAAAGTTTACTTATGCTATTGTCAGAAGCTATAATCAATACACGGGTAAACCCTTTTTAGGAATTCTTGCTGAAGAACTTGTAAGTAAGCAATTTACAGGCAAATACAAAGCAGTAGAAAGCAAAGAAGAATTTGAAACATTTGATGATTCTGCGAAGAACATTCCTTATGAAATTGTGGCCAGATTAAAAGGGTCAGAGCTTGTAGGGATACGCTATCACCAGTTGCTTCCTTACGTTCTTCCTAAGGATAATCCTGAAAATGCTTTTCAGGTGGTTGCTGGTGACTTTGTTACCATTGAAGACGGTACGGGTATCGTTCATATCGCGCCCACCTTCGGTGCAGACGATGCCAACGTAGCAAAACAAGCCGGTGTGCCGCCAATGCTTATTGAAGATGAGCAGGGTAATGCAGTTCCTCTGGTAGATCTTCAGGGAAGATTTGTGAAAGAACTTGGAGACGGCCTGGGTGGAATGTATGTGAAGAATGAATACTATCCGGCTGGTGAAGCGCCTGATAAGTCTGTTGATGTGCTGATATCAATCAAACTCAAGGAAGAGAATAAGGCCTTTAGAATTGAAAAGTATGAGCACAGCTATCCGCATTGTTGGCGAACCGATAAACCTGTGCTCTACTATCCGCTGGACTCCTGGTTTATCAAAACCACAAACGTAAAGGATCGGCTCATAGAATTGAACAAAACCATCAATTGGAAACCGGCGAGCACGGGAACCGGACGATTTGGCAACTGGTTAGAAAACCTGAACGATTGGAATCTTTCACGTTCAAGGTATTGGGGCATTCCTATTCCTATATGGCGAACAGAAGAAGGAACAGAATCTGTTTGCATAGGAAGTGTTGAAGAACTAAAGAAAGAATGCGAAAAGTCTGTGCAAGCGGGCTTAATGAAAACAAATCCTTTAGTTGACTTTGTTCCCGGAAATATGGATAAATCAAATTATAATCTCTTTGACCTCCATAAAAACCACGTCGATGAAATTGTTCTTGTTTCTCCCTCCGGCAATCCGATGAGAAGGGAAGCAGATCTAATTGATGTATGGTTTGATTCTGGCTCTATGCCATATGCTCAGTGGCATTATCCTTTTGAGAACAAAGAAAAAGTTGATAATCATAAGGCTTTTCCAGCTGATTTTATCGCTGAAGGAGTAGATCAGACTCGTGGGTGGTTCTTTACTCTTCATGCCATATCTACGATGTGTTTTGATTCAGTCGCCTACAAAGCAGTAGTTTCTAATGGCCTTGTACTGGATAAGAATGGGCATAAAATGAGCAAGCGACTCGGAAATGCTGCTGATCCCTTTGAAACCCTCGGGATGTATGGCCCGGATGCCACACGCTGGTATATGATAACGAATGCACAGCCCTGGGATAACCTGCGATTTGATATGAACGGCATCGTTGAGGTTCAACGTAAGTTTTTTGGAACGCTCTATAATACATATGCCTTTTTTGCACTGTATGCCAATTTGGATGGCTTTACTTATAGCGAGCCAGATATATCCATGGCTGAGCGCCCCGAATTAGATCAGTGGGTTGTTAGCAGACTCAATTCGCTTACCAAAGAAGTTGACGCTGCTTATGATGATTACGAACCCACTCGCGCCGGAAGATTAATCCAAAACTTCGTTACTGAAGAATTGAGTAACTGGTACGTTAGGCTGTGCAGAAGGCGGTTCTGGAAAGGTGATTACGGCCAGGATAAACTAGCGGCTTATCAAACGCTCTATGAGTGCCTGGAAAAGGTGGCTGTTCTTTCTGCACCCATAGCTCCCTTCTTTTCGGATAGATTATTTAAGGACTTAAACAAGGCTACCAATAGGTTTGAAGATTCGGTTCATCTGGCAGATTTTCCGGAGTTTAATTCCAGTCATATAGATGAATTACTCGAGCAGAAAATGAGCCTGGCTCAAAGAATTACATCCATGGTTTTGGGGCTCAGAAAGCAGGAGCAAATTAAAGTCCGTCAGCCGCTTCAGAAAATTATGCTCCCGGCTATGAGCAGCGAAAAAACAATCTTAATCAAAGATGTAACAGACTTAGTGCTGAGAGAGGTTAATGTCAAGGAGCTGGAGTTTATGAATGAGGAGGATAATATTCTTGTAAAAGAGATTAAGCCCGATTTCAAAAAGCTGGGCCCTCGCTTCGGAAAGCAAATGAAAGCGGTGGCAGCAGCGGTGGGTACCTTTGATCAGGATGACATATCAACTCTGGAAAAAGAAGGAAAGGCAACTTTGCTGGTTGATGGCCAGGAAATAGAATTAAGGACTGATGATGTCTTAATTTCGACCAAAGATGTGCCGGGATGGCTGGTGTCTTCAGATGGCGATTTGACTGTTGCTCTTGACTTTTCAATTACGGATGAGCTCAAAGATGAAGGAATTGCAAGAGAATTCGTTAACAGAATTCAAAACCTGAGAAAAGACAGCGGTTTGGAAGTGACCGATAAGATTGCCTTACAAATTGAAAATCACGCAGAAATTGAGCGGGCAATAAAAAATAATTTGGACTATATTTGCGCCGAAACACTGGCAGGGTCTCTTGAACTCGTTTCAGAAATCAGAGACAACTCGGCCAAAGAAGTGGAAGTAGAGTCTGGTGTAGAAACACGTATTGCCCTTCAGAAATTATAATCACGATACTATGAGCGAAGAGAAATCAAGATATTCAGACGACGAACTAAAAGAATTTAAAGAGCTGATTGAAAAGAAGCTTGCAGATGCAAGAGAAGATCTTGCTCAGCTTAAGCAGTCACTGTCTTATGCTGACGACAATAGCACGAATGACACAGCTTCCAGTTTCAAAATGATGGAAGATGGTTCTGAAACAATGTCAAGGGAAGAAACGGCTCAGCTGGCTTCAAGACAAGAGAAGTTTATCAGCCACCTTGAAAGTGCTCTGCGCAGAATTGAAAATAAAACGTACGGTATCTGCAGGGCAACAGGCAAGCTGATAAAAAAAGAAAGATTGAGATTAGTACCTCACGCTACTTTGAGCATTGAAGCCAAACAGCAACAAGATCGACGCTAAGGAAGGGAGAGATTTTCGCAAGAAGCTGGCAATTATTACGCTTGTCAGCATTCTTCTTATTGACCAAATTTCCAAAGTCTGGGTTAAGACCAATATGTACCTAGACGAATCTATTCCGGTATTTGGAGACTGGTTTTTTATCCACTTTATTGAAAATCCGGGAATGGCATTTGGCGTGGAGTTTGGAGGAGAAATGGGAAAGTTGCTTCTCAGCCTTTTCCGTATCGTAGCCATCGGATTTATTACTTATTACATCATCAACCTTATAAAGCAGAAGGCGGCTAGAGGACTTATTTTTTCAGTTGCTCTGGTGCTTGCAGGAGCTACCGGAAACATTATTGATAGCGCTATTTACGGACTAATATTCAGTGAAAGCCCTCCCTATTTACCTGAGGTGGCAACTATGTTTCCACCCGATGGCGGATACGCTAGCTTTCTGCATGGAAAGGTGGTTGATATGCTATACTTTCCCATCATAGACACGCATTGGCCTGATTGGGTACCTTTCTTCGGAGGAGATCGCCTGCAATTTTTCAGACCGGTTTTTAATGTTGCCGATTCTTCCATTACTGTAGGCATGGCTCTTATTCTAATTAATCAAAAGAAGTATTTTGATCACTCTAAAGAGGAAGAAAAGGATGAGCTAGCGGATGAGCTCAAGAGCGAGAAGGATCCCGAATAATTCAACCGGGTTATGTGGCCCCTCTATAAAATACATGGCATCAGATGGGTGTGAATGCGCCCCATTAAATATTACGCCATTCTGCACATTGTAAACTACATCTAATTCAAAATTTGAATCTCCTTCGTATATCTTGCCGTTGGGACTTAGTGTGTAGGCAATTTGAGAAGTGTACATAGCGTTTCCTCTATAAAGTCTGCCGTTTTTATAGGTAAAGATTAGATCAAATTCGGAGCCTGAGGGGCCTGCCATGATTCTATTTCCTTTCACCGTGACCAGAGCATCGTTAAAATTCAAACTAAATCCCGGAAAAATTCTTCCATTGGCCGAATGCAAAACCTGGTGAGTCAAGGTATATCCATTCCCGGCGTATACCTGAAATTGTCCTTGTGCTTCGCGGATCAAACCGAAAGCTAGAAAAAGAGTTAAGAGACAGATTCTGAACATACCCAAAGCATTCATAAACCGGGCCATTTTATGCATCCATCAGAGAATTGACAAGGATTTCAGCTATTTGAACCGCATTTGTGGCCGCTCCCTTCCTTAGATTATCAGAAACGATCCACATATTCAGGCTCTTTGGCTGAGAAAGATCTCTCCTAATCCTGCCTACAAATACTGCGTCCTTCCCCTCGCTGTATACCGGCATAGGGTACTGATTCACATCGGGATTATCTTGCAAGACAATTCCCGGTTCATCGTTCAGTAACCTCCTGACGACAGACAAATCAAACTCATTTTCAAATTCAATATTGACAGATTCAGAATGCCCACCTACCACGGGTACTCTCACAGAGGTTGCCGTTACTTCTATGGCCGGATCTAGAATTTTCTTCGTTTCGCGAGTCAGCTTGAGTTCTTCTTTAGTGTAGCCTTCTTCTTCAAAAACATCGCAATGGGGAAGACAATTCTTATCAATGGGGTAGGGGTAAGCCATTCTATCTTTCACACCATTTCGCTCGTTTTCCATTTGTTCTAAGGCAGCTTTTCCCGTTCCCGTTATGGATTGATAGGTAGAAACAACTACCCGCTTTACTTTAAAGGCTCGGTGCAGGGGTGCAAGAGTCATGACCAATTGAATGGTAGAGCAATTGGGATTAGCGATAATGAAGTCTTCTGACGTGAGAAGATTTCCATTAATTTCCGGAACAATGAGCTTGTGCTGTGGCGACATGCGCCAGGCGGAAGAATTGTCAATCACTCTGCAGCCAATGGCAGCAAATTGTGGAGCAAATTCAAGACTGGTTTGACCACCTGCTGAAAAAATTGCCAGGTCTGGCTTCTTATTTAGGGCATCCGCAATATTCGTCACCAGGTATTTCTGTCCCTGAAACTTTACAGATTTACCCACACTTTTTTCAGATGCAACGGGAATGAGTTCATCTACCTGAAACTTTCTCTCCTCAAGCACCTTTAGAGCCACTTGTCCAACCATTCCGGTGGCTCCAACTAAAGCTAATCGCATAAGTCTTTTTGATTTAGACAGAGCAAAAGTAGTATATTTAAATCCAGTCAATACGCACAGACCTTGCGAAAATCAATCACAACATTATCTGCCCTTTTGATCTGTACAGCAGCTATTTTCTGTCAGGATATCAATGATGATTTTAGCGATGGTGACTTTTCTGACAATCCAGCCTGGACTGGAGATACAGAAGATTTTATCATCAATGACGACTTTGAATTACAGCTCATGGCAGATGGGGGTGGTGAGTCTGTACTTTATCTAAATGCAGCTACGGCCGACTCCACTCAGTGGGAGTTCTTTATCCGTCAGGAATTCTCACCTTCTTCATCAAACTTTGCCCGGGTTATCATGAGAGCGGATAATCCGAATATTGGAAGTGATTATAATGGGTATTTTCTGAAAATTGGTGGTGAAAGTGGAGATTCTGATGCCATCGAATTCTACAGGAAAGATGGAAATTCTGAAGCATTGCTATTGAGCGGAGAAGATGGAGACCTGGCGGGAGACCCTTCCGGCGGTAGATTCAGAGTGGTTGTAAACGACGAAGGAGAATGGACTTTATCTGCCGATTATGCGGGTGGAACAGACTTTTCTGAATTAGGCACGGCAGTAGACAATACATATTCTGCCGGGCTGTATTTTGGTTTCCATTGCACTTATACCAGTACACGCTCTGATAAGTTTTTCTTTGATGATATATCACTCGGCCCACTCTTCGTAGACGAAGACCCTCCCATTCTGCTCAGCGCAACAGCCTTAGGGGCTACGGAAGTGGAGCTTGTTTACAGCGAACCCCTTGACCAGACCTCTGCTGAAGATTTGGCCAATTACACCATTAGCAATGGCATAGGTCAACCGATAGAGGCTGAACTCCAGGCCGATCAAACTCATGTTTTACTCACACTTCCTCAGCCCATGGAAAGTGGCACCACTTATCTGTTAACTGCTTCGGATGTATCAGATATAAATGGAAATATTTCTGGTGAGCAGGAAACAGCGTTTTTCTACGTCGAGCCATCCGCAGGTGAATTCAGGCAGATTGTGATCAACGAGATTTTTGCAGATCCCACACCCATAGTTGGCCTTCCGGATGCCGAATATCTGGAGATTTTCAACGCAAGCGATCTCTATTTCGATCTAGAAAATTGGACGCTTGTAAATACGGAGACTGAAAGACCACTTGCTCCAATTTTATTTGAACCGGGGCAATTTCTAATCCTTTGCGATGCAGATGATCAAGAGCTATTTGAAGATTTTGGACCCGTTTTGGGAATAGAGTCTTTTACAGCACTCTCTAATTCTGGAGATAGCCTTAGCCTTCTCAATGCTGACGGCGATATTATTGATTGGGTTTCTTATACCGATGATTGGTATAACGACCCCATTAAACAAGAAGGCGGATATTCTCTGGAATTAATTAACCCCTTTACCCTTTGTAGTGGTCCTGAGAACTGGTCTGGTTCAGACAATCCGACAGGAGGATCACCCGGGGCAGAAAACAGCATTTTCGACGATACCCCAGATACCGAAGCCCCGGTTCTGGAAGATTACCTGGTTCAAAGCTCTACTCAAATCGTTTTGGAATTCAGTGAAGTAATGGACGAAAACTCTCTGATTAATGGACTCTACATGTGGAATCAGGGAATAACCACACTAGAAGTGCTTCCGGGCTCTAATTTGCTAACAGCTCTAATTACACTTTCAGATCCCCTTCAAACGGGAGTGAATTACCAATTATCCATTACCGGTTTAACTGACTGTGAAGGGAATCTTATTCAAGAGACTTCTTTAGAAATATTAATCGGAGAAATACCACTTTTTGGTGAGTTGGTATTGAGTGAAATCATGGCCGATCCCAATCCGACTCAAGCACTTCCCGATGCTGAATACTTTGAGCTGGTGAATATCGGTAAACGCGCTATTGAACTATCGGGACTGAACTTAAACGATATCTCCTTTTTAAGTGGGCAAGTGCTCTTCCCGGGAGAATATTTAATTTGTGTAGATGATGAAAATGCGGCTTTCTATCCGAATGCTTACGTAATTGATGATTTAGGACCTACCTATTTCACTAATTCAGGTAGAGAATTGATTTTAACCAATCAATTGGGCGAGCGATTGGATCGGGTCAACTACGCGGATACATGGTACAAGGACCCCGACAAAACCGACGGAGGCTTCAGCCTGGAGAGAAAAAATTTGAGTGAGATTTGTAGAGCTAGCGAAAATTGGTCGGCTTCTGAAGCCACGGAAGGCGGCACACCCGGTGAGGTAAACTCTAATTTTACCACAGATACGGATAACACTCCTCCTGAGCTTAGAACTGCCCTTGTGGAAGATTCTCAATCTCTGAGACTCCTCTTTAGCGAGCCTCTGGATTCAACGAATATTGACGGAATTTCACTGGAATTTAATCCAAAGCTGGAAGTTCAAACGGTAGAAAACATCGCGCCGGAATATAGTTCCATTCGTGTAAGTCTGGCAGAAGAGATTTTAACGGGAATCGTTTACACGCTTAATATCCTGAATGTAAATGACTGTTCAGGAAACATTTCAGAAACTTCCGAAGAAATACAATTTGGATTGCCGGAACCCGGGGTACCCGGAGATGTCCTGATTAACGAAGTATTGTTTAATCCCCGGACGGGAGGTGCAGATTTCGTAGAAGTGGTAAACGTAGCGCAAAAGGTTGTCAGCATCCAAAGTTGGCGTCTTCAGAACCAGGACGAAGTTACCGATATAGTGTCTGAAGAGCCCGTTTCTATTCTGCCTGGTCAGTATCTGGTATTAACCCGCGATCAACAAAACATCTACATAGAATATCCGTCTGCTATTCGCGAGAACTTTTTGGAGATGGATGATACGCCTGCATTTAATAACGGAGATGGTTCGGTTATTCTTCTAAATGAACAATTAGAGATCATAGACCGCTTTGACTACGACGAATCATACCATTTTGAATTGCTGAACTCGGTAAAGGGAGTGAGTCTGGAAAGATTGAGTTTCACCCGAAGTACGAACGACCCCGGTAATTGGCTTTCCGCTTCAGAGCAGGTGGGTTTTGCCACCCCCGGATACCTAAACTCGCAGTACAACCCTGAGGGAGCTTCAGGTGGTTTCTTTGAGTTGGAAAGAGAAGTGTTTTCTCCGGATAACGACGGGTTTCAGGATGTTTTATTGATAAACTATGAAATGGATCGGAGTGGCGCTGTTGCTACCGTTAAGATTTACGATCGGCGGGGCCGCCAGGTTAGAGAACTTAGTAATAATCTCTTTCTCGGGACAGATGGAACGATAACCTGGGATGGAATTACAGATAGCGGAACAAAAGCAAGGATAGGTCCGCATATTGTTTATATTGATGTATTCACAGCCGATGGGCTTACAGAAACTAAAAAAATACCCTGCATTGTTGCGGGAAGACTAAATAATTAAGTGATGGAGCAAGAAGTGTTAGAAAAGGTGGAGTCTAAACTCCCAAATGTGAAAACAACGATTTTCACCGTGATGAGTAAAATGGCAAATGATCACAATGCCATAAATCTTTCTCAGGGATTCCCTGACTTCCCAATAGATCCGCAACTGGCAGAACTGGTTTACAAGGCTATGAAAGATGGCTTTAACCAATACAGTCCCATGCAGGGCCTACCGGCTTTGAGAGAAGCTATTGCACAAAAACTCGATCACACCTACGGGCTTAAGATTGACATAAATGAAAATGTTGTTGTTACAGCAGGCGCAACGCAAGCCCTGTTTACAGCCATTGGGGCATTGGTTCATAAAGGTGATGAAGTAATAATTTTTACTCCCGCCTATGATTGTTATGGGCCATCTGTTGAGCTATTTGGTGGCAAACCGGTTTACTGTGAGCTCAAAGCTCCTGATTATAAGGTAGACTGGGACGAAGTAAAATCAAAGGTGAATTCCAAAACCCGATTGATCATTATCAATACACCGCATAATCCGACAGGGACGCTTTTGAGTGCAGCAGATATGAAGGAGTTAGAGAAGATTGTATTGAGCTCCAATGCTTATTTGCTGAGCGATGAAGTATACGAACACATCGTCTTCGACGGATTAAAGCACGAGAGTGCCGCGCTTTTTCCAGAATTGTACAAACGGAGCCTAATTGTAGCCAGCTTTGGAAAAACCTTTCATATAACGGGTTGGAAGCTTGGATATATTTACGGGCCGGAGTATCTCATGAAAGAGTATAAAAAGGTGCATCAATACAATGTATTTTGCGTCAATACGCCCATGCAGGTAGCGCTTAGCGAATACGTTTCACACCCGGAGAATTATGAGAAAATCCCTAGTTTCTATCAGCGCAAAAGAGATATATTCCTGGATGCCGTTAAGGGCTCTAAGTTCACATTTACTCCGGCCGAAGGAACCTATTTCCAGGTATTGAATTATGAGGCGATCTCCCACAAAGGAGAAGTTGAATTTGCCGAAGAACTGACTAAAATACACAAGGTTGCTTCAATTCCCTTGTCCGTATTCTACAGCCCTGAGCTGAATCAGCACACTTTGAGGTTCTGCTTTGCTAAGAATGAAGAAACACTTGAGCGTGCAGGCGAAATTCTTAAGTCAATTACAGCATGAAAGTAGCTTTATTGCAGACTGAACTCGCCTGGGAGGAGTCCGAAGAGAATATTGTGAGAATAGACAATCACATCAATAATTTGGAGCCTACACCAAATTTGATCGTACTTCCTGAAATGTTCAATACAGGCTTCACCATGAATACGGAGAAGAATGCCCAATCTATGGATGGTGCTGCCGTTCAGTGGATGATAGAGAAGTCAGCAATGCTGACTACAGCCATCTGCGGAAGTGTCATCATAAAGGAAGATGATCATTACTACAATAGATTTTTATGGGTTGATTCGGGTGAAGTGAAAGCTATTTATGATAAGCGTCATTTATTCCGAATGGCTGATGAACACCACTATTTTTCTGCCGGAAAGAGTAGCCCGGTAATTGAATACAAAGGCTGGAAAATAATGCCCAGGGTTTGCTACGATTTGAGATTTCCGGTCTGGAGCCGAAGTACAGATATTGATTTGCAGATATACGTGGCAAACTGGCCTTCGCCGAGAATTGCCGCTTGGGACAAGCTGCTTCTCGCGCGAGCAATCGAGAATCAATGTTTTGTTATTGGGGTAAATAGAATTGGATCTGATGGTAGTGGTAAAGACTATCTTGGCCATTCTATCGTGGTCGACCCAAAAGGAAATCCACAAACTCCCGAAGAAAAAGAAGACGAAGGCTGGATAACTTCAGAATTAGATCTGGAATTGTTAAATGATTTCAGGGAAAAATTTCCGCTTGCCATGGATGCCGATAAGTTTGTTATTCAGCATTAATCAAAAGGCGTACTAGGAACCCACTCAACTTCAAACTCCCAGTTCGATCTAATCTTAATCTCCTCGGGGTAGAAACTTACCTTTTCAGGTTGAACGTGTTTTGAGTAATTTCCCGTGTCCCATTCACCATTTCCATTCTCATCAAAAATTACCTTCAACCTATACTCAGCAGGTTCTAGTTGCCTGAATTCGGTACTAATACTTTTCTCAAAAGTTAATTCCTTTAAAACGGCGTTGTTCTTGCTCAACAGTTGAAGAATCTTTGAGCCGGGTTTGTTCAGGCTATCCGGAATGTTAATGTCCACAATTAGATGCCCGTAATAATCAACATCCTGAAGGGTAAAGGGAATGGAGATACTATCATTGTAAGCTCCGAACATATCCTTGAATGCTCCCGGACTGGCCTTAAAAATATAGTTAGATTCTCTCTTGAAATCGTAATGTACCTTGATCTTTCGGTTAATACCCGATCTTTCAAACTTATTGGGGTAAACCTGAACGCTATCCTCCAGGAAATGAACCAATGAAGTGTCTGCTTCAACAATCGGGTTATTAAAATCTAGCGTAAACTCCTGGTTGAGATCAATCCTCTCCCTGGTTGTATTAGAAGAGATTTTGAGCTCAGCCTTTTGCTTGAATTTTGGATCGGTCTCAATATACCAGTAGAGTGAGTCATTATAGCTCCCCGGGTCGTTTACTACAACGAGTACTTCTTCCAGATTATTCCGTTTGGGAAGAGTTACCCAGTTCTTGAGGGTGTCTTTTCCAGCGTTCAAAAAACTTCGGCCTTCAATTCTTTGTTCTCCGGGCAGTTCAAAAAACTCAATACTTAGATTTTTAGTAGGGACGTTAAAAACCAATTCGTAATAGCCGTAGTCCAGGCTGTTTGTCTTGGTAATGTACTGACTGGTATCTTGTTCAATAAATGCCGCCATGAGTACTTGTGGTACACTGTCATTCAGCGTAGCACTCTCCAGGCTATCCTTAAAGGCAATCATCTCAGGTGGACCATCATAGATATAGTTGTTGTTATCTTCTTTCAGCCCGAACATTTTATATTTCCCTTCGGGCAAATAGCGTAATTCAAAAAAGCCATTGGTGTTGGTAATTGCGAAATACTCAGGAGGAATAGTAAGTGGTAGGCTGTCAATGTTATTTTTATAAATCATAACAGCACATTCTTCCAGGGGGGTATTGTCAGAAACCTGCACTATTTGCCCCTGAATGGTCAGCGAATCGAGTTTAGGCCCTGTAGAGAACACAAATACCATATCGGTTTTGACGTTTCCTTCGTTCAGGTCTACAATAGACTTCCCAAAATTAAATTGATAGGTTGTATTTGCGGCAAGGCTATCTTCCCATTTTACAATTACTTTTTTGCCCCGTATGGTGTATTCGGGTTTCTTATCAAGAGAAGGTGAAACGATTAGCTGCGAACTAAAGTCTTTCACTTGAACATACTCGTCAAACTCTAATTCTATTTCGTTGCCCTTAAAATTGGTGCTGAAAGGCTCAGGAGAGCTTTTAAGAATCTGCGGTGGGGTAGTGTCTTTATCGCCACCCGTTGGAGATGACTGTTGAGCGCATCCCGAAATAATTATTGGGATGGTTAAAACCACAAGCCAGAAGTACGAGCATTTAAAGTTCAGAGATGATATTACCAACTTCTTGCAGTTTTTGAAGGTCTAATTCTGAGAAATCGTCCACTTTATCACTGTCCACATCCAATACCATGCCTATTTTATCGCCGATAGTAATAGGAATCACAACTTCTGATTTTGAGTTGGGGTTGCAGGCTATATGGCCTTCAAAGGCGTGCACGTCTGGAACCAACTGGCTTTGTTTTTCTTCCCAGGCTCTACCGCAGACACCCTTCCCAAATTCTATACGCGTACAGGCTACAGGTCCCTGGAAAGGGCCTAGAACGAGTTCATCTCCTTTTACCAGGTAAAAGCCTACCCAGAAAAAGCCATCTAGGTTTTTAAGAATAGCGGCGATATTACTGAGATTGGCAATTAGGTCGGGTTCACCATCAACCACCCCTCGTATGTGCTGCAATGCCGTATCGTAGTCGCGAATCATTGCGCAAATATAGACCTTCTAAGCCGAAGCCAATGTTGCCAAACTCAAAGATCTTGCACCGGTTTCCAATAGCTTTCTTCCGCAAGCTTCAAGTGTTGATCCGGTAGTGACAACATCGTCAATAATTAGGATGTGTTTGGCGATTATCTTAGAGGGTTCGGTTACCTCAAAAATATGCTCTACATTCATCCATCGTTCAAACCTTGTTTTATTCGTTTGGGTTTCGTTGTGGACTTTTCTTCTTACTGCATTTAAGGCGAGCTCTCCGCCGAGAAAGCGCTTCATGCCCCTTGATATAGAATGACATTGGTTATAGCCGCGGATTGCGAATTTTGAAGGGTGTAATGGAAGCGGGATAATGACATCGGGCGGTGAAAAACCATCCCGCGCCAGGTCTGCACCAAATAGCCCACCCAGGTATTCACCAATGTCTTCACGGCCTTTGTACTTCAGGTCATGAAGTAGAGTTTGCGCTTGATTTCCACGCCTGAAACTTAAAAAGCTGGTGGCCTGGTCAACGGGAATTCGGCCGTCAAAGCGCTTTTGAATGGGGCTCGGTTTTAGACGATGATAATTGGTTTTGGGTAGCTTGCTAAGGCAGCTAAGGCAGATTATTTCTTCGTTTCTATTGAGGCTGAGGCCGCATGAACAACAGTTTTTTGGAAACATCATGCGACTTAAATCGTTCAACCACTCAAAATAGTATTTTTGTGTGTGCTGCATGATAGTTTAAGTAGGTCCCTTAATATAGCTATTTTCAGCGACTTAGAAATAAATCTTATCAGGTAATGTCAGAAGAAAACGACAATAACAAGCGTAAGTATTTAATTATCATCATTATTCTAGCTGTGCTTGTGGTGGTATTAGGTGTTTTACAAATATTAAATACTACAACCATCGAAGAAAAGGTCACACAGGTTGATGAGCTGAAAATGGATCAGCTGGAGCTCAAAAATGACCTTCAGGAGATGCTTATTCAATACGACACGCTTACTGTTCAAAATGATCAGCTCAATGCTGAGATCATCGCTCAACAAGAGCAAATCAAGGAAATGCTAAAGGAAATTGAAAAGCATAAGGACGATGCCTACATTATTGCAAAGCTCAAGAAAGAAGCTTCAACGCTTAGAGATATCATGAAAGGCTATTTAGTGACGATAGATTCTTTGAATACGCTCAACAAAGATTTGCAAAAGGACAATCAATTCCTGGTTGAAGAATTATCTGAGACTAAAACCTATGCTCAAGAACTTGAAACAAGCAAAAAGGACCTGGAGAACATCGTTGCAACCGGATCGGTTTTACAAGCAACTGAGATGAGCACAGTAGGTCTCAGAGTTAGAAATAATGGTGCACAGGTAGAAGTGAACAGAGCAAAGAAAACTGAACTGATCAGGGCGTGCACGAAGATTGCTGAGAACCGAATAACTAAACCGGGAAAAAAGACCCTATATCTGCGGATCATTTCCCCTGAAGGCGTAGTTCTTGAAAACTCCAGAAATCCAGACGAACAATTTGAATTTGATGGGGTAAGTGGCAAGTACAGTGTGAAGCGCTCAATAGATTACCAGAACGACCAAATGGATGTTTGCATATTCTACACGGTAGAAGAAGGCGAAGATGAGCTACCTACCGGAAAGTATATCGTTGAGATGTATGAAAGCGGTATGAAGATCGGTACGGCCGACTTTAATCTGAAGTAATTCAATAATCAATTTTTCTTTCACGCAAAGCACACAAAGATTTACACAGAACAAGCAAAGGAATTGGTTGGTAAATCGTACAGCTAACTCTACACGTTTGTGCTATCCATATCGATCTTTGCGAGAGAACTCCGCATAGGCTTCTACTCCCAGCGATTGTAAAGCTGAAATAATCATTTTCATAACACCTGCATAGTTTAAAGCTTGTTCTATTTGCTTTAAGTTATAGAAAACGAAATAGTTATAAGGGTCTTAGAAAAATGCCCTTACCTGTGCATTTCCGGTATGAACGGCCTTCGCATCCTCAGATTTCCGACCGTTGTAGCTTAGGCTTAGCTGAAGGTTTTTGCCCAGATTTCTTTGAATTCCGGCAGCCCAGGTTACGTTTCTTCCGTTGTTCAACCCATTCAGCATTTCGTAAGCCAGACTATTATTGGCCTGTCCGCTGAAATCAATATCAATTAAATTCAACTGTGCGAAAAATGTGCCTGCCTCAACTTTGCTCAGTCTGAAATCCAATCCCAGATCAATGATGCTGGCTTCTTCGCCCCCCTGATCGGGAGCGTTTTTCTTCTCGGTAATATCGCCGATTAAACTGAGTCTGAATGTAGTTCCGGGCTGAAAAGTAAATGTGGGCTTGAATCTCCAATAATCAATATTGTAAGAACGGCCTTCAATAATATCTGAATCGCTTTCTCTGACCCCGAATTCCTGCTCTAGGATCATCCCGTATTTTGGAGTAAAGTTGTACCGTACGCGGAAGATATGAGATTTATTATCTCGCTCTTCAAATCCTGTTGTTAGTGGGTTTTTAGAAAACTGATTGCTGTAGGTATAGTCTACACCAAATTTGCTACTTGTCCGGTTAAAGAAAAAGGTATTTCTCAAGCTCGATGCCTGCGATATCAATGCCGAATCTCCAATGGCTTCCACGAATGGATTGTACCTATTTGCTCCATCTTCTCTTCGGGTCTTTCTCTGCACTCGGAAGGCCATCTGGTTGCTGAACTTCGAAAGAACTTTTTTTATGCCTTCTTCATTTCCCCAGATGCTCATTGGGTTTAAGTTAAGCGATTGAGAGTATTGATTTGAATAAGCCCGTTCGTAGTTATCCGTGGGTGAAGCGACCCTAATATACCGATCGCCGTCTTCAGGACGGGCCAACTCGAACTCGTTTAGATCTTTAATGCCGTCGTCGTTATAGTCAATCCAGGTGTAAGGTCCCTGTCCGGTGGGATCTTCAATGTAGAGAAATTCTTGTCTTCTTTCGAGCCCGGATCCAATTTCGTAGTAAATATTAGATGTAATCGCGTTTTTAGCAATTCTCAAAACATGCTCCAGCCTGGCTAACAAAGTGTTCTCTACCACCTGATTAGACAATTCAGGGTCTTTTAACTCCAAAACTCTATTGGTTACTGTTGCTTTGAATTGGTGTTTAGGATTATTGATTAATGCAAGGTCTGCTCCGTAATGGACAGCATGAGCGCTATCTCTGTATTGATTTAGATCCGTTGTGAAATCTGTTCTTTCCCTGTAAAATATCTTGTATCCTATTTTACTTGTATCCAGGTTGGTTAAATAGAATTGCCAGTCATAGAATTTATAGGCATTTGTTGATAGACTGTCTGTATTCTGACGAAAGCGACGATTGTTTTCTCGTTCATCTGTAAACCCCAGGGTTGTGAACCACAGGTCTTTTTCTACCCGAGATTTATGTCTGGCGAATGTAGATTTTTCAGCTCCATCAGTTGTTAAGATACTTCCGTCAAACCAAGCTTTAAATCCCTCCAGATTAATGTCAGCTAAGAGTGAGTTTTTCGTTCCCAGATAAGCATCTCCTGCTTCAAACCTATCTAAAGTGTAATCAATGCTGTATTCTTTTTTCTTTTTAAGAAGTAAACCCCCGGTAAGTATATTTTGATTGAGCAGATTTAGTTGGGGGCTCAGGTTCCAATTACGATTGAATTCTACCGATCTATAGGGCTCAATCGGTTGAAAATTGTTGCCTATAGACTCCAGCGCTACCCTTCCCGTAAGCGTTGCACCTTTCGGATCTTTGCTTAATGGTTGCTCATGTTGCATTTTTGCAAATAAGCCGTGGCTGTAGTTGTTTTCGTTTCCGAGTTCAGAGAAAGTATTTACATCGTTGTTACTAAAGCCAGTTTCTACTTCAATACGGGTTTTTTCAGAGAACCTGTATTCCAATCCGCCCATGAGCATTTGCGATTTTTTTGGGGCAATCAATAAGCGCACAGGTGCATGAGTTCCCTGTCTTACAATACTTCCTTCTATGGTTGTATCCGGAGCTACCCACTTAAAAACTCTACCTGAAGCGTCAAAACCTTCCTGGATATAATCGCCATTTCCCTGACCTACTTCACTAAAATTTACGTTAAAATAAGTGCCACCATCACCTAAAGCACGCACGAAGACGGAATCATAGCCCAGGCTGTCTATCAGGTTGTACAGTATTTGGTCGTTGTTAAATTCGCCTACTTCGCTGAAAGAAGGGGCAATAGCACTTTGAATATCATCTCCGGCATTGGCCAGAATCTGTTTGTCATTATCGTCAAGATCTTGCTGCAAAGGCTGGTTTTTGGCATCTTGCTCAGAATAGAAATTTATGTATGCGGTATATTTTTCAGACTCAATACCGGTAGATGTTTGCATCATAGACCTCACGTAAGTGGCATCTGTATATTGAAACTCTACGGCAATACGTTTATCCTTATTGATTAATTGCTTCGCTGTGAAGGTTATTTCTGCGGTATTGTAGTCTATGATGTAGTCATTTTCTTGTCCGCGAAGCATTTCTCTACCGTCAATAAATACGCGCTCCGTACCCGCTAAGACGATAATAAACTGTTCGCCTTCATTACCCCGTAGTCGATATGGACCCTGGTTACCTTCTTCCCCCTGGAGAATATTACGAGCGAATTTTCCACGAGAAATGGCGGCACTGGTTTCGGTAAAAACAGTTTTATCACCACCCAAAGGCAGGGCAGTTTGGAAGCTGGCTCCCTGTGCCCGTTTGAAATAAGTTGTGAAATAGCCACGAGGCTTATTTAGAAAAAAGTCTCCAACGGTAAGCTGTGATTTATCGTCATATAGCCGGATATAAACCTGATCAAACTCTTGCAATTGCGCAGTATTTCCTTCAGGTTGTATGGGGATATTATCGTCTGTTACAGAGGCCACGATATTGATATTATCAGTGAGCTTCCCGTTCAGCTGTAGACTCAAAGATGAATTTACAGTAAGATCCTGATTGTTTCCGAATCCCACCCCTCTGGAAATACTCCCAGTTTTATTTAGCCGTGTAGAACCAAAAATGGGGTCTGTAGAGGCTTGAGCCCTATAGGTGCGTGGAGAGATAAAGTATTGATTTTCCGGCTGAATCATCTCCATGGACCGCCTGGCATAACTTTTTGAAAAGTTTAGTGGAAGCACTCTGTAGCTTATTTCTACGGAGTCTTCAGGCAGCGGGCCTTCCCATATAAGTAATGAAGATGCCGGATTAAGTGAATATTGACTGGTGTCTGCAAGAGTATTTGAAACTTTTAGAACAAACGATTCAGGTGAAATACTCAGAGTATCTATTTGTGTACTATCGTTAGTGAGCAGGAGCTTTTTTTGCTTGAAATTAGACAGTTCCTGACTGCTAACGCCTAGAAAGCAAAGTATTGAAAAGATCGTTAAAAACAACCTGTCAAAGCATTGCCCCAGGCACTTATCAAAATTTGAGAATCTATTACATTTGATCCCGCGCAATCAGAACATCGATTATCTGTAAAGCTGTAACTATACGCAATTTGAAACTTAAAATTATATCATATAATCTAAACGGTATTCGCGCAGCTATGCGAAAAGACCTATTAGGTTGGCTTAAGTCTGAAAACCCAGACGTGTTTCTAGTACAAGAAACCAAAGCTCAACCCGAACAAATTGACCAAGAAGCCTTGGCCGAGTTGGGCTATAAACCGTATATCCACAGTGCTCAAAAACCCGGTTACTCCGGTGTAGCTATATTCTCTAAACAAGAACCGGACAATGTTATTGTGGGAAGCGGTATGGAAAAGTACGACAGAGAAGGAAGAATAATACGGGCCGACTATGGAGATATTTCACTGCTATCGGTTTATTTCCCATCGGGAAGCAGCGGAGACACCAGGCAGGAGTTCAAAATGGAATTCTTACATGACTTTAAGCCCTGGGTTAAGAATTTACTTAAGGAAAGACCGAAGCTGATAATTTCTGGTGATTACAATATTTGCCACAAGCCCATTGATATACACAATCCTGTTTCTAATAAGAACTCAAGCGGATTCTTGCCAGAAGAAAGGGAGTGGGTAAGTGAGTTTCTGGATATGGGTTTTGTTGATTCTTTCCGCAAATTTCATCCAGAACCAGATCGATATTCCTGGTGGTCATACAGGTTCAGCGCTCGCAAGAAAAATTTGGGCTGGCGCATTGACTACCACATGGTCTCTGAACAATTGGCCGATCACATCACGAATGCAGATATTCTAGAATCTATTGTTCATAGCGACCACTGTCCTATACTTCTAGAGCTTAATTAAAAATTATACATTTCGGCATGCTTAAGCCTATTGGAAAATACACTGTCTTATTTATCCTGAGTTTCATTATCTGGAGCTGTGGAAGTAGTCCGGAAGCGGTTGAACGAAAACAGCGGAAAGGTGAAGGGGATGTTGTTTACGGCGGATTATTCAGGATGAATATTACCGATGAAACCCGAAGCATTTTCCCCCATAATATGGTTGATGCATCTTCTTTCAACCTGATGAAGCAAGTGTACGAGGGTCTCATGACCATCAATCCGGAAAGCAAAGAAATTGAGCCGGCACTCGCAAAATCTTATTCCATCAGTTCTGATGGAAAGACCTATACCTTCCAAATAAGAAAAGGGGTTTACTTTCACGATGATCAAATTTTTGAAGAAGGTAAGGGCCGGGAAGTCAAGGCACAAGATATAGCCTTTTGCTACACGAAACTTTGTGAACCTTCTCCTAATAATCAGCTCTACGCCTTTGTTGTTGATGTTGTTAAAGGTGCCAGAGAGCACTATGAATCAGCTGGAAAGACTGGTGTTTCGGGCATAAGAGTCATTGATGATTATACCCTTGAAATTGAATTAGAGCACCCCACGCCGACATTTCTATCCATCCTGACTCATCCATGTTCGTGGATTTTCCCGAAAGAATTGTACGAATACGGTGAGGATATTAATTCTTGGAGCATCGGTACAGGGCCTTTTAAAGCCAGAACTATAAAAATTAATGATGTAGTTATTTTTGAGAGAAATCAGAATTACTGGGGGGTTGACAAGTATGGTAATTCCTTACCTTATCTGGATGCGATAAGATGCAATTTTGAATCTGACGTTCGTCGTCAACTCAATGTCTTTTTGGATGGTAATCTTGATCTGATAATGACAGTTCCTTTTGAATCTGTGCCGGCTCTCAAGAATGCCAGAGAGAAAAATGGTGCAGATTTGAATTTCAAAATTGTTAATATTCCAGGGTTGAGGGTTGAGTATTATGGTTTTCAGCACCGAAGTGATCTTTTCTCTGATATTAAAGTTCGGCAGGCAATTAATTATGCCATTGATCGGCAATACCTGGTAGATAGCATTTTATTTGGTTATGGTACGGCAGCTGCGCATGGCTTTGTGCCACCTTCAATGCCTTCTTATGACGTCAGTGAAGTTGATGGCTTCAATCACGACCCTGAAAGGGCGAAACAACTTTTGAAAGAGGCCGGATACGAATCAGGTGCAGACTTTCCTGTTTTAACCTTGCAATTAAATGACGGTAATAAAACGATTATATCTGTTGCTGAAGCTGTTCAAAAGATGCTTATAGAAAATTTAGGTATTACGGTTGAACTTTCAGTATTACCGAGAGATACTCACTATGAGCAGATTGAACAAGGACAGGTGAATTTTTGGAGAGATGGTTGGATAGCTGATTATCCAGATCCTGAGAATTTTTTAAAGTTATTCCACGGAAAGCTCGTACCCCTTGATTCTCAAAAGGCTTCATATCTCAACACGGTACGATTTAAGAATACCAATTTTGACAACTACTTCGAAGCTTCTATCCGAGAAACAAAGTCTGAAAAAAGAATGTCTATAGCCCAAAGGGCAGATCAAATTCTTATAGAAGAAGCGGCTGTTGCGCCCTTGTATTTTGAAGAGTGGATTTGGCTGGTAAAAAACGATGTTAAAAATCTGACTGTGGGCACTATGGGCGTTCTGGAACTAAAGAGCGTCTATTTAGATGATTCTAAGAAGGTGCCAGATTCAGCAGGTGATTCTTAACGAGAGGCAGAACTGTTTCAAAGTGCGGAATTTCTATGTTAGTCTCTACCAGATAGGCATTGATGCCGAATTGAACTCTTTTTGATTTTACGTATTTAATTTTGATATCGGTAAAATCAGTCATGAGTCCTGTATTCTCGGCACTTAGATAGATGGTTTTGATGTCTTTATGCCTTTTGGCTGGCCTCTGAACCATTCTGTACTCAAAGGCATAAACCCGTGTGAGTTTTGGTTTTCTGAAAAAAAGATAGCCGCCAACCGAATCATTATGCACCAGCCCTACAGGACTGATTTGAATTTCTTTATTTAGGAATGCCTGTAAATCGTTTGCATCCGAATAACAGCGATTGAGATGTTTTTTGGCAAATCCCATAATGGCATTGAGTTCATCAATCTTACCCAATTCGCTGATTTTTTCCCGGATTAATTGTGCTTTTTTGAGATCTAGTCCAATTACATCAGCCGGAAACTCACTTTTAAGATCTTTTTTCTGCTCTTCAAAAGCCTCCAGATTATCTAAAGTTTTTTTGAGCTGATCTATGTAAGGGAATAATTGTAGTTGTTCCAGCTTTCCAGAAAGAAACTGCTCAAATGCCAGTACCTGATAAGATTTGTACTCGTAATCAAAGAGAGGTTTAAATAACCAGCTATCTTCAAAGTTTCTCATACCTTATTCATACTAATCATGTGAACAATTTGTTTCATACACATCTACTTGAAGAATAAAAGGTATCAAATTTGTACCTGTCTTCTTAATGAGAATCCAAAAAACTACTCAAATGCGTACCATCTTATTAACTGTTCTTCTACTTGGTTTATTATTTCAATCTTGTGTACCTCACCAGAAGTTTGCCGATACCAGCGCCAAACTTGAGAATTGCGAAGAAGAGAATAAACAATTTAAAAAGGAGTTGGAATCTCTCCAAACAGAAGCCAATGAGTTTGAATCGCGAATTAATGTTGCCGAGCGGAAAATATCTGCCCTTGAAAGTGATACGGCAGTTTTGGGAACTTCTTTACGCATTTTGAGAAATCAATTTGACAATTTGAACGCCCTTAATAATGAACTCATTGATAAAACAAACAGCTTAAGGGCAGGAACGGAAGAAGAGAAGCAAAATCTTATGACCGAGTTAGATCAGGTGAGAATCAATCTTCAAGAAAAGGAAGACGCCCTCAACCAGTTGGAAGAAGCACTAAATATTAAGGAACAGGAAATTCTGGAACGCGAGCGTGCGCTCAACGAGCTACGGTCAAAAATTGATCAGAAGGACTCTTTGATGACCGCGTTGAAGAAAACGGTATCAGATGCCCTTTTGGGCTTTGAGGGTAAAGGGTTAACGGTAGAACAAAAGAATGGGAGGGTTTATGTAAGCATGGAAGCTAAATTGCTCTTTGCTACTGGAAGCACAGTAGTAGATAAAAAAGGCAAGAAAGCTATTATTGATCTTTCCAGGGCTATTCAAGACACCGAAGGGTTAGATGTAATGGTAGAAGGGCATACGGATGACGATGAATTTTCAAGATCCGAATTCCCAAGGAATAATTGGGATTTGAGCGTTTTAAGAGCTACTTCCGTCATAAACATCATGGTAGAAAATTCGGATATAAGTCCGGAAATTCTGGTAGCTGCAGGAAGAAGTCAATATTTACCAGTAGATCCGGATAATAAGTCGCGAAACAGGAGAATTGAAGTTATTCTCTCTCCAAAATTGATCGAGCTATACGAAATGCTTGAGCAGGATAATAATTAAGCAAAAAGCTTGGTTAGCATTTCCTGAATTTTTGCCACTCCAAAGACTTTAATTTTTACAGCAGGATTTTTCTTCAAGGCATGGTGCTTTGAAATGAAGATTCTAGTGAAACCCAGTTTTTCAGCTTCGGCTATGCGCTGTTCTACCCGTGTTATTGGCCTGATCTCTCCAGATAAACCAATTTCTGCTGCAAAACAGGTATCTGAAGGTAGGCTAATGTCTTCGCTTGATGATAAAATAGCAGCAGCTACGGCCAGATCCAGAGCCGGATCATTAACTTTTATTCCGCCGGCAATATTTAAGAATACGTCCTTGGCTCCTAATCTGAACCCACACCTTTTTTCTAATACGGCCAACAACATATTGAGTCTCCTGAGGTCAAACCCAGTAGCAGAACGCTGTGGGGTACCATATACCGCAGAGCTTACCAGAGCCTGAACTTCAACAACTAGCGGCCTGATTCCTTCTACAATTGTGGCTGCAGCCGTACCACTCATCATTTCAGCTTTCCGATTTAAAAGAAGCTCGCTGGGATTGTCAACAGGTTCAAGACCATCCTTTTCCATGCGATATATCCCTAATTCATTTGTAGATCCGAATCGGTTTTTCGTAGTTCTCAGGAGCCTAAACAGATTGTGCTGATCGCCTTCAAATACGGTAACAGTGTCAACCATATGTTCCAGAACTTTGGGTCCGGCGATGCTTCCTTCTTTGGTAATATGCCCGATAAGAAATATGCTGATCCCACTTTCCTTGGCAAAACGCATCAGACTGGCAGTGCCTTCCTTCACCTGGCTAATAGATCCGGGAGAAGACTCAAGCCAGTCGGCATGCAGCGTTTGGATAGAATCAATTACAATAAAGTCAGGCTTGAGCTTTTCCGCTTCTTCCGCGATAATATCTGGATCGGTAACACTGAGTACGAAGCAGTTTTCATTAGAATTACCAATTCTCAAAGCTCTTTCACTCACTTGCTCAAGGCTCTCTTCGCCAGAAATGTAGAGAACCTTAGCTCCGCTATGCCTAACGGCCATTTGCAATAAAAGAGTAGATTTTCCTATTCCAGGTTCACCTGCAACGAGTACAAGAGATCCGGGAACGATACCACCACCGAGAACTCTATTTAGCTCTTGATCGCCGGTGTTAATCCGCTTAACTCGTTCTACGGATATTTGGCTAATTGGCTTTGGAGTAGAAACCTTGGCCCGGCCCATTTTGGTTTCCTTTCGCCCTTTTTTGGGGCTAACTTTTTCTTCGAGAAACGTATTCCATTCATTACAGGCAGGACACTTACCTAACCATTTAGGTGACTCATTGCCGCAATTGGAACAGAAGAAAGCTGATTTAGTCTTTGCCATCAGCTATTTTTTTAATAGTTGATGTAGTTGAATAGCCTTCAACAAGATCAATAGAGATTGTTTTGCGGCCACCTGCTAATTGAAGGTCAGATCCCACAATGTAGTCTTTCGCACTTTTTTCTCGCTGATTCGGGTCGTAGTCGCCACCTTTCAAAAGTACGTCTGGTTCCAGGTCTTTAATGAGTTCGTAGGGCGTAGATTCATTGAAAACAACAACTGCATCTACTGATGACAGGGCGGCTAGCACGTAAGCTCTATCGTATTCTGAGTTGATAGGTCTATCTGGTCCTTTACCCAATGTGCGCACAGATTGGTCTGAATTAAGGCCCAGAACAAGGTAATCTGCTTCTTCAGCAGCCTTTGCTAATAAGGTGATATGACCTTTGTGCAGAATATCGAAAACCCCATTGGTAAAAACGGATGTTTTCCCTTTTAATCTCCATCTGGAAATGGTTTTTTGAACCTGATTTTTAGTTTGGATCTTAGATTTAAGGAACTCAAGTTGCGACATGTAATCTTTTCTTATTGTAAATGGGCATGTAGAGAAGACTGAAACCACCTACTAGTACAATCATAGCCGTTTGCGAAAACCAAATTAGATTACCTAAAGCAAAGCCAATTTCTTCTGCTATACCATAGAGTATAAGTGCTTGCATTATTCCCACAGGGAAAGCTCCAATGCCTCCTGGAATTAGGACAATTGCAAAACTGCCTAATACGAAGCCGGCAAAAACCGCACTTATAGAAAGGTGTGCAGTTTGCTCAAGGGCCAGAAAACAAACCCAAAACATTCCGATATACAAAACCCAAATGCCGATGGTAGCCAGAAGGTATAAACCCCTTTTTTTCATTTTGAAAATGCTTCTCAGACCCTCTACTAATCCGTCCACCAAACTGGCAATTTTGGCAATAAAACTTATATGCCGATACCTTCGAACGATGTATATAAATAAAGGAATACTCAGAATCAAAAGAATTCCACCTATCCAGAGAAGTGGCGAGTTTAACTTATCCATTGCCTTTCCGCCTAAATCACTTGCAAAATCTTCTAAAAGAGTAAATTGAAGGAGAATGGTGGTTATCGTAATGATCAATAAAATGATCATATCAAGCGCGCGTTCCGATAATATGGAGCCAAAAGACTTTTGAAAAGGAACTTTTTCGTATTTGCTAACAGCGGCCGCCCTGCTCACTTCACCCACCCGAGGCAGAACCAAATTTGTTACATAACCAATCATCACGGCCAGGAAGTTATTTGTAGTAGAAGGGCTATATCCCATAGCTTCTAATTGGAACTTCCACCGGTAGCCTCTTATCCAATGGCTTAATATGCCCATGAAGAATGACAGGACAACCCAAAAGTAATTTGCTTCTCTAAAGGCGTTAAAGAGCGCATCTTTTTGCTCTGGGCTCAAAGAATTATAGATCTTGACTACAAGAAAAATTCCCAGTGAAACTGGAATCAGGATTTTTAAAACTTGGAAAATTCTATTTTTCACGGTCTTCTACTTCGTTTCAAATGTAAGGACTTGACCGAAAGTGATTGCTAATTACTGGTAAGATTCATATTGTCTATCAATCGAATCTTACCGAAGCGAGCTGCCACAAGAGCTACGAGAGATTGCGATGAATTATCTGGCTTTGACAAGTCTCCTGCATTGCGAATTTCAAAATACTCCAGGTCAACACCTTGAGACGATAAATCCTTAGATATTGTACTTTCTACTTCTTGAGTAGGCTTTCCTTCTTCAATGAGTTTTTGAGCTCTTTTAAGACTTTCGTTCAGTTTGAGGGCGTGCTCAGCTTCTGTTTTACCTAAAAGCTCGTTTCTAGAGCTCATTGCAAGTCCTTCTTCGCTTCTGATAATAGGACACCCAATAACTTCAACGGGTAAGTTATAATTTTCAACTAGGTTTTTTATTACCAGGTATTGCTGATAATCTTTTAGCCCGAAATAAGCGCGGTCTGGCTTAACAATTTCAAATAGTCGCTTCACTACCGAAGCTACACCATTAAAATGTCCGGGTCTGTGTTTACCTTCCAGTTCTTCGGATACACTACCCAGCTCGTAATGAGTTTGATCTGGAATAGGGTAGATTTCTGAAGCCGTTGGCGCAAACAAGTAGTCGCATTCTACTGATTCAAGTAATTCAGCGTCTTTTTCCAGGTTTCTCGGATACCTTTGAAAATCCGTAGGCTCATTAAATTGAGTAGGATTTACGAAAATAGAACAGACAACCGCATCATTCTCAGACTTTGCTCTTTTCACGAGACTTAAATGCCCATTATGAAGGGCTCCCATGGTCGGAACAAAGCCAATTCGGGCTCCATTATTTCGGAGATCACGATTAATTTTCAAAATTTCTTTTGCTGTTGTAATGCGTTGCATGTGAGCGATATACGAATTCAAAATCCAGCTGATCTGAGGTGTGAAAAGCCGCTAAAGCTAAGGCTTTCGGTTGAGAATACGAGAAAATTTATATATTTTTGTACCTGCATTTAACTATTCCCTATACTTTATGAAGAAAACGAGAGTTTTGTATGTGTCGCAGGAAATAACTCCATTCCTGCCTAAAAGTGAATTATCAGAAGTAGCGAGAAACTTGCCGCAGGGCATCCATGAAAAAGGAAAAGAAATTCGGGTTTTTATGCCCCGATACGGATCTATTAACGAAAGAAGGCATCAACTTCATGAAGTAATAAGGTTATCGGGAATGAACTTGGTGGTAGATGACACCGATCATCCATTAATTATAAAGGTAGCTTCAATTCCTACAGCCAGAATGCAAGTTTACTTTATAGACAATGAAGATTTCTTTCAGAGAAAGGCTGTTTTTGAAGATAAAAACACCGGAGAATTTTTTGCTGACAACGATGAACGCTCAATGTTCTTTTGCAGAGGAGTGCTTGAAACAGTCAGAAAATTAGGCTGGGCTCCAGACATTATCCACTGTCATGGTTGGTTTACTTCTCTATTACCTCTTTATGTAAAGAGATTTTACAACGATGATCCACATTTTTCTGAAGCAAAAATTGTCTTCTCAGCCTATGAAGATGGATTTGAAGGCCCGCTTGACAAGAATCTTGTTAATAAATTAAAATTTGACGGGTTTAATGATGAAGATATTGAAGGTTTAGGTGAGCCTACCTTCGAAGCTTTGAATAAATTTGCATTTCGTTATTCAGATGGAATAATTGAAGGAAGTGAAGATCTTCCAGAAGAAATTAAAAATGCAATTGACGAATCAGAAAAATCAAAAATGGGATACTGCGATCTCGCAACTTGCGTTAAAAACTACAGTGATTTTTATGATGAAATCGTTGAAGAAAATTCTGTGCTTGTTGAATAGTATATACTCTTTAAAGCATTATTTGAAGAAGCGGCCTCTTTTTGTGGCCGCTCTCTTTTTTGTTGGCTTTCTGTTTTCTTGTGAGAAACCTGAACAAGACATTGGTTTGGGTTTGCAACCCGGTGAAGATATTCTCTCTGTGAATCAAACAGATACTATTACGGTTGAAGCTTACACTCTGGCAGAAGAGCCAATTAGATCGGATGACTTAACACCAGCTTTGTTGGGAGCTTATAGAGATCCAGTTTTTGGACTTTCTAATGCGAGCCACGCAACAGAGCTTAGATTGTCGTCGTCTAACCCGATTTTCGTGGGAACAGGCGCAAGTCCTGAGGAAGTTGTGATCGATTCATTGGTCTTATTTTTAACTTTTGAGACGATTGTTGAGAGTAATGGTAATCTTGTTCAGAATTACGCCGGCCTGGGATCTCAGTATGTGGAAATTTTTGAAATTACCGATAGCCTGGAGCCAAACGTTGAGTATTTCAGCGATAAAGTTCCTAGAATAACCGGCCAGGATTTGGTGCTTGATGGTTTTAATAAGTTTATTCCAAATCCTGACGATTCTGTCACGGTTGGCGATGAAAGAAGGCCGCCGCAAATCAGAGTACCCCTTGAGCCTGAATTTGCCCGAAAATTCATAGAAGCGAGTGATGCAGAAGGGGGTCTGACCGCTGATAATTTCGTATCGCTTCTCAAAGGTCTCTTTATTAAGGTAGAACCGGAAGCTCCTTTTATCAATCTTGAGAATTCTGGAATATTGTATTGGGATACTTTTCGCGAAAGAAGTGGAATGACCATGTATTACAGAACGCCCGTTCGGGAAGGAGCAGAGAGTACCGAAGACACTCTTGAGTATACTTTTGATATTCGTGCAAATACCGGGAAATACAGCAGCTTTGAACACGACTTTTCGGAAGCAGATCCGGCATTGCTGGAGCAAATAAATGGGAATAAAGAACCCGGAAAACAAAAGCTTTTTGTGCAGGCTATGGCAGGCACAAAAGTGAGAGTAGACCTTCCTTACTTATCTGATTTAGCCGATTCTACTGGTATAGCTTTAAATAAAGTCGAACTCGTGCTGCCTGTTCAAGAAGATGAAAATTTTCCACCGCCTTCGCGCCTTTTTATTTTTGGCGTTGACGAAGATGAACGCTTGTTTTTGATTCCTGATCAATTAGATGGAAGGATAGGAGGGGCGTACAATGCTGAAAAACAAGAATACCGCTTTGTAATAACCCGATTCGTTCAGCAAATACTACTGGGCACTAGAATAAATTATGGGCTTGAAATAGTAACAAATAGGGCGGCATTTTCTGGAAATAGAGTTGTATTAAATGGCGCTGAATTTCCCGACCCCAATGAACCGGACAATAACCTTAAATTAGTCGTAACCTTAACGAACTTTTAATATGTGTGGAATTGTAGGATATATCGGTCAAAAGGAAGCCTACCCAATCTTAATCAAAGGCTTAAGAAGATTGGAGTACCGCGGTTATGACTCTGCTGGTGTAGCTGTTCTTGAAAATGGTGAAATTCAACTATTTAAAAAGAAAGGAAAGGTATCAAACCTGGATAAATTGGTCATTGAAAGTGGCCAGCCTAAAGGAAGTACGGGCATAGGACATACCCGTTGGGCCACACACGGTCCCCCGAATGATGTGAACGCACATCCACACCGCTCTGAGAATGAGAATATGGTGATCATTCACAATGGAATTATTGAGAACTACGGTCCCATCAGAAAGGAGCTCACTAAAAGAGGGCATTCATTTAGATCAGATACAGATACGGAGGTTTTGATTGAGCTGATTGCCGACATTCGAGGCAATGAAGGTGTATCGCTTTTTGAAGCCGTTAGAATAGCACTTAACGAAGTAGTAGGTGCATATGCCATTGTTGTCATGGATAAGAACAATCCAGATCAGCTCATTGCAGCCAAGAAGGGTAGCCCAATGGTTGTAGGAATTGGCGATAATAACGAATACTATATAGCTTCGGATGCTACGCCAATAGTTGAGTATACGAAAAACGTGGTCTATCTGGACGATGAAGAAATAGCCATCGTTGATAGAAAGGATGGCTTTAAGCTGATGAACATCAAGAACCAGGAGAAAACCCCTTACGTTCAGGAGCTAGAATTGCAATTAGAAGCGCTTGAGAAAGGTGGTTACGAGCACTTTATGCTTAAGGAGATTTACGAGCAACCGCGTTCTATCCGCGATAGCATGCGTGGTCGCGTTCGTCCTGACAAAGGACAAGTTGAGCTAGGTGGAATTAGAGATTACATACAGAAATTTGTCAATGCCAAGCGAATAATAATCCTGGGGTGTGGAACCTCCTGGCATGCCGGTTTGGTTGGCGAATACCTCTTTGAAGATATTGCGCGAATACCCGTAGAGGTTGAGTATGCATCAGAATTTAGATACAGAAACCCTGTAATCTACGAAGACGATGTCATCATTGCCATATCTCAATCAGGAGAAACGGCTGATACCCTGGCAGCTATTGAATTGGCCAAGTCTAAGGGAGCCACCATTATTGGCATTTGCAACGTTATTGGCTCGTCTATTCCGCGAGCAACACACGCTGGCTCTTATACCCATGCTGGTCCTGAGATTGGTGTGGCAAGTACAAAAGCATTTACTGCTCAGGTAACTGTGCTTACACTCATGGCTTTACATGTGGCTCGTCAAAAGGGTTCCATCACCGAAAGTAGGTTTCACAGAATACTGCTTGAATTAGACGCCATTCCCGATAAGGTTGAAAAGGTTCTTGAGCAAAACGATAAGATCAAGTATATCTCAGATATTTATAAAGACGTGCACAATGCACTATATCTGGGCCGAGGTTACAATTTCCCGGTAGCCCTGGAAGGTGCCTTGAAGCTCAAGGAAATATCTTATATACACGCAGAAGGTTATCCGGCTGCCGAGATGAAGCATGGCCCCATTGCGCTTATTGACGAAGAGATGCCTGTATTTTTCATTGCACCCAAGGGCGGCGCTTATGAGAAAATCGTTAGTAATATCCAGGAAGTTAAGGCCAGGAAAGGAAAGATTATAGCTATTGTTACTGAAGGCGAAGAAGCCGTGAAAGAAATGGCTGATCATACCATTGAAGTTCCGGATGTAGATGAAAGCCTTATGCCCCTAATTACGGTAATCCCACTTCAGTTGCTGAGCTATCATATCGCTGTGATGAGAGGCTGCAATGTGGATCAACCCCGAAACCTGGCAAAATCTGTTACAGTAGAATAATGCGATTTTTTTCGATCTGTGCAGTTCTTGCTTTTCTTGCTTCCTGCTCAGATTCTGAGCCCAAGTCTAGTGAAGAAAAGGCTGCTGAAATGACCCGCGAGTTACTGAAAGAGATGAACGAACAGGACAGCCTTGAATCACTTCACGCCGATAGCCTTAGATGATCATTCCAGCAGCCACTGTTTTATGGCTGTGCTCGTCTATCAGGATTAAGCTTCCCGTTACCCGGTTGCGCGTGTACTTATCAAAAAACAGGGGTTGTGTACAGCGAATAGAAACGCGGGCTATATCGTTCATTTTAATTTCCTTGTCATCTTCCTTTCGGTGAAGCGTGTTGATGTCAAGCTTGTACTTGATATCCTTTATGATGCATCGGACATCCTTTGTAGTATGTTTTACGGCGTACTTTCCGCGATTCAATAGTGGTTTTTCATCCATCCAACAGAGCATTATGTCCAAATCCTGGCTAATTTCGGGTTGGTTATTGGTCCTAACTATCATATCGCCTCTGCCCAGATCCAGGTCATCTTCAATCTGAATAGTAACGCTCATAGGAGCGAAGGCTTCTTCAACAGAACCCTCAAAAGTGTCGATCGATGCTATTTTCGAAGTAAAACCCGAAGGCAATAGCATAACCTCATCACCTTGTTTGAATACACCGCCCGCAATTCTTCCTGCATAGCCCCGGTAGTCGTGGAACTCATCCGTTTGTGGTCTTATTACATGCTGCACCGGAAAGCGGCAATCTATGTGGTTTTGATCACCAGAAATATGGATATGCTCCAGCGTATACAGTAGGGTACTTCCTTCGTACCAATCCATATTTTCAGATTTATGAACTACATTATCTCCCTTCAGTGCAGAGATTGGAATAAACCGTATATCGCTAACATTAAGTTTTGAGCAAAACCCTTCAAGTTCCGCACGGATTTCTTCGTAACGCTCTTCCTTGTAGTTAACCAGGTCCATCTTATTGATGCAGAATACGATATGCGGAATGCCCAAAAGTGAAGCGATAAAGGAGTGGCGAGCTGTCTGCTCCACCAAGCCGTTTCTGGCGTCTACCAGAATAATAGCCAGGTTGGCAGTTGAAGCGCCGGTTACCATATTCCGGGTGTACTGTATATGCCCGGGTGTATCGGCAATAATGAACTTTCTGCGTGGGGTAGCGAAATATCGATAAGCCACATCAATGGTGATTCCCTGTTCGCGCTCAGCCCTCAGACCATCTGTGAGCAAGGCAAGGTTTACTTCTTGTCCGATTCCCATTTTTGAGCTGGCTCGCTCAATGGCCTCCATCTGGTCTTGAAAAATGCTTTTACTATCGTAAAGCATTCTCCCGATCAAGGTTGATTTTCCGTCGTCTACGCTGCCTGCAGTGGTAAAGCGCAACAAATCCATATCTAAATAGCTCTGGTTGCTCATAATTAAAAGTACCCGTCTTTTTTGCGGTCTTCCATGGCCGCTTCGCTTCTTTTGTCGTCTGACCTTCCGCCGCGCTCGGTTACTCGCGAAGCAGCGACTTCTTCAATAATCTTCTCAATGCTGTCGGCAGCAGATCTGGTTGCTCCGGTACAGGTCATATCGCCAATAGTGCGGAATCGCACTTCCATTTCTATTACTTCTTCAGTGTCTCTTCGATTGATAAACTCCGAATCGGCCAGGAGAACACCTTCCCGTTCAAATACTTTTCGTTTATGACTGAGGTAGAGCGGGGGGATTTCTATGTTTTCGTGCAGAATATACTGCCAGATATCCATTTCGGTCCAGTTAGATATGGGGAAAACCCGGAAGTGCTCACCGATAGCTTTTTTTCCGTTGAACAGATTCCATAGCTCGGGGCGCTGATTTTTTGGATCCCACTGGCCAAATTCATCCCGATGACTGAAGAAGCGTTCTTTCGCTCGCGCTTTTTCTTCATCTCTTCTTCCACCACCCATGGCTGCATCAAACTTTCCTTCTTCAATCGCCTCTAAAAGCGTTACAGTTTGGAGTGAATTTCGACTGGCATTATAACCTTTTTCCTCTACCACTTTACCCTGGTCTATACTTTCCTGCACGGAGCCCACTAAAATTCTGGCACCAGTTTTTTCCATCAATTGATCTCTGAAATCAATGGTTTCCGGAAAATTATGCCCCGTATCGATGTGAAGTAGGGGGAAGGGAACCTTTGCCGGGTAGAAGGCTTTGCGTGCCAGATGGAACATCACGATGGAATCTTTTCCTCCTGAAAAGAGCATCACGGGATTTTCAAACTGAGATGCAACTTCCCTGATCACAAAAATAGATTCGGACTCCAGTTCTCGGATATGATTTAAATTATATGACTTAACCAAGGTTCTAAATTTTTTCTTTGATATAATCGAACAAGATCTCTGTGGACCGTTCCGGCGAAATATCGGCCGTCTTTAATGTCAAATTGGGTTTCTCAGGCGATTCAAAGGGTGCGGAAACTCCCGTAAAATCCTTAATTTCTCCTTTGCGGGCTTTTTCATAAAGACCCTTCACATCTCTCTCTTCGCAGAGCTCAAGTGGGGTGTCTACAAACACTTCTAAAAAACCAGAGCCAATAATATCTCTGGCCATTTTCCGAATCTCGTTCGTCGGACTTACAAACGCATTGATTGTAATGACTCCACTGGAATTGAAGAGTTTATTCACTTCTGCAATCCTTCGTATATTTTCTTTTCTATCTTCTTCTGAAAATCCCAGGTTAGAATTGAGTCCATCCCGGACATTATCGCCATCCAGAAGCATGGTCAATTTTCTCGAATTGTGAAGCTTTCGCTCCAGAAGCTGAGCAATGGTAGATTTGCCTGAACCGGATAGCCCGGTCAACCAAATACAGATAGCTTCTTGACCTAGAAGTTTCTCCTTTTCAGACTGTTGGATCAATCTTTTGTGAAATGTGAATATGTTTTTGGCTTTCTCTTCCATTTGAAGCCGTCTAAAGTAATAATTGTACGACTTTTACAGCCTGAATCTTTACAGAATCAAGACATTTCATGTTAGAGAATCTGGAGCTTGCCATTCAGGCAGCATACAAAGCAGGAATTGAAATTATTGACGTTTATGGCTCATCTTTTCAGGTAGAGCTCAAATCGGATAAAACACCTTTAACAGAAGCGGATAAAAGGGCTCACCGGGTAATTGTAAATGAGCTGAAAAGTACTGATTTTCCTGTGCTGAGCGAGGAGGGAAGAGATATTCCTTATGAAGAGCGAAAAAACTGGAAACGATTCTGGATGGTTGATCCTCTGGATGGAACAAAGGAATTTATTAAGAGAAATGGGGAGTTTACTGTCAACATTGCTTTGATTGAAGACCAAAAACCAATAATGGGAGTAATTTACGTTCCGGTAACTCAGACTTTGTATTTTGGTCTTGAGGGAAAGGGAGCCTTTAAAATAGCTAAATTCAATGGTGCTCTTGGGAATGTAGAAGATTGGATTTCGGAAGCCAGGCCACTTCCCATACTCGAAGGAGAAAGGCCTTTTACGGCTGTAGGCAGCCGGTCTCACCCTTCAAAAGAGACTACAGAATTTTTAGATGACCTGACAAAAAAGTACGGTCAGCTTAATTTAGTGTCCATGGGGAGCTCACTTAAAATATGCCTTGTGGCCGAAGGAGCTGCAGATATTTACCCACGTTTTGCTCCAACCATGGAGTGGGATACAGCAGCCGGACACGGAATTGTACTGGCCGCAGGTAAGGATATAATTGATCATAGCACAGGTGAGCGCATGAAATACAATAAAGAAGACCTGCTAAATAACTGGTTTATTGTCCGTTAAAGACTGGCGGTTTTAGATAAAGTAGACTGTGCTTCCTTCAAAACATTATCATCCTCGCTCATAATGGCATAATAGCCGTCATTCCCCCAAATATTTCGGGCGATGTAGGCCTTTATTCTCAACTTTATAACTTCAGCAGAAGTGGCAATGCCCTTCGTGTCTGGATCAACACCTTTTTCATTAGAATATTCCACAAAGCTATTGAGCACATCATCCGTTACTGAAAATTCTCTTTTAAATTTTTCATAAGACCCGTAATTCGTTAAATCGTTCCGGTGCGAATCAGCGTAGTCAAATCCAAATCTGTTGATCAGCCCCTGGTAGCTCACCACACTTAGATACTGTGAAGCGCCAACGGTATCTACTCCTACAAAAATATCAGGCATTATTCCGCCGCCGCCGTAGACAATCCGGCCACCCGGAGTGGTATATTTTAGCGAATCGGGAAATTGAATGCTATCTGCAGTCATCAATTCGCCGTGCGCATAACGCATTTCGTAATCGGCTTCATAGTCAATTTCTGAACCATAAGGCTTTTGTATACTTCTTCCCGTAGGAGTATAGTATCGAGCCACGGTAAGTCTCAATGCCGAATTATCAGGAAGATTCAGGTGTTCCTGAACCAGGCCTTTTCCAAACGATCTCCGTCCTATGATCGTGCCCCGATCGTTATCCTGAATGGCTCCGGCAAAGATTTCTGAAGCAGAAGCCGAACCCTGATTAATTAGAACCGCAAGGGGCATTTGAGAATACTGACCGCGTTTGGAAGCGAAGTATGATTTTTTAGGACTGGATTTTCCTTCTGTGTATACGATTAATTGATCCTTTTGTAAAAATTCTTCAGAGAGTTGAACCGCCGCGTTTAAGAATCCGCCGCCATTGCCTCGAAGATCAATGATCACTTCTTCCATGCCTTGCTCTTCGAGCTCTGTCATGTGCTCCATAAATTCTTCGTAAGTATTCCGTGCAAACCTTGAAACTTTAATGAAACCTATTGTTGGATCTAGCATTTGAGATGTAACCACTGAATAGATTGGAATCGTGCCCCGGGTAATGGCAAAAGGAATTTCTTTATTATCGCGGAGTATGGTTACGTTTACTTCTGTGCCGCTGGGACCTTTCAGAAGCTTGATTACATCGTCGTTACCAATTTCTACCCCGGCAATCTCTTCTTCTTCAACCGCTATGATTTTGTCGCCGGCTTGTATGCCCAGCTCCTCGCTAGGACCTCCTTCAATGGCAGAAATTACTCTTACTGTATCGTCCTGAATGAGAAATTCCACTCCAATTCCATCAAAATTACCCTCCAGGGGTTCGGTGTAGGCTGCCAACTCTTCGGCAGAGATGTAATAGGTATGTGGGTCTAGATCTTCCAGGATGGCCCCAATGGCCTTATCAATGAGCTTGTTTTTTGCGACTGTATCAACGTATTCCTGGTCTATAAAATTGATAATCTGTCCAATTTTATCGGCAGAATTTCTTGTCTTGGTGGGGAAGAACGAACGGGTTTCAGCTCCGTCGTTAAAATAGGTGCCCAAATATATACCCAGAATCAACATCCCCGCTAATAGCAGGGGATAATAGATCATGAGTTTATTGCTGTTTCTGTTTTGATTCATGTTGCGTCCATCGGAATATGTTCAATTTCTATGCCAGCTTCTCGGAGTAATTCAAGACCGGTACCATCTTTATAGACATTGGAATAAACAACTCTTCTAATGCCTACCTGCAAGATCATTTTACTACAGTCTTTGCAGGGGGATAGCGTTAAATACAACGTAGAATTCTGCGCATTGTTGGTAGACCGGGCAACTTTTGAAATAGCATTGGCTTCAGCGTGGAGCACATACCAAAGAGTTGATCCTTCTTCGTCTTCACAGCAGTTATCAAAACCCGTAGGTGTGCCGTTATATCCATCGCTAATCACCATGCCGTTTTTTACGATAATGGCCCCAACCTGCTTTCGCTGGCAGTGTGAGAGTTTACTCCACTCT
>Ga0207419_1000212_pt1 | contig 48081 bp, 39 predicted proteins | sample ElkSloMetagenome_4_FD_184723 | JGI IMG/M metagenome (GOLD analysis project Ga0207419, IMG submission 184723) | Hot spring microbial communities from Elkhorn Slough, Monterey Bay, USA - MD2A (version 2) | ecosystem: Environmental > Aquatic > Marine > Intertidal zone > Estuary: Microbial mat ...
CGCCGAGACGGCGGTACACAGGTAGATGAGGCTCCACCCGGCCGGGAACGCCCAGTCCGGCGGCTTGAAGTCGGGCTGTTCGAGCCCGTAGTACCAGTCGCTGAGAATCGTGACCTGGTTGCCCACGCCGCCGACGACGCCGATCCAGATCAGGATGGCAAGGATCGGGATCCAGATCGGACCCCCGCGCTTTTCGTTGGCCGCCGAGGCCGTTGCGTCTGTCATGGTTTCACCAATCCCAGCAGATGGGCCATATCCTTGAAGAAGATCCGCACGTGCGCCAGCGGGCTGGTGCGCACCAGGGCCTTGTTCATGTAGGCCTCCCAGGTCAGTCGCTGCACGTCGGGGTCCTCGCAGATGGACACGAATCTCTCGCGTCGCTTGTCATTGGTATACCAGAAGTCCTGCAATAGGCCGAGAATCCAGAACACGCGCCCGTGTTCTTTCATGAATCGCTTGCGCGCGTCGGCGAGGTGCGAGGACTGGCCCGTGCGCAGCATGGCGTCCACCGCCTCGCCGGCCAGCCGGCCGCCGACCATGGCGTAGTAGATGCCCTCGCCGGAGGACGGCGCGACCACGCCGGCGGCGTCGCCGGCCAGGACCACATCCCTGCCGTTGTCCCACACCTTGAGCGGCTTCAGCGGGATGGGCGCGCCCTCGCGGCGCAGCGTCTCCATCTTGTCCAGGCCGGTGCGCCGGCGCAGCTCGGTGGTGGCGGCCCTCAGGTCGAAGTCCTTCTTTTCCGTCCCCATGCCGATGCTGATGGTCTCGCCGTGCGGGAACACCCAGCCGTAGAAATCGGGCGAGATGGAGCCATCATACCAGACGTCGCAGCGCTCGGGGTCGTAGCCGGGAACGGTGCCCGGCTCGGGGGCGCGGATGATCTCGTGATAGGCCAGCACCATGGGACGCGTGGCGCCGCCGGGCACCTGTGTCTGGGCGAGCATCGAGCGGGCGCCGTCGGCGCCGATGACGGCGCGCGCGCGCACGCGTTTGGTGGTCGGTTCGCCCTCGCCGTTCTGCTGGCGATAGACGATCACCGCCGTCCCGTCGTTGTCGCGCTCGAAAGCCTCGGCGGTGCCGGCGCGCCAGTCCGCCCCCGCCTCGCCGGCGCGGGCGCGCAGCCAGGGGTCGAAGTCCTTGCGGTCGACCATGCCGACATAGCCGCTGAGGATCGGCATGTCGACGATGCGGCCGGACGGCGAGATCACCCGCGCGCCCTTGACCTTGCTGACCAGGCTGGTCTCGGGAATGTCGAAATCCTTCATGGCGCGGGGCGGGATGGCGCCGCCGCACGGCTTGATGCGCCGTTCGCGGTCCAGCATCACCACGGTGCGTCCCTTGCGGGCCAGATCCGTCGCCGCCGTGGCGCCGGCCGGGCCGCCGCCAACGACGACCACGTCGACGGTCTCGATGGCGTCCCCGTTTCCGCTCATGGTCGTGTCGTCCTTCGTGGTTGTTGGAAAGCTTATTGGGCGGGCAGGCTCTGGTCGGCCGTCGCCCCGCCCGGCTCGCGCAGGCGGGACAGGGCGGCGGCGCCGCCGACGCGCGCCGCCAGCAGGGCGGAGGCGGCGAACAGCACACCCTCGGCGGCGAACACCACGCCGTAAGCGTGCGCCGGATCGTCGAACACCTGACGGGTGGCGTCCACCGCGACGGTGCCCAGGAACCCGCCCAGGGCGAAGGCGATGGCCTGGGCCGCGCCCCACACGCCCATGCGGATGCCCTCGCGGTCGGCGGCGCCGGCGCTGGCCAGGCCCATCATGGTGCTGATGGCGGCCACGGCGAAGGCGCCGTTGGCCAGCCCCATCAGGAACACGGTGGCGCGCAGCGGCCAGACCTCGGCGTACTGACCGGACACGGCGATGGCCAACAGGCACAGCCCGGAGGCGACGCAGCCGCCCATGGTCCACAGTTTCAGGACCGCCGGCCGGCCGCCGCCGAAGCCGCTGGCCAGGATGCCCACCAGCAACATGCCGGCGAGCGCGCCGCTGTGCTGCACGCTGGTCAGTTGGGTCGACGCGCCCACGGTGTAGGCGAACACGGCCCCGGCGAACGGTTCCAGGATCAGGTCCTGGATGTTGTAGGACAGCATGGCCACGAAGATGAAGATGGCCAGCCGGCGTGCCTCGTCCTCGCGCCAGACCTCGGCCAGGGACTCCAGGAAGCCCGGCTTGGGCGGCGGGGCGGGCGCCGCCTCGGTCTCGACCTCTGGCGCGGCTTTGGCTTTGGGCGCCCGGCGTCCCTCGATGCCCCACATGGCGGCGGCGGAGACCAGAAAGGCCACCACACAGACGCCGGTGGTGACCATCACCAGCCGTTCGGGCGAGTACCCGCTCGCGGTTGCCGCAGTGACGTCGGCGATGTCCAGATAGGCCCCGGCCACGGCGGCGGAGATGATGAAGCCGACGAACATCATCAGCCAGACGATGGTCGCCGCCGCCGCGCGGCGGGCGGGCGCCACCCGCTTGGCCAGCAGGGCCAGAAGGTTGGTGCCGGCGGCGCCGACGCCGATGCCGATCACGGTATAGGAGACGACGGCGCCGATCAGGCCCCCGGTCAGGTCGGTGCCCATCCAGGCGGTGGACAGGCCGGCGCCGATGCCGCCCAGCGCCAACAGGGCCATGCCGCCGACGATCCAGGGGGTGCGCCGGCCGCCCACGTCGGAGCCGTGGCCCCAGCGCGGCCGCAGGAACTGCAGGGCCTCGCGCAGGGTGACCAGGGCGCCGGGGATCATGGCCGCCAGCGCCAACTCGACCACCATGACCCGGTTCAGGGTCGAGGTCGTCAGAACGATGATCGCGCCCAGCGACGCCTGCACCAGGGCCAGGCGGGCGATGAACACCCATCCCTGGAAGGTGCCTCCCTGGACAGATCCGGCGCCGCTCATGAGAGGCCCGCGATGGCCGGATCAAAGCGCAAGGCAAAGGCGCTGATCATCATGCCGGAGACGTAGAAGGGCACGCCGATGCCGCTGTACCACAGGGCGTTCTTCACCGGGTTGCGCAGGAACCGGATCATCAGCAGGCCCTGCACGGCCAGCAGCCCGAACACGAACAGCGCGTGCCACGGGTGCCCCCACAGCAGCAGCAGGTTGATGACCACCGCCTGCGGGATGGCCATGATCCAGCACGACACACGGGCGGCGCGGTCGGCGCCGAGCTGGACGGGCAGGGTGCGCACGCCCAGCTTGGTGTCGCCCTCGATGGCCTTGAAGTCGTTCAGCGTCATGATGCCGTGCGCGCCGGCGCCGTACAGCAGGGCCAGCGCGATGATGCCCCAGTGCGGCAGGCCGCCCACCATGATGGCGGCGCCGGTGAACCAGGGCAGGCTCTCGTAGCACAGGCCGACGGCGCCATTGCCCCACCAGCCGTTCAGCTTCAGGCGCACCGGCGGCATGGAATAGGCCCAGGCCAGGGCCAGCCCGACCACGGCGGCCCAGAACACCCACTCGCCCAACAGCCAGGCCCAACCCATCGACAGCAGGGTCATGGCGATGGCGATGATCAGGCCCCAGGCGCCGGGGATGCGCCCGGACGGGATCGGCCGATCCGGTTCGTTGATGGCGTCGACGTGGCGGTCGTACCAGTCATTGACCACCTGACTGGTGGCGCAGACCAGCGGTCCGGCCAGGATGATCCCGCCCACGATGAACAAGACGTTGGGCAGGATCGGCTGGCCCGACGACACGACGCCGCAGGTGAAGGCCCACATGGGGGCGAACCAGGTGATGGGGTGCAGCACTTCAAGCAGGGCTGCGGGCTGAATGCGTTGCATGGGCGGGGACACTAGGCCGGGGTCCGGGTTGCGTCAATTGGAAGGGATGGGGCCATGCGCTTGCGGGACTGTCAGGCCGAGTCGGCCGCCGACGACAGGTCCCCCAGATTATAGCGCCGCAGCTTGACATACAGGCTTTGGCGGCTCAGGCCCAGCATTTCGGCGGCCGAGGCGCGATTGTCGCCGGTCAGTTCCAGGGCCGCCTGGATGCACAGCTTTTCGATCATGTCGTTGGTCTCGCGGATGATCTCCTTGAGCGACACGCGGCCGACGAGTTCCGTCAGTTGCTCGACCGAGCGCGGCACGGTGACCGCGTTGAGGCTGGTGGCGTCCGCCCCGTCGCGATCCGTCACGGCCCGCATGACGAAGCCCAGGCACGGGCGGTCGGCGTGCGGCACGGCGACCGCCGAGATCTCGACGGTGGTGCTGGCGCCGATGTCGCCGTGGATGGCGGTGGTGAACTGGCGCACGGTTTCCAGTTCCCGCAGGTTGGAGATCAGCGGCGTGACGTCCACGCCCGGGCGGCCGATGAACCGGCCCAGCGGGCGTCCGCGCACCTGGGCCTCGGTGGCCACCTGCACGAAATCAAGGAAGGCCGTGTTGGCCGACAGAATAATGCCGTCCATGTCGGTGACGACGATGCCGTCCGGGGCGTTGTCCACCACGTCCAGCAGGCGGGCGCGGGCGTGCGTGATCAGGGTGCCGTCGGTGTCGGAGACTCTGGGCGAAAGGCGCACCAGGAACTGGACGTTGCGTTCGATGCGGAACAGGGCGGCGGAGACCACCACCTCGCGCCGGGCCGGTCCCAGGCGGGCGGTGACGTCCTCGCCGCGCCCGATGGCGCGCACGCTGGCCAGCAGGGTTTCAATGGAGTCGGCGTCCTCGGTTTCGATGCCGTGCGGGAAGACGCGGCCCACCAGCGCCTTGCCGCCGTCGCCGAACAGCGCCTGGGCGGCGGTGTTGGCCTCGACGATCTTGCGCGAGGCCGAGTCGACGAACAGCACCGCCTCGGACGACAGCTTGAACAACAGGCGGTAGCGTGTTTCCAGGTGATGCAGCCGGTTGTAGTCCCGCTCCATGGTCTGCTGGGCCAGCAGCAACCGTTGCTGCATTCCGGCCACGGAGCGCAGGTCGCGGCCCACGGCCAATACCCGGTCTCCGCCGCCAAGACGGGTGGCGGCGAACAGCACGGGCACGTCGGCGCCGTCGGGGATGGGATAGCTGACCTGGCGCCAACCGGTGGGAACGTCGGCCAGGGCGTCGCGCACCAGGGTCTCGACCTTGGGCTGGCTGTCCTCGGTGACCGTGTCCGTCCAGGCGCGCCCCATCCAGGCGCCGGGCGGCCCGAGACCCAGGTCGCCCTTGCCGATGGCCACGTCGCGCACCACGCCCGCCGAGTCCAGGATCAGCGCGACATCGGCCGATGCCAGGATGATCCGGGCCGCCTGTACGGCGTCGAGGTCTCCGACGGAGGTTCTTGGTGCGCTGAACTGCTGCACAACTCCCCTCGCCTCAGCGAGACCCCGCCGGGCCCCGCTTGCTTAGTGTCGCCCCAAGGCGCGGTCGAGCAAGCGTTCGGCCTGATGCACCGCCGCCGGCGCCGTGTCGGCCACGGCATCCGCGCCCTTGGTGGCGACTCCGGATGGATTGCCGCCAAACACGGGTCCCGCCATCAGCACCTTCACGTCTGGATTGATGGATGAGCGGCGCACGGCGTCGATGCCGTCCGCCAGCCCCGACATGCGGCAACCACCCCCGACCCACAGTCCCACCATGGGATAGGACTCGGCGCGCACCATGCCGACCAGGCTTTCGAACGACTCGATCAGCAGGGCATCCGTGACGTCCCAGCCGGCGCGGTGAAACACCGCCGACAGCATGGAGACGCCGAACGTGTGCCGCTCCGCCGGCACGGCCGCCAGCAGAATGCGGCGGTCGAGCCCGCACAGGGGCGCGTCGTCGCCGCAGATCCGTTCCAGGTCATGCAGGACCCACTGCAGGCGCCCAAGGCCCAGCGTCAGGTCGGCGAAATCGATGGCATCGCCGGCGCAATAGCTTTCAAGAAGGGACGCGGACGGTTGCAGCAAACCGGCGCAGACGTCCTCCAGCGAGGCGCCGTTGGCGCACCAGGTGTCCACGATGGACAGGGCGCGTTCCATGTCGTTATTCAGAATGAACTGGCCAAAGGTCTCGACATCCGACGTGGTCGGTCCGGGCTCCACGAGCCGGGGGCCGCCCCGACCGTTCGGGGCCGCGATGGTCCGACGATGGGCCATCACCAGGCGCGGTATGACGTCTTCCTCGATGACGCTCGCCAAGGCTTTCTCCTCCCGAGCCCTGGACGGCTGCCGCGACTGCCACGGCCCGAACCGCTCCCCTTTAGGCTCCTCGTTCGGTCGCGGACTCCATCCGCGGTGTGTGTCCGGTGCCGTGCCGGCTGCGTCCGAGCCTGTCGCCGTGGCGCCCCGCGCACACCTGGACACCCGCTGAGGATCGATGTCGGTTGCTCCTGACCCCCTTGATCCCCATCGGCCCGCGACGTGGTGCGTGCTCCTTGACAAGTTCGCGGACAAGTCCGCGCCTGCGATCTCCAGCGACGGCCGAAGGTCCAGACCGTATACGTCCCGGCGCCCAGAACTCGCCATGACGTGCCCCCTCCCATTGATGGTTTGCGATCCACGGTCACGGCGTCTGATTGAAAGACTCACCCATGCCTTGGCGCGAGCGTGTTTCGCTCCTGGCACGGTGTGCAACACCCAACCGTCAGGCCGATCCGGTTCGGATCGAGCCTTCGCACTTCATCAAGAAAAGGGACGGAACGCAACCGGATCACGTTCCAGAAACCACGCTACCTCATCGCAGCGAGCGGTCTTTGTCAATAGCAATTGACGTCTTGTTTGGTTGACACGTCCGGCCCGTCCTCATAGAGTCACCGAGGATGGCTGGACGGCAAGGACGGGGATGGCCGCTCCCGGTTGGGAGAAAACGGGCGCGGCCGCGCAGGGTCTTTCGTCATGGACCCACCCCCCAATAAGGAAGTGAAGACAGCTCGCGTCACGCGTCGCGCCACCGTCGGCGGCGGTCAGACGATTGACCGCGCGCCTGTCGGGAGATCTCACGGAGGGTTGGCACAACCATGCTGAAGTTCAACATCGACCGCATGATCGCGACCGTGGACCGGTGCCCCTGGTCGGCCCATGCCGGCCTGACGGTGCCGAACACGGCCAGCCTGCCGACTCCGCCGGAACAGGGTGCGACCCGCCCTCTGTATACGCCCGAGGAACGCCGCCGCCGTGACGAGTCCCCGTGGACCCTGGTGCAGGGCGTGCTGGCGCCGCTGCAGTTCGCCGTGTTCCTGGTCAGCCTTTATCTGGTGGTCGACTACCTGCTGACCGGCAATGGATATGCCATTGCCACCGCCTCCATCGTCATCAAGACCATCGTGCTGTATGTGATCATGATCACCGGCGCGATCTGGGAGAAAGAGGTGTTCGGCCGCTACCTGTTCGCGCCGGCGTTCTATTGGGAAGACGTCTTCAGTATGCTCGTGCTGGCGCTGCATACGGCCTATCTCGTCGCCCTGTTCCTCGACCTGCTGGGCAGTCAGGCGCTGATGATCCTCGCCCTGGCCGCCTATGCGACGTACGTCATCAATGCCGGTCAGTTCGTGCTGAAGCTGCGCGCCGCGCGGCTTCAGGCCGCCGCCGAGGCGCGGCGGGACGCGAACGTGGCGGGCACGATGTAATGCGCTCCTCGGCCGCCCTCGTCTCACCCCCGCCTTGTCCGGCGCCGGACTCCGGTGCCACCGGCGCGCCCGCTGACGGTCGTGCCGCCGGTTCGGTGGCGCCCACGGTGGAAGCCACCGTCGAGCGGGGGCCGCGCGAGGTGTTCTGCGGCCTGACCGGCATCATCTGGCTGCACCGCAAGATCCAGGACGCCTTTTTCCTCATCGTTGGCTCGCGCACCTGCGCGCACCTGATGCAGTCGGCCGCCGGCGTCATGATCTTCGCCGAGCCCCGCTTCGCCACCGCCATCCTGGAAGAGCGCGATCTGGCCGGGCTGGCCGACGCCAACGACGAGCTGGACCGCGAGGTGGCCCGCCTGCTGGAGCGCCGCCCCGATATCAAACTTCTGTTCCTGGTCGGCTCCTGCCCGTCGGAGGTCATCAAGCTGGACCTGTCGCGGGCCGCCCAGCGGTTGTCCGCCGCCTACGCCGGGCGTACCCGGGTGCTGAGCTATTCGGGCAGCGGCCTGGACACCACCTTTACCGAGGGCGAGGACGCCGCCCTGGCCGCGCTGGTGCCGGAGATGCCGGCGGCGGCGCCCGACGCGGCGTCGAGTCTGCTGGTGGTGGGCACCCTGGCCGACGTGGTGGAGGATCAGTTCGCCCGCCTGTTCGCCGCCCTGGGGATCGACTCCGTCCAGTTCCTGCCGTCCCGCAGCGCCGAGGCGCTGCCGTCCGTCGGTCCCAACACCCGCGTTCTGCTGGCCCAGCCCTTCCTGGCCGAAACCGCCCGCCTGCTGGAAAAACGCGGCGCCCGCCGCCTGCCGGCGCCGTTCCCGCTGGGCGCCGAGGGAACCACGCTGTGGTTGACCGCCGCCGCCGAGGCTTTTGGCATCGACGCCGACACGGTCGAGCGCGTCACCGCCCCGGGTCGTGAGCGCGCCCGCGCCGCGCTGGAGAGCCACCGCAGTGTGCTGGCCGGTCGGCGCGTCTTCTTCTTCCCCGACTCGCAGCTGGAACCGGCCCTGGCCCGGGTGCTGTCGCGCGAGATGGGCATGGTGCCGGTCGAGGTGGCCACACCGTATCTGCACCGCGGCCTGATGGAGCCGGACCTGGCGTTGCTGCCCGAGGGCACGCGCCTGGTGGAGGGCCAGCACGTCTATGAGCAACTGGACCGCTGTCGTGCCGCCCGTCCGGATCTGACGGTGTGCGGCCTGGGACTGGCCAACCCGCTGGAGGCGGAGGGACTGACGACCAAGTGGTCGATTGAACTGGTGTTCACCCCAATCCAGGGGTATGAGCAGGCAGGGGATCTGGCGGAACTGTTCGCCCGGCCCCTTCTGCGCGACGGTTTGTTGAAGGTCTGAACCCCATGCGGCTGACCGTGTGGACATACGAGGGACCACCGCATGTCGGGGCGATGCGCGTCGCCACCGCCATGGAAGGGGTACACTATGTCCTGCACGCGCCCCAGGGCGACACCTACGCCGACCTGCTGTTCACCATGATCGAGCGCCGGCCATCACGCCCGGCGGTCAGCTACACCACCTTCCAGGCGCGCGACCTGGGCCGGGATACCGCCGACCTGTTGTGCGAGACGGCCCGCGACGCGTGCGCGCGGTTCAAGCCGGATGCCCTGCTGGTCGGCTCGTCGTGCACCGCCGAGTTGTTGCAGGACGACCCGGGCGGTCTGGCCAAGGCGCTGGGGCTGCCGGTGCCGGTGGTGCCGCTCGATTTGCCGTCGTACCAGCGCAAGGAAACCTGGGGCGCGGCCGAGACCTTCTATCGCCTGGCGCGCGCGCTGGCCGGACCGAAGGCGCCGCCGCCGGGCACCAAACGGCCGCCCCGCGCTGACGGCGTTCCGCCGTCGTGCAACCTGCTGGGGCCGACCGCCCTGGGCTTCCGCCACCGCGACGATGCCAAGGAAATCGCCGGCCTGCTGGCCGATATGGGCGTGCGGGTCAATGTCACCGCGCCGCTGGGGGCGACCGCCTCCGACGTGGCGCGTCTGGGCGAGGCCGACTTCAACGTCGTGCTCTATCCCGAGATCGGCGAGACCACCGCCCGCTGGCTGGAGACCGCGTTCGGCCAGCCGCGCACCACCACGGTGCCGATCGGCGTGGGGGCGACGCGAGATTTCGTGCGCGAGGTGGCCACGCTGGCCGGGCTGGTTCCCGAACCGACGCTGGCCGCGCTGGCGCCGCGCCTGCCGTGGTTCTCGCGCTCGGTCGACAGCACCTACCTGACCGGCAAGCGCGTGTTCGTGTTCGGCGACGCCACCCATGCCATCGCCGCCGCCCGCGTGGCGGCCGACGAGATGGGCTTCGAGGTGGTCGGACTGGGCACCTACACGCGCGAGTTCGCCCGCGATGTGCGGGCCGCCGCCAAGGGATACGGCATCGAGGCGCTGATCACCGACGACTATCTGGAGGTGGAAGAGGCGATCGCCGAGGCCCGGCCCGACCTGGTGCTGGGCACGCAGATGGAACGCCACATCGCCAAGCGCCTGGGCCTGCCCTGCGCCGTGATTTCCGCGCCCGTGCATGTGCAGGACTTCCCGGCCCGCCATGCCCCGCAGATGGGGGTCGAGGGCGCCAACGTCCTGTTTGACACCTGGGTTCATCCGCTCATGATGGGCCTGGAAGAGCACCTTCTGGGCATGTTCCGTGAGGATTTCGAGTTCCACGCCGACGCTGGGCCGTCTCATCTCGCCGGCGCCGCTGGCGGGCGCCCGGCGGCGCGCGATCCGTCCGTCCGTCCCGGCACTGAACCGGTTCCGTCCTCCGTCCAACCGTCCCCGTCCCCCGAGGACGCGGCGGCCCGCCATCCGGCCGCCGCGCCCGACTCCCCCGCGCCCCAAGGTTCGGTCTGGACCGCCGAGGCCGAGCGCGAGCTGAACAAGATCCCCTTCTTCGTTCGGGGCAAGGCCCGCCGCAACACGGAGCGGTACGCCACCGAGCGGCACCTTCACACGATCACCATCGAGACTCTGTACGATGCCAAAGCCTACTTCAGTCGGTGAGGACACGCCCATCCGGGTCGTGATCGTGACGCTGGACGGCCATCTGTCCGGGGCCACGGAACGTGCGGCGCGGACCTTGCGCAAGGACCTGCCGGGCCTGCATCTCTCGCTGCACGCGGCATCGGAGTGGGGCGACGACACCGACGCGCTGGGGCGCTGCCTGCATGACATCGAGCATGGCGACATCATCATCGTCACCATGCTGTTCATGGAGGATCACATCCAGGCGGTGCTGCCGGCGCTGCAGGCGCGCCGCGAATCGTGCGACGCCATGGTGGGCGCCATGTGCGCCGGCGAGGTGGTCAAGCTGACCAAGCTGGGGCCGTTCCGCATGGACGCCAAGCAGGGCGGCGTGGCGGCCCTGCTGAAGAAGCTGCGCGGCAGCCTGAAGAAGAAGGACGACAAGGGCTTCGACTCCGGCGCCGGTCAGATGGCCATGCTGCGCCGTATCCCGCAGATCCTGCGCTTCATCCCGGGCAAGGCGCAGGACATGCGCGCCTACTTCCTCACCCTGCAATACTGGCTGGCGGGGTCGGAGGAGAACGTCGCCAACCTGGTCCGCTTCATGGTGGACCGCTACGCCGACGGCCCGCGCCGCGTGCTGCGCGGCCAGATCAAGCCCGAGGCGCCGGCCGAGTATCCCGAGACCGGGCTGTATCACCCGCGGATGCCCGGGCGCCTCGGCACCGACTTGGCGCGCCTGCCCAAGCCGGACGGCCCCGTCAAGGGCACGGTTGGCGTTCTGGTCATGCGCTCGTACATCCTGGCCGGCAACACCGCGCACTATGACGCGGTGATCGGCGCGCTGGAGGCGCGTGGCCTGCGGGTGATCGCGGCCTTCTCCAGCGGCCTGGACTCGCGCCCGGCGATCGAGACCTTCTATCTCGACGGCGAAAAGCCGGTGATCGACGCCCTGCTGTCGCTGACCGGGTTCTCGCTGGTGGGCGGGCCGGCCTACAACGACGCCCGCGCCGCCGAGGACCTGCTGTCGCGCCTCGACCTGCCGTACATGACGGCCATGGCGGTGGAGTTCCAGTCGCTCGACCAGTGGCGCGGGTCGGACCGGGGGCTGCTGCCGGTCGAGTCGACCATGATGATCGCCATCCCCGAACTGGACGGCGCCACCGCGCCGCTGCTGTTCGGCGGGCGCACCGACGAGGCCGAGGGCGAGACCGCGCGCGATATGTTCCCCGAGCCGGAACGGGTCGAGGCCCTGGCCGCGCGCGTCGACCGCATGATCCGCCTGCGTCGCACGCCGCGCGCCCAGCGGCGGGTGGCCATCGTGCTGTTCAACTTCCCGCCCAACTCCGGCGCCGTCGGCACGGCGGCCTATCTGTCGGTGTTCGAATCCCTGTTCAACACGCTGAAGGCCATGGCCGAGGCCGGCTATCAGGTCGAGGTGCCGGACAGCGTCGACGACCTGCGCGACCGCCTGCTTGTGGGCAACGCCGCCCAACACGGCGCCCAGGCCAACGTGCTGACCCGCATTTCGGTGGACGACCACGTCAAGGGCCAACGCTGGCTGAGCGAGATCGAGGCGCAGTGGGGGCCGGCGCCGGGCCGCCAGCAGAGCGACGGCCAGTCGATCCAGGTGCTTGGTGTCCAGTTGGGGAACGTGGTGGTGGCGGTGCAGCCGGCGTTCGGCTACGAGGGCGACCCCATGCGGTTGCTGTTCGAGAAGGGCTTCACGCCGACCCACGCTTTCGCCGCTTTCTACCGGTGGATTTCCAGCCTGTTCGACGCCCATGCTGTGGTGCACTTCGGGATGCACGGCGCGCTGGAGTTCATGCCCGGCAAGCAGACCGGCCTGTCCGGCGGGTGCTGGCCGGAGCGCCTCATCGCCGACCTGCCCAACGTGTATCTGTACGCCGCCAACAACCCGTCGGAAGGCGCCATCGCCAAGCGGCGCTCGGCGGCCACCCTGGTCAGCTACATGACGCCGCCGGTGTCGCAGTCGGGCCTGTACAAGGGGCTGTCCGAGTTGAAGGGCTCGGTCGAGCGTTGGCGCGCGCTGCCGCCCGACGATGCCGCCGAGCGGGCGCGCCTGATCCCGCTGATCCAGACCCAGGCGGTGGAACTGGATCTGGCTGAGGCCGAGCCGGCGTGGCAGGACATCCCCGACGCCGCCGAGATCGATGCCCGCCTGGACCGCCTGCGCGTGGCCCTGCAGGAGCTGGAGGAAACCATGATCCCGCACGGCCTGCACGTGGTCGGGCGGGGGCCGACGGCCGAGGAGCGCGTCGACCTGCTGCTGGCGCTGGCCGAGGCGACGCGCGAGGTCGAGTTGCCGCGCTCGGTGGTCGAGCGGCTGGTCGAGACCGGCGATCCCAAGGAGGCGTTGAGCCGGGCGCGCTACGCGGCCGGCCTGGTCGACGACGAGGCGGCGGCCAAGGTGGGGCTCGACCTGGCGCTGTTCGAGGAGTTGGCGCGCATCGACGGCCTGCTGACCACCGACAGCGAGATTCCGGCGCTGCTGCACGCGCTCGACGGCGGGTTCATCCGCCCGGCGCCGGGCGGCGACCTGCTGCGCACGCCGGCGGTCCTGCCCACCGGGCGCAACCTGCACGGCTTCGATCCCTTCCGCCTGCCGTCGACCTTCGCCGTCAAGGACGGCGCGTTGCAGGCCAAGCTGGTGCTCGACCGGCACATGGCCGAGGGCAACGCGATGCCCGAGACCATCGCCATCGTGTTGTGGGGCACCGACAACCTGAAGACCGAGGGCGGGCCGATCGGCCAGGCCCTGGCGCTGATGGGCGCGCGGCCGCGCTTCGATGGCTACGGCCGGCTGGCCGGGGCCGAGTTGATCCCGCTGGAGGAGTTGGGCCGACCGCGCGTGGATGTGGTGATGACCCTGTCGGGCATCTTCCGCGACCTGCTGCCCTTGCAGACACGGCTGCTGGCCGAGGCGGCCTTCCTGGCGGCGTCGGCCGAGGGCGAGCCGGAGGAGATGAACTACATCCGCAAGCACGCGGTGGCCTATATGGCGGCACACGGCTGCGACCTGGAAACGGCGGCCTTGCGGGTGTTCTCCAACGCCGACGGCGCTTACGGCTCCAACGTCAACATGCTGGTGGACTCGGGCGGCTGGACCGAGGAGGACGAGCTGGCCGAGACCTACACCCGGCGCAAGTGCTTCGCCTACGGCCGCGCCGGCAACCCGACGCAACGGGCCGAGCAGTTGGGCGAGATCCTGTCGGGCGTCGATCTGGCCTACCAGAACCTGGAGTCCATGGAACTGGGTGTGACCACCGTGGACCACTACTTCGACACCCTGGGCGGCATCAGCCGCGCGGTGTCGCGGGCCCGGGGCGACGGCTCGTCGGTGCCGGTCTACATCGGTGACCAGACCATGGGCGAGGGCAAGGTGCGCACCCTGGCCGAGCAGGTGGCGCTGGAGACTCGCACCCGGATGCTGAACCCGAAATGGTACGAAAGTATGCTGGAGCACGGCTATGAGGGCGTGCGCCAGATCGAGGCGGCCATCACCAACACGCTCGGGTGGTCGGCCACCACCGGGCAGGTGGCCCCGTGGGTGTATGATCAGTTGACAGAGACGTTCATGCTGGACGAGGAGATGCGCAAGCGCCTCGCCGAGCTGAACCCCATGGCCTCGGCGCGGGTGGCCAACCGCCTGCTGGAGGCGCACGAACGCAATTACTGGTCTCCGGACGACTCCGTGCTCGAAACCCTGCGTAACGCGGGCGAGGAGCTGGAGGATCGCCTGGAAGGTGTGTCGGAAGGCGTCGCGGCCTGAGCGATGCCCGTTGTCTGATGGAGTAGACGTCGGTGTTGGATACGTTGAACACACGGCCGGACAAATCTGGGGGCCTTGACGGAGAAGGCAGCACCCAGGTTCACATGGACCCGTCCCTGCACATCGAGGGGGCGAAGGTCTTCGCTGTCTATGGCAAGGGCGGCATCGGTAAGAGCACGACGTCGTCGAACCTTTCGGTGGCCTTCTCCAAGCTGGGCAAGCGGGTGTTGCAGATCGGTTGCGATCCGAAGCACGACTCGACCTTCACGCTGACCAAGAGTCTGATCCCCACCGTCATCGACGTGCTGGAGGAGGTGAACTTCCACACCGAGGAGCTGCGGCCCGAGGACTTCGTTTTCGAGGGCACCAACGGCGTGCTGTGCGTCGAGGCCGGCGGCCCGCCCGCCGGCACCGGCTGCGGCGGCTATGTGGTGGGGCAGACGGTCAAGCTGCTCAAGGAACACCATCTGCTCGACGATACCGACGTGGTGGTTTTCGACGTGCTCGGCGACGTGGTGTGCGGTGGGTTCGCCGCGCCGCTGCAACATGCCGAGCGGGCGGTGATCGTCACCGCCAACGACTTCGACTCCATCTTCGCCATGAACCGGATCATTGCCGCCATCCGGGCAAAGACGAAGAACTACGCCGTTCGGGTGGGCGGCTGCATCGCCAACCGCAGCCGCGATACCGAGCAGATCGACAAGTTCAACGCCCGCACCGGCATGAAGACGCTGGCGCATGTGCCGGAACTGGACGACCTGCGGCGCAGCCGGCTGAAGAAGTGCACCCTGTTCGAGATGGAGGCCTCGCCCGAGGTGGAGCGGGTGCAGCAGGAATACCTTCAATTGGCGGCGACTCTGTATGCCGGGGTCGACGCGCTGGATGCGCAGTCCCTGAAGGACCGCGAGTTGTTTGATCTGTTGGGGTACGACTGATGCCGGGCGCGACATACGAACAACGCCGCGGCGAGGTCGAGACCTACTTCGACCGCACCGCCGCCGCCGCCTGGGAGCGGTTGACGTCCGACGCGCCGGTCGGGCGCATCCGGGCGACGGTGCGCGCCGGCCGCGACACCATGCGGGCGACCCTGCTCGGCTGGCTGCCGGCCGACCTGAGCGGGCACACGGTGCTGGACGCCGGCTGCGGCCCCGGCGCCGCCTCGCTGGAACTGGCCCGGCGCGGCGCCCGGGTGATCGCCATCGACCTGTCGCCGACCCTGGTGGATCTGGCACGGGAACGGCTGCCGGCCGACCTGGGGCCGGGCAGCGTGGAGTTCTACGTTGGTGATATGCTTGACCCGCCGATAGGCATGGTCGATCATGTTGTGGCCATGGACTCGTTCATTCATTATCGTCGCGCCGATATCGTCGGGGCGCTGTCGACTTTGGCGGCGCGCACGCGGGAGTCCGTGGTGTTCACCTACGCGCCGCGCACGGCCCTTCTGTCCACCATGCACGTCGTCGGGCGTCTGTTCCCGCGCGGCGACCGCGCGCCGGCGATCGAGCCGGTGGCGCCGCGCGTTCTGCACCGCCACGTGAAGGCGGAGCCCGGCCTGTCCGGCTGGCGCGCCGGCCGCACCGAGCGGGTGACGAACGGGTTCTATATCTCGCAGGCTCAGGAGTTGGTTCGGTCATGAGCAAGCGAGTCTCCCCCGCCATTCGACTGTTGATGCGGACCGGCACCCGGTTCCTGCCGTTCGCCGACGCGGCGACACCCGAACTGCCGCTCGGGCGGCTGCTGCGGCTGTCGCTGTTCCAGGTGAGTGTGGGCATGGCGACCGTGCTGCTCATGGGCACGCTGAACCGGGTGATGATCGTCGAGCTGACCATGCCGGCCTCGCTGGTGGCCGTGATGGTGGCGTTGCCGGTTCTGTTCGCGCCATTCCGCGCGCTGATCGGCCACAAGTCGGACACCCACCGTTCGTTCCTGGGCTGGCGGCGCGTGCCGTACATCTGGCTCGGCTCGCTGTTGCAGTTCGGCGGCCTGTCGGTGATGCCGCTGGCGCTGATGGTGCTGGGCCGCGACATCGAGGAAGGCGCCGTGTTCCTGTGCGCCGTCACCTTCTTCATGACCGGCGCCGGCCTGCACACGACGCAGACGGCCGGCCTGGCGCTGGCCAACGACCTGGCGCCGGAAGAGTCGCGACCGCGCGTGGTGGCGTTGCTGTACGTCACGCTGCTGTTGGGCATGGTCGCGGCGGCTGGTGTTTACAGTCTGGTCTTGCAGGACTTCAGCAACGTGCTGCTGATCCGCGTGTTGCAGGCCTCGGCGGTGTTGACCGTCGTCATCAACGTGATTGCGCTGTGGAAACAGGAAGTCCGCAACAAGGCGCTGACCGATCCGTCCCGTGAACGCCCCTCGTTCCGCGAGTCCTGGCAGGCGTTCGCTGGCGGTGGGCGGTATACCCGCCTGCTGGTGGTGGTCGGGTTCGGCACCCTGGGCTTCACCATGCAGGACATCCTGCTGGAACCCTACGGCGCCCAGATCCTGGGGCTCTCGGTCTCTGCGACCACGCTGCTGAGTGCCCTGTGGGCGGGGGGAACCCTGGCCGGGTTCGCCCTGGCCGCGCGCTGGCTGTCGCGCGGCACAGGTCCGTACAGGCTGGCGGCCATCGGTGTGATCATCGGTGTGTTCGCCTTTGCCTGCGTCATCTTCGCCGCGCCGTTGGAGTCGGCCACCGTATTCCGGGTGGGTGCGTTCTTCATCGGCATGGGGGGAGGTCTGTTCGTCGTCGGGACCCTGACGGCCGCCATGGATTCGGCTGACTCTGAGCATGGCGGTTTGGCTCTGGGTGCGTGGGGCGCCGTTCAGGCCACGGCAACCGGTGTCGCTGTCGCCCTGGGCGGGGCGATCCGGGATGGTGTGTCCGCGTTGGCCGAGCAGGGCGTGCTCGGCGAGTTCCTGCAGGCGCAGGGCCTCAGCGTCGGATACGAATTCGTGTATTACATTGAGATCGGGCTGCTGATCGTCACGTTGGTGATCCTTGGCCCGCTCGTTCGCTCGACACGGGATGTCGAGGCACGTCCGGGCCGGCGGCTCGGGTTGTCCGATATCCCCGGATAGGGCTCTTGCTCGTGGAGGATCCGCTATGGAATTGCCGATTGGTGCTTTGACTGCCTATATGGACGTCGCACAGGTCGCCCTGTGGACGTTCTGGCTGTTCTTCTTCGGCCTTGTCTTCTATCTGCGCCGTGAGGATCGTCGTGAGGGCTACCCGCTCGAATACGACACCAACGGCCGCATCGAGAAGACCGGCTGGTTCTGGATTCCGAAGCCGAAGACGTTCAACCTGTATCATGGCGGCACGGTCATGAAGCCGGACTACAAGCGCGACACGCGCCCGGTGAAGGCCCGCCGCGCCCACCCGTGGAGTGGCTCGCCGTTCGTCCCGACCGGCGCCAACCCGCTGGCTGATTGCGTCGGTCCGTCGGCGTACTCGCAGCGTGAGGACAAGCCCGAGCTGTCCATGGAGAACACCCCGAAGATCGTGCCGATGCGCACGCAGAAGGAGTTCTTCATGGAAAAGAACAGCCCGGATCCGCGCGGCCTGAAGGTCATGGGCAACGACGGCAAGTTCGCCGGCACGGTGTCCGACATCTGGGTCGACGTTCCGGAAATCATGGTCCGTTACCTCGAGGTCGAACTGTCCGGCGGTGCCAAGCCGGCGCCGAAGGCTTCGGCCGAGGGTGCGCCCGCCGCGCCCCCGAAGGCGAAGACCGTGCTGCTGCCGATCAACTTCGCCGACATCTGGCGCCGTGAGGGCTATGTGAAGGTGGATGCGTTGCGTGCCGATCAGATCGCCCAGGTTCCGGCGACGGCCAAGCCCAACCAGGTGACCAAGCTGGAAGAAGACAAGATCTGCGCGTTCTATGGCGGCGGGTTCTTCTTCGCCCAGTCGTAAGCACCGGGGGTCCGTATCGTGCATGATGATTTCGCCGTCGAGCCGATCCCAGGGCTGCCCGAAAGGCCGCCGGACGGTGAAAGGATCCTCTGGCAGGGCTCGCCTTCGTGGCGAGCCCTCGCCAGACGTATGTTCCAGTGGCCCCTGATCGCCCTCTACTTCGGCATTCTGTCGATCTGGAGCGGGGTCAATGCCGTGGAGGATGGCTACGGAGTCGGCGGTGTGCTGATCTCCGTCTTCAGCCTCCTGGGCATTGGCGCGGGGCTGTTGATCACGTTGGCGTTGCTGGCATTTTGGATCGACCGCACCACGGTCTACACCATCACCAGCGAACGCGTCGTGATCCGCTATGGTCTGGCCTTGCAGATGACCGTGAACTTCCCGTTCCAGGTGATCCGCTCGGCCACCCTGAAGGTGTTCAGGAACGGGACCGGTAACGTGAACCTGGACCTGATGCCCGGGCATGGCGTGGCTTGGCTGGTTCTGTGGCCGCATGTGCGGCCGTGGCGCTGGCTGCGCACACAACCCATGCTCCGTTGCGTTCCCGATGCCCGGGCCGCGGCCGAGATCCTGGCCAAGGCCTTGTCCGCGCACGCGACCCGCGATATGGGGGCCGCCGAGGCGGGCCGGATGGACGACGAGGCCTTGCGTGTGTCTGTCCGAGGGGACAAAGAAAGGGTTCCCGTCGCCCCCGCCAGCGGGTAGCGCGTGGGGGCCGGTGCAGACGGTGGGCCGCCCGGCCGGGCTTCGGTCGCGGGGGCAAGCCGTTCGCGCCACAGAGTTCGGAATCGCCAGCGGTCCCGAGTGCGTGCGTGGCCGGCCGCCGACAAGCGGCCGCCGGCCCGCCGGGACCGGTTGGCCCGCGCCGCCGCCGCGGCGATGATCCTGCTAAAGGAGTGACGAGAATGAGCGGTGGTGTCGATCGCGACCCCCGAACCCACCGGGACGAGAGTCCCACCGAGGACGACGAGGACCTGTCGCCGCAGGAGCTGGCCCGGCGGCGGGAGGAGATCCTGCGCGCGCGCAACAAGGCTCTGTCGCCGCCCGCGCCGCTGCTGGTCGCGGCGTTCGGAACCGCCTTCCTCAGCGTCGTTTTGGCCGCCGTGTATGTCTTCTGGCTGAAGGAAGAGGACCCCTACGCCAGCATGACGTACATGCAGACCCAGGAATTCTACCTGGTGCCGACGACCGAGCTGCACCTGGACGTGCGCCTGGCCCCCGAGGACCGCTCCATCGGGCATTTGACCGGGCGGGTCGGCCGCTTCCTGCAGAGCATGATGGTCGGCCTCGACCGCCAGCGGGTCGTCGCCGGCCTGACCGACGCCGAGCCCCTGTACAGCCTGACGCAATGGGACGATCGCCACATCACGCTGCGCGACCTGGTCACGGGCGAACGGGTGGCGTTGGAATCCTACGGAAGCCAGAACATGCACGGGCTGAAGGAACTTTTGTCCCTCGCCGATGCCGTGCGGGAGGGGGAGGACCCGGCCGCAGCGGCCGAACGGATCGGCGCCGCCGAGCCGCCGCTCTCGTGGGGCCCGCCGCCCGGAAGCTGACCGCAGCATCGACATCGGCGTCGCCGGCGTCCGCCACCGGGCGACGCGGGCGCGGGGCCGGCCGCAATCCCAACCCCGGCCGCCACCCTGGGCCGGGGTCGGCGCGCGGACCACAATGGAGGCAGGTTCGTTGGCCACCTACATCCTCCCCGTACTCCATGCCATCGGCATCTGGTGGTTGCTTACGGGGCTTATTCTCTACATCGACGGCCTGCCGGCGCGCACCTTCAAGTGGAGCATGTTGGTCTGCACGGTGGCGTTCGTCGCCTGCCTGTACGGCCTGTGGACCAGCGCCGCCGACCACACCGTCTCCGGCGCCTATGCCGCGTTCACCTACGGCCTGCTGGTGTGGTCCTACCAGGACATCACGTTCTACCTCGGCTTCGTCACCGGGCCGCGCAAACAGGCGTGCGAGCCGGGCTGCCGGGGGTGGCGCCATTTCGGCCACGCGCTCGGCGCCAGCCTGTACCACGAGATCTCGATCATCGTGACGTTGGTGGTGGTGGTCGCCCTGACCTGGGGCCAGCCCAACCAGGTGGCGCTGTGGACCTACCTCGTGCTGTGGTGGATGCACGAAAGCGCGCGGCTGAACGTGTTCCTGGGCGTGCGCAACGTCAGCGAGGAATTCCTGCCCGACCACATGGAGTTCCTCAAAAGCTTCCTGAACAACTCCAAGTCCATCAACCTGCTGTTCCCGGTGTCGGTCACGGTGTCCACCGTGGCGCTGGTGCTGATGGTCATGGCCATCCTCGACCCGGCGACGTCGGAGATCGAGGCCGTCGGCCTGACCTTTGTCGCCGCGATCATGGCGCTGGCGATCCTGGAACACTGGTTCCTGGTGCTGCCGCTGCCGGCGATGGCCATGTGGAATTGGAGCCTGCGCTCGCGCACGCCGCACCCGGCCGTGACCGAGGTGGAGATCATCGCCGGCTTCCTGGGCGCCGGCAAGACGACGGTGTTGCGCCACCGCCTGGAGCACGCGCGCAACCCGGCCGGCAGTGTGGCCCTGGTCAACGACTGCGCGGCCGTCTCGCCGGACGGGCAGGTGCACGCCACGCCCGAGGGCGATCAATTGGACCTGCCCGGCGGGGCCGTGTGCCTCGATCTGCGCGACGATCTGGCCCACCAGGTCAAGGAGGTCATCGCCGCCCGGATGCCGGATCACATCTTCATCGAGCCGAACGGCCTGGCCGATCTTGGCTTGTTGGTGCGGGTGCTGAACCGGGCCGATATCCGGCCGTCGCTGAAGGCGGTGCACCTGACCGTGGTGATCGACGCCAGCGCCTTCATGGGTGATTACGCGCGCCTGCCGGAGTTCCTGAAGGCGCAGGTGCAGGCGCGCGGCCAGGCCGAGGTGACGCCGGCCGGAACGCCGGTGCCCCTGTTCATCGTCAACAAGGCCGACCTTGTGAGCCCGGTGGAACTGGCCACGGTGACCAACACCTTGCGCACGCTGAATCCGTCGGCGCGGATCGTGCCCGCCGTGCATGGTGTGGCGGAGGGCGCGGTGGCGCCGGCCCTCAGCGATGCCGCCAACGACGACGGCACCGACGCGGCGCGGCCGGTGCCCTCGGGTCTCGCCCCGGCCCTGGCCCCGAGTCCGGCCGCGGCCGGCGGTGCGGGGTCTGGCGGGGGTGGGGCGTCGATGCACCACCATCACCACTATCACCATCATCACTATCACGGCGCGGCACCCGAGGCCGTGGCGTCGGGGCTTGCGCCCGGTGATGGTGCGGCCGAGACGCTGGTGCTCGACCTGCGCCCGGCGGACCCGGCAACGGACGCCGGCCTCGACCCGGAGGACCTGCGCGACGTGTTGGAGGCCATCGCCGGCGGCCGCTTCGGTGCCGTCGAGCGGCTGCGGGGCACGGCCCGCGCCAACGGGGCGTGGGTCGAATTCGCCGTCGCCGACGGCCAGGCCAGCGTCACCCCCTGCACGACGCCGGAGGGGCCGGCGCGCGTGGTGGCGGTCGGCCATGCCCTGGACGGCGTGCGGCTGCGGCAGGCGTTTGACGGCGGCGCCGTGATGGCCGCCGTGGCCTCGGACGCGCTGCCATGAGCGAGCACCCGGAGGGGGCCGAGGAGGCCGACGGCGCCGACGGCGCCCGCATTGGCCCCAACAGCATCACCCGCATGGCCGACGCCCTGGCCGCGCATCGCGGTCGGGACGAGACGGCGGCGCTGTTCGAGGCGGCGGGCTTGGCTCACCACTGGGCGACCCCGCCCGAGTCCATGGTCCCCGCCGACGACGTGACGGCGCTGCACCGGGTGCTGCGGGCGCGACTGGACGCGGCGGCGCTGGACGCCGTCTGCCACGACGCGGGCGTGGCCACGGCGGACTACCTGCTGGCCCACCGGATTCCCAAGCCGGCGCAGGCCGTGCTGAAGCTGATGCCGCCGGTGCCGGCGGCGCGGATGCTGATCCAGGCCATGGGCCAGCATTCGTGGACCTTCGCCGGCGGCGGTCGGTTCCATGGGGAGCCCGGCAAGCCGACCCGGCTGATCATCGCCGATGGCCCGATCCAGGCGGCGGTGTCGGGGGCGTCCGCGCCGGTCTGCGCCTACTACGCCGCCGTGTTCGAACGCCTGTTCCGCGTCCTGGTGGCGCGCAAGACCACCGTGCGCGAGACCGCCTGTCAGGCCATGGGCGCCGAGGCGTGTGTGTTCGAGGCGGTGTGGTAGGGGTGGGCGGCTCCCCTATTTCGCCCCCGGCCCGCCCCACGGGATGCGCGGCATCCGGAACGGCAGCATCGCCTTGACGATGTTCATGCAGAACCGGTCCATGTCGAGGTTCTCGTGCATGGCGCGGACCGGCTCGCCCAGAACGTGGGTGTCGAGGATCGAGCGGGCGTAGAACGGCGTGTCCTCCACCGTGCGGGCGACGGTCGGGGTGTGGCCGGCGTCGGCGCGGGTGGCGCGGCCGATGCGCCAGACGCGCGTCGGCGGCAGCGATGCCTCCGGCGGTGGGTCGAACGGCTCGGCCTCGCCCCCGGGCGGGAAACGCAGGGCGATGCGGGCACCCTCGCCGCCGTGGCGCGGCGTCGTATCGTACAGGATGGCGGCGCCGCCGTCGGCCAGCGGCGCGCGGGTCCACCACCAGCCCTGGAAGCCGGCCTCCAGCGACTCGGTGCCCCAGTTGGAATCCCAGTAGCCCTCGCCCGACCACGACAGGTGCGGCTGTTTCATCTCGACCGTGATGTCGGAATGGGGCGCGATGGGCCACCAGCGGTGCCGCTCCAACGGGTCGAGCGAGAACGCCTGGGTCGTCACCTTGCGCGGGCGCAGACGCACCGTGCCCTCGACCGGGAAGGGCAGGGGGGCGCAGCGCTCCTTGATGTGGAAGGTCAGGGTCTCGCCGTCCCATTCCACCCGGCTGGGGCCGATGACCAGCCGGCGCGGCTCGCGCGCCACCGCGCCCTTGCCGCGCTCGGTCATGGCCCAGCGGCCGCCGGGGCCGTACAGGCAGACGTTCAGCACACAGTGGTTCATCGGGTCGCCGCGCCCCGACCACGCGTAGTAGGGCGAAAACACGCTGCCCAGCATGGCGATCAGGGTCAGGGCGTGGCGCCCGTCGGAGCTCAGGCCGTCGACATACCACCAGCCATAGCCACCCGGGTCGATCGGCTGGTCGAGCGAAGGTCCGTCAGGATGCTCGAAGCGGCCTGCCGGCCCGACAACGTGGCCATGGGCACCCCCGGTCCCGGATGCGCGCTGCCCCCCGCCACGTACAGGCCCGGCACCTTGGTCCGCGCCCCCGGACGGGTGAACGACGCTTGCCAGCCGTGCGACGCCCGCCCGTACAGCGCCCCACCGGTCGCCGGGAACAGGCGCTCGAACTCCCGGGGTCCGGTGATCGTGACACTGTCCGGGTCCGGATGGACCCGCAGGCCACAGCGCTCCAGCAGGGCAGAACTTCGGTGCAGACATGCGTCGATCTCCGCGCGGTCGAGGGACGGCGACGGCGAGTCGCCGATCGGGGGCGCATTGATCAGCATCAGCAGGCGCTCGGCCCCGGACGGGGCGGCATCCTGGTCGGTGCCGTCCATGCGATCCTGGGCACAAATATAAGTCGTGGGCTCCGCCGGCAAGCGATTCCGCTCGAAGATGTCGCGGAACTCGCCCTCATAGTCGGAGCCGAAGAACACCGTGTGCCGCGACAGGGGAAAGCCCTCGGTCCGCGCCGTCATGGTGGTGGCCAGCAGCGACAGCGAACGGGCGCGCTGTGGCACGGATGGCACGGCGCCGGTGACCTCCGGCCCCAGCATCCCGGCGGGCAGGGCGTTGACGTCGCCATTGAACACCACGGCATCGGCGGCGATGCGCCGGCCGTCGTCCAGCACGACGCCGGAGGCGCGGCCGCCGGCCGTTTCGATCTTCGCCACGCCCTGGCCGTAGTGGAAGACGGCGCCCCGGGACTCGGCCAGGTCGGTCAGCGCCCGGGCCAGGGCGTGCATTCCGCCGTCGACGCTCCAGACGCCGGACTGCTCGACGTAGACCATCAGCATCAGAACGGCCGTGGCGTTGAAGGGCGACGAGCCGCAGTACACCGAATAGCGCCCGAACAGCTGCCGCAGGCGCGGGTCCTGGAAGTACTTGCCCAGCTCGGACCACAGCGTGGCGAACGGCTTCGCGCGCAGGATGGACGGCCCGGCGCGGCCGATCAGGCGCGGCACGCTGGGCCGTGATCCGCGCATGAACGAGGCGTCGAGGGTGCGGAAGGTGCGTTCGGACTCGGCCAGCAGGTCACGGAAGCCCTTGGCGTCGGCGGCGCCGGCGAAGTCGCCGATCGCCTCCTCGGCGCGTTTCGGGTCGGCGAAGACGTCCAGGTGCCGCGACCGGTCGCCATAGTCCCAGGCGTTGCGGCCCAGCACCTCAAGCGGTGTCAGGGTGATGTGGTCATTCAGGCTGGCGCCGGCGGCCCGCAACAGGTCCTCGAACACCCAGCGCATGGTCAGGATGGTGGGGCCGCCGTCCACCTGGGCGTCGCCGGCCGCGACCTGGCGCATCTTGCCGCCGGGGCCGGGATGGCGCTCGACCACCTCGACGGCGAAGCCGTTGGCGGCCAGTTCCAGGGCCGACGCCAGGCCTCCCATGCCGGCGCCGATGACGACAACTTTCTGTTCAGCATGTCCGTTGCGAGGCATTGTCCTGGGCTCCCTCTTGTTCTGTTTCTGTGTCGTTTGTGTTCGGGCCGATTGGCGGGTGTGTCCGGTTGTGTGGTGCGATTCGAAAAGACTCGGGCGCCATCGGTCGCGGGGGTTCGGGTTGCGGTCCGATGACACATGGCCGTTGACTCACGGGACCCACATGTCCACTCTGCATGACACACGGAGTGACCATCAGAGTTGACACCCGTCGCCGGAAGGGGGCTGGGGGATGCGCGCCATCCGTGGCGCCGTCCCACTCGGGGCGGGTCTTTGATGATCCATACGGAATGCGTGGGGAGACGGATCATGGAGTCAGGGCAACGGATCGAGGCGGCGCTTGAAGGGGCGTTCGCCGGCATTGCCACGCCGGCGGGGCCGCCGCGTCTGGCGGCGGCCATGCGTCACGCCGTGTTCGGCGGCGGTCAGCGCATCCGTCCGCGCCTGGCCCTGGCCGTGGCCCTGGCCTGCGGCGACGACCGGCCGGCGGTGACCGATGCCGCCCTCGCGGCCATCGAGGTGCTGCACTGCGCGTCCCTGGTCCACGACGATCTCCCCTGTTTCGACGACGCCGATTTGCGGCGCGGCAAGCCGACGGTTCACCGGGCGTTCAGCGAGCCGCTGGCGGTTCTGACCGGCGACGCGCTGATCGTGCTGGCCTTCCAGACCCTGGCGCGCGGCGCCGCAGAGGCGCCGGACCGCATGGCCCGGCTGGTGGACATCGTCGCCGCCGCCATCGGCGCCCCGACCGGCCTGTGCGCCGGCCAGGCCTGGGAGAGCGAGCCCGACGTCGACCTGGCGGAATACCAGCGCGCCAAGACAGGTGTGCTGTTCGCCGCCGCCACCGAGGCCGGCGCCACCGCCGCCGGGCACGGCACGCCGGCGTGGCGCACCCTGGGCGCGCGGCTGGGCGAGGCCTACCAGGTGGCCGACGATCTGCGCGATGTGGCTGCCGATCCCGAGATCCTCGGCAAGCCGGTGGGACAGGACGCCGCTCTCGGAAGACCTAACGCGGTGGCCCAGCTTGGGGTTCCCGGGGCCATTGCCCGGTTGAAGGGTCTGGTGACCGAGGCCGTCGACTCCATTCCGGAGTGCCCGGGCCGCGAGGCCCTGCGAACGCTGATCCTGGAGGAAACGGGCCGGTTCATTCCGGCCTCGCTGGCGCGGGAGGCCGCTTGACCGATGGATACCTCCGCCTCCGCCGCCGTCTCCTCCGAGCCCACGGCCACCAACCAGACCGATGACCGCAAGCCGCGCGGTCTCCTCGACCGCTTCCTGGCGTTCCGCGACCGCAAGGTGTCCGACCCGAAGTTCCAGCGCTGGGCGGCGGAAACGCCGCTGGTGCGTCTGCGGGCGCGCAAGCGGGCGCGCGATCTGTTCGATGTCGTTTCGGGGTTCGTCTATTCCCAGGTGCTGCTGGCGACCGTGCGGCTGAAGCTGTGCGAGACCCTGGCCGAGGGACCGATCTCGGTGCCGGCGCTGGCCAACCGGCTGGCCCTGAGCGAGGACGCCACGCGGCGCCTGCTGGATGCGACCACGGTGCTGGAGTTGACCGCGCCGCGCTCGAACGATCGCTTCGGCCTGGGTGAACTGGGCGCCGCCCTGCTGGGCACGCCGGGGCTGGCGGCCCTGATCGAGCACCACGCCATGTTCTACAAGGATCTGGAGGATCCGGTGGCGCTGCTGCGCGGTCATGCCGGCCAGACCAACCTGTCGCGCTACTGGGCGTACGCGCGCTCCGAGGACGCGGCGGCCGAGTCCGGGGACGCGGTGGCCGAGTACTCCGAGTTGATGTCGACCTCGCAGGAGATGATCGCCGACGATATCCTGGCCGCCTTCCCGCCCACGGGCGTCAAGCACTGGATGGACCTGGGCGGCGGCGAGGGCGTGTTCGGCGCCGCCGTGGCGCGCAAGGCGCCGCAGGCGAAGGTCACGGTGTTCGATCTGCCGGCGGTGGCCGAGCGGGCGCGCGAGCGTTTGCGGGCTGAGGGGCTGGCCGACCGCGTGCAGGCGGTGGGCGGCGACTTCAGAGGGGGCGACCTGCCCACCGGAGTCGACGTGGTCTCGCTGGTGCGGGTCATCCACGACCACAACGACGAGGTGGCCACCGAGGTCCTGCGGGCCGCGCGTCAGGCCCTGGTGCCCGGCGGCCGCCTGGTGATCGCCGAGCAGATGGCGGGGACTCGGGGAGCGGAGCCGCTCGGCGGCGCCTACTTCGGCTTCTACCTGCTGGCGATGGGCAGCGGCCGGCCGCGCACGCCGGAGGCGCTTCGTTATATGGTTGAAAAGGTTGGGTTCCGCGACGTTGCGATGCCGCGCACCCGTCAGCCGCTGTTGACGCGGCTGTTGGTCGCGCGGGCGCCGGGCGGGTCCGACGAAACGCCTAGCTCGTGACGCGGGCGTTATGACTTTTCGGTTAGGGGCTTGTAAGTCGGGATTGACATCTACCCCAGTCAAGCTAGACTGACAGTCCTCACATACGGCTTCGAACGATACGATCGTGGGGCAGTCGCCGCGAGGGTCCATGCACACCGACGCCATCGTTATCCAACAACCGGAGCGCCTGTCGCTGACCCGGCTTGACCTCGAACCGCCCGAAGAGGCGGACGTCGTGGTCGAGATCGAGTGGAGCGGCATCAGCACCGGGACGGAGCGTCTGCTGTGGACCGGGCGGATGCCACCGTTCCCGGGCATGGGCTACCCCCTGGTGCCGGGTTACGAGTCGGTGGGTCGTGTGACGGCGGCCGGCGCGGAGTCGGGGCGGACCGTGGGTGAGCGGGTGTTCGTGCCGGGCGCCAAGTGCTACGGCGAGGTGCGCGGCCTGTTTGGCGGGGCCGCCTCGCGCATCGTGGTGCCGGGGGCGCGGGTGCTGCCGGTGCCGGATGATCTGGGCGAGCGCGCCGTGCTGCTGGCCCTGGCCGCGACGGCGCGGCACGCGCTGGCCGGCGGGGCGACGCTGCCCGATCTGGTGGTCGGGCATGGGGTTCTGGGTCGCTTGGTGGCCCGTCTGGTGGTCGCCATGGGGGGCGCGGCACCGGTGGTGTGGGAAACGAATCCGGCGCGGACGTCGGGCGCCATGGGCTACGCGGTGGTCGATCCGTCGGCCGACGAGCGGCGCGATTACGCCTGCATCTGCGACGTCAGCGGCGACGCCGCGATTCTGGATATGTTGATGGCCCGGCTGGCCCGGGGCGGCGAGATCGTCCTGGCCGGGTTCTACGAGGGCTCGTTGCGTTTCGATTTCGTGGCCGCCTTCCTGCGCGAGGCGCGGCTGCGGGTGGCCGCCGAGTGGCGGCCGGAGGACCTGGCGGCGGTGACGGACCTGATCGGCGAGGACCGTTTGTCGCTGGACGACCTGATCACCCACCGGGCGACGGTGGAGCAGGCCGAGGCGGCCTACCGCACCGCCTTTGAGGATCCGTCGTGCTTGAAAATGATTCTGGATTGGAGAGCCCGCGCATGACCGCCAGCCACGAAACCCGGACGACAGGGCGGACCATGCCGGAAGTGGCGCGGGGGCTCGGCCCGCGCGCCGAGGCGGAGATCGGCCCCGAGGGGATGCAGCGGCCGCAGATCATCGCCGTGTACGGCAAGGGCGGCATCGGCAAGAGCTTCACGCTCGCCAACCTGTCCTACATGATGGCCAGCCAGGGCCGCCGGGTGCTGCTGATCGGCTGCGACCCGAAGAGCGACACCACGTCGCTGCTGTTCGGTGGCCGCAACTGCCCGACCATCATCGACACCTCGTCCCGCAAGAAACAGGCCGGCGAGGACCTGACCATCGGTGACGTTTGCTTCAAGCGCGACGGCGTCTATGCCATGGAACTGGGCGGCCCCGAGGTGGGGCGCGGTTGCGGCGGCCGGGGGATCATCCACGGTTTTGAAATGCTGGACACGCTCGGGTTCCATGAGTGGGACTTCGATTTTGTACTCCTAGATTTTCTGGGGGACGTCGTGTGTGGCGGGTTCGGCTTGCCCATCGCCCGTGATATGTGTCAGAAGGTCATCGTCGTGGGGTCGAACGACCTGCAGTCCCTGTACGTGGCCAACAATGTGTGTTCGGCGGTGCAGTACTTCCGCAAGCTGGGCGGATCGGTCGGCGTGGCCGGGATGGTCGTCAACAAGGACGACGGCACCGGCGAGGCGACCGCGTTCGCCGAGGCGGCGGGCATTCCGGTGCTGGCGTCCATCCCGGCGGACGAGGATATCCGCCGCAAGAGCGCCAACTACCAGATCGTCGGGCATCCCGACAGCCCGTGGGGACCGCTGTTCCAGACCCTGGCCGACAACGTGGCCGCGTCGGCCCCGGTTCAGCCCGTGGCCCTGTCGCAGGATGCGCTGTTGAACCTGTTCAAGAGCGAGGACGTGGGCCGCGATGTGGTCCTGGAGCCCGCGACGCCGGCCGACATGCGCGGCGGCAAGGTGATTGAGCGCAAGTCGCTCGAGGTTGTGTACGACACCGTGTAAGTCCCGTGGAAACCGAAAGGCCAGAGTCCGCTCCGATGACCGATTACACTGCCACACGCGACGACGATCGCGCCGCCGAGACCGCCGAGGCGGTCTATGACGCGGCCGACGTGACGTCGGCGGACACCGGCGCCCCGCGCGCCGGCGTGGCGGGCTGTCATGGTCATCCCGAGGCGGGCGCCGATCCGGCGGGCGAAAACACCGAAGCCCTGGCGCGCGCGGCGCGTGCCCTGCCGCAAGGGCCGCACGATCGCCCGCAGACCATGTGCCCGGCCTTTGGCTCGTTGCGGGTCGGCCTGCGGATGCGCCGCACGGCGACGGTCCTGAGTGGCTCCGCCTGCTGTGTCTATGGCCTCAGCTTCACGGCCCATTTCTACGGCGCCCGCCGCTCCATCGGCTACGTTCCGTTCTCGTCCGAAACGCTGGTCACTGGCGCGCTGTTCGAGGACATCAAGGAGGCCGTGCAGGGCCTCGCCGATCCCGAGAAGTACGACGCCATCGTCGTCACGAACCTGTGCGTGCCGTCGGCCTCCGGCGTGCCGCTGCGGCTGCTGCCGCGAGAGATCAACGGCGTGCGCATCATCGGCATTGACGTGCCCGGCTTCGGCGTCACCACCCATGCCGAGGCGAAGGACGTGCTGGCCGGGGCGATGCTGGCCTACGCCCGGGCCGAGGCCGAGCAGGGGCCGGTCATGGCGCCGCGCGGCGGACCGATCGAAAAGCCCACGGTGACGCTGCTGGGCGAGATGTTCCCGGCCGATCCCGTCGGCATCGGCCAGATGCTTGAGCCCATGGGGCTGGCGATCGGGCCGGTGGTGCCGACGCGCGAATGGCGCGAGCTGTACGCGGCGCTGGACTGTGCCGCCGCCGCCGCCATCCACCCGTTCTATACGCGGTGCGTGCACGAGATCCAGACGGCCGGACGTCCGGTGGTCGGGTCGGCGCCGGTGGGTGTCGAGGGCACGGCGGCTTGGCTGGAATCCGTCGGCCAGGCCTGCAACGTCGCGACCGACAAGATCGATGCCGCCAAGGCGCGGGTGCTGCCGGCGGTGAAGGCGGCGCTGGAACGCACGTCGATCCCGCACCGGGTGATCGTCTCCGGCTACGAGGGCTCCGAACTCCTGGTCGCGCGCGTGCTGATCGAGGCCGGGGCTGACGTGCCCTACGTCGGCACGGCCACTCCGCGCACGCCCTGGTCGGCCGATGACGAGGCGTGGCTGCGGGCGCGCGGCGCCCATGTGGAATTCCGCGCCTCGCTGGAAAAAGACAAGCAGGCGGTCGACGCCTTCTCGCCCGACGTGGCCATCGGTCCGGTGGTCCAGTACGCCAAGCAGAAGGCCATCCCGGCGCTGTACTTCACCAACCTGATCTCGGCGCGGCCGATGATGGGTCCGGCCGGCGCCGGGTCGCTGGCGCAGGTGATCAACGCCGCCGCCGCCAACCGCGAGCGGTTCCGCACCATGCACGCGTTCTTCTCGACCGTGGGCGGTGGCCGCAGCATCGACGTGGGGAGGGCCGGCTGATGCTCGTTCTCGACCACGATCGCGCGGGCGGCTACTGGGGAGCGATCCACGTCCTGACGGCGGTGCGCGGCCTGCAGGTGATCATCGACGGCCCCGTGGGCTGCGAGAACCTGCCGGTGACGGCGGTGCTGCACTACACCGACGGCCTGCCGCCGTTCGAGCTTCCGGTCGTGGTGACCGGCCTGGGCGAGGAAGAGCTGGGCCAGTTCGGCACCGAGGCCGCCATGGTGCGCGCCCGCAACGCGCTGGACCCCGACAAGCCGGCGGTCGTCGTGACCGGCTCGATCGCCGAGATGATCGGCGGCGGGGTGACGCCGGAGGGCAGCAACATCCGTCGCTTCCTGCCGCGCACCATCGACGAGGACCAGTGGGAATGCGCCGACCGGGCGCTGGTGTGGCTGTGGAAGGAATACGGCCTGGTCAAGGGGCAGCGGCCGGCGCCGACGCCGCGCCAGCCCGGCGACAAACCGCGCGTCAACATCATCGGCGCCATGTACGGCATGTTCAATTCCTGGTCGGACGTGGCGGAGATCGAGCGGCTGGTGCGCGGCATCGGCGCCGAGGTCAACCTGACCTTCCCCGTCGGCGTGCCGCTGGAAAACGTCGGCCGCCTGGTGGACGCCGACGCCAGCATCTGCCTGTACCGCGAGGTGGGGCAGTCGCTGTGCGAGGCGCTGGACATGCCCTGGCTGCGGGCGCCGTTCGGGCTGCACTCGACCACCCGCTTCCTGCGGGCGCTGGGCGAGGTGCTGGGCCTGGACCCCGAGCCGTTCATCGAGCGCGAGAAGCAGACCACCATTCGGCCGGTCTGGGACCTGTGGCGCTCGGTGACCCAGGACTTTTTTGGCACCGCCAGCTTTGGCATCTCGGCCACCGAGACGTATGCCAAGGGCGTGCGCGGGTTCCTGGAAGACGAGATGGGCCTGCCGTGCACGTTCTCCTTCGCGCGGCGGGCGGGCGAAAAGCCGGACAACGCGGCCATCCGCAAGGCGGTGCAGGAAAAGACGCCGCTGATCCTGTTCGGCAGCCACAACGAGCGCACCTACCTGGCCGAGATTGGCGGCCGGGCGCAATACATTCCCGCGTCGTTCCCCGGCGCGATCGTGCGGCGGCACACCGGCACGCCCTTCATGGGCTACGCCGGCGCCACGTACATCGTGCAGGAGGTCTGCAACAGTCTGTTCGACGCGGTCTTCAACATCCTCCCCCTGGGCACCGACCTGGATGCGGTGGACGCGACGCCGTCGCGCCTGCATCGGGAACTGCCCTGGGACGACGAGGCCAAGGCGCTGCTGGATACCAGCGTCGAGGCCCGGCCCATGCTGGTGCGGATTTCGGCGGCCAAGCGGCTGCGCGACATCGCCGAGCGTGAGGCCCGTCGCGCCGGGGAGGATATCGTGACGAGGGCGCGTGTAGCGGACACGCTCGCCGCCTTCGCGGAGGGGCAACTGACATGACGATCGCCACGTCGATCCAGGTCGCCCCTTCCGTACCCGCTCCACCGTTCCGTGGCGCGCCGTGTGGACGGCCGTCTTGGGGGCGGGGAGGGTTCACCCGAATACGTGGTGCGGGTGGACCGGTCACCCTGGGGTGCGCCCCGGTCCGGCAAGAGGTGCCGGCCGGACGCGGCCCGGAACTGGCCAACTGTGGCCAACTACTAGGAGGTTATGGATATGGCTGAGAGCGCAGCGAACAACACCGGTCTGACCGAAGACGAATCCCGTGAGTTCCACAACCTGTTTGTGCAGGGCATGGGCTACTGGTTCGGCCTGGTCGTGATCGCGCACGTCCTGGTGTGGATGTGGTGCCCGTGGCTGACGGACGCCCTGTGCAACGCCACCGTGTAAGACGGGCGTGCTACGATACTGTGTAACGAGGAGTTAGAATTATGCATAAGCTCTGGATGCTGCTTGACCCCGCCCGTACCCTGGTTGCGATCGTCGTTTTCCAGGCTCTGCTCGGCCTGCTGCTGCACTTCATGCTGCTCAGCACGGACCGTCTGAACTGGTGGGAAGGCCCGCAGGATATGGTCGCGATGGTGCTGCCTTACACCTCGATGATCTCCTAGGGCTGACGGAGATCGCGGTCTCTAAGACCGTGTCTCGTTGGTAGCGGTTGGGTCTCCGGAGCGAGGCCCGGAACCCGCCGCTACTGATCCTTGTTGAGGAGGCGGCTGGCTGCCGCCTTCTGGCCGGAGGGTCCCAAACAATGGCCATGCTGGATTTCGAGCGTAAGTATCGTGTCCGGGGCGGGACGCTGATTGGCGGGAGCTTGTTTGATTACTGGGTGGGGCCGTTCTACGTCGGCTTCTTCGGTATCACCGCGTTCGTCTTCGCCGCACTCGGCATCGCGCTTATGTTCACGGGAGCTATTCAAAGCCCCGCGACCACCCTGTGGAATCTTAACATCGAACCGCCGGACCTGAGCGTGGGTCTGGGCGTGGCGCCCTACATGGAGGGCGGCCTGTGGCAGGTCATCTCGCTGTGCGCGACCGGTGCGTTCATCTCCTGGGCGCTGCGCGAGGTCGAGATCTGCAACAAGCTGGGTATCGGCTATCAAGTGCCGATCGCCTTCAGTGTCGCGATTTTCGCCTACCTCTGCCTGGTGTTCATCCGCCCGCTGCTGATGGGCGCGTGGGGCCATGGGTTCCCCTATGGCATTCTCGGCCACCTGGATTGGGTGTCGAACGTCGGTTACCAGTATCTGCACTGGCACTACAACCCCGGACACATGGCCGGCATCTCGTTCTTCTTCGTGACGTGCTTCGCCCTGGCGCTGCACGGCGGCCTGATCCTGTCCGCGGCCAACCCTGGCAAGGGCGAGAAGGTCAAGCTGCCCGAGCATGAGAACACGTTCTTCCGGGATTTCATCGGCTACTCGATCGGTCCCCTGGGCATCCACCGTCTTGGCCTGTTCCTGGCCCTGACCGCGGTGCTGACGAGCTGCGTGCACATTCTCATTGCCGGTCCGTTGTGGACCCGCGGCTGGCCGGAATGGTGGATGTGGTGGCCGAAGATGTGGATCTGGATCGCACCTGCTGTGTCGTGAGGGGGTCAACACGATGGCTGAATATCAAAGTATCTTCACGCGGGTTCAGGTCAGGGCACCAGCCCACCTGGGCGTGCCGCTCGCGGAGGGGATGTCCCAGCGCGTCGGCACACCGATCTTCTCGCGTGTTCTGGGCTGGATCGGCGACGCGCAGATCGGTCCCATTTACCTGGGCTTTTTCGGGCTCGCCTCGCTGTTTAGCGGGTTCATCGCCGTCGAGATCATCGGCCTGAACATGCTGGCGAGCGTGGACTGGAACGTCTGGATCTTCTTCCAGAAGTTCTTCTGGCTTGGCCTGGAGCCGCCGGCTCCGGAATACGGGCTGAGCATTCCGCCCTTGAACGAGGGCGGCTGGTGGATCACCGCCGGCTTCTTCCTGACCCTGTCGTTGGGTCTGTGGTGGTGGCGCACGTACACCCGCGCCAAGGCCCTCGGCCTCGGCACGCACGTGGCGTGGGCCTGGACCGCCGCCATCTGGCTGTACCTGGCCCTGGGCCTGATTCGTCCGGCCCTGATGGGAGCCTGGAGCGAGGCACCGCCGTTCGGGATCTTCCCGCACCTGGACTGGACCGCCGCGTTCTCGATCCGCTACGGCAACCTGTACTACTGCCCGTTCCACATGCTGACGATCGCCTTCCTGTACGGTTCGGCGCTGCTGTTCGCCATGCACGGCGCGACCATCCTGTCGGTGTCCCGCTACGGCGGCGACCGCGAGGTGGAGCAGATCACCGACCGTGGTACGGCGGCCGAGCGTGCGGCGTTGTTCTGGCGGTGGACCATCGGCTTCAACGCCACGATGGAATCCATTCACCGTTGGGGCTGGTGGTTCGCCATCCTGACGCCGTTGAGCGGCTCGATCGGGATCATCCTGACGGGAACCGCCGTGGACAACTGGTTCCTGTGGGGTGAGAAGCACGGCATCGTTCCGTTCATTCCCGACATTCTTCCGCCCGGGTCTGACCCGGCTCTGGTGAGCGGGGGGACGCAATAATGGCCTATCTTCCCAAAGGACGAAGCCGCTGGTTCGGGCTGACGATCTGGGCGGCACTCATCACGGTCCCTCTCGGACTGCTCCTGTACACCTATGCGCCTCGGTACTACGTGAACCAGCTCGGGTACCGTGGCCAGCAGCTCGGCGACATTCAGAACGTCAAGATCGTCGCCGATCGCAACGCGGCCAACGTGGCCCCGGAACTGTGGCCGCCGATGGAAGGCGAAGGGCCGCTGGCGTCCGAGGTCTACGAGAACGTGCCCGCCCTTGGGCACATGACGCAGGCCAACTTCGATCGCCTGATGACCTTGATCACCGAATGGGTCTCGCCGGCTGAAGGGTGCGCGTACTGCCACGTCGGTGACGGCGACGCGGTCGACTATGTGGACGAAAACGTCTACACGAAGATCGTCTCGCGCCGCATGATCCAGATGGTGCAGCACATCAACGCCACCTGGGGCGATCACGTCGCTCCGTCCGGTGTTACCTGCTACACCTGTCACCGTGGCAACCCGGTCCCGACGGAGCTGTTCTATACGGATCCGCGCCCGGTGACCCACGCGGCCATGAACGCCGGCAACCGTCGCGGCCAGAACCTGCCGCGTCGTGACAACGCCTACGCGGCGCTGCCGTACGAAACCTTCACCCTGTTCCTGACGGAAATGGATGATGGGATCGGCGACATCCGTATGACCCCGACCACCGCGCTGCCGACGGTCAAGCAGGTGGAGCCGGACATCAACGCGGCCGAGCGGACCTTCGGTCTGATGATGTTCATTTCCGAGGCCCTGGGCACGAACTGCACCTACTGCCACAACTCGCGTGCGTTTGAGCAGTGGAACCAGTCGCTGCCGGCTCGTATCACGGCGTGGTACGGGATCCGGATGAACCAGGACATCAACGAGCACTTCCTGATCCCGCTGGGACCGGAATACCCGGAAGACAAGCTGGGCATCCTGGGCGATGCGCCGAAGGCTCAGTGCGCGACCTGCCACTACGCGGCCACCAAGCCCCTGTTGGGCGCGGACGTGATCAGTGCGTATCCGTCGCTGCAGCAGGGCCCGACCGCGGACGCCGACCTGCGCACGGCCGCGTACCACATGGACGCGATCGCCGCTGCGGAGGAAGAGGCCGCCGCCGAGGAAGAAGCCGCTGCCGAGGAGGCCGCTCCGGCCGCCGAGGAAGAGGCTGCTGCCGAGGACACGTCTGCTGGTGAAGCCGCGGCGCCGGAGGGCGAGTCTGTTGCCCCCGCCGCCGAGGAAGAGGCCGCTCCGGCCGCCGAGGAAGAAGCCGCTGCCGAGGAGGCCGCTCCGGCCGCTGAGGAAGAGGCTGCTGCCGAGGAGGCCGCTCCGGCCGCCGAGGAAGAGGCTGCTGCCGAGGAGGCCGCTCCGGCCGCCGAGGAAGAGGCTGCTGCCGAGGAGGCCGCTCCGGCCGCCGAGGAAGAAGCCGCTGCCGAGGACGAACCGGTGACCGAAGAGGTTGCCGAGGAAGTCGAGGAAACGGTCGAGGCGGCGACGGAGCAGGTTGAAGAGGTCACCGAAGAGACAGCCGAAGCGGCTGAGGAAGCTGTGACCGAGTCGACCGAACAGACCGCCGAAGCGGTGACCGAAGAGGTCGCTGGTGAGGAAGAGGCTGCCGCCGCGGAATAAGACCCGTGGATGTGTAGTGATGTGAAGCGTACGTTACCGTTGGGAGTCTGGGACCCTCCCATCACGGCGGGGCCAATCGGAGGCCCCGCCATGATGGGGCCCGCCAGGCGGGGAAAGCCGAGGCGGACACCCAGGACCCTGACACCAGATGCTCGGAGTCGTCCCCCCCTGCAAAAGGGGGAACGACCGTTTTCATAGGACCGGATCGTTTATCATTTATCCGAGCCTGCCGAACCATCGAAGAATCACCCGGACGCGATCACCGCGTGCCGGGTGTTCTTTTTCCGGGCGTGGACGAGCGGGGTGGCCGGTGAAGGCCGGTCGGGTGTCCGACGTCGGACTTCAGGGGCACAATGCGGGGGCGGCGGCTCGGGCGGCGGCTCGGACGGCGTGCCCTTTTTGCGGGGAGGTGCCGACCGGCGCATGGTGTGGCGACACCGGGGCGCGCGGGGCGCCGTGGGCGTCTTCTTGGCCGGCCTGCCGCGCCGGCCTGCCGCGCAAGGCTCGCGCGAACCTGAACGGTCCAGGCGGAACCTTAGGACGTTGCCGGGGGCGGCGGCCGCAATACCAGGCGACGATGAGCGCGAGTCCTGCACCACACGGTCGCTGCGACGAACCGGTGACGATGAGTCTTTCGTCTCTGTCGCCGCGGCGCCCTTTCGGGGCTTGCGGCTCCGCCGCCCCGGCCGCCCAAAGGGGGCGACCATCCTGGAGTCGGGCGCCGCGAAGCGGCGCCGTGGGCGCCGGCCCCAGCCTGAAAAAGCTGGCGTCGCTAAGCAACGCCAAGGTCGCGCCGGCCAGCCTCCGAAAAGGTCAGCCTTTTCGTCGGCCGGTATCATGGCCACGGACAAGCTGGTCCAGTATACTGCGCCGCAGCAACGGCGGGACCGTAGGGGGGGGGCGGCTCGGTGGGGCGCGCCGTCTCTTGCGGCATTGGACGAAAGGCCACGTTCGGTCCCGCCTGCTGTGCCAAGGTGGGCGGACCTTGTGGCGCACAAGGCGCATAAGGCGCATAAGGCGCACAAGGCGCACAAGGCGCACACGGCACACACGGCGCATGGCGGCGCCGGGTGCAGCTCATCAACCGGCCGGCGGCGCTCCGGTGGGTGCGCTCGCGGGTCAGGGGGCGGCCGGTCTGGACATGGCCGGCAGGGCGGTGCAGGGGCGGGATAGGGCGCGGCCTGAGACGGACGCAGGCCAGGCGCTCCGGGTTACAATCAAACGGGGGACAGGAATGGCACACATTCAGGACCTGAACGACCTTTTGACGGCGCATCCGTTCTTCGCGGACATGGGACCGCGCCTGCTTGATGAGCTGGCGGGATGCGCCAAGAACGAACGCTTCGAGGACGGCGAGCACCTGTTTCGCGAGGGCCAGTTCGCCGACCGGTTCTTCATCCTGCGCCATGGGCAGGTGGCGGTGCAGGTCAGCGTGCCGGACCGGGGCGCCGTGGTCCTGGAAACCCTGCACGCCGACGATATCCTGGGGTGGTCTTGGCTGGTGGCGCCGTACCGGTGGACGTTCGACGCCCGCGCGGTCGGCTTGGTCCGGGCGGTCAGCCTTGACGGGGTCTGCCTGCGCGCCAAGATGGAGACCGACGCGGAGTTGGGCTACCACCTGCTGAGCCGCTTCGTCCCCGTGATGGGCGAGCGGCTCCGGGCGGCCCGGCTCCAGTTGCTTGACCCAAGCCCGTCCGTCGTGTGAACCGGTCACGGCGACCGAAGCCCCCCTCGGCGTCGGGCGTCCCCATGGTTGATGTAGGCCGGAGTATGACCTCCCTCAATTCCAGCGAAGACGGCAAGGAGCCGACACCAGGGCGCGTGGTCCTGACCCACGGGCGCAGCCTGATGGCGCTGGCGGTGGCGCGGTCCCTTGGCCAGCGTGGGATCGAGGTGATCGGCTGCGATGAGACGCCGATGATGGCGCTCTCGTTCTCGCGGTACGTGACGCGCACGTTCCTGCACGCGCCAAAAGGGCCCGACGGCACCGGCCACCTGGAGTCGCTGGCCGAGGGGGTGCGGGCGCACGCGCCTGGCGACGAGCGCCCCTATATGATCATGCCGATCCACGAGGACACCCCGCTGATCGCGCGGGAGCGGGCGGTGTTCGAGCCGGTGGCGACGGTGGCGGCGCCGCCGACCGAGGCCATCGCCGCTGTCGTGCCCAAAAACCGGCTGGCGAAGACGGTGGGTGGTCTCGGCGTGGAGGCCCCGGCCACGCGGATCGCCGGCAGCCCCCAGGCGGCCCGTGACGCGGCCGGCGAGATCGGCCTGCCGGTGTTCGTCAAGCCGGCATCGTCGACCGGCGGGCGCGGCATCGCTCGCGTCGCCGATGTGGTGGACATGGATGCGGCGTTCGAGGCGGCACGGGCCGTCGATCCCGAGGGGACGGTGCTGGTGCAGGGTCTGGCGGCGGGCGAGGACTACTGCCTGACGGCGCTGTACCACGACGGCGAGCCGCGCGTGCACATGGCCTATCGCAACCTGGAGACCTTTCCGGGGGCCGGCGGTTTCGGAGTCCTGCGGGAAACGGTGGACGCCGGGCCCATGCCGGCGGCGGCGGAACGCCTGTTGCGGCCGCTCCGCTGGACCGGCGTCGTCCAACTCGACTACCGGTGGGACGGCACGGCGTCGGGCGTCCCTCGGCTGATCGAGGTCAACCCCCGTTTCTGGGGTGGGCTGTTCCAGTCGATCGAGTCGGGGGTGGACTATCCGTGGCTGTTGTACCGGATGATGGTGGATGGGCACCTACCGGCCGTTCCGGAGCCGCGCCTGGGCCAGCGGACAAAGGTCCCGCTGGTCTGGATTCTCGGCGCCATCGAGGATCTGGCCCAGGACGGCGCGCGGTTCGACGCCCTGGAAAGCGCATGGATGCGCGCGCGGGCCGAGGCGCGGGGCGGCGGCTGGTGGCGCGCCCTGCGGCATCTGGCCGGGGGGCTGGCCGATGCCATGGTGCCGCTCCAGTCGCGCGAGCGGGTGGAGACGCAATGGAAACGCGCCGCGACGGCGCGGGCGGAGCTGTTCACGGCCGATGACCCACTGGCCGGGCTCGGCCTGCTTTACGCCGTCGGATCCCTCATACGCAACGGCAAGTTGCCGGAGGAGCTGACGCGATGACCAACCTGCGACCACCGTTGAGCCGCCGGTGGCCCCGCGTCGGTGTGACCGGCTCCGCCGGGCGCCGGGGTGGCCGGTTGTGGCCGCTGCACGCGCTGTCCCTGCTGCTGGCGGGGTCGGTGCCGCGACGCCTGGTGCCCACGGACGACCTGGCCCGTGTGGAGGACCTCGACGCGCTGGTGATCGGCGGCGGCGACGATATCGGGGCGGACGTCTACGGCGGCGATGTGACGCTCGACGTGCGCATCGACCCGGCGCGCGACGCGTTCGAACTGGCGGCGCTGGAACGGGCGGCAGGGCTCGGCCTGCCGGTGCTGGGCGTGTGCCGGGGCGCGCAGATGCTCAACCTGTCGCTGGGCGGCACGTTGCATCAGGATATCCACGCCGTCTTTGAGGGGGCGCCGCGCCGGCGCACGATCCTGCCCACCAAACAGATTGATGTGGCCCCCGGGTCGCGGTTGCGGCGGATGTTGGGGCGCGCCACGACGCGGGTCAACGGCCTGCATCACCAATCGGTCGACCGCCTGGGCAGCGGCGTGACGGTGGCGGCGCGCGACCGGCACGGTATCGTCCAGGCCATCGAGGTGCCGGGCCGGCGCTTCCTGGTCGGCGTGCAGTGGCACCCGGAACTGCTGGTCTACCGGGGCCGCCAGGCAGGGCTGTATCGCGGGCTGGTGCGTGCGGCCCGCCGCCGCCGCCGGTTGCACGAAGCCGCCGCCGACCCACGCGCCGACACCTCTACCGCGTCATCGTCGTCAGGGCCTCGATGATGCCCCGGCGGATGCCGGGTTCCATGGCGGCGTGCCCGGCATCGGGCACCATCACCAGCCGACTGCCCGGCCAGGCGCTGTGCAGCTCCCAGGCGCTGGTGGGGGGACAGACCAGGTCGTAGCGGCCCTGCACCAGGGTCGCCGGCAGGTGCCGGATGCGCGGCATGTCGCGCAGCAACTGGCCTTCCTCCAGATAGCCGGCGTGCATCATATAGTGCGCCTCCATCCGCGCCAGCGGCACGCAGGACTCGGCCGACGTCTCGCTGGCGCGCGGCACCAGGCGGGAGCAGGCCTCCTCGTAGCGGCTCCAGGCCACGGCCGCCGGACCGTGCACCGCCGCGTCGGGATGGCACAGGCGGCGGTAATAGCTCTCCAGGGGCGTGCCCCGCTCCTCGGGCGGCAGGAACGACAGGAACGCGTCCCGGGCCTCGGGAAAGAACGTGCCCATCCCGTTCAGGAACCAATCGACCTCGGCGGCGCGAAACAGGAACACGCCGCGCAGCACGAACCCCAGGCAGCGGTCGGGATGCGCCTGTCCGTAGGCGAGCGCCAGGGTGCTGCCCCACGATCCGCCGAGCACCAGCCAGCGGTCGATGCCCAGGTGCGCGCGCAGGCGCTCGATATCGTCGACCAGATGCCACGTCGTGTTGGCGTGCAGCGAGGCGCGCGGGCTGGACCGGCCGCACCCCCGCTGGTCGAACAAGACGGCGCGGTGGCGGGTGGGATGAAAAAAGCGGCGATAGGTCGGCGACGTGCCGGCGCCGGGACCGCCGTGCAGGAAAACGACGGGAAGGCCGTCGGGATTGCCGCACTGCTCCCAGTACAGGGCGTGGCCGTCCGACACCGCCAGCACGCCCGAGTCGTAAGGCGCGATGGGCGGGTGCAGATCGGACAGGTCGGTCTGACGGGGGGAGGCAGTGGCACTCACGGCGAACCTCTGGCGGAGAAGGGGGGGCCGGCGATGGGACGCCGACCACACCCCCTGATTACGACGATGGCCCCCCAGCGTACCACCCTTTTCGCTCGGCGCCGTCCGCCAACCGGGCGCGCGCCGCGTCCAGGTCTTGCGGCCGGTCGATGTCGTGGACACACGCGCCGTCGTCCACGGCCACCCGCCGGAGGCGGTCGATGTGCCGGCGCAGAAGGTCGCGGCCGCCGACGTCCCCGCTCAGGGCGGCCAGGGCCGGGCGATGGGCCGCGCCCCACAGCACCGGGTGGCCGTCCTGGTCGGCGTGGGTGGGACGAACAATGGCCGTCGCCGGCGAGGGATCGGCGGCGAAGGCGGCCACCACGGCCGGGACGACCGCCTCCCACGGGCCGGGCATGTCGCCCAGGGCCACCAACAGCCCTTCCACCGGATCGGGCAGCGCCGCGACGCCCGCCGCCAGCGATCCGCCCATGCCCTCTTCGAATCGGGGGTTGTGGACACGGGCGAAGCCCAGGCCATCCAGCGCGGCGGCCACGGCGTCGCCGTCGCGGCCGGTCACGACCACCCGCGCGGCATCCGGCAGCGCGGCGGCGAGCGACGCCCCGGCGACGCGGACCAGCGGTGCTCCATCCAGGTCCCGCAGCAGCTTGTTGGCGCCCCCCATGCGCCGGCCCTGGCCGGCGGCCAGCAGCACCAGCCCGAGTCGCGGCGCCGCCCCGGCCTCAGCACGGGTCATGCGCCCGTGGCGCGCGGTGCGTCGCCCTCCTCGGCCAGGATGGCCCGCAGCCCCTCGCGGTAGGTGGGGTGGCGCCAGCGCAGGCCCAGGCGCGCCTTGATGCGGGCGGCGGACACCCGGCGGGTGTCGGCGTAGAAGCTGCGGGCCATGGGGGAGATGTCGGCGGCCTCCAGCGGCACCTCCGGCGGCGGCGCGACGCCCAGCAGCGCGCAGGCCTCCGCCACCACGTCCTGCGGCGGGGCGGGTTCGTCGTCGGCGAGGTTGAACACCGTGCCCGGGGCCGGCGCCTCCATGGCCGCCGCCAGTGCCCGGGCGATGTCGTCCACATGAATGCGGCAGGTCACATGCCCGGGCTTGACCACGCGGTGGGCGGTGCCGGCGCGCACGCTGTCGATGGCGCTGCGGCCGGGGCCATAGATGCCGGCCAGACGGAAGATCTCGACCGGCACGCCGTGGTCGCGGTGCAGGGCCAGCCACCCGGCCTCGGCCTCGGCCCGGCGGCGGGACCGCGCCTGAGTCGGCCGGGTCGGGCTCGTCTCGTCCACCCAGGCGCCGCCGGCGTCGCCGTAGACGCCGGTGGTCGACAGATAGCCGACCCAGCGCAGGCCCGGCGCGGCGGCCAGGGCCTCGCCGAACATTTCGAGGACCGGGTCGCCCTGGTCGTCGGGGGGCACCGAGACGAGCACATGTGTCACGTCCTCCAGGGCCTCGCCGGGCAGCGGATGCTCGCGGTCGAATACCAGGCCCCGGATCCCGTCCGTCTCCAGCGTGGCGGCGTCCCGGGCGGTTCGCGACGTGCCGGTGACGCGCCAGCCCCGGGCCATCGCCGCGCGGGCCAGCCGTCCGGCGGTGTATCCCAGGCCGAGGCAGAGGAGGTGTGGGGCGGGGGTCATGCGGGACTCCTGCGCAAAACGGGCACGCGGGCGGGGCCGGCGCTTGACGTTAAGGGCGTGACCGCGCGCGGACAGCGCCTTGCAAGACATGCAAACTAAGAATTAGACGGGATGTTTTTCCACACCAACAGTGAAGTCGAGTTGATATCATCTGTTGGAAGAAAAGCGTCCATGATTGCCGTCTCAACGGAGCACGTCCCATCTGCGACAGCTTGCTTGACGGCTTCAGAGAAGTTGACGTTCCATTTGCGGTCCTCAATAAATTTCTTGTGGTCAAGTGCCGTTTTTGTTTCCGCGCTTATTTGGAATCCAAATGGCTCCATGTGTATGACAGTAACGTTAGGGGCGCAATTCGCTAGCTCTCGGAAGAACGCCCGGGGTATTTTGTGAACCTGCTCCAAGGAATGACACGTAAACATAAGAAGGTTGTCGAATTTCTTCTCCTTTACAGGATGTAGGTCAGGAGAAAGATGGTCAAAGCTAAAAAAGGTGGCATTTATCCTGGGGTCCAATGCCGCTAGTTTTCTTGATATTGAAACGCCACTATCGGTCAGCTCTCCGCCAAATAGCGGTATAGACGCTGGGATGCCGGCATAAAATAGTTCAAATATACGAAGTCCAAAGCCAGACCCAAGCTCGACAACCGCGTCAAAGGGTCCCTTGTGATTCCAATAATCTAAAACAAATTCCATGTGAGAAGGCCGAGTATAATATGGAAGGAGAATGTATTTCCCCATAAATGGTTTTTGGGTAAAAATATTGCGTTTGTCTATTGGGTCGATTTCCTCTTCACTCTTAACTTTTCTCCAAGACGCGCCGCTGCCATCCAGATCTGATTTCATTCTATAGTATTTTTCCCTAACTCGAAGCAAGTTAATGCATCGAGTGATGCTGCTTTCACCTGAATCTATAAGGTCGGAAATGTAATTCGCGCGTTCGGACCAAGCCGTTTCGTAAAACGCACGCCAATTCCGTTCTTGCCAACCGTCTGTCATGACGCCTACGCCTTTTCCAGGAAAAGTACCCCGATAGTCGGTTGAGGAACTACTGTGAACTATGATTCCTTGCGCGTTGTCAAGGCGCCCAGAAAGAACGACAAGTGACCCAAAACTGGGCGCCTGCACTTTAAGCGCATCCGGGACGGTCTGTAAACGACCCGCCCGATCCGGAATGGGTGCCGATGGCGCCGCGCGTGCGCCAGCCGAGGTATGCGCCCTTTGGTAGCGGGTGTTGGCGGGCGCGCCCGACAGCCCGGAGGCAGCGGCGGCGCGTGAGGCGCTGGCGCGCCTGGACGTGGCGGCCGAGTGACAGCAATCCGAACGCGCCCCTTAACACTATTTATTTTATTACAATGGCTTGAATTGACTTGTTGTGAAGAAGGTCGAGGTTTGTTAGCCTTTGCCTTGTGTCCAAACGCGATGTACACTCATTCTCCACGCGCGGCAATGGACGGTGCGCATGACGGCGGGCAGCACGGGATCGGGCAAGGGACGCGGGAGCGCGCGCGGCACCGGCAAGGGTGGCGCGCGCGGCGGTCGCCGCGCGTCGGATACGTCGGCGGCCAAACGCGCGCCCAAGAAAGGGGCCTCCGCCTCGACCACCGCCAAGGCCAAGGCGCGCCCCCAACAGCCCGCGAAGACCGCGCCAAAATCCGGGCCGAAGAAAACCGCCGCCAAGCCGGCGGCCCGCAAGACGACGGCCAAGCGCGCGTCCGCCTCGGCGCGTCCGGCCTGGGCGGTGTCCGGGAACGGCGGCGCGCGCCGGGCCATGGGCCGGGCGCCGGGCGTTGTCAGCCGCCGCGCCATGGCGGGGGGCGCCGTGCTGTTCGCCGTGGGGCTTGTGGCCGGCCTGCGCTTGCGGCCCGAGTCGGCCGAACCGCCGGCGCCCCTGGCCAGCGCCCCGGTGCCGCCGAGCCCGCGCCGGCCCGGCACCGTGACCCTGGCCGACGTGCCGGACGCCTCGGCCGTGCGCATCGACCTGCCCATGGCCGAGGGCGCCTCGCCGGAGGTGCTGGAGACCCCGGCCGCGCCGTCGCGTGTCGTGCGCCCGGACGAAACCGTGCTGGCCAGCCGCCCGCCGGCGCCGGTGCCCGGGCCGAAACCGGCCGAGGGCCATCAGCCGGCCCCGGCCTCGAACACGGCCTCGAACACGGTTGCGTCGGCCGGGTCCGAACCACTGCGGATCACACCGGAGCCTGACCCCGCACCCTCCACCGCGCGGGTGCCGGCGTCGCCGCGCGCGCCGCTGTGGCTGGCCAATGCCATGAACGTGCCACACCCCGGGCGGCGGCCCATGGTCGCCGTGGTCATCGACGACCTGGGCGTGGACCGCGCGCGCACCGCCCGCGTCCTGTCGCTGCCGGGGCCGCTGACGCTGTCGTTCATGTCGTACGCCAAGGAGTTGCCGGGGCAGGCCGCCGCCGGCCGGGCTTTCGGTCACGAACGGATGCTGCACATGCCCATGCAGCCCGGCAACGCCGACATCGATCCGGGGCCGGGGGCGCTGTACGTGGACCAATCGGCGGCCGAGATCCGGCGCCGGCTCGACCGCGCGCTGGGCGCCTTTTCCGGCTATATCGGGCTGAACAACCACATGGGCTCGCGCTTCACCGCCGATGCCGCCGGGATGCGCGTGGTGATGGACGTGGCGCGCCGCCGCGAACTGCTGTTCCTCGACAGCCGCACCACGGGCGCCTCGGTGGCGCCCCGGCTGGCGGCGGCGGCCGGTGTGCCGTTCCTGGAGCGCACGGTGTTCCTTGACCACAATCCCCGACGCAGTGCCGTCGACCGGCAACTGGCCGAACTGGAGCGGGTGGCGACGCGGCACGGCCATGCCGTGGCCATCGGCCACCCGCGCGACGCCACCATCGCCGCCCTCGCCGCCTGGATCGAGCCGGCGCGGGCGCGCGGGCTCGCCCTGGTGCCGGCCAGCGCCATCACCCGCTTCGCGCGGTCCGTCTGAGCCGTCCGGCCACAAACACCGGGGCGTTGCCGCCCCGCATTGCGCCTTGCGCCGTCGCGCCGGATCGCCTACCTGTGAGCGCCGTCCCACCCGATCGCTCACCGCCCGTCACGGAGCCGCGCCCACCATGCGCATTGTGCGCCACCACGAGGAATTTCCGCCCGAGTATCGCGGCGGGGCGGTGGCGCTGGGCAATTTCGACGGCGTGCACCGGGGGCACCGCTTGGTCATCGAGACGGCGGCCGCGGCGGCGCGCGCGCTGGGCAACGACGCCCCGTTCGGGGTGATGACCTTCGACCCGCACCCGCGCCGCCTGTTCCAACCCGACCTGCCGCCCTTTGCCCTCTCCACCCTGCGCACGAAAGCGCATCGACTCGAGGATCTGGGCGCCGGCTTCTTGTATCTGCAGCACTTCGACAAGGCGTTCGCCGGCCACTCGCCGGAATGGTTCGTCGAGGCGGTGCTGGTGCGGGGTCTGGGTGTGCGCCATGTGGTGATCGGCGAGGACTATCATTTCGGCCAGGGCCGGCGCGGCGATGCCTCCCTGTTGCGGGCCATGGCCGCCGACCTGGGGTTCGGCGTGACCGCCGTGACACCGGTGACCGACGAACACGGCCAGCTTCTGTCGTCGACCCGGGCGCGCGAGGCCATCCAGGCCGGCCGCATGGACGAGGCCGCCGCCGTGCTGGGTCACCTGTGGGAGGTCGAGGGCCGGGTCGAACACGGTGACGCGCGCGGCCGCACCATCGGCTTCCCCACCGCCAACCTGCGCCTGGGCGACTATGTGCGGCCGGCGGACGGTGTCTATGCCGTGCTGGCCGGAGTGGACCGGGGCCGTGAGACGGTGTGGCGGCGGGGCGTGGCGAACTATGGCCGGCGCCCGACCTTCGACGAGACGACGCCGCTGCTGGAGGTGCACCTGTTCGACTTCGCCGACGACCTGTACGGTCAGCATTTGCGGGTGCGAATGGTCGCGCACCTGCGACCGGAACGGAAATTCGACGGCCTTGAGGCGCTCAAGGCCCAGATCGCGGCGGATGCGGATGACGCGCGCCGGTTGCTTGAGTCTAGGGTTGAGCCATGAGCGTGGACTACAAGAAGACCGTCTTCCTGCCCCAGACCGACTTCCCCATGAAGGCCGGGCTGGCGAAAAAGGAGCCGGAGATCCTGGACCGCTGGCAGCGCATGGACCTCTACCGGCGCCTGCGCGAGCAGTCGAAGGGGCGGGAGAAGTTCATCCTCCACGACGGCCCGCCCTACGCCAACGGCCACCTGCACATGGGCCACGCGCTCAACAAGATCCTCAAGGACGTGATCGTCCGCGCCCACCAGATGCTGGGCAAGGATTCCAACTACGTCCCCGGCTGGGACTGCCACGGCCTGCCCATCGAATGGAAGATCGAGGAGGGCTACCGCAAGCGCGGCCAGGACAAGGACAGCGTCGATCCTGTGGCCTTCCGCAAGGAATGCCGGGATTTCGCCGAAAAGTGGATCGAGGTGCAGCGCGAGGAGTTCAAGCGCCTGGGCGTCGTCGGCGACTGGGACCATCCCTATACGACCATGGCCTTCGCCGCCGAGGCGCAGATCGCCCGCGAACTGGGCACGTTCCTGATGAACGGCGGCCTGTACCGGGGAGCCAAGCCGGTCATGTGGTCGGTGGTCGAGAAGACCGCGCTGGCCGACGCCGAGGTCGAATACCACGATCACACCTCGACCACCATCTGGGTGCGCTTCCCGGTCCACCGGGCGCCGCTGGCGGAACTGGAAAACGCCAACATCGTCATCTGGACCACCACGCCGTGGACCATGCCGGGCAACCGGGCCATCGCTTACGGCGAGGATGTCGAGTACGCCGTGGTCCGGGTGACCGACGCCGCCGAGGCCAGCCTTGCCGTGCCGGGCGAGCGGTTCGCCGTCGCCAAGGACCTCGTCGACCAGGTGTGCGCCGATGCCGGCATCACCGGCCACGAGATCGCCGCGACCTTCAAGGGCACGGACCTGGCCGGCGCCGTCTGCCACCACCCGTGGCACGGCCAGGGCTACGACTTCCCCGTGCCGCTGTTGCCGGGCGATTTCGTCACCACCGACCAGGGCACGGGCTTCGTCCACATCGCCCCCGG
>Ga0207419_1000213_pt1 | contig 47917 bp, 38 predicted proteins | sample ElkSloMetagenome_4_FD_184723 | JGI IMG/M metagenome (GOLD analysis project Ga0207419, IMG submission 184723) | Hot spring microbial communities from Elkhorn Slough, Monterey Bay, USA - MD2A (version 2) | ecosystem: Environmental > Aquatic > Marine > Intertidal zone > Estuary: Microbial mat ...
AATCGGTAAATCTATCGTCGATTTTAATCCTTTAGATAAGTTTATCGAACCGATTTCTAAACGTCAACTCGAACCCGTTGCCTTAACGTTTTTACAACAGTTATCAGATCGGATTAAATCAGCTTTGTTACCGTCAGTTTCTCAAACGCAAAAAAAGTCAATTTCTAAAGTTCCCGTTGGGGTTTCAACCTCTAAACGTTAAAATTAGCATAAATTAGAGACTAAAAAACCCAGTTTCTAACAGAAGCCGGGTTTTTGACTTGTAATTCGGGTGCATCAGAAAATTTACTGTAAAATTAGCAGAAATTCTTAAACTCTGATACACCAAAAAAATTTGTTAAAACTCCAAGCAAAAACCGATCTAAAATAAACAGATAGAACTGCTTGGAGTCGCCAGGGATGAGCCAATGTTTGAATCCTGACTGTTTGTTGAATAACTTGCCAAACACTCTATTTTGTCAACGTTGTGGTGTAAAATTACTATTAGCCGAACGTTATCGAGCGCTAGAAATTATCGGTCAAGGCGGGTTTGGTCGCACCTTCAAAGCGATAGATGAGTTCAAACCTTCAAAACCCTTTTGTGTGATCAAACAGTTTTTTCCGCAAGCACAGGGAACAGAAACTGTAGAAAAAGCTAAACAACTTTTTGAACAAGAAGCAGTTCGTTTGGATGAGTTGGGAAAACATCCGCAAATTCCCGAACTTTACGCCTATTTTACCCAAGATAACCGCCAATATTTGGTGCAAGAATATATTCAAGGAAAAAACCTGCAACAAGAGTTAGAGGAGTCGGGAACCTTTAACGAAACTCAAATTTTACAACTGCTCAAAAAATTACTTCCGGTCTTATATTTTGTTCACAAAAATCAAGTGATTCACCGGGATATCAAGCCGGAAAATTTGATCCGTCGAGCTTCCGATAACCAACTGTTTTTAGTCGATTTTGGAGCGGCAAAATTTGCGACCCGTACCGCCTTAGCCGTTACCGGAACAACCATCGGTTCTGCTGGATATGCGGCGCCAGAACAAGCTTTAGGAAAAGCAAATTTTAGCAGTGATATTTATAGTTTGGGTGTGACTTGTATTCATCTGTTAACCCAAGTTGAACCCTTTCAACTGTACGATGTCAGCGAGGGTGAATGGGTTTGGCGGGATTATTTAAGCGCTCCTATTAATCAAAAATTGGGCGAAGTTTTAGATAAGATGTTGCAGCAGGCGATGAAAAAACGGTATCAGTCTGTTGGGGAAGTTGTGAATGCAGTTTCATCTCAAGCTACACCTTCTAAAACCGTTCGCATACCTCCGCCTCCACCACCCCCAACATCGTTAACAACAGTAATTGCAGCGCCTCCACCTCCACCGCCAAAATCATTAATAAAAGTAGTTTCAGCCAGAGGAGTAGATTACTCTGTTTTGCAATATTTTTTGAGTCAGAAACAGTGGAAAGATGCAGACGAAGAAACGGCTAGACTCATGTTAAAAGTAGCGGGAAGGGCAAAAGATGGATGGTTAGATACAGGCTCAATTGACAATTTTCCCTGTGAAGAAATTCGCACGATTAACAACCTTTGGATTAAATACAGTAACGTCCGTTTTGGTTTTACTGTTCAAAAACAGATTTATTTGAATACGGGAAACAAGTTAGGACAATACCACATAAAAGCCTTTGAACATTTTGGGGACGAAGTAGGATGGAGACAAAATAAACAGTGGTTATCTTATAATAATCTGAGCAATACTTCTTTTGTTCCCCGAGGACATTTCCCCCTGCGGGAATGTTTATGGGAGGGAAGATTTTACGCTGATCGGTTTGGTCGATTATTTTCTCGTTTGGCAAATTGTAACCTGTAAAATCCAACAATTGATCATCATTATAGATCCCCCCTGCTGCCTTTTTAAGGGGGGTGATTTGTTGAAGTTATTTATTATTGCGAAAATAGTTGTAATTGGTAAGGTAGAACAATTTCAGGCAATTGTCTCCCCCTTTTTTTCCATTCCCCCCTTAAAAAGGGGGGCTAGGGGGGATCAAACCCTCAATCACTTCACAAACACCCTCAAACTCAAACAAAACCTGTTGATTTGTAAAGCGAATAACCCTCAACCCATAGCCTTTTAATATAGAAGTTCTTTCGCTGTCAGAATCTTTTCCCTCCTTAGTAAAATGACTCTCGCCATCAATTTCAATCACCAACTTGAGACGAGGACAATAAAAATCAACAATAAAATGAGCGATTGGTCGTTGTCGTAAGACTCTAAATTTAAATGTTCTTAAGTATCCATACCACAGCTTTTTTTCGGCTGCGGTCATATTTTTTCGCAGTTCTTTTGCTCTTGGTACTAAGTTGCGATCGTAGGGTAAATAAAAGTCACTGGTATTGAGTTTCGTCATTATAGATCCCCCCTGCTGCCTTTTTAAGGGGGGTGATTTTTTGAGGTTACTGTTTGTTATTGAGAAAATAGTTGTAATTGGTAAGATAGAACAATTTCAGGCAATTGTCAAACTCTAATTTAACCAACCCTTTCTAATACAATTCTCCCTTTTTTTAGCCATTCCTCCCTTTTTAATGGGGGGCTAGGGGGGATCAATCCGCCAAAAGTCTGTTTTTATAATAAACTAATAAAAGACATCATTTAAGATCGGCTCATGTTACACAAACCGAATAAAGTTTGGAATCCCTCCCTGTGGGCGAGTTGGAAGCCCTTTGGAATTGGCGAACAATATCCGAATAACTATTGGGAAGGCGTGAGGGCGGTTTGGGAAAATCGCGATCGCCTATCCTACGCTTGGGATATTCTCAATCATGGGGTTTGTGATGGCTGTTCTTTGGGAACAACGGGAATGAAAGACTGGACGTTAGACGGCTTTCATTTGTGTAACGTGCGGATGCGACTTTTGCGACTTAATACCATGTCTGCTTTCGATCCTCAACAGTTAGCAGATGTTAGTTTATTACAACAAAAAAGAAGTTCCCAGTTGCGAGAAATGGGACGAGTTCCCTATCCAATGAGACGAGATAAAGGCGATAAAGGATTTAGACGCATCAGTTGGGATGAAGCATTAGACTGTATTTCTGAACGCATTAAAGCCTCGAATCCCGAACGTTTAGGGTTTTATGTAACCAGTCGGGGAACCGTGAATGAAACCTATTATGCTGTTCAAAAAGCAGTGCGTTCAATGGGGAGTAATAATGTTGATAATGCGGCGAGAATTTGTCATTCTCCGAGTACCGGAGCGTTAAAAACAACGATTGGGGCGGCTGCAACAACCTGTTCCTATAAAGATTGGATTGGCACCGATTTATTAGTATTTTTTGGTTCAAATGTTGCGAACAATCAACCCGTTACCGTTAAATATTTACACTGGGCAAAAAAAGCAGGGACTCGGATTGTTTGTGTGAATACCTATCGAGAACCGGGAATGGAACGCTACTGGGTGCCTTCAATTCCTGAAAGTGCAATATTCGGTACGAAATTCGCTGAAGATTTCTTTTTAGTGAATCTCAATGGTGATCAGGCTTTTCTAAATGGAGTAATTAAACATCTAATTGCTAACAACTGGATTGACGAGAACTTTATCAAAGATTATACCACTAATTTTGAACAACTTCAAGCCGAATTAGAGCGTCAAACTTGGGAAGATTTAGAACAAATTTCTGGGGCGACTCGCGAGGAAATGTATGCTTTTGCTGAGATGGTCGGAAAAGCAGAAAAAGCGGTGTTTGTTTGGAGTATGGGAATTACTCAACATGAATGTGGTGAAGATAACGTCAGAGCCATTATTAATCTCGCTCTAATGAAAGGTTTTGTCGGGCGTGAAGGATGTGGTTTAATGCCCATTCGCGGACATTCTGGCGTACAAGGCGGGGCGGAAATGGGATGCTATTCTACGGTGTTTCCAGGCGGACGAAAAATTAACACAGAAAATGCCGAATTGATCAGCAAATATTGGGGATTTAATGTTTCTCCAAAAACGGGTTTAATTACCTCAGAAATGATTGCAGCAGCAGCCGAAAATAAACTTGATTTGTTATTCTCAATTGGCGGTAACTTTCTGGAAGTTATGCCCGATCCTGATTATGTAGAAACCGCTTTAAAAAATATTCCCTTGCGGGTTCACATGGATATTGTTTGTTCAAATCAAATGTTATTAGAACCGACAGAAACGGTGATTATATTACCCGCTACCACTCGTTATGAAGTGCCAGGAGGTGTGACAGAAACCAGTACAGAACGACGGGTCATATTTAGCCCTGAAATTCCTGGCCCTAGAGTCGGAGAAGCCCGCCCAGAGTGGGAAGTATTGATGGAATTAGCACGGCGAGTTCATCCCGAATTATCGGATAAATTACACTTTGAAACTACCGCAGAAATGCGTCAAGAAATCGCTCAAGTTATCCCCCAATATGCCGGAATTCAACATCTAAAAGAACAGGGTGATCAGTTTCAATATGGGGGTTCACATCTGTGTTTTGGCTGGAAGTTTCCCACACCTAATGGAAAAGCTCATTTCTCGGTTTTATCGCCGAGTTTTGATGAATTACCTGCGGGTTATTTCTTCGTTGCAACTCGTCGGGGAAAACAGTTTAATAGTATGGTTCAAGAACGCAAAGATGCTATTACCGGAGCGTTGCGAGAAGCGGTGTTAATTAATCCTATTGATGCGGAAAAGTTAAACTTAAAAGATGGTGATAAAGTTCTGTTAAAAAATGATTGGGGTGAATATCAAGGACGAGTTTATATAGCCCCGATGAAACCGAGAAATATCCAAGTTCACTGGCCAGAGGGAAATATTTTACTAGATAAAAATAAGCGTTCGTCTGAAGGTGTTCCCGACTATAACGCCTTAGTTTGTTTGGAAAAGATCGGCTGATTGATAACGTTTGTAGTTGGGCTAGTTGTCGTTGCTCTAGCCCTATATCGGTGCGCGTGCATCGCAACAACGAACTTACTGAGACTTAAATTAAATAAACTAAAAAATCAACCCATGAGTGCTGCAAAAAGCAAAAAAAAGTCTAAAATCTGGACAATAGAAGAAAGTCAAACCCGCTCTCGTTTAGATGAGATAGCCACAGAAGAACCCTTAGAAATACGGTTGATTTATCCCGAACAAACTCTCGCTGTTACCATGCGAACACCGGGAGCAGATTTTGATTTAGTGGCAGGTTTTTTGTACAGTGAAGGGGTGATAACTAGCCGAGAAGATATTTCTAAAATGAGTTATTGTGTAGATCCTGATATTGATGGCGAACAGCGACAAAATATTATTAATGTGGCTCTAAAATCGGGATTAACTTTTGATTTAAAACGACTCGAACGACATTTTTTTATGACCAGTGCTTGTGGAGTATGTGGGAAAGCGAGTATTGAGTCCTTAAAAATCCGTGAAATTCCGCAGATTTCTTCTGACTTTAATATTAACACAGAGATTATTTATCGTTTAAATGATCAACTTAAATTAGCTCAAGGACTATTTTCCGCGACTGGCGGCTTACACGCAGCAGCTTTGTTTGACGCTCAGGGAAAACTCTTGAAACTTCGAGAAGATGTCGGTCGTCATAATGCTTTAGATAAACTCATTGGTTCTGCTGTCTTGACAAATGAGTTACCTTTAACGCATCATATCGTGATGGTCAGTGGACGCTCTAGCTTTGAGATTTTGCAAAAGTCTATTGTTGCTGGTGTTCCCGTTCTTTGTGCGGTGTCTGCTCCGAGTAGCTTGGCGGTGGAGATAGCTCAAGCATTTAATATAACGTTAATTGGTTTTTTACGAGGTCGGCGATTTAATGTTTATTCAGGAATTGAACGGATTAAACTGGCTTCTTAGTGATTCATTTTTGATGAAGATTTAACATTAAAAATACTTTCAATAAATGGGTTATTTTAAATATCATATAAACTATTTTAAAAGTTATTATTTATGCTAAAAAATCCAAAAAATGTTGAATAAGAAGAGATGAACAATCAATACAAACGAACAGAATCCAAGAGATATTGTATTGTTTTGAAAAGATCATCGAGATCAAAGTTGGCTTTACCTCAAGAACAAACTTCAATTTCTCTCATCGCAAAATTTGTTGAAATATCTTGAGATCAAAATATTTTGACTCTCTCCGTTTGACCGACAAGGGGTAAAATAGACACAACAGTATAATGTGTAATATTTGGAGTTGGGATTTATATGGACTACAAACAAGAATTAATTACAACAATACATGATTTTAGTTGCGATCTAGAACTCCTAGAAGCACGATTAACTCAACTAAGTGAAACTTCACCGACTGCTGTATTGATTCCGGCATTATATGATGAACTCGAAAGACCTGCTTTAACTTTAATTCGAGATCAATTAAAAGAATGTAAATTTGTCAATACTGTAGTCATTTGTCTTTGCGCTCAAACTGCCGAACAATATAATAAAGCTGTTGATTTTTTTAGTATATTACCCCAGCCAACTTTTGTGATTTGGGAAAACGGCCCTCGGGTGACTCAACTCTTAGAAAAATTGCGAGATAAAGGCTTAGATTTATTAAGCTTTAAAGGCAAAGGTCAAGCCGTTTGGTTAGGACTGGGTGTGGCATCTTTACAAGCTGAAGCCATTGCTATGCACGATGCTGATATTATCACTTATAACAAAACCTATCCGATGAAGCTACTTTTTCCTCTGGTCGAAAAAGAGTTGGGGATCGCCTTTAACAAAGCCTATTATGCCCGCTTAGGAGGTGAACCCATTCGGTTTCATGGGCGAGTTGTCCGTTTATTTGTCATGCCTTTACTCACGGCTTTAACGGATATGTTAGGTTATCATAATTATCTACGTTATTTAGGGGCTTATCGTTATCCTCTATCGGGAGAATGCGCTCTAACAAATGATTTAGCTCTTAATATTCGGATTCCGGGAAATTGGGGTCTAGAAATTGGATTGTTGGCTGAAGTTTATCGTAATGTAGCCGAAAAACGCATCGCTCAAATTGATTTAGGAACCTTCGATCATAAACATCAACCGATTGGTAATTCCACTCACGAAGGCTTGCGAAAAATGTGTCGAGATATTCTCCGTTCTATTCTCAGAACTTTAACAGAAATGGAACGAGTTGTCTTAACCATGGATGAAATTCGCACCTTACGAGTTAAATTTCGACGCGAAGCACAAGACTACACTCGGCAATATTTTGTTGATGCTCGTTTTAATAACCTAGAGTATGATCGTCATCAAGAAGAAGTTACTGTCGAGTTATTTGAACAAGTGATCACAGAAGCAGGGCAAGACTACCTCAACAACCCCGCAAATATTCAAATTCCTGACTGGACACGCGCCCTCGCCGTGATGCCTGCCCTACGAGAACAATTGCGAGAAGCCACCCGACGAGATATGGCTGAAGCGAAAGCCTCCATGAACACATTGGGAAATTCTGATGCCTCTCGAGTTGAATCTAATCACAATACTCCTAACCCTGTGATCGTTATTCCCTAGTTTAAATCCGACTCAGAAAACGAGAGGCAATAATCTGATCATTTTACTTCTACTTTTGCGATTGAAAATGTTTCAATAATTTTTGAAGGAGGTGATGAGATTAATTAATCTTTTTTGACCAACGGTTACAGCAGCGGACAGACCCCCTTCGGGTTCAGCAGTCACGTGACTGGTGTTGGGCGAAGCCCACGCGCGCAGAGTACCCGTTGGGCGGAGTAATCTGTAACTGACTTACTGTAACTTTTATTGAGAATATTTTTTTCTCTTAAACTTCAGTATTTTTTCGGATACTTTTTTTGTCCAAATCTGCAACAATATTAATTGTTAGAGACAATCAATCAGCGAAATGAGACGAAAAGAACTGACACCCAGAGAGAAAGAAGTCTATGAACTGTTGCAGCAAGGATGGACAACCAAAGAAATTGCGATCAAGCTCCAAATTACTCAGCAGCGAGTACAAGTTGTTGCTAGAAATGCCAAGTATCGACTCATGGATCAAGCCCAAGACTTAGATAATTCAGTTGATTCTTGAAGATTTTGATTGTATTTTCCATACCAAACATTTATCTAAGTTTAATTAAAATCATGGATGAAATTATTAGTAAATTAGCTGGAATTGGTTTCCCGGCGGTTGTTCTCCTGATCGCAATGGCAACGACTGGATTAACCGGAGCTGCTGCAATTACGGCTGCACTAGCCATGTTAGGGCCTGGTGGAATGATTGGGGGAATTGTGCTACTGGGAATTATTGGACTGGCTTCTGATGCTCTCACGAAGTATGGTTTAGAAGCTCTCCTTGTCGGCGTTTATCAAGAGCGAAATTCTCAGGGTGAAAGCAAGATAAACTTATCTCAAGAGATTGATAAATTGCCAATTTCTAGAGAACTTAAACTAATCATCAAAGATGAGTTGTAAGGAGATCAATTTTATTAAAACTAGGAACAATACTTTGAATTAAGTGGCAATTCACAACTAGCCTTGAGAGTTTGTATCACTTTAATTCTTGTGAACATATTGGTCTATTGCCTGCATGGGATTAAGAATCAACCCTTTTCAGGTGCTACTGTATAATTGTTTTGAGTGATGCTTGATTAGTTCAGGTGTTGTTTGCTCTATGTTTTAAGGTCTAGAATGTTTACTTCGTTTGATAATACAACTATTTTCATCTTATTGATCGCTCTAGGGATTGTGGGATGGGGCTTCTATCGCGCTCAACCCTATGGTAAACAGGGGATCTTGTCTTGGTTGCAGTCTATCATTTTAATGGCACCTTGGCTGCTGTTTTTCGCACTGGCAGCGGCTGGAATTTACCTCAATCTAGCCAGTATCCTCTTTTTATTCCTGGCTTCAACTGGACTCTACATCATCCTCGGTCGAAAACTGCGGGAAATGGCAGCAGAAAATGAGCAACAACGTTCTGACTCTCCAGCAGACTCTCCCCAACAGTACCATACCCCGAATGAAACCGAGGAAAAATCCTCCGTTGAATCGGGAGCAGCCCCCTCGCCCCCTGAAAAAAAGTTAACAGATACCGAAGAAAAACCAACACCGATTCCCCCAGAAGATCTCAAAATCATTCAAAATATTTTTGGTATAGACACCTTTTTTGCCACTGAAACTTTACCTTATCAAGAAGGAATCATCTTCAAAGGAAACCTCAGAACAGATCCTGAACAAGCCTATACTCGTCTATCAGAACACTTAGAGCAAAAAATGGGCGATCGCTTCCGACTTTTTTTAGTTGAAAACCCCGAAGGAAAACCCGTTGTGATCGTTCTGCCTCGCAAAAATGATCCCCAATCAACTACAATTCCTCAAAAAGTATTAGCGATTATTTTACTCTTGGTCAGCGTCTTTACCACCTTTGAAGCCGGAAGTTTGTTACTCGGGTTTGACTTTTTTACAGAACCGAACCGTTATGCTGAAACTCTCCCCATTGCCTTGGGTTTATTTTCGATTCTAGCCAGCCATGAAATTGCCCATCAACTGATGGCAAAACGTCATCACGTTAAATTTGGCTGGCCGTTTTTTATTCCGACTATTCAAGTCGGTACTTTTGGGGCTTTTAACCGTTTTGAGTCTATTCTTCCGAACCGAAAAGTTTTATTTGATGTTGCTTTCGCCGGGCCTGCGGCTGGAGGATTACTCTCACTGGGAATGCTGTTTATCGGGTTAGTTTTATCTCATCCTGGAAGTTTATTTCAGATTCCTACCGAATTTTTTAAAGGGTCAGTTTTAGTCGGAATTTTAGCCAAGACAGTTTTAGGTTCAGCGCTGCATAAATCTATTGTTGATGTTCATCCTTTGACGATTATCGGTTGGTTAGGTTTAGTGATTACCGCAATTAATTTAATGCCAGCCGGACAACTCGATGGGGGACGAATTATGCAAGCGATTTATGGTCGTAAAATTGCCGGACGTTCCACTCTAGCGACGTTTGTGGTATTAGCAATTGCTTCGTTAGTAAACTCTCTAGCGTTATATTGGGCTGTGGTAATTTTAATCTTACAACGCAACCTCGAACGCCCCAGTTTGAACGAATTAACCGAACCCGATGATACTCGCGCCGCTTTAGGTTTATTAGCCTTATTTTTGATGATTACTACTTTATTTCCTCTGACTCCTGCGATCGCTAGTCGTTTGGGAATTGGTGGTTAATTCATTCCCTCTTAAAATTGATGGATAAACCCGGTTTCTAGTCCGATAAATTAGAAACCGAGTTGGTGAAGCAGCAAATGGATCAATCGTACTTATTTTCATTCACCGTTGAAGTTACAGAGTGAACATTCCATTTCTAAGCTTTTACCTTCATCGGCACCCCATTTTCTGGGGTAAACGTTAACCCTCGACGGACAGGTTTAATCGGGCGATTTTCCGTTAATTCCAGTTTCGTTTCAGTCAATACCGTTGCTAAAACTAACTTCATTTCCAACAATGCAAACGCATAACCCAAGCAGCGACGATTTCCACCCCCAAACGGCAAAAATTCATAGGGTGAAAACTGACGTTCGAGGAAACGTTCTGGGCGAAATTGTTTAGAATTGGGATAAATATCCTCCCGATGATGCACTAAATAAATACAGGGAATGAGTTGAGTTCCGGCTTGAAACTGATAGTCTAGAATTTCCATCGGAACTTTCAACTGCCGAACAAACGTAAAAATCGCAATCGGATAAATTCGCAATGTTTCCGAACAAACTGCATTCAAATAGGGTAATTTAATCACCGCACTGGGATCATTTTTAAGATCACATTGGCTGAGTTCATCCAATAATTTATCTAAAATTTCAGGTTGAGAATGAACCCAATAAAATGCCCAAGCCAATGCAGAGGCGGTTGTTTCATGTCCTGCAAATAGCAGCCCCATCAACTCATCTCGTAATTCTTGATCGCTCATCGGTTCGCCATTTTCATCTCGCGCCGCCATCATCAAACTCAAAATATCTTCGCTCAACGGCTTATTTTTACGCTCATTAATTTCTGCATAAAGCAGTTGATCAATTTTATTTCTAATTCTCACAAATCGCCCCCAAGGACTCCAAGCTCCCAAATCTTTTTGTAATTTCGGAAAAAACAAAAAACTGGCTTTAAACGGAGAATTAAAAGTATCCAACCATTCGGTCATTAATTTTCTCAGTTGTTCAAAGCGTTCGCCTCGATCCAACCCAAAAACCGTATTTAAAATGACCCGCAATGTAATTTCTTGGGTACTATTTCGCATCTCAAACGGCTGATCTTTCGGCCAGCTTTGCATCACCCGCCGAGTCACTTCATACATGGTTTGACCATAAGCTTTCATTCGTTCCCCATGAAAAGGGGGCATCAAAAGTTTGCGCTGTTTTTGATGAGAATGACCATCCAAAAGAATAACAGAAAAATCACCTAATAAGGGTCGAAGACTTTTGTTTCCAACGCCCGAATCAAAACAATTTGGATTCGCTGTAAAAATCTGTTCTATGGCTTTAGGATCGCTAAATATGGCATAATCGGGAAAACCTGTTGATGAGCCGCCAAAATTATCCCCGTAACGCGCCCGACTTTCTTCGAGATAGTCCAGATGATTGAAAATCGCTCGTAAAGTTTGCCACCAATCAGGACTTTTAACAATCGGAAGCTGTTTAAAGGTTTTTGCAGTCGGTGAGGGTGTGGTTGTTGTCATCTGCACTACTCCTGTGTTGAATCTTTGTTTTTATTCTACTGTTACACATTTTAAATATTCTATCTAGGGAAGATCGGAAAGTTAAACCGGAACTTAAAAAGAAATTTTCAACAGTCTAAAGTATTTATTGTCAAAATCAAAGTTTTATTTAAACTACAAATTCTTTTCTTTTCAGACTTTATTTGATGGCTTTTTATAAAATTTTAAGCAACAAAAGAAGTTGCAGACTATAAAAAATAATGATACAATAGTCATTGTAAAAACTTGATTGTTGTTCAACTTTAAAGCCAACAAAAACAACAAAAAATTGGGTCTAACTCTTAATTACAATGGCAACAGGTATACCTCATCAAAATCAATCTCAAGGTAGCTTAAAAAACAACAGTAAGCTATCATTTCGCTTGGAGTATGAAGGAAAAGTTTCTACTGAAGATATATTTCAAACGCCTCCCGCTCAGTTACGTTGTGTTGCTCGCGTGAAAAAACAACCGAAAAGTTACCTAGTATATGGGGAAAATCTGAGAGTGCTTAGAACTTTATTAGATGATCCTAATATTTTAGGGAAAGTGGGATTAATTTACATCGATCCTCCTTACGCGACTGGATTTGGCTTTGAGTCCAGAAATCAAACCCATGCTTACAACGATTTAATTGATGGAGCAGATTATTTAGAGTTTATACGTCAACGATTGATTTTACTACGAGAAATATTAGCAAATCATGGGTCTATATATGTTCATCTAGATGAAAAGATGGCTTTTCCGGTCAAAATCTTAATGGACGAGATTTTTGGAGCAAAGAATTTTAGAAATTGGATTACTCGCAAAAAATGTAACCCAAAAAACTTCACGCGCAAACAGTATGGAAATATATCAGATTATATCCTTTTCTATACAAAAAGTGATGATTATGTGTGGAATCAACCCTTTGAATCTTGGACAGATGCCAAAGCGAAAAAAGAATATCAGTATATAGAAGAAGAGACAGGAAGACGGTACAAAAAAGTTCCTGTTCATGCTCCAGGTCAGAGAAAAGGTGCAACAGGTCAAGCTTGGAAAGGAATGCTTCCGCCACCGGGTAAACATTGGCAATATCCTCCTGAAGTTTTAGATGAGATGGATAAAAGAGGTGAAATTTATTGGTCTCCAACAGGTAATCCTAGAAGGAAAATATATCTTGATAATAGTAAGGGTATTGCCGTTCAAGATATATGGCTTGAATTCAAGGATGCTCACAATCAAAATATTAAGATTACAGGTTATCCAACGGAAAAGAATCCTGATTTAATTAAGCGAATTATTTTGGCTTCTTCTAATCCAGGAGATCTGATATTAGATGCTTTCCTGGGAAGTGGAACAACAGTGGCGGTTGCGGAAGAATTAGAAAGACAATGGGTAGGGATAGATAATTCACTTTTGGCAATAAAAACAACAATTCATCGCTTGATTAAAGGAACTGAAGCAATGGGTGACTTTGTTAATAATAATGGAAATCAACCCAAACAAGAGTCTCTGTTCAATACGAATAGAATTTTGCGACGGGGGCTTGATTTATATTTGGAGATCGCATCAGATCTTGAGGAAGTTCCAGAAACTCTGATTGAAGATTGGGATAAACAACTTAACTTTCAAGCCAATCTCTGGTAAATCTTTCATCTAACATTTTCAGAGTACAAACTAGAACTCTTCCTTGTCCATAATATTCTAGGGAGGCATAATCATTCCACATTGATCCAAGAGTTAATCCGGGGCCATCATTTAAAAAGAACACTTTTAGAGGAAGATCGTAAGTATTTGCGTACTGGAGAATATCTGTCACCTTATCTCTATTGCCACCAATGCGATCATCTTCCTGCGCTCCCCCTCGATCTGAATCGTAGCGTGCAAATCCAATAACCAAAGGAGTTTTATCAGTCCGAGAAATTAGAATGTCTGCTGGTGTTTGTATTGCCCAATTTTCTAATACTTCATTGAGCATTATATCTCTTCCTGCACCTACAGGGCCTTGAATTAGATACTCCGCTCCAAAGTTTTTTTCAAACCACAGGAAAAATGCTTCTGTTAATTCATATCCTTTCTGTCCCCGGCTCTTATATTCCATTAGAATAGCCATTAATGCTTCATCAGGATTAGGACGGCTTGCTAATTTTTCTCTAACTTCTTCTATATCTCTAAATCGATGCCCATAGTCTTCAATGATGCTGGAAATTCTTCTTTTGACCTTTAACATCTCAACCGAAGTATCTGGTGATACATATTTACGGAAGACGCGCAGTAATTGTGTTCTAGATGGATTGGGAATTTCAGTAATACTTCTCAGTAAATTTGCAGAGTTGCTAGCTTTGTTAGCTAAGTTTGCAAACTCTTCTATAACACTGCCATAAATAGTATTTGCTTCATCAAGATAGTCAGGATAAAACTCAGAATCCATGAATGTGATATACTGAGAAGCTCTAGGTTTATACTCACTAAATGAACTCAAGAGAGACACCTCCTTTATTGCTTTAATGGATAGATATTATACAGGTTGGCTGATTAAGACGAATATAAATCAAGCGCACGAGCAATAAATTTAACGATAATTAACACAATTTTGTCAAATTTAAGTTATGATAAATAGAATCATTCGGGAATCAGAAAGCTATCCCCATGAATAGATCTGCCCAGATTGCCAGCATTATTAACCAACGTCAGCCTCTCGCCTTGAGAATCGACAAAGTTGAGAAGAATCTCAGGTCACTTTCCACTCAATTGGATCGTCTTCAAAACCACCGAAATCAGCTTCTTTCACAAGTTGACGATTTTGATGTGAGTGGAGATTTGAAAGAAATAGATTGCTCGTCAATCAACAGAAGTATTGAGTCCGAATTATTGGCTTTAAATCAACTCAAATCACGTTTTTCTCGTAATACTTTAAATATTGGTGTGGTCGGACGGGCCGGACAGGGAAAAAGCCGTTTATTACAAAGTTTATCCGGTCTAACAACCTCGGAAATTCCCACAGGCGATCGCCAACATTGTACCGGAGTTCGCAGTACAATTTACCATAACCCCAGTGTTGATACCTACGGAGAAGTTTGGTTTCACACCGAACGAAGTTTTTTACAAGAAATCATTGCCCCTTATTACGATAAACTTTATCTGGGAGCCAAACCTTTAAGTTTAGAAGAATTTGCCACCCAACCCCTTCCAAATTTACCGATAAACCTCTCGAAACAGGCAGAATGTGGGGCGATGTACGAACATTTGCGTCGCTACCATACAAACCTCGAAAAATACCGTCATTTGTTTCACGAACCTTCGCCCCGTCGCATTCCCAAGTCTCAAATTCGAGAATATATTGCTCAAGATGATCCCAGTGGAAATCGTGTTCATGTCAATTATTTAGCCGTTCGAGAAGCCAAAATTGTTTGTACTTTTCCCAACTCCGATGTCGGACAAATAGCCTTAATTGATATGCCGGGATTAGGCGATACCGGACTCGGAGATGAAGAACGATTAATCAAAACCCTCGGACAAGATGTTGATATTGTTTTATTTGTGCGAATGCCTAGACCCCCGAGAGAATATTGGGCAGATGTTGATGTTAAACTGTATGATATTGCCAGTTCTGCACTGACTGAACTCCCGCTCAAACTTTGGTCATTTCTTGTTCTCAATCGTACCGATAATAACTCCTTAATTGGAGACAACTCCCTCTACTGTCAAGACCTGGCAAATACTCGCAAAGAAAAGCATTTATATGTGGTCGATCATATTATTGCCAACTGTGCGGATGTAGAAACCGTCAATCAACAAATTCTAGAGCGAATTCTTAACTATTTAGCAAGTAAAATGTCGGCTTTAGATGCCGAATACGCCTCCTCAACCCAAGACCGTTTAATTCAACTGCAAAAGACCGTTGCTTCCGAACTCGAAAAAGCCGAAAAAGCTCTAGAACGAGTTACCGGACGTGACAATTGGTTTCCCTTATTTGTGACCTTATTTGATCGACTTTGGGAAGATTTAACCACGGGTTTAGAAGCCCTTTTGCGAGAACTCAGAGAACAGCGGGATGTACAAGATGCCGACTTCAAGCAACAAGTAGAAAACACCATTAAAGCCTGTCGAGAAGATGCGGGTCTTCCCACCGAAGCCGAAATTAATCGCAAGCGTGATAGTGTGGGCGGCTATCCCAACGCTTATTATGAATATCTCAACGAAGTTCGCTCCCATTTATCTCAACATTTTCTCTCTTTAGATGAAGGATTAAAACGAGGATTAGATCGGGTAAAATCTCAAGTGGCTCAAGTGTTAATAGAGCGAGGTCGTTTGGCGGGTTTAACCGAGAGTAGAGGGGTAGAATTCCTCAAGACAATTGCCGAACTCATTCCCGAAGAACTCGTCGAAAATAAACCTAGTGAATTGTGGCGAGGCTTTCAAATTTTAGCCGACTTTGAACTTTCCTATCGAGGTTTAATTCAACACCGAATCCGCCAACATATTGATGATTTAACCCCCGATGAAACCTCACTGCAACTGTCATCCTCTCCGACCGCTCAAGAAGTCTTAAATTGTCTCAAATCTCTGCAAGCAGAAGCCGTTTATAAATGCGAACGCGCCTTAGATGATTTATTGGCCGAACCGAGTCAAGCCGGATTTGCTATCGTAGAAGAATTTATGGATCGAGTCTTACGAGCAAAAGAAGTTAAAAACGAATGGCGTATTTTCTTAGAAGAAATTCGTCACGATGTCTGGCCTAACGAATTTGAACAGTTAGGAGAACGAACACGAACTCGACGAGAATGGATGGATTCTGTTGAACGAGCAACGGCAGCTAACCAGTTAAATTTAATCACCTTTTTGGATTAATTTAGGATACAAATGCAGGAACTTCAAATTACAATGCTCGGCCCTAGTGGAGTCGGTAAAACAACCCTGATCACCGCCATGTATGAGCAGTTTGAGAGTAATATCGGTTCGACGGATTTACAGCTAACTCCCGACGACGAAAGCTCGGCAATTTTGCAAGATAACTTAGTTGATCTCAAGAGTTTACTCGATGTATTTGAACCGAGAGGAAGAATGGGAATTCAAGGAACAGAAGCCATTTCTGGCCCGGATTCTTTGCGTTCTTTTACCTTTGGTTTGGGTCGAAAAGGAGAAAAACCTTCCTTACAACTGCGGTTTAGAGATTATCCGGGCGGCTATTTAGGAAGTCAAGCCTCCAAAGAAGAAAGAGAGTTTGTCAGAAAACTGTTGCGAGAATCTGTAGCCGTTTTAATTGCAATTGATGCTCCGGCATTGATGGAAGATTCAAAAGGGATATTGAACGAAAAAGTGAATCGACCCCAACAAATTAAAGACTTATTCAATGCGGCTTATCAAGACCTTGATTCGCCCCGGTTGGTTATTTTTGCTCCGATAAAATGCGAGAAATATTTAAAAGATGAACAACAGGCAAAAGAGTTAATAGAACGGGTGAAAAAAAGCTATGAAAATTTAATTCAATTTTTTGATTCTGAAAAAGTTAGCCCTTGGATAGCGAGTGTTATTACTCCGGTTCAAACGGTGGGGAGTGTGATTTTTTCTCGGGTAGAATATGATCAACATAAAAATCCTCATTTCTACTTTCGGAAAACCCGACATGATGCTCAATATAGTCCGAAAGACAGTGAACAACCTTTAAGATATCTTTTGCGATTTTTGCTGAAATTACATTTTGATTCTCGTTCAAAAAGCTGGGGAGTTTTTAACTTTTTGCGAGACTGGTTTAGTCTGGATGCTTACCTGAGAACTGCTGTTAAACAATTTGCCAATAACTGTAAAACTAGCGAAGGTTTTGTGGTTTTGAAAGGCGAACAATGGTTAAAAATTTAAACTGATTTAAACACACTTTGAACGTTTAGAGGAAATAACGATGACAATTTACATTCTCAGTCGAGGTCAAAAAGAAGATCAAGATTATTCTTGGTTTAAAATCAGAAAAGAGAGTCTGATTCGTGAAACTCCACCAATTTTTAAAAGAGTACCTGTTGAAACTGTTATCGAGCATCAAAAACCTTCAATGATTCTTGCGCGTCAAGATTCTGAATTTCTCTTACTTGTAACGGGATTAAAAGCTAGAGAAGAACGTGCAGATTTTATGGGTCGCTCCGTTAGAAATTCTATCGCTTGGGTTTATTCTGACTCAGAAGAACATGAAAATATATTACGTTCTCTCGCTATTCGTGCGTTAAAAAATGAACTAGAATTAGAAATAGATAAAGCTATTAACATCGGTGGAGAATACGGTTTTAAAGTTGAACAAGACGCAATTGAACAGTTAGCGATTTCCAAAATAATCGCATCTAAACCCGCAGAAAACGCTTGTAAACTGGGTAAAAATTCTGCAAAATTACGACAAGAATTGGCTAAAGAACTGCAAAACTATTCTATTCCTTTAAGAGATGGTTTTTTGATAATTATCACGACCTTAAAAGCTAAATCTGCTTTAAGTATGTCGGGAGTTTGGCGGGGTTTATCCGATAGAATAGAAAATGAAGAATGGGAAATCATTTCAAAGACCAATCAATTAATAGCATCTCCAACTTCTAGATCAGTTCTGTCCTCCCAAAAAAAAACGACGACTCAAGCCGCATTAACGATAGCGATTATTTTAGCACTTATAATGATTTACCTAGCGATTTAAACTTTGCAAATTATCTGGATATTTTTGAACAGTTAACGAGTTTACAGCTAGAAAAATTATCTGAACTAGAGCCGTTAATTCGGTTTATTATTTCTAATACACAGTTAGAAACTCAAGCTGAAAAGGGAAAATTAAACGCCAAAGACAGAGAATTGATTGAGAAAATAGACAGTTTGTTAAAAGAACTTCAAAGTTCAGTTAACCGAATTAAAAACCTGAATGATTGGCAGGATTTTGATAATTTGTGATCATTTGCTGCATAAATTGAAGTCCGAGTCCAGTTCTTTTGAACAGATAAAGAATCAGTCAGAGTGAGAGTCTACACAAAAATTATAGAAAACATTAATATTTAGGAGGGTAGATCACCAAGTTAGCAAGACAAAATAGGAACAAGTTAATTCAGGGAATTTTGTTGCGATGTGTGATACCTTCGTTGCCTTACCCGATGCTACACTCAACAGTGATGTTATTTTTGGGAAAAATAGCGATCGCCCTCAAGGAGAAATTCAAGATGTGGTGACATTTCCAGCCCAAAATAACGGTCTTGGTGAATTAGTTGAATGTACTTATATTTCTATTCCTCAAGTCAACCACACCTACGCCGTAATCTTATCAAAACCTCGCTGGATTTGGGGCGCTGAAATGGGTGCAAATGAGTGCGGAGTCGTCATCGGAAATGAGGCCGTTTGGACAACTGAACCTTATTATAGTGCGGGTTTGTTGGGGATGGATTTATTACGACTCGCCCTAGAACGCTCTGCAACCGCTCGTTCAGCCCTTGATTGTATAGTAGAATTATTAGAAAAACATGGGCAAGGGGGAAACTGTGCCGAACATTTTGCCCTGATTTATCACAACTCATTTATTATTGCTGATCCCACAGAAGCTTGGGTCTTAGAAACCGCAGGTCAATATTGGATAGCCGAACACGTGACAACCGGAACTCGATCTATTTCTAATGATCTCAGTATTCGGAATCAGGGCGATTTACGACATCCCCAACTCATCCCTCATGCAATAGAAATGGGATGGTGTCAAAGTGAAGAAGATTTTGATTTTGCTCAGATTTTTTCAGAGGGGGGACTTCAAGTTTCCTCTCACGACTCGCGAGAAGGACGGGTTAAATTGTTGTGTCAACTCAACGAAGGTCAATTTTCCCTCGATACCGCTCAAGCCATTTTACGCGATCATAAAGGCAATGTTTGTATGCACGGCAAATTTGAAACCACAGGCAGCCAAATTTCTTCTCTATCTTCAGATCGATGGGAACATTGGTTCATTGAACAGCCTTATCCCTGTCAACAAGAATATCAGCCGAAAACTTTTAGCAATACATTAATACAGCATTCCCTCGGCAATCGTATCTAGTGATCTGATCAGTTCTAAATATGTCAAAATCTAGGGTGACATTATTCAACCCTGAGTTATCCCTTCGATTACCCCAATGACATCAACCCTGACTTCTACTGCTGTTGTTGATTTTTTAGGTTCAGAAATAGTACCCAACGCTCAAACCGCCCAGGTTGCTATATTACCCATTCCCTTTGAGGCAACCACCAGCTATCGAAAAGGCTGTGAAAACGGCCCTGCGGCGTTGCTAGAAGCCTCTCATCAGCTTGAATGCTACGACGACGAACTAGAGCGAGAAGTCTGTTTTGCGGTGGGAATTTACACCCATCCAGCGATCGCCGATACCCGCAGCCAAGACGTATCATCGGAACAAATGCTGCAACTCACCCAACAAACTGTTTATGATTTGGCAAGTTCCGGTAAATTTGTGATCGCTTTGGGCGGTGAACATAGTATTACCGCAGGAGTGGTTGCTGGATATCAACAACTCTCTGATGAACCCTTTACCGTCGTTCAAATAGACGCTCATGGAGATTTACGCTATGAATATGAAGGGACAATTCATAATCATGCTTGCGTGATGCGGCGAGTCGTAGAAATGGGACTACCAACGGTACAGGTAGGAATTCGCAGTTTGTGCATCGAAGAAGCGAATTTAATCAAAGAAAAACAATTACCTATTTTTTGGGCGCGAGACATCGCCACTCAACCCGACTGGATCGAAAAAGCGATCGCCGCCATTCCCACAAAACGAGTCTTTCTGACAATAGATTTAGATGGGATAGACCCCAGTTCCATGCCCGGAGTCGGCACCCCCGAACCGGGTGGGTTAAGTTGGTATGGTTTGCTCGGATTTTTGCAGCGTTTATTTACCACTCATACGGTGATTGGTTGTGATGTGATGGAATTAGCACCTGTGGCTGATTGTGTGGTTTCCGAGTTTACCGCCGCCAAACTCACCTATAAATTAATTGGATATCATGCTCTAGCAACAGGATTACTCAACTAGAGATTTGTGATCAAATTCACGCTTTGTCTTCCCGACTTCCCCCGACTCAAGGCGCCTTCTGTACGACGAATTAGGGGATTTTTAGATTGTGAGTTAAAGTAGGGGTTAGAGCGTCGGCCTACTGAGTGCGAGTGTGTGCTGGTTTATTGTTGTGATAGAGATTTGGCAATACGTCTAAACATGAAGGGTACTGCAATTAATAGTTATGCTCCCGATTTTGAACTGCCCGGAGTAGATAGCGAGGTGCATCATTTAGCTCGATATTTGGAGAGGTCTAGGGCAGTTGCTGTGATTTTCATGTCCAACCAATGCTCCTTTGTACATCTGTATATTGACCGTCTCAAACAGCTTCAACAGGAGTATGCGGATGTCGGTGTCACCCTTGTTGGTATTAACGCCAATGATACGACCCAATCTCCAGAAGATAGTTTTGAGAAAATGAAGGAATTTGCACAAGGCAATAACCTTAACTTTCCCTATATTCGGGATGTCACTCAAGATGTCGCTAACTGCTTTGGGGCGCGTGTGATTCCAGAAGTCTTTTTACTGGATCAACAGGGCATAGTCCGTTATCGTGGCCAAATTGATGACAACCCAAACTCAGCTGAGTCAGTCAGTAAGCCTTATCTCAAACAGGCGATCGCCCAACTGCTTAAGGGAGAAGTCATCGAACCCACGACTACCGAAGCGATGGGTGACTCAATTCAGTGGCGATGAAGAATTGAAACTGGGTTAGCAAGTAGAGAGGGGAAGTTGAGCGATAATCAGGATGCTAGAAGTGACTGATCCGGCTCCCTAAAAAAAGCTGAAAGCAGATAGTCCGCTTTCTGGTATCTTATTGGGAAGGCAATGCTCGCCCAAATCATATCATCATCCTTTTTAGGGATGCTTTAACATTCAACAGCTTGTTACTATAGCTTACGATTACTTATGATCACCCCAATGTCTACACCAGTGCGATTCATCAGTCGGCACCAACCTGCTAGAGCTGTTATGGCGATCGCTGCCAATTTGAATCGATTTACCGGAAACTGTTGGGGGTTATAAATGGGAACAGCATATAAGCGGATCTTACTGAAACTAAGCGGCGAAGCATTGATGGGAAGCCTCGGCTATGGGATCGATCCGGCCGTCGTTCAAGGAATTGCTCAAGAAGTCGCAGAGGTCGTTGCCAAAGGAATTCAAGTGGCAATTGTTGTCGGTGGTGGTAATATCTTCCGAGGTGTAAAAGCGGCTTCGGCGGGAATGGATCGGGCAACTGCTGATTATGTCGGGATGATTGCTACGGTGATGAATGCCATTACCTTACAAGATGCCCTCGAACAAATCGGAGTCCCGACTCGTGTACAAACGGCGATCGCCATGCAGGAAGTCGCTGAACCTTATATCCGTCGGAAAGCGATTCGTCACCTGGAACTAAACCGTGTGGTGATTTTTGGGGCGGGTTCTGGGAATCCCTTCTTTACCACTGATACCACAGCGGCATTACGAGCGGCAGAAATAGATGCTGAGGTGATTTTCAAAGCAACAAAAGTCGATGGGATTTATGATTGCGATCCGCATCTCAACCCGGAGGCCCGCCGTTATAAAACCCTCACCTATGGCCATGTGCTGACCCAAGATCTGCGCGTGATGGATAGTACAGCGATCGCCTTGTGCAAAGAAAACAATATTCCCATTATTGTCTTCGATCTAACTGTACAGGGAAATATCGCTCGCGCTGTCAGTGGAGACCCTGTTGGAACATTTGTAGGAGGTTTGTGTGAAGTTAGCTGAAGTCGAAAGTTTAATGCAAAAAGCGGTTGAGTCTACTCAACGGTCATTTAATACCATCCGGACTGGACGCGCCAATACTTCTTTGTTGGATCGGGTGATGGTAGAGTATTACGGGACTCCCACTTCTCTGAAGTCTCTGGCGACTATCAATACCCCAGATTCATCGACGATCATGATTCAACCCTTTGATCGCAAGACGCTGGATATCATTGAAAAAGCGATTTCTTTGTCTGATGTGGGACTGACTCCTAATAACGATGGATCGATTATTCGGTTGAATATTCCTCCGTTGACCAGTGAACGTCGCCAGGAATTTGTGAAGTTAGCCTCTAAATATGCTGAAGAGGGTAAGGTTTCGGTGCGAAATGTGCGTCGGGATGCGGTTGATTCAGTTCGTAAGCAAGAAAAAAGTAAAGATCTCTCTGAAGATGAAGCCCGAGATTTACAAGATCAAATTCAAAAGCTGACGGATAAGTACACCGCCAAAATTGATGAAATGTTTGAGGCGAAGGACAAAGATATTACGACCCTTTAAATACTTTAAGACTTCGGGATGAGGTAGACGCTGAAAACATCGATCTTTGCCCAAAAAAACCTGAGTTTCATCCCGCCGTACTGATTCATCCGGAAAGCGGTAAGGTTTTGTGAATCAGATCATGTTCTGTTCTGTCTCATCCTTTTTTGAATAAAATTAGATTTGATAATTATTCAAGAAAACTTGATATAAATTTTAAATACAAATCAAAGATTACAGAGAATAGAAAAGTTGAAAAAGATCAAATCAATCAAAGATCAAGGCTCTATTGTTGATCTAATAAATTATGAAAATTGATAAAAATAGAAAAATTTAGACTTGGCAACCCCCTGATTAAGCGTGTTAGACTAGACACAAATAGAGCAGTTTAAGATTTACCTCCGGGTAAAAATTGCTCGAAATCAAGGCATTTGACCTGTTTTAAAGGGGTGCTGTTTTAATCCTTAAAAGGCAATAATTTGTAAATGCCGGGGTTGGAAATAAATTAGTTAGCGAATACGATTAAACAACAAGTAACAACTGATAATTAACCTATGACGACCATGTTTGACTGCATTATTGTTGGTGCGGGTCCGGCCGGAGGCGCAGCAGCTTATCACCTCGCGAAACGGGGGCATTCTGTTCTGGTGATCGAAAAAGACACCTGGCCTCGCCAAAAGCCCTGTGGTGGTGGAGTATCTCCGGCGATCGCTCAATGGTTTGACTTTGATTTTACACCCGCCATTTCCACTACCGTCAAGAAAATTCGCTACACCTGGAAATTGGGTGATCCCGTTGAAACAGAGATCGTTAAACCGATGTGGATGGTGCGTCGGGATGTCTTTGATGAATACTTGATGAAGCAAGCAGTAGACCAAGGGGCAAAACTGCAAACTCAAACAGAAGTTACTGGGATTAAGTTTAAAAGCGATCGCTGGCAAGTCAATACAAACGCCGAACCCCTAGAAGCTAAATACCTGATTGCAGCCGATGGAACAAAAGGGCCAATGGCGAAATGGTTGGGGTTGAAACAGTCAAAACTCCGTCAGAGTCTGATCGCTGAATTCCCTGTATCGGGTCAAATCCCTACCTTTGAATTTGGAATGGTCAAAAATGGCAGTATTTGGGGATTTCCCAAAGCGGATAGCTATTCGATTAGTATTGCCACCTTCCGGGGCAGTGAACCCAAGGATCTGAGCAAAGATTTAACGCAGTACGCCAATAAAATGGGGATGGCGGCAAGCAATTCAATGGTTGATCATCCGATCTGTTTGTGGGATGGAGACAAAACACTACATACCCAAAACGCCCTGATTGCTGGGGATGCTGCCAGTTTAGCTGATCCTCTCTCGGCGGAAGGTATTCGTCCCTCAATTTTGAGTGGAGTTAAAGCCGCAGAAGCCATCGATCAAGCTTTGGGTGGCGCGAGTAATGCCCTCGAAAAATACACTCAGATCATCCAAAAAGAGTGGGGCGCTGATATGGTTTGGGCGGGAAATTTAGCAGGTTTATTCTACCGTTTCCCTGGCATCGGTTACAAAGTGGGTGTCAAAGTTCCCGTTGCAACTCAACTGATCAGTAAGATTCTCTGCGGTGAACTGCGTTATGCAGATGTGATCGACAAAGCCAAGAAAAGTCTGTCTCCTTTTTAATTCAGTTTAATTGATCATCTCAAGGTAGGTAGGTAGGTAGATACCGCGTTCTAAGTCGGAACCTCTGCCTACCCTTTTTGTTTGGGGCTGATCGAACCTGAGCATAATTGACACTCCCACGCCGTAAACGGCGGGGATTCTTGGTTCAGCGAGTCCACTTAATACAGATAGGGCGACCTATCTATACCAGAGATGGACTCTCCTCAAGCGTTTTGCTCCATTTCAGAAGCCTGTTTGGGTATGCCCTACCCTACAGTTCAAAACCTAAAATCTTGGTTTCTCTGTACTTGTTGCGTTGCGCGCTAATAAGCGTACAAGCTTTCCTGTACCGAACCCCATAACTTCAGTGCGTCAAGGTGCGCTGCCTTTTCGGCGACTGGGTTTTTAGTGTGGTTGATTACCCTTTCCACAAAAGAAAGTTTAGCATCAAGCCGTCCTCAAGGACGGGGCTTGTATCCCAATTTTTTCGGTCAAAAGTCAAGATCTCCCTACCTCTACAGGAATCATCTAATCACGGTATCAAAACTAACTCTTATTTTACCAAAAATGTATAAAATCACTTAATTATCTCAAAACCTCAGCAATGTTCTCCGAAAAATCACTGAGTACCGCCCTTACAATCAGAACCAAAACAATCCGATATCCCCCAGAAGATTCAATACAAAGATAAGGGAATACTCCATGAGAAGCTGCTTCAACTTTGGAGTCACCTGCTCAAAACTACATCCAGAAAATATTAAGTTTACTTAAGATCAGTATTTACTATACTTTTATTCCTGATATTTTTTAAGAAATATATAATTATAATAAACAGAGTTAAATAGATATCAATCTAGTCATTACAATATTATACAGGAGATTATACCCGATTTATGGAAAATATACACAGTTCTACAACAAAAATTGATGAACAACATCTACTCTACCGAATCACAAAGCGCATTAGTCAATCCTTAGAACTTGAAGAAATTTTAACAGCAACCGTTGCTGAAGTTCGAGCCTTTTTGGAAACGGATCGCGTGATGATTTATCAGTTTAGCGCTGATGCAAGCGGTCAAGTCATGGCTGAATCAATTGATAAGAATAACTTACCTTCCCTAAAAGGATTGCATTTTCCAGCAGATGACATTCCGACCGCCGCCCGAGAAATGTTTCGCACTCTAGGTCAACGCAGTATTGTCAACATTGCCACCGGACAAATTGGTTGGAGTCCGACAAAAACTGACGAAACCGAAAACTTTTCTCTTTCTGAAGAAATTAACTATCGTTCCGTTGATCCTTGTCATATTGCCTATCTCAAAGCAATGGGAGTTCAATCCTCATTAGTAATTCCAATTTTGCATCAAGAGAGTCTAGAATCAAATCGCCAACTCTGGGGACTTTTGGTGTCTCATCATGCCGAACCTTGGGAAATTTCTGAATCCCAATTGCAATTTGTTCAGCTCATTGTTGATCAGCTTTCTATTGCGATTAAACAATCTACATTACTCAGTTATACCCGCCAACAGGCAAGCCGAGAAGCCACCATTAACCAAATTGCCTCTCTATTACATCAACAACCCACGATTCAACTCCAAGATGCTTTGGAAGCCACCGTTCAAGCCTTAGAAGGTGTTGGGGGTAGACTCTATATTTGTGCGAGTGAAGCGCAAACTTCAGAGGTCTGGACTTGTGGAGAACAACCTACGATGCCGGAGTGGGAATCAAGTCCGATTTTAGAAGAACATCCCCTTTGGCAACAATGGATTAGAATGGGATTTAATCGCTCCAAAGTGTCAAGTCATAACTCCCTTTCAGAGTCAGAAAGTTGGGCAATTCCCGATTTGTATAAAGAACCGCTATTTCGGGTGTTATCCCCGGCTTTTCAGGCTACAAAAATTCGAGGTTTACTGATTTTAACGATTCGATATTGCCAGAAATTTTTGGCAGTTTTAAGTATTTTTAGAAATGAAATTGATACAGAAATTTTGTGGGCAGGACGTTTTGAATCGGATATGAAACAAATTTTGCCTCGGCAATCTTTTGAAATTTGGCGAGAATTAAAAAAAGGTCAAGCCCAGGCTTGGACAGAAGCAGAAAGGGCTTTAGCAGAAGGCTTAAAAGCACAATTTGCAATGGCAATTCAACAATATTTACTTTATAAAGAAGTTCAAGATCTTAATATTAACCTAGAAAAACAAGTTCAAGAACGCACCAGTCAATTGCAACGAACTCTCGACTTTTCTAAAGCTTTAGAACGAGTAACTGATCAAATTCGTAGTACCTTGGATTTAAGAATCACAATGTTTACGATTGTTCGGGAAGTGCGAGCATTAATAAAAACGGATCGTGTTGTGATTTATAAGTTAATTAATGAGCAAGAAGGAGAAGTGATTGTAGAAGCAGTGGGTCAAGATATTTCTTCTGTTCTGGGGATTAAAACACCAAGTGGATGTTTCCCCAATGACTGTGCAAATCAATATCGAGAAGGTAGATTTGGAGTAATTGGTGATATTTATCAAGCCAACTTACCTGCTTGTTATCAAGAGTTTTTAGAAAGTGTTCAGGTGCGAGCAAATTTAATTGTTCCCATTGGAGACAATCATCAACTTTGGGGATTATTGATTGCTCACGAATGTAATAAACCTCGAAGTTGGCAACCGGAAGAAATAGATTTAATTAGTCAGCTTGCTGATCAAGTTGGGATGGCGATTACTCAAGCAGAACTCTATGAAAAAACTTGTGTGGCGGCTGAAAATGAAAAAGCAAAAGCTCAACAACTCTCTCAAACTTTAGAGGAATTACGTCAGACTCAAACTAAACTGATTCAAACCGAGAAAATGTCAGGATTAGGACGATTAGTTGCTGGAATTGCTCATGAAATTAATAATCCTGTCAGTTTTATCTATGGGAATTTAGCTTATACCCGTGAATACAGTGAAAACTTACTCAATTTACTCGATCTTTATCAGACCCATTATCCTCAGCCTCCTGCTGAAATTCAAGAGTACGCTGAATCTATTGAGTTAGATTTTATGGTTTCTGATTTACCTAAAATTGTTTCTTCAATGCAAATAGGAGCAGATCGAATTCGTCAATTAGTTTTATCTTTACGCAACTTTTCTCGATTAGATGAAGCTCAAATTAAAGCAGTCGATCTCCATGAAGGAATTGACAACACATTAATGATTTTACAACACCGCTTTCGAGAGAGTTCAAATTTTCCCGAAATTAAAGTCGTTAAAAATTATGGAGATTTACCCAAAGTTGAATGTTATGCAAGCTTACTCAATCAAGTTTTTATGAATATCATTAGTAATGCTCTTGATTCTCTAGAAGACCATTATAATAAATTAAAAAATAGAAACTTACCGACTTCAAGTTATTCACCTAAAGTGTGGATAGAAACTTCTATTATTAAAGAACAGTCTCCCCTAAAAGATTGGGTTAAAATTTCTATTCTTGATAACGGACTAGGAATTGCACCCGAACATCTTCCTCATATTTTTGATCCCTTTTTCACCACTAAACCGATTGGCCAAGGAACGGGTTTAGGGCTTTCGATTAGCTATCAAATTATTGTAGATAAGCATCAGGGTAGTCTTCAGTGTATTTCCCAAACTGAAAATAGAACAGAGTTTATAATCTCTATTCCTATTTACCAATCTTAAATTCTTCTTGGAAATCCGATCTTCGATCTCAGGTTAATTTTAGACTATACTTAATATAGAGGAAATTAATTGATCTTGTGTTGCTTCCTCATCATTCTTCAGCCTTCCACGCCGACTAGAGTGTATCGTCCTTGATCAAACTCAAAACTTATGATGCTCAACACTCATCAATGGAAACAAATACGAGATTGCTGTAAAAATCAAGCGGCTTTTGAACGACTACAACAAATTTTGAGTGAGCAACCTGTACCTCCTTTTTCAAACAATGGTCAGTCGTCTTATTCTGCTCACTTAGAATTCGAGATCAATCCGATAGAACGTTATAAAGCACTGTTTCGGGTGATTAGTCGCATTCGAGAATCCCTTGAGCTTAACACAATTTTTACAGCAACAGCAATAGAAGTCAGACAATTATTAAATGCTGATCGAGTTGCTGTGTTTCGTTTTGATCCCGATTCGGGTTATGATGATGGTGAATTTATCTCCGAAGATGTTAATCCTGAATTTGAATCAGTTTTAGCGGCTCGTATTCATGATCATTGCTTTGGTGAACAGTTTGCACCCCAATATAAACAGGGTAGAATTAATGCAATTTCTGATATTTATGCCGCAGGTTTAAGTGATTGTCATATTGATATTTTGAGTCAATTTCAAGTGCGGGCTAATCTTTTTATTCCCCTGCTAAAAGATGATCAATTATGGGGAGGCTTATGTATTCACCAATGTAGTTCTCCACGTCATTGGTCTGAGGATGAAATTGAATTTGTCACTCAAATTGCTCATCATTTAGATGTTGCTTTACAACAAGTTGAATATATAAATCAAGTTCAGGAAAAAGCTAAAAATCTGACTTTATTAGATGAACGCCAAAAGGAAGAACAACGCCAAAAAATATTATTTGAAATTGTTAATCGTATTCGTCAATCACTCGATCTACAAACGATTTTTGATACAACAACTCAAGAAGTTAGACGGTTTATAAAAAGTGATCGCGTCGTAGTTTATCGCTTTAATTCTGATTGGTCAGGTTATTTTGTCGCTGAGTCATTTTCCTCTGAGTGGAAACCTTTAATTGATCTAATTCCTAATATTGCAGATACTTGTTTGCAAGAAACAGAAGGTGGACGCTTTCGACGAGGAGAAATTTTAGCGATAGAAGATATTTATGATGCCGGATATTCAGACTGTCAAATTAAACTATTAGAGCAATTTTCTGCGAGGGCTTATATTGTCGTTCCCATCCTTCAAGGTGAAAACTTATGGGGATTACTCGCCGCGTATCAAAATACAGCAACTCGTCGCTGGACAGATGAAGAATTACAATTATTATCCCAGATCTCTATTCAACTGGGTGTCGCCTTACAACAAGCTGAACTTTTAGCCGAAACTCAAGCCTTAGCTAACCATTTAAAACAAGCTCAAATTCAATTAGTTCAAACCGAAAAAATGTCGAGTTTGGGTCATTTAGTCGCTGGAATTGCTCACGAAATTAATAATCCTGTAAACTTTATTTATGGAAATCTCGATCCGGCAACTGAATTTACTCAAGATTTACTTGATTTAGTTGAGTTGTATCAACAAGAATATCCTCAACCGACTCCTCAAATTGTTGAAAAAATTGCCGAAATTGACTTAGATTATCTCATTGAAGATTTACCAAAAATTTTGTCTTCGATGCGTTTAGGTGCTGAACGAATTCGTCAGCTTGTCTTATCATTACGAAATTTCTCCCGTTTAGATGAAGCCGAAGTCAAACCTGTCGATCTTCATGAAGGAATTGAAAGTACCTTATTAATCTTACACCATCGCTTAAAATCAAAGCCTGAACGAAGCGCAATTGAAATCATTAAAAATTATGGTAAAATTCCTCAAGTCGAATGTTATGCGGCTCAACTTAATCAGGTTTTTATGAATATATTGAGTAATGCGCTTGATGCTTTAGAATCAGTTCAAAATAAATTAGGGGTTTCATTTTTACCAACCATTACGATTAAAACTGCATTAATTAAAAAAACCGAAAAACAGCCTAATAATTGGGTGATTATTTCAATTCAAGATAATGCCGGAGGAATGCCCCCAGAAGTACAAAGCCAGATTTTTGATCCGTTTTTTACAACTAAACCTGTTGGTAAAGGGACAGGCTTAGGACTCTCTATTAGTTATCAAATTGTGGTTGACAAGCATGATGGAATGCTGGAATGTAACTCTCAACCCGGAGAAGGAACAGAGTTTAGAATTGTCATTCCGGTAAAACACAGCTAAATTAGTGATTGACTAGACTAAAAAACATCGCACTCTTATCTGATTCTAACAATTTCTGTTAAATTAATTTACCAAATTTCTTGAAGATTGAGAATAAAACCCGGTAAAACATCTTCTCCCGATAACGTTGGTGGAGACTCTAATACCTGAACCTCTTGATTTTGACGATAAATTTCAACACTTTTATCAATAAAATTAATTAACCATCCAAGGCGAAGACCATTCTCAATATATTCTTGCATTTTATCTTGAAGCGTTTTTAAGCGATCACTGGCTGAACGCAATTCAATCACAAAATCAGGACATAAAGGAATAAATTTTTTTCGCTGTTCGGAGGTTAAACTTTCCCAACGTTCTAAGGTTATCCAAGCTGCATCAGGAGAACGATCCGCACCATTGGGGAGTTTAAAACCACCCGATGAGTCAAATACTTTCCCTAGTTTAGTTTGAGCGTTCCAGTTCCAAAGTTGAGCCGTTAACCCAGCATTAATATTGCTAGTTTCTCCTCCCGTCGGTGACATAATGACTAAATCTCCATTAGAATTTCGTTCAAATTTCAGATCCCGGTTATTCTGACAAAGCTGAAAAAATTGCTCATCTGTCAGTTCAATTGATTCTAGGTTCAGAGTGAAGTTTGTCATGGGGATGAATCAACTCAACGCTATTTATTAGTATAAATTATAATAAGTAGGATGGGTGAGATTAACAAGTTAATGTTTGAGTAATTAAATTCTCGTTTCTCACCCACCCTACAATTAAGTAGAGATCAAACGTTTTTTCGGTTCGGGAATTGTTCGCCCTAATTCTTGAGCGGTTTCTATCCACTCTTGCATGATCACTTCTACATTTTGCAACGCTTCCTGATAGGTTGAACCATCAGCTATACATCCGGGGAGTTCGGGAACTTCTGCAATAAACGCTTCATCTTCTGAACTCCAGAAAAGAATTATTTCATAATGTAGTTTCATCTTGACCTCCCAACTGATACTTAATAATGATTGTGCGAACTTGCTTTACTTGATAGGGTTTGGCTTTTGAACCTTTAGGCTGAATATTCATAATTTCTTCGATACCCTCTTTAGAAAAAATATGATGCGACCCACGAACTCGTTCTTCAAAGCCAAGCCTTCGTAGTAGCTGACACAACTCTGAAAATGGAATATTTGCATCAGATGTGCCTGAGAGAATCTTGATTAGTAGTTTGTCTAGTTGAGTCACATTTCACCCAATTAAATCTCAATATTACTCAAATATTTTATCCCTTCCTATGCCCAATTGATTCATGTAAGTGTTTAACTTGTTTAAAACGTATTTTGCAAGAATGTTAGGTGCAGGTTTAGTCGTATAGTACATTTCTATACATATATACTTACTCTCTTTAACTTGAACCTTACTCTCTTTAACTTCTACTAATATATCTGGCCGTATCGTTTGTATTATAGGATGATTTTTTTCACAAGCAAAAGATAAATCTTTCAGATCATCACAAGCATCAATTAGGGCTACACATAAAGCATTATTAAAAGGTTTATCGCTCTCATCTACGATGGTTCTGTTTATTTTTTCAAAAGGTTCTTTAGCTCTCTCTAAAGATTTTTCTACAGTACCACTTCTACGCTTGCCTGTTTTAGAAGCCTTTCCAGATAATTGTAAATAAAGAGGAGAACGTTTCAGTGTATCTAAAGCAGATGATTTTTTAAACCAACTATTCGGAATTCCTGTTTCTTGAAAACTTTGTTCTGTAATAGGAACCCCTGCGTCTTTAGCATAAGAAACAATACAGCTTACCAAAGTATTTGTTGGTAAATACATAATTTTGGTCGTTAGTACTCCACTAATTGCTAAAGCAAGACGCTCAGAACCCCAATTAGCTCCCATCTGATTGTCTCTGGTATAAGCCATGAGTCTTTGATGATCAGCATTCCACATTTCAGTAACGATATCTGATGATTGTTTGGCAAACTGAGCAACAACATTTTCTGCTTCTGGATAGCAAACTATAAACCAAACTTCTGTAGGTTTTGGCATATTTTCCATCATTTTCTCTATACGTTTTGTTCGCTGCTCCCAAATACCTATAACTTCCTTTAAATACTCTCTAATAATTTGTTGCTCTGGATTTTTGGCTTTATAATTTTTTCTTAATTTGTTAAAATCTGGATTGTGTAATTGAAAATCAGAAGGGTTTTTCCCTTTGTTAAAAAACATAATAGTTTTCTTAGCTATTTCTGGATAAACCTCGATAGGTGGGCCGCTAAATTCTAAAGTTGGTAGTCTCCGATGAAACATTGTACTAGAAAAAGTTTTTGCAAGATTATTCATATTTTCTAGGTCATCCCTATCTGTTACTGGCCAAACAATGAGAATTGGATATTGACGTAATAGTCCGTTTAGATCTCGAAAAAAACCTTTTACTTGCTTTTCATCTTCATCTTCTAAATTTTCTAGATAGTCAATAATGATACATAACTTATCATCTTGTTTACTGCTTTTTTCAAAAAATAATCTAGCAGATTCAGTTATACATTGTAATAATTTTTTCAGTTTTGTGTTAGATTGATCAGAGCCAAGCTTTCCAGCATTAATAGATTTAATTTGCTTAATTGGAATATGTTTTCTCCATTCTAGTGAACTTATAAAAGTTGATTTACCGATACCAGAAACACCATATAAAAATAAAATATATCCTGAATATTGAATATCGTTAACCACTTGAATAATTTGTTTTTCAAAGTCTGTTACAGGAACAATAAAATCTGACATTTTAGCAATATCGTTTCCAACTTCTTGAACAGCTTCTTCATAAGTCAGTGGAATGAAAAGTTGATTACTATGAGATTGATGCTTATCATCAAGGTTTTCTTTTTTATTAACTTTTATTTTTTCTTTTTTCGTTTCTTGAAAATAGTTTTCTTCTTGATTTTCATAAAATTTAGCATCAACATTTTCTATATTGTTTTCTGGAATTACAATTTTTTCTTTCAATTTTTGCTCAGATAGGTATTTGAATAAGGGTAAATCTTCTAGTATATCTTCTATAGGATCTGATTTTTTTTGTGATTTATTTTTTCTTTTTTTATCCATTTCGATTATTTCTTATAAATAAAAAGCAGGCAAAATGCCTGCCTATATTATAGCGTTAATTTTCAGATAGGTGACTTTCTCTCTTTTTAAGAGAGATAGAAATCATTGATTCCTACAGCTAAAGTTGCAAGTGGATTACTCAATCCCTTCGATGCGGTCTTCAATCTCTTGATACAACTCACGCAACTTGTCTAAATTGCTGTCGTCTGTCTCCCAATAACCGCGTCCGTTGGCTTCTAATAACGTTGTTACCATGCGGCGGAAGGAATGAGGATTGAGGTTCATTAACCGCTTTTGCATCTCCTCATCTTTGATGAAGGTTTCATTGGTTTCTTCATACACCCAATTATCTACCGCACCCGCAGTAGCGCTCCAACCCACCGTATTAACGAGGCGTTTTGATAACTCACGAACACCCTCATAACCGTGAGACAACATCCCTTCATACCACTTGGGATTTAACATTTTTGTACGCGCATCTAACCGCACGGTTTCTGATAGCGTGCGAACCTGTGCATTGGCGGTTGTAGTATCGGCAATATACGCGGCTGGTTTCTTCCCATCCTTGCGTAAACTGCTGATCACTTTTGTCGGATCAGAGTCAAAATAATGGGAAACATCCGTTAAACTAATCTCGGAAGAATCCAAGTTTTGGAATGTCACTTCTGCGGTTTTTAATGCCGACTCAAACACTTGACGGTTATCATCCATCATCCCCGGATTATCCGAATTAAACGCAAAAGATTTGCGCTTTAGATACATTTCCTGCAACTCATCTTCAGATTCCCAAGTGCTATTTTCAACCGCCAAATTGATGTTAGAAGAATAAGAACCAGACGCATTAGAAAACACCCGTGTTGCGGCTTGTCGTAAATTCACGCCCAATTCTTCGGCTTGTACTAAAGCGTGTTTACGAACAAAATTCATCTCTAACGGTTCATCCGCTTCTGCCGCCATTTTCACCGCTTTATCTAACAAATTCATCTGATTGATAAATAAGTCGCGGAACACCCCAGAACAGTTAATCACCACGTCAATACGCGGACGCCCCAATTCTTCTAAGGGAATTAACTCTAATTTATTCACCCGTCCTAACGCATCGGGAACCGGTTTAACCCCGACCATCCACATCACTTGGGCGAGGGATTCTCCGTAGGTTTTAATATTATCAGTTCCCCACAAGACCACTGCAATTGTTTCGGGATAATTACCGCCATTTTCTATTTTTTGACGGGCAATTAATCGTTCAACCACAATCGCCGCAGACTTCACCGCCGCCGCCGTTGGAATGGACTGAGGATCGAGGGCGTGCATATTTTTACCTGTCGGTAAAACACCCGGATTCCGAATCGGATCGCCTCCTGGCCCGGGCAGAATATATTCTCCTTCTAACGCCCGTAATAATGCCCCTAATTCGTTATCTGCACAAACTTGTTGTAAGCAGAATTCCAAATATTCAAACAGCGGTTTGATAACTTCGGTGTCTACTTTTGTATAGCCGAATTCATACAACGATTCGATCCAGGGTTCCTTTTTACCCATGTTGAAGAAATTGAGTTTAGAAACCTTAGAAACTCGTCCTTCTGCATCGGTTTTTTCTTGAACTAACGCCGCAATTGCTGACCTGGAAGCTTCAGTCATATGCTGCAATAATTCCACATCAGCTAAAATACCTTTGTCATTATTGCGGTAAATTTCTTCGAGATTGCGGTTAATACTATCAGCGATAATATGAGGCAAACTCAGCAAACCATCTTCTTCGCGATCTAAACTAGCAATATTAACTAAAGTTGCGATCGCTTCTTCTGCGGTTGGCGGTTTTCCAATCACGTGTAAACCACAGGGCAATAAACGCGACTCAATTTCCATCAAGCGGCGATAGACTTGCCCAACTACATTATCACGTTCTTCAGCCGAAAGTTCACCCGCATCACAATCGGGCAAACTCACATCTTGATCGAGGTTTACCGTCCGAGATTTTTCGATAATGGTGTTAACAATCTGCACACCGCGACCCCCATCTTTAAGGCTTTGATAGGAACCAATTAACTCATTTAATTCCTGCAAACCTTTGTATAACCCGGCATTTTCCGCAGCAGGCGTTAAATAAGAAATCGTAGCGGCATAACTGCGGCGTTTGGCAATGGTTGCTTCACTGGGATTATTGGCAGCATAATAATAGATATTCGGAGTCGTGCCAATTAAATTATCCGGGTAACAATCCCCCGACATTCCCATTTGTTTTCCGGGCATAAATTCTAACGATCCATGCGTCCCAAAATGCAATACTGCATCGGCTTGCCAAACCTGTTCTAAATAGGTGTAATAAGCGGCAAAACCATGATGGGGACTCGCAGATCGAGAGAACAACAACCGCATCGGATCGCCTTCATAACCAAAGGTTGGTTGTACCCCAATAAACAGATTACCAAACTGTTTTCCGTAGATTAATAAATTCTCGCCGTCGGTGTTTAAATGCCCCGGAGGTGGCCCCCAATTTTCATGCAAACGTTCGGAATAAGGGGTCAAACGTTCGTATTGTTCCACCGACATTCGATAGGCAACATTAAGTTCTGGACTTTGATATTGGGCGGTGGCGTCGTGGATGACTTCCTGCATTAATTGTTCGGCTGACTCCGGTAATTCGGGGAGATCATAACCGTTATTTTTCAACCCTTGCATCACCTCATAAATAGAACCGAATACATCTAAATATGCTGCGGTTCCAACGTTGCCTTTATCGGGCGGGAAGCTGAAAATAGTGATGGCAATTTTCTTGTCAAGTTTGGGTTTTTTCCGCAGGTTTGCCCATTTCATCGCGCGTTGGGCAATTGCTTCCACCCGATCTTGCAGGGCGATCGCTTTTCCAGTGGCCCCATCTCGGCCAGAGACGATAATGGGTTCAATGGCGCCGTCTAATTCAGGAATGGCTATCTGTAACGCCACCTGGATCGGGTGCAGGCCCAAGTCGCTGCCTTCCCATTCTTCGGTGGTTTGGAACACCAGAGGCAACGCCACCATGTAGGGACGGTTGAGGCGTTTTAATGAATCGATCGCTTTCGGGTGATCTTGACGGGCTGGGCCACCGACCAGGGCAAACCCGGTTAAAGAGACGACGGTATCCACTAACGCCTGGGGTTGAATGCCTTTTGGGGGGGTGTCCCAGAAATATTCTTCAACGGGTTTGGAAAAGTCTAAACCCCCTGCAAAAACAGGAATAACGCGGCCACCCATGGCTTCAATTTCCTGGATCATTGCCACATAATGGGCATCATCACCTGTTACCAAGTGAGTGCGTTGTAAGACGATGCCGACGCAAGGGGCGAGAGGATCTTTTTGATCTTCGCTAATATCATCCCGGTCGTTATACCATTTCAAATATTCGGTAACATCTTCAAACATTTTGGGGGCTAAAGGATGCCAGATTCCCATGTCGGGATACACCACGGGATCGGCATATTTAAACTCACTATCTTTGAGGACGTATTTATCCGCCAACATTAATAAGAAGTTCTCCAAGTTTTCAGAAGAACCGCCTAACCAATATTGGAAAGACATCATAAAGTTGCGGGCATCTTGGGCCTTTTCAATCGGCATATATTTGAGAACTTTCGGCAAAGTTCGCAACAGTTTCAGCATCCCATCTTGGAAGGAAGCGCCGGATTTTTCCTTCCGTTTTTTCATAAATTGGGCGATCGCACTTTTGCTTTGTCCCAGTTGTGCCATTGAAAAACTGCCCATTTTATTGAGGCGCATCACTTGAGGCATCGACGGAAAAACAACCGCGACATCAAGGTTATCCCGATGAGGCGTAACGGCTTCTACAACTTTTTCGGCTAAATCTTCGATAAAAATTAGAGAAGCAATAAAGATATTAGCTTCGGCGATATCTCTTTTAAGATCGTCATAGTTTTTAGGATTTCTCAACTCCTCAATTAGATAACCACTGATTTCAATGGCTAAATAGGGGTTGTTTTTATTGATCGAACGAACCGCAGTAGATAATGCACTTTGATATTGTGCTTCTAACACCACGTAGACGACTTTGAGGAGCGCTCGTCCGTTCAGATTATCGGGTTTGATGTGTCTAACAGTGGGATTAACGTATGTAAACATATAAACCTTTCAGTCCCTTTTAATCGGCTTTCTTTAAGTTGAAAATATCAGGCTAGGCTGAATATTGAAACAGATTTATCAGCAGATGATAAGCATAAATTGAGATGACGAGTCAACCCTTTTGCTTACCGTTTTAATTGCTGGTTTCTGTTTCTTGGATTTGAGTGCTTGCGGTTAGAAACTTAAAGTGTTGGATTTCTCCTCAACTTTTGAGGTTTCTTAATGGCCATTTCTGTAAAATTGAATTCAGCGTTAGGTCACTTGCAAAGGGCAATATTTCCTATTGTTATTCAATTCCACGAAAAAGCACTATGAGTATTGTTAGCAGAAAACGTTAACTCAAAACCTTTTTTTGCCTGAACTGACATAATTCGATAAGAAAATCTAAAGTTTTCTTAACAAAACTTGACATTTTGTGAGTGATTACTCTAAAAAATATCTAACAAAAATTAACTTGACAAAAAAAATAAAATGTGGTATAAGAAATGTTTTAAAAGATTAATTCTTAAACACTGAGGTTGAAGTTGGATAAAAAATTATCTTTTCTAGAAAAAACTTGATATAATAGGTTTAGATTTATCAATATTATGATTCAATCTAATATAAAAAACTCAACAGCAATCTCACTTGCTGATAGTCTGGAAAAAACTTTCATTATTGCCTACAAAGAAAACACAGATACCTTAGAATCAGCCTTAAAAAAAAGTGGCTTTGATTGTGAAGTTTTGCGACAAAAACACCAACCCGAGTATAAAGATTACTCTCCGAGCTATCTCTGTCTACTTAACCATCGACAAGCCTGGGAAATTGCTATAAATCAGAGTAAACCCACGTTGATTGTTGAGGCTGATTTTGTCCCGGTTGTTGAAATGGGAAAATTGCCATTGCCCTTTAATCCAATCCAAGAAAATGTAGGAATTTCTTGGTTATATACCTGTGCGCCTCAAATTTATAGTGTTTCACCGGAAGGCTATGCAGAAGGATTTTCAACTGCAATGGTCGCTTATATCGTCACACCAGCAGCAGCTAAATGTTTGCTTGAATTAGAAGCAGAAATCCGAGAAAATCCAGGCCCAAAAGCCTATTCCAGTTGGGACTCAACGATTGATAAATTCTGGCGACAGAGGAAACTTGAAAACTATGTTCCTTTCCGAAATTATGGTGAACATGGAGGTAAACCTAATTTAGAGCATTATAAAAATGGTTTATCTAAAACTCATAGAGCAGATGTTCTTTATGGAAAATTAGCATTTATGCCTCTATATATTGACGCAGAAAAAAATTATCAGTTACAGTTTCTCTTGGTAAGGCTTAAAGCCCGATTGAAAGGAATTGCCCGGTTAGCAGTTGGGAAATATTTACGAAAGCCGATTTTACAAAACTCTAGTTCTCCTCAAAGATTACTGCGCTTCGCAATTTCCAGACAATTCACGTTCACACCCTAATCGCTGTCTTGCTGATAAAAATTAATCTATATTTTTAACTCAATTAATTAACAGTATTTAAACTGGCTTCCATTAAGCCTTTTGTTTGACCGGAAATACTATAAACTAACGCTTCTCGATAAACTCGTTGGGCGTGGTGTTGGCTTAAATTCGCCGCCCCACTCGATGCAATAACCGCCCCATGACTACAACGAACTGCTAAATGAATCGCCCAAGCCCTAAGTTGATATTTCTCGGCTAAACTCAAAGTCGAATTTTGTTGAGCGTGTTGAATTTTTCTCCGACATTGATTGAGTTCCTCAGTTAATATATTAACAGTTTCTCCAATAAAAGTAAACCCTTTTTTCTGAAAAGTTTTTTCTAAAATATCCAACCCCGCCCTCGCACATCCGAGTGCAAAAAAACTTGCTTTTAAGGCATTTTTTTGATCGTTTTCTGCTATCCAACCTACAGGTTTAAGAGAAACAACTTTTTCTGATGGTAAAAACCATTGATTTAAAGTCGCGGTAACAGTATTGGTTGATGTCATCGCACACAAAGACATCGGAGAACTTAGTTTAATTTCTCCCTGAGACGTTTGTAGATTTTCAAACGGAATTAACCCAAAAACAGCCCGTCCATCCGGTAAAGTCGCCGCGATAATAAAGTCTTGAAAAATAGTCCATCCCGTTATCCAGGGAACCTCTCCATTAATTTCATATCCGCCCCTAACTTCTTTCGCCACAATTGTCGGTTTTCCACTCCGTCTAAGCTGAGAAAAACCAACACCAACTTTAATTTTTCCGTGACTCATTTGGGGAAGATAAACTTCTTGAAGTTCAGTATTTAAACTCTGCATTAACATTCCCGCAGCACTTTGATGTTGGGTTTGTAGAAACGCCAACGCCCCCGAATATCGAGCAATAAGTTCTTGAAATTGAGCAAAATTTTCCGCACTGGCTTGTTTTCCGCCCCACCGTTGTGGAACTCTTAAAGCCAAAACACCCAAATTTCCCAACCCTTCTAAAGCATCTTGAAGGCGGCTAGAAGAACTATCAATTTCATTGGCAATTGGAGTAATAGAAGTTTGTAAGTAGGCTTCTGTTTGTTGAAGAAAATTAGACACGTTGAACACCAATACAGTTAGCTATACTTTATGTTGTGACGCAAAACCTAAAAAAATGCAAGTCGAGTTGATCGAGTGTGGTATTAATTTTCGTGAAACTGTTTATATTATTTGCAAATATTGCTTGATAATTTTAAATTAATCTTTCTAGTTTTTTAATAAATTAAGTCTGATATTTGATTGATTTTAATCGTCTCCCTTTGAGTAAATAAGTTCTCATTTTTCCTTTGCCTTTGATTTCAATCAATCCCCGTTCAACAAAAAGAAACTCTTTCTGTAAATAATCAAAAGTTGTTTCAGTGAGTTGAATTTCTCCGGGAATTCCATGATATTCCATACGACTAGCTGTATTAACAGCATCTCCCCACAAGTCATAAATAAACTTTTTTGTGCCAATGACACCTGCAATTACTGGCCCCGAGTTAATCCCAATTCTGATTTCTAGTTTAACATCGTTTTTAGCATTAAACTGATGCAAATCGTCCAACATATCTAGTGCCATTTCTGCAATCGCTGCTGCATGATCTTTTCGAGGATTTGGGAGTCCACCAACTACCATATAAGCATCACCAATCGTTTTAATCTTCTCTAACTTGTAGCGATCACATAGTTGATCAAAATCAGAAAAAATATCATTTAATATCCTGACCATTTTTTCCGGTTTAACTTCTCTAGAAAGCGTTGTAAATCCCACGATATCTGCAAATAAAATTGTTGCTTCTGCGAAACAATCCGCAATATTAACTTCTCCTTTTTTGAGTCGATCAGCAATGGACTGTGGTAAAATAGAAAGTAACAAATCTTCTGACTTTTTCTGCTCATTCAAGATTTCAATATTTGCCCTTCTTAATTCAGTCGTGCGTTCAAAGACTCGTTGTTCTAATTCTTCTGAAGTTTGACGTAACCGACCGATGACTAACGTTAAAGCAGAAATTGCAAGTATAGACAGTCCAGTTAACATTAAACTGGTTCCTCTTAGTCCAACGTGTACCTGTCGATTAATATTATCTAACGGTTGAGTAATTTCTAAAATTCCACGTACATCTCCCACTTTCCAATCCGTTTTCGGAGTTCCAGGGTAACTATTATGACAAGCAATACAACTCGGTTTTAAAATATCAGCTTGGGCATAACGAAAGGTGGATAATCCATCAAATTGTTCAAACCGAAAAAAAGTATCATTAGGATTTTGTTTCAAAAAAATCAGGGCTTCTCGCTCAAAATCATCTCTGGCTCCGCCCGTTTCTTTTCGCCAAGGAAAGGGATAATCACTATATAATCGAACTGAAATTCCCGGTTTCATGGCTCCAATCTGCTCCCCTAATTCTATCAAAAAAGTGGCAGGCAAAGGAATAGCCCCTGGATGAATAAGATAATCGTGACTAACTCGAATTAGATTATCCTTTTTGACTCGACTCACCACTTCTGAACTGTAAAGAGTACGAGACTCTGTAAGGGTATTTGCATAAAGTTTTGCATTTTGAAGCGCTTGAGATTTAATCAGATTAGATGTCAAGCGCGACATATTCCAGATTGACCCCCCCACTGCCATTAAACAAAGTAAGGTCAAAACCAAAATAATTCGTCGATAGAGAAGACGAGTGAACTTCAACCCCACCTGAGAAAAGAACGACAGCATAATCCTGATGCTATAAAATAACTCACGGATTAGCAAAAGCATACCGTTCTTCTAATATAACAACTCTCATGGATTTAGCAGTCTAATGACTTAACCGTTCTATTTCTCAAGTTAACTCAGTGGAAGCGGGTTCACAGAAGTTTATTGATCCGAAAAAAACCTCCATAAACCCACCCTATTTTTACAGAATAAAATCAGTAGAAAGGAAGTTAGATTTCCGTTCTCGAACCATTTGAGAAATTAAGGTTTTATTCTGATCAAGATCTTTAGTTGCCACTAAAGTCCGAATTGAAAATGAGCGCAACGCATCCGAAACCGATAACGTTCCTTCAGCCGAATCTTTGCGTCCAGTAAAGGGAAAAGTATCAGGGCCACGCTGACATTGGCTATTAATATTCACTCGACAAACCTGGTTCACTAGGGGATCAATGAGTTGAGCAATTGCATCAATATATTCTCCGAAAATACTCACTTGTTGACCGTAGTTTGAGTTCACAATATACTCAATTGGAGTGTTGATATCATCAAAGGGAATAATGGGTACAACTGGGCCGAACTGTTCTTCTGAATAAACGCGCATTTTTTCATTCACGGGATAGAGAACTGCCGGAAAGAAAAATGTCTCATTAACAGTACCTCCGGCTTCATTAATCACTTCAGCACCATGTTGTTTAGCATCCTCGACTAAATCAGTCAGATATTGAGGTTTTCCTGGCTCGGCAATGGGAGTTAATTTAACCCCTTCTTCCCAAGGCATTCCCATTTTTAGCTCACTCACTGCTGCCTTAAATTTCTCTAAAAACTGATCAGCAATTTGTCGATGAATGAACAGAATTTTTAATGCTGTACAGCGCTGTCCGTTGTAAGAAAGCGTTCCCAAAATACATTCTTTGACTGCGACATCTAAATTAGCATGGGGTAAAACAATCGCTGGATTTTTGGCTTCTAATGCTAAAATAGTTCGTAGTCGATGAGGTTGGGGATGTAGTCGTTCGATGCGATCGGCCGCTTTACTCGAACCAATAAAAGCAATGGCATTAATTTCACCAGAACTCATAATCGGCGGAGTCACTTCTCGACCCGCACCGTAGACCGAATTAACAACACCAGGCGGAAAAGCTTTTTGAAAAGCTTCGAGTAAAGGACGATTCAATAATGTTCCGGGTCGGGGCATTTTCAAAATTGCAGTATTGCCCATAATTAACGCCGGAATTAAAGTCGTAAATGTCTCATTTAGAGGATAATTAGAAGGCCCCATACACAACACAACCCCCAAAGGAGCGCGTCGAATTTGACCGATAACCCCTTCCTCAATCTCAAAGCGAGAACAGCGTCGATCTAAATCTTTAAGAGCATCGATCGTGCTAGCAATATAGTCTAATGTGCGATCAAATTCTTTAGCAGAATCCGCATAGGATTTACAAATTTCCCACATCAGAAGATTAATGACTTCAGACCGCTTTTCTTTCATGCGATAAGCAAAGTCTTGAACGTGTTCTATCCGTTTTTGTACTGACAAAGTTGGCCACAAGCCTCGACCCGAATCATAGGCATTTAAAGCCGCTTGTAAGACCGCTAATGCTGCTTCCTCACTCATTAATGGAAATTGTCCGATCAGTTTGGTATTTAAGCCATTGGATGTTTTCAAGCGTAGAGGTGAATGAACTTCCTCTTGGGGGCCATCCCAAATTCGCAATTCCCCATCAATCAGATACTCTTTTTGATCGAGAGGAGTTTCTAGACGAAATTCTGAGGGGATAGTGTCTTCAGACGGAAAGAGATCTTGAATTTTTTGATGTAAGCTCATAATTGCTAGAGTTTAAAGGGATCAAGATAGAAATTATACTCAAGTTGAGATTTATTGTTGTGCTTGATGTTGCTGTTTTATAGCAGTTCGATCATTTAACCCGTCTGTGAACATGAAAAAGTCCAAAACTGACTTCAGAAAAATACTAACTGAAAGCCGCCTACAAACCTATAGATAAAACTCTCCGATCTAAAATGTTGGGTTTCGTTACCTCAGCCCAACCTACAAAATTAGTATTGCACTTGATCTAAAATTTAATCCTGTAAACTAAAATATAAGTAAAGTTTGACAAGAAGGTGAAGATAAAATAGTATGACAGAAATTATTTTTTTAGTTGAAGATGATCCTGAAGGTGGCTATGTAGCCAGAGCAATTGGTGAATCTATCTTTACTCAGTCTGATAGTATTGAAGAATTACGAGAAATGGTTAAAGATGCGGTTCATTGTCATTATCCCGATGAAGCAACTCGTCCAAAACTCATCCGTTTACATATTGTGCATGATGAGGTTATTGCTTCATGAAGCTGCCAAGAGACTTGTCTGGCGATCAACTCGCAAAGGCTCTTCAAACGTTAGGATACACCGTTGACCACCAAACCGGAAGTCACATCAGATTAACAACTCAAGAAAAGGGAGAACATCATTTGACTATTCCTAACCACAAACCCATTAAAGTAGGTACCCTTAGTGCAATTTTAAGAGATATTGAGAACCACTTTAATCTAACTCGTGAGGAACTCCTAGAGCGAGTTTTCTCTTAATTATTTTAATTAAAATCTATTTGCTAGGGTCAGTTAGTGCGAGCGTAACCCACCGAAACTTTATGGTACAGGAATGAGCAAGGCTTATGTTTCTGCTGCTCTCAGACGCTTAGTTTGCGATCGCATAGCGTACCTTTAGGCGTATCGCGCTCATTTTTCTACAGTTCTTCAATTGTTACTAACCCGCCTTCTGTAAATTGAATAACGAGTTGTTGCTCATCGAGTAAAGCAGTTCCAAGCAGGGGTCTTCTTCCTGTGGCAATGACAAGGATTTCTCGTTCTTCACCATCCCAAAGAACAATTGCTTCGTGAACGGGTAGCAATACCTCACTATTATCCGCTAAATTTCCAGGAAGATCGTACATGAAAGGCAAACCCATCAATGAAACGGCTTCTGGAGGAAGGCAAAGATACCCCGTGAAGCCTGTATCTATAACAAACTCAATTGGTAAGCTTGAACCATTGGGAAGCAGGAACGTCAGCGCAACAGTTGCATATCTATCTGTAACGATCCCAGAAATCACTGACAAACACGCTCCATGACACCACCAAATGAGACAGCAACGTTGTATCCAATGCGAATACCAAAGAGTCGAGCATTTGGGTATTTCTTGCGGAGAATACGTGATGCTTTCAATCCAGTTTCATCAACTTCGTAGTCACCTGTTTCAATGTTTATGATTACCATTTTGCCAATATTTTCTTCTACCTCCACTTTCTGACGAATGCTGCTTTGGTACAACTGCTTTGCGCGTCGAGCAACTTCTTCACGGCTTAAAAGGATTGCCTGCATACATTGACCCCCAATCGTCCTGCTACTTTTTGTAACTTCTCCATCATATCTTATCGGAAAAGTTCTCATATTTTAAAAATTTCATTACCCTGCATTATATTATTGAAGCGACTCATCCTCAAGGTTAGAAAAAAGTAGGTTGGGTTAAACGAAGTGCAACCCAACAAATCTACAGAAAAAAGGGAAAAATAATGTTGGGTTTCGTTGCCTCAACCCAACCTACAAAATTGGCGATCGCGATTGGTAGAGGGAATAAAAAGTAGGTGGGGTTAAACGAAGTGCAACCCAACAAATCGACTACAAGAACAGTAAGGAAGCTTAAAGGCCGCACTTGGGTTGGGAGTGTAATGTAATATAGATGGAGTGACAATTAAATTATTGTTACTTGCTAAAATATAGAAAACGACTATCCTAATAATCTAATATGGCTACAGTCAAAGAAATTAAAGCAGCAATTCAATCTCTTTCCTATGATGAATTCAACGATTTAAAAAAATGGATAATCGAGTTAGACTGGGAACAGTGGGATCAAGAAATTGAAGCGGATTCTTGGTCAGGAAAGCTAGACTTCTTGATTGAAGAAGCCTTAACCGAAAAGGCACACAATAAACTACAGAAACTCTAGTTGCATAAAACTACTCAACGATTTTGGCAATGTTTTAATGAGTGACCTGACTCCATCCAACAACTTGCAAGAAAAAACTTTAAGTTACTCAAACGTGACTTAAATCATCCTTCTTTGCAGTTTAAAAAAGTCGGGAAACTGTGGTCTGCTAGAATTGGACTCAACTATCGGGCATTGGCTGTTCAAGATAAATAGGATTACATTTGGGTATGGATTGGAACTCACGATGAATATGAACAAATCTTAAAACGGCAAGGGTAAATATCGAGATTTAGGAAATAAAAAGTAGGTTGGGTTAAACGAAATTCAACCCAACAAATCCATAGAAAAACAGAAAAGATCATGTTGGGTTGAGGTAACAAAACCCAACCTACCAGCTCGGCGATCACACTACAAGATCGGCGATCGCTGGCTATTATCCCTCTTCTGTCAGTCTCCGAAAAGCCTTGTATTTTCTGAATTCCAAAGCGTAGATAGGACAGACGATCTCGCCATTTTTTTCCAGTAGAAATTCCTGAAGGTGCGATCGGGGTCAAAATGCGACTGTCCCATCTCAGAGCGTTGACTATACCGTGGCTTCGGAAATTTCTAATCATAAGAAAAACCGGAAAGTGACAGAAGAGGGTTATAGCACTACGCATTATGGTTAGGACATTAGTAAAAGCTGAAAATATTTTCTAGTCTCACTTTTGTCTTTTGCCTTTTGCCAAATGAGCTGCGCGTAGCGCTATAGTAGCAATCTTTCTCCAAAGACGTAAAAACTCACACTTTGAACTGATAGAGAGGTAGAGGCTCTATTTTGATGGGGTGAGTCCCCAGACACTCTGATTTGTACATCTAAAATCTTACATGAGGATAATATTATGACTTCAATCTCGTTTGGTGTTCCAATCACCAGATCTATCGAAGATGATTACACACTAGATCTGGCTGCGGGCGATCAAGTCTATGTGTCAGTCGCGGATCAGCTTGGAGATCTTTTCGTGCCTGATGCAGGAATCTCTTCCAATTCAAGCATAACTGTCGAAACTTTTGAAGGCGGTCGTTCTACTTCGCCTGTTTCCAGAAAAACTGAGTTTCTGATTTCTGCATCTGAAGATACCACAATTAGGATTTTTGTAAATAGTTCTCTTGATAATGAGACAGGTCCCTATAGCGTTTTTGCTCAACGTATTAACAACCCTATTGGTGCAACTCCAATCAACATCGGTCAATATGTGCCAGGAAACCTGAGTGTCAGAGGAGAGGAAGATACATACACTTTCGAGGCGCAGCAAGGGGACACAATTTTTGTAAGTGCTTCTGGTTTCGGAGATCCCTCAATTGCTCCAGATGTGGAACTATTCAACCCAGATGGAATTTTGCTCACTGAAGGATCGGAGAATGCAGACCAGGATTCTGTTGAAGAGGGAGGACAAAGCTTTGGGTTTCGTAACTTGGGTGGAGGTACATATACGCTTCTTGTTGGAGAAAATCTATCTGTAGCTACGGGGGGCTATGGATTGATGCTTCAGCGTATCCCCGATCCCATCGGTGCGATTCCCGTCAATCCAAATGAGGTGATTTCGGGCAGTATTGATCTCTTTGGAGAGCTTGATACTTATACATTTGAGGCACAAGCTGGAGACCTGTTCGTTCTGGATGCTTCTAATTCTGGAGCATTTTTTGAACTAGAGGCAGATCTGTATGATCCCAATGGCAACTTTGTGGAATCAGAAGGAAATGTGTCGGCACTTGGGTTTCAATCGCTTCTGGAAACTAGCGGAACCTACACACTGATTTTAGATGATAATAACGAAAATTTGGTTGGTATAACTGGCACAGGTGATTACAACTTTGCTTTTGAGCTTATAAACTCTTCAACTCCTGCACCTACTCCCACACCGGAACCTACGCCCGAACCTGAACCTGAACCCGAACCTACGCCTGAACCTACGCCCGAACCTGAACCTGTTCCTGAACCTGAACCTGAACCTGTTCCTGAACCCGTTCCTGAACCTGTTCCTGAACCCGTTCCTGAGCCTGTTCCT
>Ga0207419_1000215_pt1 | contig 47725 bp, 39 predicted proteins | sample ElkSloMetagenome_4_FD_184723 | JGI IMG/M metagenome (GOLD analysis project Ga0207419, IMG submission 184723) | Hot spring microbial communities from Elkhorn Slough, Monterey Bay, USA - MD2A (version 2) | ecosystem: Environmental > Aquatic > Marine > Intertidal zone > Estuary: Microbial mat ...
CTATTTTAGAGTGGAACTGGGATGTGCAGGATCCATGGACTTTATCTTATGCTTATGGAAATAATGCTGAAATTCAGGCGGGTAATTATTCAACCGTAATATTGGTAAGAGCCCGGAATGCCTGTGGCTGGCCGGCGCTTCTTTACTGAACTCTTTGGGTCGGCCCTTTTTTTCCTAACTTTAGCTAAAAAATGTAAGGCATGCGTACATGTGCTCGAGCAATTGAACTTTTATCAAGAGAAGGTAGTTTAAAGCTTGATCAAAAGAAAATGAATTGAAATTATAATATTGAATAATGGCAAAAGATCAGATTTCGGACCCTGAGCACAAATTAATACTTAGAAACTTACGAATTACAGATTATGACGATATGGTGGAGGTAATGATAGCCACCTATCCTGATATTGAAGAACATTGGAGCTATAAACAAATAAAAAAATTAATAAGAGTTTTTCCTGAAGGTCAAATTTGTATTGAAGATAAAGATAAAGTAATTGCCTTTCTGTTGACGGTGGTAGTAGATTATTCTCAATTTGGTGATGATCATACCTATACTGAAATATTGGGTGATTACGAATTTGATACTCACAACCCTAAAGGAGATGTGCTGTACGGAATAGAAGTGGTTGTGCATCCGGAATACCGAAATATGCGTCTCGGGCGAAGACTTTATGACGCCAGAAAAGATATTTGCGAAAAGCTTAATTTAAAAGCAATTATCGCCGGTGGCCGCATGCCCAATTACTACAAGTACAGTTATAAAATAGAGCCTAAAGAGTATATAGAGAAGGTAAAATCAAAAGAAATATATGATCCGGTACTGAGTTTTCAGCTAAGCAATGAGTTTCATGTAAAGAAGGTTATTACCAACTACATGCCAGAAGATAATGAATCAAAGTCATATGCCACTCTCCTGGAATGGAACAATATTTATTATAGCAAAAAGAAAAAAATACTCGACGAACAAAAATCTGTTGTACGAATTGGGCTTGTTCAGTGGCAGATGAGAAATGTAAATTCATTGGATTCCTTATTTGAAAATGCTGAGTTTTTTGTAGATGCTGTAAGTAGCTATAAAGCAGACTTTCTTTTATTTCCGGAGCTATTTATGGTGCCACTCATGGCAGAGTTTAATGAATATGGAACATCTCAGGCCATTCGAAAATTATCACAGTACACGGAAGACATTCAAAATAAGTTTATTGAATTTGCCCTTTCTTATAATATCAACATTATAGCAGGCAGTATGCCATTGTATGAAAATGATAAATTATACAATGTGGCGGCTTTGTGTCGCCGGGATGGCACGATGGAATATCAATACAAAATCCATATCACACCATCTGAAGCTTATGATTGGGGTATCACGGGTGGAGAGAAAATTGCTGTTTTCGATACTGATGTGGGCAAAGTAGGCATTTGCATCTGCTATGATGTAGAATTTCCTGAATTAGCAAGATTATTGGCCAGAGATGGCGTGCAGATATTATTCGTGCCATTTGCTACCGATACCCAAAATGGCTATCAGCGGGTAAGAATGTGTGCACAAGCAAGAGCCATAGAAAATGAATGCTACGTAGCAATAGCAGGTAGTGTGGGTAACTTACCTAAAGTACGCAACATGGATATACAGTTTGCACAATCGGCGGTTTTTTCTCCTTGTGATTTTGCTTTCCCAACAAATGGTATAGTTGCAGAAGCAACACCGAATACTGAAATGACCATCATTGCTGATGTAGACCTGGATTCATTGAAGGAGCTACACATCCATGGAAGCGTAAGAAATTTAAAAGATAGGCGCACAGATCTATATTCTGTAAATTTATTAGGGAAGAAAAAGGTTTTAAATGCTATTAAAGAACCTACTCAATCATTAAAAACTTTATAACAAATATGTAATAAAATAGATAATATTGCATAAAGACGCTGATAATTAATTCCTTAATAGTTTTCAAATGAATAAAAAACTAGTAATATTTGTAGGTAAATAAGCTTAATGACATGTCAAAGAAGTTTTTAGTATTTTTTGGGCTAATAATCTTATTAGCTGATATTGCTGTAGCACAATCTTTTTATAGCCGCAGCCGCAATCGATCATGGACTATTTCAGCTGGTATGGGCATAGGCTCTTACTTTGGCGACCTCAATAACCCTGGCGATATAATTGATTTTACCCCTGATGCAACGTTTGGCTTAAGATACCGCTTAAATAACAGAATAAGTGTAGGCGGCAATTTTGGTTGGTTTATGCTTAGAGGTGACGATAAAGAAGCTGACGGACCTGGTAGAGAAATCAGAAATCTTTCCTTTAGCTCGCACAATTTCGAAGGAATGCTTTTCTTAAGTGTGGATGCTTATCCGGTTGGTAATAGATTTTATCAACGGCCTTTTGTAAATCCTTATACTTATGTTGGTATAGGGCTTACTTACTTCAATCCCAGAGCAGAGCTTGATGGTGAGTGGCACGCTTTAAGGCCTTTGCAAACAGAAGGAGTTGCATATTCTCCCATTACTCCCATAGTGCCCATCGGAATCGGGTTTAAATTTAGAGCTACTCCTTTTATAAATATAGTTTTAGAGGGTGGTTATCGATTTACATTTACTGACTACCTCGATGATGTAAGCACTGAATACCCGGAACCAAGTGCCCTGCAAAGCGATTTAGCCCGAGAATTATCAATTAGGAGTGACGAATTAGAACCTCCGGTAAATCAAGAGGTTGGTGGTATAAGAGGAAACCCTGCCAACAATGATGGTTATTTTTTGGCTACAATTAAAATAGAATATTTTCTGGGAGGATCACTATTTGGTAAAGACCCCTACAACCGTGGTATGAGAGGCAGGAGAAGAAGATAAGCCTCTCGAATAATTCCTTTTTTATTATACATGTTACAAAAAATCCCCCTAAAAAGGGATAGTTAATTTACTGTGTTTATTTGAGATTTATAATCCAATAAACCAGTATGACATGTTACGCCCTAAAGTAGAAGATCAGCGATTTAGAATCATCCTTATTTTATTAATTGTAATCACAGGATTTTACTTTTTCTATTTTTTTATATTGCTTAATCAAAAACAGCAAAATCTAGTTGAAAAAGGATACCGTGTTCTGATACAAATTAGTAAAAATATTGATGATAAATACAATAATTATCTTGGCTCAATTCCCAATTTTGTTAAACAAGAAGAATTCATCCAATTACATTTATTAGATACTACTACTTCTAAAAGAAATGACATTCTGAATAATCTACACACTTACAACATTCACGTAGATGACACCAGCTATTTAAATGCCATACTGAAAAGTGTACCAGATAGCACAGGTAAAGTAAAAGCTATAAAAGAATACCTATCATCGCTGCAAAATATTAACTTAAAAACTAGTAAAACAAATAATCATTCTGAATACTTAATTTCTATTGAAAAAGATAAACATGTAGCCATAAATGATTTCATGGAGTCAGTAAAATATGATGACTTTTTTGCTGACATAATTTTATATAAAAAGGACTCTTCCGTTGTCTATAGTCATGCATTTGATGAGGGATTCTACAATCAAATAAAATGGGACAGCCTATCATCAAAAGAACTTAACCATTTTACGCTGGCTGGAAAAGACTATAAGGTACTAAGCCTGCCAATATACATAAAAAACAATAAATATATTTTATTGGGAATGATTGATAATAAGAAATACGCCGGTGTTTCCAAACAATTCAGTCCTTTTGCTTTGGCTTCGGTAGGTGTAGTTTTATTTCTAATTTTGACTAGCATTCCTTTACTCAAATTGAGATTACTAAGCAAATATGAACGCTTGAGTAGAGGTGATGTTTATTTAGCTGGACTTTCGGCAGTAATGGTCACTGCATTTATCACCCTTATCGCGTTAGGAATTGGAGATTCACAGATAGAAAAAGAAAAAATAAAAAACAATTTAGAATATCTTTCATCCAACATATCTGCTGAAATAAATAAAGAAATCAGGTTGATTAACCATACATTAAAACAAAATAATATAAATGCTTCCTTTTTATCCAAAGAAAATAGTCAATTATTTAACGCTACAAGTACTTACAATATATGGAATGAACTTGTTACTATTAATACAAGTGGTTTTATAGATAATTATCAAACAGGTTTTTATCCTTACTTTGGCGATCCTGATTCCCTAAAATTCAAATTGAAAAATGTGGATTTAAGTAACAGAAATTACTTTAAAAACATAAAAAATACCAACCCGAAGGAATCAAATTTTTATCTTGAACCTGTTTACTCATATACCACGGGCAATGTAGAGGTTGCTATAAGTCAGAAAGTTGCAAATAATAAAATAAAATTAATTACCAGCCCCATGTATAGCCTTTTAGACATTGTACTACCAAAAGACTATTCATATTTCATTATCGACACAAGTGGCAAAGTAATATTTCACGAAAAGAACAAAAAAATTCTAAGAGAGAATTTTTTTAATGAAATAAGCAATAAAAATAAGATAACTCAAAGCATACAGTCTGGAGCTAATAGATGTATCAATATCCTCTACAGTGATAAGCCTAAAATATGCAGAATAACGCCTCTCAACATTCCTAATATTCAAAACAAGTATTCTCTCATTACTACCTACAATCTATATGCTTTGCAATCGCAGGTAATAACTAAAACTTTGTCTGCCGGTATATTACTTACATTTTATTTTGTATTGTTGCTATTAATTAGTGCCGTACTAAAAATAAATAAGCATAAACCTGATCTTCTAAAACATAAAGTGTTCTCTTTTCATTTTTTACTTCCTTCCATCAAACATCAGCACAAATACTTTATCCTGATAATATTACACTTTATACTAGCTATTATACTGGCTAGTTCAATATTCACCAATAATAATGCATCACTTCATTATAAACTATTGCATATAGTTAACTCAGTATTAATTTCTTCATTCTATATATTCTATTACTTAAATGATATAGACTTCAGAAAGGGGTTTTTTATTAATGGAAAATTTTATGCTGAACTATTGCTTTTTCTCATTATATCATCTGTTGTATATACAATTTTTATTTATGGAGAAGTTTACAGCTATTATATTGTACTATTTCTACTTTTCTTTTGGAAAGGGCTGTGGCTAAAAAAAATAAAAACAGCAGAAAACTATTCGAGGACTTATCGTGGTTTTTACTGGTTTGCATTCTCGTGGATAGTTCTCATAGCCATATTACCTACTATTATTCTGTATTTCAACTCTAATGATACAATTAATCAACACCAGGTAAAAGAGTCAGTCAATCATTATTACCAAAACTATGAAGCACATAGATATAAAATTAATGAAAAATATTCTTACGATTCTTATCAGAAAGAAGGTAAGCTTTCTAAACAAAAAATTTATTTTGAAAATTTCAACTATCAATCAAAATTAGACTGGGTATTTAAATCAAATCGTTCGATCAGCTTTTTAGAAAATCTATATTATCAAGATTTAAATCTTCCAATACTTAACTGGCAATGTCATTTATTTCCAAAAGAAATTGATGACAAATCCTTAACTTTATTACATGATACATTATCCTTTTTAGAAAAAAGCAATATTGATAAAATCGATATGAATATAAGTAATGATAAAATCAGTAATTCACCAACTGATAAAACAATTTATCAAGCTTTTGTTGATATATTTCACTTATCAAATCTTGATAATAATTTACTCATAAATAGTAATGAACTGACAATACATAAACAAATTTATATACAGGCAAAACAGGCTGAAATCAAAAATTTAATTGAAAGTAAATACCTGATTATAGCAATAGCCTTACTATTGATAATGCTATCATGTGTCATTATTTTATCCAGAATCAGATCCTTTACTCATCGAGTAAAGCCTTTATACAAAGAAAAAAATATGCCAGTATCTATAAAGGATCTCAGAAAAATAAAAAAAATAATTTTAGTAGGATTACCCGGTACCCGAAAAGAATTGACAGTAAATGAAATTGTAAAAAATGAAGAGGTTAGTCAAAGAATGAATTTTGCTCATTTAAATTACAAGGAAGTTACTCAAGCACTTGAAAAGTTGAAAAATATAGATAAGGGTACTATCGTATTAGAAAACTTTGACCATAACCACAATCATCACGAGCTGAACAAATTAAGATTGCTTTGCCTGCAAGCATTAATTGATAAGCAAGTAAAAACCATTATTACCTCATCTATTAGCCTCACTCAAATACTCGACGACTTTTTTAACTTATGGTCAAAAGCTGCACCTGAGCAACAAGAAAGCATTAAGGCCAATATGGATCAGCTTGAAAGCCTGTTATTTGATTATATAATTATCACACTGCCATTACCTTCTTTCGAAAAAGGGCCTTTGGCAGTAGAATTGTGTCATGGGCATTATCTTTTTTCTTTGCAGAGTCAATTTGAAAATAACCCAAAGTACAGTCAAATTAATGATTTTTATGAACTTCCGCGAAAGTTTAAAGAAGAATTAATAATAGAAGTTCAAGATATGGCGCATGCTTATTATCATGCTTTATGGAATCATTGTACCCGATTAGAAAAGCATGTGCTTTATGATGCCGCTGAGGATGGATTTATTAATCATAAAAATAAAATTACCATTGTCAGCTTACTTAAAAAAGGATTATTAGTATTTGATGATGGTATAAAAATTATGAACCGTAGCTTTCAACATTTCATCCTTACTGGCATTTCTAGCAGTGAGGTGATGCAAATGGAACAAGAGGCTAAAACCAGTGGCCGATGGAGTAGGTATAGTTTGGTGATTGCCGTACTTATATTGAGTATCATAATTTTCTACATTGTTGCCGAACAACAAATGGTTAATAAATTCACAGCGCTTATATCGGGTTTGGTGGCTTTTGTGCCACCTTTAATTTCAATATTAAGATCATCAAGCATAAAATACCGTACATCCAAATAAGTAGTATTTATTGGATATTTAGAAGCAACATCCATATATTAAATTTTATATTATAAATTTTTTTGCACCCTTCATGCTATTTTTCATAATTTTAAAGCTTCTTTATTTGGCAAATTAAAATAAATGGAAAATTATGGAAAAACAAGATTGGCGTAAAGCCTACTGGAAAGCAAACGTGAAATATGTGCTCATCCTACTGGCTATCTGGTTTGTCGTGTCTTATGGAATGGGCATTTTATTCGTAGAACCACTCAACCAATTTAAAATGGGTGGCTTTCCCTTCGGTTTTTGGATGGCCCAACAAGGCTCTATGTATGTCTTTGTTATATTAATTCTCATCTATGTGAAGCTCATCAATCGATTAGATAAAAAACACAACCTTAAATAATTATGGATTTACAAACACTTACCTATATTATCATTGGAATTACTTTTGCCATATACATAGGTATAGCGATATGGTCAAAAGCAGGCTCTACCAAAGAATTTTATGTAGCCGGAGGTGGAGTGCACCCAATAGCCAATGGCATGGCAACTGCCGCCGATTGGATGTCAGCTGCATCTTTTATTTCCATGGCAGGTATCATTTCTTTTACCGGATACGGTGGTTCGGTTTACCTAATGGGCTGGACGGGAGGTTATGTATTACTAGCTTTACTTTTGGCTCCCTACTTACGTAAATTTGGCAAATACACGGTACCCGATTTTATCGGAGGTAGATATTATTCCAATTTAGCTCGCACGGTAGCTATTATTTGTACATTATTTATTTCTTTCACTTATGTTGCAGGTCAAATGCGCGGTGTGGGACTTGTATTTTCCCGCTTTTTACAAGTTCCAATTAACGAGGGAATTTATATTGGTATGGCCATTGTGTTTCTCTACGCTGTATTAGGTGGCATGAAAGGCATCACCTACACGCAAGTTGCCCAGTATTGCATATTAATATTTGCATTTATGCTACCGGCAATTTTTCTTAGTCTTATTCTCACCGATCACTTTATCCCACAAATAGGTTTTGGCGCTAAGCTGGACAATGGACAGTATTTGTTGCAAACGCTGGATCAATTGCATCGCGAACTTGGCTTTTCAGAATATACCAGCGGTAAAAAATCCACTATTGATATGTTTGCTATTACTGCTGCTTTGATGGTGGGCACGGCTGGTTTGCCACACGTTATCGTAAGGTTTTTTACAGTACCTAGGGTTAAAGATGCCCGTAGTTCGGCTGGCTGGGCACTACTATTTATTGTTATTTTATATGCTACAGCACCGGCTGTTTCTGTATTTGCCCGCACTAATTTAATCAACACGGTAAAAAATCAGGAATATGCTACTATGCCGCAATGGTTTAAATCGTGGGAAGAAACCAATTTGATCCAATTTGATGATAAAAATAACGATGGTAAAATTCAATATGTAGGTGACGAAGATCGTAATGAACTATATATAGATCGAGACATCATGGTATTGGCCAACCCGGAAATAGCTAATCTGCCCAATTGGGTAATAGCGCTGGTAGCAGCAGGTGCCCTGGCAGCAGCACTCTCCACGGCGGCTGGTTTGCTATTGGTTACCAGTACTTCCATATCGCATGATTTGCTTAAAGAAAACCTTTACCCAAATCTTACTGAAAAGCAGGAGCTTTTGGCTGCACGGATTACAGCCGCGCTAGCAGTAGGAATTGCCGGCTTATTTGGTATAATGAATTTTGGATTTGTAGCTCAGGTCGTCGCATTTGCTTTTGGCTTTTCTGCATCCACCTTTTTTCCTGCTATCGTGATGGGTATTTTTAGCAAGCGAATGAATAAAAAAGGTGTGATTTCCGGGATGATCATTGGTTTGGTATTTACTGCATCGTACATAGTCTATTTTAGTATATTATTCCCCGAATATAATAACGCGGATCATTGGTGGTTTGGCATTTCTCCGGAAGGAATAGGCTTTGTAGGCATGCTAATTAATTTCGCTGTCTCAACCGCTATTTCGTATTTTACAGAAGATGTGCCTCAGCATATTAAGGATATGGTGGATGAAATCAGGCTTCCTGATGAATCAAGAAAAGTAGAATAAAGAAAAAAGGCCAGGCAGCAAAAAGATGTCTGGCCATTTTTAGTCAACCCTCACAAAATGAGCATGTTTTAATTACACATTTGAGTTAAATTAAAACACATGTCATAAAATATGCAAAAATAGCATATTATATTATCTGGTTTTCCCATATCTTGCATGTAGATATTAACTGCCTGAAAATACGTAAGTTAGGGTTTAAATAAAGCATATTGGGACTATTTTTGATGTCAATTACCAATATTCTCTAACAACTAAATAGTTAATTGCAGATTTTCAGTAGATTATAAATTAAATAATCATAAGTGTGACATCGTTTTTGAGATTTGTAGGAAGTAAGATTTGAATTACCATATGACCAGAAGTAATAAAATAAGCCTGATTTTTGCTTTTTTTCTACTTATAAATGTGCAAAGTCTTGTTGCTCAAAATGACAATAGAAAATTAGCGCAGGATTTGGTAGAAATGGCTGACGAGGCCTACCAAGCTAAACTGGCCCTCGACGTAGTAAGGGCACAATACGAGCAAGCAGCACAATTAGACCCGACCAATATAAAAGCTAACTTTTTAACCGGTGAGCTCTATATACAAAGAGGTCCTAATAAAGAAAGATCTACAGAATTTCTACTCAATGTTTTAAAGATGGATCCTGACTACCGCTTTGATATTCTTTATAAAATAGGACAAGGATACCAATTTGGTCTTGAGTTTAATAAAGCCATTGACTATTTTCAACAATATAAAACAAAATTAATGAACGAAGGCAAAGGGTATCGAGGTGAAGATAAAGTGCCTTTAAATGAAGTGGAAAGAAGAATATTTGAATGCCAAAATGGAATTGAATATGTAGGTAATCCGGAAGATTATTCAATTGTAAACATTGGATCCCAGATTAACTCCCCAGCCTATGATTTTGCTCCTGTATTAAACGAGGATGAAACAATCATGATTTTCACAACTCGCAGGCAAGAAAATAACATCAATGAAAATGTGGATACTGACAACTATTATTTTGAAGATATTTTCATGTCCAGAAAGCAAGGAGATGAATGGCAGCCAGCTGAAAATATTGGAGACATAATAAATACTCAATTTCATGATTCAAACCTCGCCTTATCAGCAGATGGTAAAACCTTGTACCTATATCGTGATGATAATGGTGGTGATGTTTATTTCTCCGATTTGATGAAAAACAATGCTTGGTCTATACCAGAACCTATTTCCGGCAATGTCAACAGCTCCTATTTCGAAAATGCAGTTTCAATTACTCAAGATAGGCAAATAATGTTTTTTAGTAGTGACAGGCCTGGCGGACTTGGAGGTAGAGATATTTACATGTGCACTAAAGATAGTAAAGGTAACTGGAGCCGGGTGAGCAACGTAGGAGAAAAGATAAACACCCCTCACGATGACGAAGGGCCATTTATTGATTATGATGGCAAGTCCCTTTATTTTAGTAGTAGAGGGCATGATGGTATGGGTGGTTTTGATATTTATAAATCAGAATATGACAGTGCAAATGAAGTTTGGGGAACTCCGGTAAATTTAGGATATCCTATCAATACGCCTGATGATGACATCTATTTTGTAAGTACTAAAGATGGCAAGCGGGGATATTATTCCTCGGTAAAGGATGATGGCATGGGCTACACAGATATTTATTCCGTTACTTTGCCCGATTTATCCGATCGAGCCAAAGATAAAGCCAAAGCCAAAAATAATTTAGTAGATACTAAGCCAGATAAACCTGAACTAATAGCTCCACCTGTAGAAGAAAAGCCAATAGCAGAAAATACTGGTCAATTGCAACCTCTGGTTATAATGCTACAGGTACAAGACAAGGAGACGGGTAACAACATGGATGCCAAAATCAACATGAGGAGAGCTAAAGATAACGTGGTAATCCCTGTAGAAAGAATAGACCTGGGCCTGTACCGGATGAGTTTGGTCAATGAAGAAGCTGCAGACTTTCTGGTTTCTGCTGAACGCTCGGGTTATATCTTTATCAATTCCCGCATGAAATTACCGGCATCTTCGTCACAAACGCAAGAAATACCTCGACGATTTGAATTAATGAGATTTGAAACAGGTGCTCACGATATTCTAAGAAACATTTATTTTAATACTGATAAAGCTACATTTACTAAAGACTCGTACAACGAGTTGAATAAAATGGAAAGAATGCTTTTTGAAAATCCTTCCTTTATGGTAAATATTGAAGGTCATACTGATAATATGGGCCCTAGGGATTACAACCTCAAGCTTTCGCAAGATAGAGCTAAAGCAGTGGTGGATTACTTAATTGGTAAAGGAATAGACTCTAGAAGGATGAAATGGGAGGGATATGGAGAAAGCAAACCATTAGCTTCAAATGATGATGAAAAAGATGGCAGAGAAATAAATCGCCGGGTAGAGTTTACCGTGTTGGGTGAAGACTTTCGCTAAACATCGAAACTGCGCTTGGGTAAATGAATCGCGGCTACCATGCAACGTACGCTACCACCACCAAATTTTTCAATTGTGGGTATGCCAACAGGTAACAATTTGCCATTACTAGCCAGCACATCAAGCTGTTCATCACTTAGTTGCTGGTAGGCCGCCCTTGATAAAATTATAAATTTTTCATCATTGGTATTTCGTACCTGTAGCATATTGCCGGCAAAAGCATATAGTTGTTCATAGTTTATATCTACGATTTCATGACCACCGGAGAGCAGCTTATCTTTGACCCTTTGTCTTTCAGTTTCTTCAGGAATAGCCTGTAAGCATATGGTAGCAAAGGCTTCGCCAATACACATAACTACGTTGGTATGATAAATATCTTTACCTTGCTTATCTACCGCACGAAAATCTATCATTTCATATTGAAGCATCTCACAAAGTTCTTCAAGAATTGAACGCTCTGTTCGATCACTTATATTGGCATAAGCCACACCATTGGCATAATCAAAAACAACACTACCAGTTCCTTCCAAATATCTTCCCTGTTGCTCATGGTGAGAATAATCAACTATTTGATTTACATTAAAATGATAAATATTTTGCAGTGAATCAATTATATCTTTTCGCCGCTCCAGACGCCGGTTGGCCGCCATCATGGGATAAAGAATCACGGTTCCGTCTTCGTGACTAGATATCCAGTTATTTGGAAAAACAGCATCTGGGGTATGAGGATCCAAAATGTCTTCAAAAACTAACACCTCAATTTGATGCTGGCGCAAAAGAGCAACAAATTCATCAAACTCCTGTGCCGCTTGAGATTGAATTTGCTCGGTAGCAAGTGCTTCTTTTTGTTGAAAAGCATTGGAAATTGCGGTTTCCTCGTTATATCCAAACTTAACCGGCTTAATCATCATTACGGCATTGGCCGTTTGTCCACTCACCTTTTTCACAGCTATTCTTATTTATGTCGTTCTTCTAATACTGCAACAATCTCATTCAATGACATGTTTTTTTCCTCTAGAAGTACCATTAAATGAAATATTAAATCCGCGGCTTCATTTTTAAATAAGTCATCATTACTATCCTTAGATTCAATTACCAGCTCCACAGCTTCCTCCCCCACTTTTTGGGCTATTTTATTAATTCCTTTTTGAAATAAAGAGGTAGTATAAGACTTTTCAGTTGGATTAAAGCGCCTGTCTTTTATTACTTTTTGCAAATGATTTAAAAATAAAAGGCTTTGCTGGTTAATTTCGGCGAAGCAGGTATCATTACCCGTGTGGCAAACAGGGCCTTGCGGATCTACTTTGATCAATAAAGTATCGCCATCACAATCAAGCAAAACTTCTTTCAAAACCAGATAATTTTCTGAAGTCTCTCCCTTAGTCCAAAGCCGCTGTTTGCTACGACTAAAAAAAGTCACTAATTTATCCTGTAAGGTCTTTTCGTAAGCCTCTTTATTCATGTAGCCCAGCATTAATACTTTACCGGTCTTATAGTCCTGTACAACGGCAGGTACCAAGCCGTCTCCTTTTTCAAAATCTATAGCTGCAGGAAAATTATTGTTTAAATCGCTCACTTCTTATCAATTTTAATTAGGGTGCAAAAATAGCAAAGAATTAGGCTAGCTACCCAAAATTATGATAGCTATTCCTATTAAAATGAAAATTAAAATGCTTCCTTTAATTTTAATATTCCTTTCTCCATGAAAGATAGCCGCTCCCAGAAAAAAACTTGTCACGACACTTCCTCTTCTGATTGCTGAAATCAAACTTATGAGAGAATCTTGATAAGATAACGCGTAAAAATACAGGAAATCAGCCACTATAAGCGTAATTCCAATTAAAGGTATGGCCCAATGCCATCGAAAAGGAGTGAGTTTTTTTCGCCGGGGATACCAAAATATCAAAACTACTGGTAGCAACACGACAACCAGGTAAACAGAAAACCAGGCTTGCATTGCTATCCGATCAAAATTTGCGGTGAGATATTTATCATAAAGTGAGCTGGCTGCGCCAATCAATGTAGCCAATAATATAAAAAGTACCCAGCGGTTTTTGCGAAAGCTTATGCCTTCCTTTTTGCCTGTCAGTGAAAAAGCATAATAAGCTATAATGGTAATAACCAGCCCTATCCACTGCCACATAGTAAGCCTTTCTGCAAAAATAATGATGGCACCCAATAGCGTCCACACAGGGGAAGAAGCACGAATAGGGGTAACAATGGTAATAGGTAAATTTTTCATGGCAAAATAGGCCAATATCCAGGACGAAGCAACAATTACAGCTTTAATAAAAAAAAGAAAATGCGCGTAGAGTGATGCAGCAGGTATGTACCAATTGTATTGGCTAGCACCTTGTACAAAAGCTGATAATATTATAAAAGGGGTAAAAAGTAATGCACCGGATAGCGTGGCAATTAACAACACCGGCAAAACGGCGTTATTATTCACACTCATTTTTTTAAAAATATCGTAAACCCCTAAAAACAAAGAGGAGGCAATTGCCAGCAGAAGCCACATGTGGTAGAAATTTGTCTTGCAAATCTAGGAAATTTTAAATTATACCTGCTTGACCGATCAGGTGATTTACTATTGCTTTACATCGACGATTATTCTACTTTTCGATACCTTTAATAAGAGAAGAAGGATGCCCATAGCTAAAGCTATTATAGCGCCAGTAAAAAACAAAACCATTAGATCGCTGGCTTGCACTATTGGACTAGCAGCTATAGGTGATAAAAATTGACCAAGAAATACTGTGGCTGTAATACCGCCTATCAATTTACCTCTGATGGCCGGAGGAGTAATTGCAATAAGCCATGTATTGGCATTGGGCATTAGTAAGCCCAATCCGGCACCAGCAATTATTAATCCCCCAAGTATCACCAAGTATTGTTGAGTTAGTGCCAACACAAAATAACCAGTGCCTACCCCGATAAAGGCCAGGATGAAAACAGAGGAAAAACGGAGTCGCTTTTTTAATTTAGCGTAAGCGAGAGAAGCAATGGCCGCGAAAGACGTGGCAAATACCAATGCTAAACTTATGTAAAAGCTACTATCGATACCAATTTCATTAAGGAGAAAGGGAATCTGCACGGGAATAAAATAAAATAGAAGCATCCCTAAAAATACCAGAAAATAAATTGATGCAATTGTTTCTTTATTTTGTACGGATATTTTTCCATTACTTTTTTGTTCTTGCTTATTTGAAACCGGCTCTTTTAAGTACCGGTAAGTAAGCAACAAAACAACCAACGACAAGCTATATACAAGGAATGGATAATGCCAATTAATATCAGCAAGTAAACCTGAAATAAGTATAAATACAGTACCACCAAATGCCATAAAAGCCCCTTGGTTGCCCAAAAACTTGTTTCTTTCCTCGTCTTTAAAATAATCGCCGGCTAAAGTAGTAGCCGTTGTCATAACACCTGCTACTGCAATGCCCAGCAAAGCCCTGCTTATTAGTATCAGGTAAATATCATCTAATACAAAACCGGCACTACCGCTCAATGCATAGAGAATAAGAGAAAACTTAAAATAAGGAAGCTTCGAGAACTTATCAATTATAAAACCTGCTAAAGGAGAAAATATAGCAATAAACAAAGCGGGTAACGTTACAATCAGCTTAGTAAGAAGATCACTGTTGGGTATATTTTCAAATGCTTCATTAATTTCAGGTAACGCGGGTGCTACTATGGCACCCGACAATACAGTGAGCATACTTGCTAAAAGCAAGGTAAGCTTTATTTTGTTTTTCATAAGTGTAGCAACAAGATTAAGCTACTATTACTTGCTCGTGATTAAGATTGTTTTTATAATCTGGGCAAAAGTGAAAAACAATAACCATTTTTAACGATCAAAAGAGGTCTTTTCAAATAAGCCCGCGAGCTCAGCTAATTGACCACCAAGCTCATTAAAATGAGACTCAATTGCAAAATATACCGCCGTATCCTGTAATCTGCTTGATTCTATCGGCCTAACCTCAGATAATGACGATTTAATTAAATCAAGCGTTTGAGTTATGGAGGCAATTACCTCCTGATAATCACCTTCATTTTTGAAGGGTGCCGTTAGGCGCCTGACTCTCCGGTTTATTTCACTAAATAAATTACGAGCCTCTGGAAATTCTATTTCTATATCCAGATAATCTAATTTCTGACATATTTGCAAGTACTCCTGTATGATTAAATGTTTTCTTTCTCTGTTCATCAGCAAATGTCGTTCTTGCTCGCGATTTTTGAGTTCTAGAAAAAAATAAATTAAACTTGCAATTATTAGCAAGATAAGAAAGAATATAATCCAAAAGCCTACTGATTGCCAAAATGGCTGAACAATTTGTAAATACATGCCTAGCACAATTTTATTTTCCATAATGAGGTTGATTATAAGAAAAGAATTTCAAATTTATTGAATAAATACAATACTTACTAATGATTAATAATAAGAGGTAAAGCTTATTATATAATCATATAATCTATTGCACAGGGCTGCACCCTGCACTATAGATTAACAACCTTTCGGGCCTTTTATTTAATATATTCTTACCCTTTGTTTTTCTTGGTTTTACCTAAATAGAAGATCAGGGAAAAGCTATTCGCGATACCATACAACATTAATTGCTATTTTTGCGTTTTGTAAATTGATGATTAAAAAACTTCAATATATTGCTATCACTTTATTTGCTTCACTCTACTTGATCATGAGTATAGGGATAGATGTGAGCATGCATTATTGCATGGGCAATCTTAAGGAAGTTAAATTTTTCACACAAGCTGAAGCTAATTGTTGCAGTGGCACCTGCATTATCGATAATTCATTTTCCTGTTGTGATAATGAACACGTTCGGTATCAAATTGAGGACGAACAGATTTCGATTGAAAATTTATTGGAATTTAACAATAACCATCAAGTTGAATTCCCTGCCACTGCAATATCATTATTGCCAATTAATAGCACAAAGGAAATTTATAATAATTTAAATATAGCTGGCAATAAGGTCCCGAGCCTTTCCCCTGCTTACCTTCTCAACTGCTCTTTCATCTTTTACGGTTAAATAAACCTGACTTTTTTACTATTAAATCAAGCCTAATAATTCATGGCTTAAATCACCATTCAACATTTCTTGTTAAAAATTTTAATTTGTAAAATAAAGATGAAAACGACTGTAATCAATTTATCGATCATATTTTTATTCTCTCTATCCTATGCATACGGTCAAACAGATAAAAAAAAGGCGACTGAAGAAATAAGCTTTGAAGTATCGGGTGTTTGCAAAATGTGTAAAAGCCGTATTGAAGATGCCGCCCTTTATACATCAGGCGTAAAATTTGCCGAATGGAACAAAGAAACCCAAATGCTTAAAGTAGCCTATAAAACTAAAAAGGTAGATGAGAAAACCATTCATAAAAGTATAGCTGAAGCGGGTCATGATACTGAAAAAGTTAAAGCTACCGATGAGGCTTACGCCAAATTACCCGGCTGCTGCAAGTACCGTGATGGCGTAGAAGTACATTAATCCTATTTTATGAAAAAATATTTGATTTTAATGTTAATGTTAGCAATCTTGAGCAAATCACATGCTCAAGATAAGCTAAGTGGGATTGTGTACGAGCAAGGAAAAGACAAATCACCGCTTGTAGGCGTTAATCTTTACTGGCAAAATACTACCAAGGGAACCGTAACGGACACCGCTGGCATGTTTCAGATGCCACGAATAGCAGATACTAATCAGCTGGTAGTGAGCTATGTAGGATATAATCCATTGACTATTACAGTACCCGATGGACAAAACTACCTGGAAGTGACCCTGGATGAAACCAAAACCTTGGATGAAATAGAGATTGTATTTCGGGAGAAGGCTACCGTTTTGAACATGATAGACCCGATCAATTCTCAGGTGATGACAGAAAAAGAGCTTTTCAAGGCGGCCTGTTGTAATTTATCCGAAAGTTTTGAAACCAATCCCTCGGTAGATGTAGCTTTTACTGACGCTGTTACCGGTACCAAGCAAATTGAGATGCTAGGATTGGCAGGTCCTTATACACAAATTACGGTTGAAAATATGCCGATGATCAGAGGCCTTTCTACCGTGGAAGGGCTTACTTATCTGCCAGGTACGTGGATGAGTTCTATACAGGTGACTAAAGGTGCAGGTTCCGTAGTCAACGGCTATGAAAGTATAGCCGGGCAAATCAATGTAGAAATGCGCAAGCCTGTAGATAAGGAAAAATTATTTGCCAATGCTTATGCAAATGAAGGAGGTCGTAGTGAGTTAAATCTGGTACTTAACAATCAGTTCAATCCGAAATTAGCAAGTTCATTGATGCTGCATGGAGCGGTGAGGCCATTTGCTATGGACCGTAATGAAGACACCTTTCTCGACATGCCTACTGGCAATAATTTTATTGCAGTTAATCGATGGTATTTTAATAATCAAAACAACTGGGAAGGACAGATTAACGTAAAAGGCCTCTATTTTGATCATGAAGCAGGCCAAATGAGTAGCGCTGTTGAAACTCAAGATATAATTTATTCTGTACAAAGAGAAACAAAACAAGCAGAACTATGGGGCAAAACCGGTTATGTTTTTCCTAACAAACCCTATCAAAGTTTTGGGTTTCAATGGTCAGGATCATTACTCAATCAGAATTATACTTTTGGCAATAGCAGCTATACTGGATCAGAGCAATCTTTTTACGGCAATTTGATTTTTCAATCGATCATTGACAACACCAACCATAAATACAAATTGGGGCTCAGCTACCTGTATGACGACTATGACGAAATGCTTGATGAGCTACGCTACCAACGAATAGAAAGTGTGCCCGGTATTTTTGGGGAATACACTTTAAATACCGGTGAGCAATTTAATTTGGTAGCCGGCATCAGAACCGATTTTCACAATTTAATAGGCACTCAGGTAAATCCTCGCTTACATGCCCGTTATGGTCTTGACGAGCAAACCACTTTCAGGGTATCAGTGGGCAGAGGGATGCGTATTGCCAATATTTTTTCTGAAAACTTTGGTATGTTAATTAGTAGCAGAGCGCTGGAAATACGACCGAGTGAGAATGCTGTAGCCTATGGCCTTGCTCCCGAAATTGCCTGGAACACTGGTTTTAATTTTAATCATGAGTTCAGGCTCAACTATCGCGAAGGATCCATTAGCTTTGATTATTATCATACCAACTTCCAAAATCAGGTAGTGGTAGACCGAGACCATGACGTGAATAAAATTATCATGTACAACCTGGAAGGACAGTCATTTTCTAATAGCTTACAAGCAGAAGTAAATTATGAGGTATTCAAAATGCTGGATGTACGATTGGCTTATCGATGGTACGATGTACAAACTGATTATTTAGATGGGCAACTTACCCGACCTTTACTGGCGCAAAATCGTGCTTTTATGAATATTGCTTATGATGGATTGCGCAGCTGGAATATCGACTACACCTTACAATGGATTGGAGCCAAACGCATACCAGGTGCGGTAACTGGTTCGGAGTATTCACCTGATTTTTTCCTGATGAATGCTCAGGTTACCAAAAGTTGGGGTAACTTCGATTTATATCTTGGTATAGAAAACATTTTAAACTTTACTCAAGCAGATCCTATTTTAGGTGCCAATGAGCCATTCGCTCAAGGTTTTGATAGCTCTATCGTGTGGGGGCCAATTTTTGGCAGAATGACCTATTTGGGTGCACGATTTAAAATATTCAGATGATCAACAAAATCAGAAATTACGTGTTTATATATTTTCATTTTTTACAATCAACTAAACGCATTACAACCATGAAAAATTTGTTCCTTTTATTCATTGCAGGCTTAGTATTTTCGGCTTGCAATACGGGTACTAAACAAAACGAAGAAACGACCGACACCCTGGCTACTGAAAGTGAAGTGGTGGAAACCACCGTTTCATTGCAAGAAGTTTGGGCTACCGATACGGTGATGATGACTCCGGAGTCGGTAATTTACGATCAGGAGAAAGATGTACTTTACGTAGCTAACATTGCCGGGGTACCACCAACTGCCGTTGATGGTGATGGATTCATTTCGCGCATGAATACCCAAGGCGAAATAATAGACATGAATTGGGTAAATGGATTAAATGGCCCCAAAGGCATGGGCATATTTGGCAACACCTTATATGTAACCGACATCAACGAGTTAGTAGCCATAAATATAGAAACCGGCGAAATTGCCAATAGGTACCCGGTAGAAGGTGCTACGTTTCTAAATGATGTAACTGTGTCGCCCGATGGAATAGTTTATTTTACTGACAGTGACAACGCTACCATCCACATGTTGGAAAATGATGAGGTTTCAGTTTTTCTCGAGGGAGACATGCTCAATCGGCCAAACGGGCTATTTTACGAACCGGATTTTCTTATGCTTGCCTCCAGTGGCGATGGACAGGTAAAGAAAGTGAACTTCGCTGATAAATCTGTAGAAATACTTGCTGATGGTATTGGCAGTGGTGATGGAATTGTACCTGACGGTGATGGTAATTACTTGATTTCCAATTGGAAAGGTGGATTATACTTTTATAACAGCGATGGCGAACTCACGCAGTTAATGGACACTGAAGGCGACATGAATACTGCAGATATTGAATACATCATCGATCAAAATTTATTACTGGTACCCACCTTTTTTGATAACCGGGTGGTAGCTTACGAATTGGTAAAAAATTAGCAATTTTAGAAATATTGATTTTTTTATCGGAAGTTATTGAAGTTTCTCAAAAGGCTACTTGAAAAGGTAGCCTTACTTTTTTATCACCCGGGTATCGGTCAAATAATCATGATGCCCCCTTCTGCTGTGTAAAAAGCTAAGTTCATTAATAAAAATTGTTCTAATCCAGCTACGGATAATCAATTGTTTTAACGAGGGTTTTTGTCCTGACATATCTACTACCTTGGTGCCGGTAAAAATTTTGCCCAATGTTGTATGAAAAATCAGCTCGAGTAATAAGTAATACAAAAAATAAACAGGAATGTAAATAAAATAAAAAGAAACAGCGCCCCCACCTTGCCCTTTTACAAACGATGAAGACGATAAATAAACCATAACAAAAAAGGTGATAATTATAACGGCACAATAATCAATTACGTAATGAAGTAATCGTACCCTGCGGCGTGGAAGCTTTTCAATTTTATTCATTGCCACTGATTAAATTTTAAAGGCAATATTACAATTATTTGTTCACTTAAAGAGACCAACACCATGAAATGGAAAAAAATATGCCTGTTTTTTTATCCCGGCTATTCTACTTAATTTTAAAGCGCCAAAAAATTTTTTTGTAGTCATGTACACAACCGATCCCGAAAATTCTTTATTCAATATCGCTGCCCAGTTTGTTAACTTTACAAATCAAAATATTTTTCTCACCGGTAAAGCTGGCACCGGTAAAACTACTTTTTTACGATACATCAAAAACACCAGCCATAAAAACATGATTGTAGTAGCTCCTACCGGGGTGGCAGCCATGCATGCCGGAGGCAGTACCATACATTCCTTTTTTCAAATGCCACTTGGTTCATATATACCCGAGCAAATCCAGCAAAACTTATCCGAAACAGAACATTTTTTCAATAAACAAACACTCCTAAAAAATCTCAGGCTCAACAAAACTAAAATCAATATCATTAGAGCGCTTGATCTATTGATTATTGATGAAGTATCAATGGTTCGTGCCGATTTATTAGATGCCCTGGATGCTGTTCTTAAATCGGTAAGGAAGCGGCAATGGTTACCATTTGGCGGTGTTCAGATGCTATTTATTGGAGATTTGTCGCAATTGCCCCCGGTGGTAAAGGATTACCAATGGCGTGTATTGTCTACATATTACAAAAGCCCGTTTTTCTTTCACGCCCATTCACTCAATCAAAATCCCCCGTTATACCTCGAGTTGAAAAAAATATATCGTCAAACAGCCAAAGACTTTATTCAACTACTCAATAAAATAAGGCTTTGCCAGGCTGGCAAGGAAGATCTTGAGTTGCTCAATAGCTACTATAAACCCGCATTTGTACCTGATAGGGAAGAAAAATATATTATTTTAACTTCTCACAATGCCAAAGCAAATCAAATTAACCAGAGCCGCTTAGAAAAATTAAACGGCACATCCTATAAATTTAATGCTGATATTGAAGGCAACTTTAACGAAAGTGCTTATCCTGCTGAAGAAAAGCTGATCCTTAAAAAAGATGCACAAGTTATGTTCATCAGAAATGACCATAGTGAGGAAAAGCGATACTACAATGGCAAAATTGGCACCATCAGCAATATAAGCAATGACAGTATAGCAGTAGCATTTCCTGATGAAACAGAGCCGCTACTGTTAGAAAAAGTTACCTGGGAAAATCAGCGCTATGAATTTAATGAAGATACTGACTCCATTGAAGCCTCTACCATTGGTAAGTTTTCACAATATCCTATACGATTGGCCTGGGCCATTACTATACACAAAAGTCAAGGGCTTACTTTTGAAAAAGCTATTATTGACGCCGGCAGGTCTTTCGCGGCAGGTCAGGTTTACGTGGCACTTAGTCGCCTCACCTCTCTTGATGGCTTGATCCTGTATTCGAAGATAGAGCCTCAAAACATAATGAGCGATAATGATGCAGCTAATTTTGCCAAAACTGAAATGGCTGAAAATGATTTAAAGTCGCAACTGCAGCAATCACAAAAAGAATATATTCATAATATCTTAATGGTTTCCTTCGAATGGCAGGAATTGATAAGCTTGTTTGAAGAATTTAAAGAAGGCTTGGATAAAAAGAAAATTCCGGATAAAAATGAAGTGATAAAGCTTATGAAAAGCTTGATTGATCACTTATATGAACAAAAAAAGATAGCTGATAAATTTTTGCCTGAAATGAAAAAAGCCCTGCAAACCGCAGCTACTGATGGCTATGAACAATTACATGAACGCATCGGTAACGCTTTCAAATTTTATGATAAGCGATTGAAAAATGATTGCTGGCTACCACTCAAAAAACACATGGATGAATACAGGGCAAAACCCAAAACAAAAAAATACGTCAACCAGATTCATTCATTGATGCAAGCACTATTGAGTAAGAAAGACCTGCTGGAGCAAACGGTACAATTAAGCGCGGGACTTGTAGATAATAAGGATCCCATGGATATGTTGAAGAACTTGAAAAATACCAAAAAAGAAGCAATAAAAAAACGTGACAAAATTATGCCCGCAAAACCTGCCAAAGGAGAGACTCAAAAAATGAGTTTAAAACTCTTCAGGGAAGGTAAATCAATAGAAGAAATAGCTGAAGTTCGCGGTATGGTGCCTGGCACGATTGAAGGTCACCTTGGCACTTTTATAAAAACAGGTGAGGTAAAAGTAGAAGAACTGGTGACAACAGAAAAAATAACTATGATAGAACAAGTGATTGAACACCTGGGGGAAGAAGCAAGAAGCAGCGAAATAAAAGAAAAATTAGGAGATGAATTTACCTATGGTGACATAAAAGCGGTGATAGCTTATCGGCAATTAAAAGAAGAAAAAGCATAAAAATAATAATATGAAATCGAAATTGAATCAAGTACTATTAATTGTAATTTTACTGTTAGGCACTGCTTTGCTTGCCTTTAACTATGGCTTTGATATGGGAGAACAAAAAGGGTATGTGGAAGCTATGCAGGATTGCCTGGAAATAAACCAACCATCTCAAGGTCAAACTTCGCTGTAATTCCAAATTGGGAAAAATGGTTTGGTTAGCAGGCAATTTTGATAGCTGGTTAAATAGTTCAAACTAAACAACATACAAATAAAAGGATAAATATCTTTTACTTCTTTATAAAAATAACAGTTCTAATCATTACTTATTTCTAGCATTTAGACGTGTATTCTCAAAATGAGATATGGAAAAGCAGCACCTTGTCAAATAAGTATTCAAGTGCCGCTATAAGGCATATATTTTTATTTTGGCACATCATTTGTAAATTCATTTATCACATAGCTGGTTGTTAATGCATGGGCTCTGAAGTGATTCTCTCCTACAAATCATTTTTTCAGAGCCCCTTTTTTTGTGCTATTTTGTAAAAAATAACATTGCATTTATGTGCTTAAAAACTTTTACTAAAAATAGCTTACAAGAACAGTTCAATTAATTTAATACTACAATAGCCACATTCAGTGCAGTAGCATATAATACCCAAACTAAGTATGGCACCAGCAAATAAGCAGCAACTTTGTGTATTTTATAAAACTTTACTATGGTTAGGATCAGCACTATTATCAGAGCTAATATATCAATTAAACCAAGGATGGGTGAGCGTAAACCAAAGAAAAATATTGACCATAAGCCATTCAACAACAATTGCAGCAAAAATACCAGTAAAGCATTTTTAATTCCGTGAGTTTTAATGCCTTTTTGCCAAATAAGGTAAGCCGCGATGGCCATCAAAAAATAAAGGGTAGTCCACACGGGCGCAAAAAGCCAATTTGGTGGTGTAAAGCCTGGCTTATCGAGCGTAGTATACCAGCTGCTAACAGAAGAAGCCGTGGCCAAACCAGCCAGTAATCCTGTGCCCTGACAAATAATAATAGCAGCTACTAATTTTTTCCAGTTGATTTTCATGATAATATGAAAGTATTGTTGGTAACAGAACATGAAAGGAATAAAAAAGTTGAGGATGGCAATGCCATCGGATTTTCCACAAACGTCATAACCTATTTTTTCACTTGGGGGCTCCCAAGGGCTCCCAAGGGGCTCAACTTACAATGGCGTTCATTATTTTTGGGGGTTCGAAAAGCAACCAGGTTAATCAGATTCCGGCTCCCAGGCCGGAATGACACCGTTTTTCAATGAACGTAATTAATTATTTATTCACCTGGAGCAGCCAGGGGTGGGCACTTACAATGAATATATTTTGAATTCAATGCATTTCATTAAGGGCAAGAAAATACGATAAACTCATCGGGGTCTTTTGAAAATACGAATTACATAAAATGAATAGCATGACATCTCTCAGAAAAATAATCTGATGGATGCTATAGCGGTAGTTACAATCACGAAAATACGGTAAGGCTTTTCCGGGATAAGTTTTACCAACCTGAAGCCAAGCCAGGCTCCTAAAAAGATAAAGGGAAAAGTAGCTACGTCCAGCGTAATGGATTCCCAGGTGATGGTATGCCAGACAAATATGTGCAGCGGAATTTTGAAGTAATTGATAATGAGGAAAAACCAGGCACCAGTGCCGATATAGGAGTTTTTGGGCAAGTGCATGGAAAGCAGGTACACGGCCATGATGGGTCCCGCGGCATTGCCAATCATGGTGGCGAAGCCTCCTGCCAAGCCAACTATCGCAGAAAACCACCAGTAATCTGGTATTTTCCCCTTTTTGCGCTCACGCCAAATCATGATAACCAAACTCACTAAAATAATTACCGCCATCAATTCCTTAAATTGCTCATCATCAATATTTTCCCCTACCCATAGCCCCAAAAATATACCGGCAATTGCCCAGGGTAGCAACCGCCAAACATGCCCCCATTCAGCATGCCGATTATAATACCTAACCCCGAAAATATCAGCGAAGGCCAGCATAGGCAAAAGCAAACCGGCGGAGTACTTACCCCCAAAAGCAGCGGCCAGCAATGGCACCACCAGCATACCCAAACCACCGATGCCGGTTTTGCCCATTCCTACAAACAGCCCGCAAAGAAAAAGCAACATCCATTGATAGGTGGAAAGATCGAGGTACTGAAGTATTTGCTCCATTGAAATTAGTAGTTATTTAAAATTTGACCAGCCGCAAAGTTATTGATTATCAGTAGATGGAAAAATCAAGAAGAAAATGACCACAGGAGGCTAGATAAGATAAAGATTAATTGGAATAGGGTTAAGGCATTATTTGGGAAAGCAAGAAATATGATGGCATAAATTGATAATTAATGATTAAGCTTTAAATTAGGGACAACCACGAAGAATTTTAAAATCACTTGAGGTATGGCAAATAAATCGTGAAGCTAAAACCTATATTGAGGAAGTAAAACCAGATTTGAAAGAAAAGTTTTGAAAGATAATGCACATAGCCTAACCCCTCCCCCTTTGCTTCTCCATCCATGGAAGCACCACCTGCTTTTTATTAAGGAGAGCATAATCAATAATAGCCTGGAAGAAATGCAAAATCCCTTATTAACATTAGGTGGCTCAGTAATGGATTTATACACCGGAAATATAAGTTTACTGGCCATAGGTCATGAAATTTTAAAAATCCTGCAGCAGGACAATATAATGGATGCTGATAATTACAAGCAATGGTTGGGTGAGAAGGAGTATCGGCTGATAAATATTTCTGACAATTCCAACTGGACACTTCGCTGGGCTGAGACACCCCTTCGGTACATGCATCTTCACCCGGCCCGTTATTCGGAGCATACCATAAGAATTAAAGCCAATTTGCTAAAAACTGCCATACTATCCGTGAAGATGAACGCCCAAAATGTTGCTGAAATTAACCAGTTACGCGGGGAGTATCTCAACCTTTCACCATTGAAAATGATTTCGCCTGGCTTGAAACACATAATCGGACTTTTGCAAAATTAGTGTTTAGTAGGGCTTTATAGGTTCTCTAAAATTTTAAACTCAATTCTCCTGTTTTTTGCCTGTCCGGCTTCCGTTTCGTTACTGGCCACTGGTTGTTCTTGCCCATAGCCTTTGTAGCTTAGTTGCTTCTCCGGCACATCATTTTCCACCAGGTACTTATACACTGACGCTGCCCTCTTTTCGCTTAGCTCCTGATTATAAGCAGCTGAGCCCTGATTATCCGTATGACCACTGATTTCCACTTTCACTTCCGGGTTTGTTTGCAGAAATTTCACCACTTTATTCAATTCGGTTTTCGATTGATCTTGCAGTTCATATTTGTCAAAAGCGAAGAAAATATTGTTGAGGCGGGTTATTGACCCGGTCTCTATTGGCTGTAAAGCAATGTCAATGGTGGCGGTATTATTTTTAGCTTCTTGCGCATAATCAAACGAAAAGCTTTTAAATAAATAGCCTTGCTTGTCTACATAAAGCGCGTATTGGCGGCCCTGGTTTACCACCATCATGTATTCGCCACTCACGGGATCTGACTTTACCTTTGCTACTAATGAATCAGTGGTTAAGTCTATCAATTCCACATTAGCTTCAAGCAGTTTTTTAGTTTTAGCATCAAAAACCTTCCCTACTACCAAATTACTTTCGGTAATTAATGTGATTTCAGGTGGCACGTCAAAAGTGAAAATTTTACTTCCGGTAATTCTACCGTCTTTTTTTTCATCAAGTGAATAAAAGGCCCTTTTGCCATCGGTAGTTACAAATAGACTTACCTGGTCGTCGTGTGTATTGATTGGGAAACCCATATTTTCTGGTTCACTCCATTCGTTTGAGCTTCTCTCGGAATAGTAAATGTCAAAACCACCAAACCCTTGATATCCTTTGGAGGCAAAGAATAAGGTGCGTCCATTCACATGTATAAATGGTGATACTTCGTCGTCAGGCGTATTAATGCCTGAACCCATGTTTATTGCCGAGGTCCATTTTTCTTCCTGATCAAGGTAGCTAACCCAAATATCGTAACCGCCTTTGCCAGCTCTGCGGTTGCTCACAAAATACAAAGTGCGCCCATCAGCCGAAAGCGTGGGTTGCGACTCCCAGGCACCTGTGTTGATCGACCGTCCCATATTTTCTGGTTTGCTCCAGCGATCACCTGTTTTGTAACTAACAAATAAATCGCAACTGCCTACAGTTTCGCGGCCCAGGCAAGAAGTAAAAATAATCATGCGGCCATCAGCAGAAATTGTGCAGGTACCTTCGTTAAAGCTACTATTGATTGCGGGTGAAAGCGAAGCCGGTGCCGACCAGGTACTGTCGGGCTGTAAAGTACTGATGTAGATGTTTTCATCGTCTTGCCAATCGCTCCCTTTGCGTCCGGTATAAATCAAGTGGCGGCCATCGGCCGTTAATACAGGAAAATATTGCATGGGAAAAGCATTTACTCCTCCTTGCACTAAGCGCGGGTTAATTGGCAATGGGTCCTTTACATGTTTGGCCGCGTACCTGGCATTTTCCAAAATATTTACAGCATCCTGATAATAGCGATGCCCTTGCCCACCTTTACTGATATACGCTTCAAGGCTTTCAATCGCCTCCTGGTATTTGCCTTGCAAAAACTGCACTTCACCTAATTCAAAGTAGGTGGTGATAACCTTGTGCTCCGGTGCACTGGCTATTGCTTTGGTAAAAGCTATTTCAGCTCTTTCATTGTCACTCAATATTCTGAAACAATTACCCAGCCTTACATAAGCTTCATAAAAATCTTCATCTTTATTTACCGCCTCCAGCAGCACTTGCACCGCCTCAGGGTATTGGCGTCGGTTCATTAGTAAAGTAGACTCCTGAAAATACTTTAATGCTTTTTTTGAGTTAGTACTCAACTGGGCAGTGACCAATAAGGGAAGGAATAAAAGAATTGTGAATAATACCAAAAAAGACTTTCGCATATACTATTGCTGTTTTTAATTATTTCAATTTAATAACTTTACAAATCCCAATAAATTATAGCGCTGTAATAAATTTATACAAAGCAATAAAAAATATTTAAACAGATATAACTGATGTGACTGTTGACTATTTGCAACTAAGAATCTTCGGATTTTTCAAACCAATGTCACTAGCTTTTATTCGGAATAACTTTTCAGAAAAAAGAGTGGCAACAGTAATGTTACTAGTGTGCTCATTGGTTATTCCCAATTACCTAAAGTTTACTTCCACTTCCTACATAGAAATGTTGCGGTCGAGTCTGAAAAAGTAATTTTATTTCTTCTGTCATTGTAATGAGTGATATTTGTGCCAAAAATATAAATAGACAATGACGTTTGGTAGTAGTTTTTGCTGCAGTGCTTTTGGTTGGAGATTCTCGCCACTAATGCTGCGCAAAAGTGGCCACGAAATGTCGACTTAAATTTGATGGGCTGCCTAAAAATACTAACGTCATTGTAATTAATCATATTTGGTTTAAAAAATAAATAGACAACGTGTCCGACTCAGGCGGATGCCGATTGTTGCATTAAAGCATATGAAGCAATAAAGCACAACAATTTATAAAAATAATTTTACTACTTCAATTCAATGGTTTCCCATTCAGGACTACTTTTTACCAGGTATTTGTCGTTGTAGCTGTCGTATTTAATCTCTTTATAAATAATAGGGATTTTAATTACGCCATCTACATTGCAAACGCCAAACTTGCCGTTTCGCTCTACTTTTACATAGCCATTTTTTAAATCTGTAATGCTGTCGTATTTAGGGAACACCATTTCTCTTCCCTCTTTGCTGATAAGGCCAAATTTATTATTCTTTTTGCTGATAAAACGGTCATTTTCAAGCCTTCGTAGCGAATCATAAGCGGTAGGCAATACTTCATTTCCTTCCTTATTGATAAGGCCCCATTGGCCATTTCTTTTTACCATGGCCAGCTGGTTTTCAAATTGAGAAACATCTTGATAAAGCGGTTGTATTTTCAATCGTTCCAGTTTATTTACAAAACCCCAACGACCCAAAAGCTTTATGGCTGCAAACCCTTCGCTGAAAGGAAGGATGGCGTCATATCGATTGGCGATGCGGAGGTCGCCATTGGCATCCACAAATCCATAAGCCCCCTTAATTTTTACCCCAATAAAACCCTCGCTCATTTCATACAGCTCTTCAAAGTTTCTACCTTCAGTCAAAACTTTACCGTGTTTGGTCATGATGCCATAGCGGCCCTCTTTTTGAAATGTATAAATAGAATCACTCTGCAATTCAGAAATAAAATCATAACGGGTATTCAGCAGGCGGTTCCCTTCCAAATCAAATAGTCCCTTTTTACCAGCTAGGCTTATTTCCAATATATCGTGCTCTCTTTTTAGCAGGCTATCCTGGGTGCAGTAGTATTCTCTACCATTTCTATACATCAGGAAACGACAAAAACCACTGGCAGTAATATAAAAATCCTTGTTGATATAAATAAGCTTTCCAGAGCGTGGCACTACTAACCAATTGCCTTCATGATCTATTACACCTTCTTGTTTTATTAAAGTAACCTGGGCATTTCCATCGAGTGTGGCTTCTACATTTTTAAACTTAAAGCTAGTCACTGTTTCCCCTTGCCCATTTACCAATGCCCAGTATCTGTCAAGTCGCGCGGCAAAAAAATTATCAGAAAGCGCTTTAACTTCATGAAAAGGAGGCGTACTGATAACTTCATTGGTGGCTCTGTTAATGATAAACCAGTCTGTTTTTTGAATACGCTTTTTACCTACCAAAAAGTAATCGGTCATTACCTGAATGCTATCGTAAATAGCTTCGAGCAAAACCTCGCCATTGCTTGCCATAACACCCTTTTTCTGGCCTTTGCTAATAATAGCAACATTATCTTCAAAGTTGCCGATAGCGATACCCTTAAGCTCTCTAATTTGCTGACCGTCGCGTGTAATTAAAGTCTCATAGCCCGATAAGGTTGCCTTTAGCAAATCATCCCCAAGCGGATGCATTTTTTCATATTGATATTGGTAAAATGACTTGTGATCTATACTTACCATTGCCCACTGTGGATAGGGCAAGGCATTTATCGATTGGTCTTTATTCATTTGCAACCTTTGATAGTGAGGCGATATCAAGATCTGCCCCTCATCATTTACCATACCTTTTCTACCTGCCACCGAAATAATGGCATGCCTGGCATTAATATAAATTATGCTATCAGAACTTAATTCGGTAATATCTTTTTTATTACTATCGTAATAAGCAATTTTTCCAGCAAAATCTTTCAAGGCAAAGCTGGTTTCACTTAGCGGTGTAATTTCTTTATAGCGAAATGGCAGTAATATTTTGTCTTTCCAGGTGATGAGGCCAAACCTCTCTTGCTTTTTGTTGGTGTATGAAGCAATAAGATAATCGTCGTGAGGTTCAATGTTGGCATATTTAAAAGCAATTAATACCTTACCCTTATTGTTGAGTAATCCATATTGAAGTAAGTTATTGAACTTACCTGTTTTACTGGCTATTATGTATTTTTCGGCAGGATATAGTGAGAAAAAAACCGGTTTATGAATTATTTTATTCTTGGTATTTATCAGGCCCCAAAGGTTATTTCGCTTAAAACCAATTACATTTTTTACAACTTCAACCTGTCCCTGAGACCATCCGATGTCATCGTATTGGGCAGGAATAACTACTTCACCTTGATTGTTTACCAGCCCTTTTTTATTATTTTGTTCTACTATTTTATAGCTATTGTCAAGCTCCAGGGCTTCACTCAAAGCTGGCAATAAAAATAATAATGACAACATAATGGCCAATTTGCCATTTTTCATACCCACCTCGTCGTTTTTTAGATTAATTATTTGATTTAAAATTGTTTAGCTCTTGATATTCAACCAGTCAACGTATAAACAAAGATAATCTTATTTTTGGCTATCGCAATATATGCAACCAACCATTGCAGGTAGTTTTATCAGAAAATGTGAGTTGATAATAGTATATACCATTTGTCAGATCTTCCCCATTCCAGTTATTTTGATAGTCATCCCAACTTTTGAGTTTTTTACCCCAGCGATTAAAAATATCCAATTGAAAAGGTGCATCGGTGGTTATCTGAAAAAACTCGTTTTTCGTGTCTTGGTTAGGGGTAAATACATTCGGAATTTTTGGTACAATTGAACTAACTGTTATACTTTTTGATTGGCTACAAATACTATTTTGTGCCTCCAAAGTAATTTCATATCTGCCTGAATCCTGAAACTGGTATATCAAATCTGTCTCTGAAGAAGTAAAGCCATCGCTCAATTGCCATTCATACATCTCGGCATTGGTACTTGTATTGGTCAATACAAATTGAGGATGGTTAGTACAATTAAACAATTTCTCCAGAGTAAAATCAGAAACAAACTTTGGCACCACATTGATGGTGACATTGTCATTAAATTCGCACCCCAGGGCATTAGTAACGACTACTTCATAAGTAGTAGTAGCACCAGGAGTAGCAGTAGGTTGCGCTATGGATGCATTGCTCAAGCTTTCTGCCGGGGCCCATTGGTAGGTACTACCGCCCGTGGCACGAAGTTCAATATTATCGCCGAAGCAGATGGTATCTTCCGGCATTATTGAAAAATTATGTTCATAAACTTCTATAGTGGTTGTAGCCGTATCTGAGGTGATACAGGTGGTTTCGTCCAGTGCTACCAGTTGGATTGTATAGGTGCCGGGGTTTTCAAATGTTACATCCACAAAATCATTTTCTTCACTGGTAATTCCGTTTCCAAAATCCCATTTAAATCTATTCCCACCAATGCTTTCATTGATAAACCGAACCTCTAGTGGCCAGCAGCCTGAATTAAGTCCCGGATCATCCATTGCAGGAGAATCTGTACTAATACGAGCTATTATGGAGGCCAGATCAAATTTAAATGCCGCGTTATTGCAATTGTTGGAGCCTACCTGAGAAGCATATGCATTTGGTGTGGTGGTAAAATTTGGATAGCAGGCACAAACCGATTGATAAATAATACCTCTTTTATCAAATCTACTGGTACCACCATCTACATGATCACCACGCTGATTGTTACCACCAAAGAATGACCCATAAAGCAAGGATTGACCATCTTTTTCTATCGCGGCAATATAGAAATCCATACTGTCTGTTGTAGGTTTAAATGCATTTTCTGTGACTGGCATACCATAGGTGGTACTGGTAGTTAAATAAGTACTAACTTCCCCATGTTCGAGCCCACCATGGCCGCTAAGAAGCATGTTGCCACATTCATTTACTAAAAAAGCGGTAGGTGAAATATTGGGACTACCTATGCCACTACCAAATACGGTGGAAAAACAATTGGCATCATCCTCCAGGTCAGGATTGAGCTTTATTATAAATTGTCCGCTGTTTTCATTTTCATATAATTCTTTATCCTCAACAGCTTTTGTAGGAAAATCTCCATCGGTTTGGCCCAAGGCGTGTATATAACCATCATTATCCAAATCAATAAAATATACCTGATCATAACCACTGCTACCAATGTAAGTTGACTTGTGTAAAACTGGTACGGTTTGGTCTATAATGGTAATAAAACCATCGATGCCCCCAGGTTTGCTGTCCTGGTAAGTGCCCGCGGATGTGGGAAAGTCGTCACTCATGGTTCCCCCACCATAAATTACTTTGTTTTGCCAAAGCTTAACCGAAAGAGCTACATCATTATCACTTCCACCTAAAAAGCTACTCCAAATTAAATTGGATAAATCGGGTGATAGCTTGGCTACATAACCATCGCTACTGCCTAAACTGGCAAAGCTACTTTGCCAGCCATTGACCACCGGGATGTCAGGCGATTCGGTTACAGAGGCAATGTACACATTATCATTGTCGTCTACTATCACATCTCCTCTAAATTGATCGCCATAATTTTTCACCAATTGGTTTTCATAAAACATGACAGCATCGTTGTTTTGCCCACCCAGGTAAGTCGCGCCTAATAGTTGACTACCGTCATTACTCAATTTAGCTAAAAATATATCGGAGCCGTTCACGTAAGTAACTCCGACTAAAATTTCGCTATTTTGCCCGCCGGCAAAAGAAGCCTGGTAAGGATTAACGGTGGGAAAATTGGCAGAGCTCGTAACGCCTAGAATAACCAATTCCCCGGCATTGTTTACAATTAAACTTTCGGGTGATTCGGAAGCGGCGCCTCCCAAATGGGTGGCGTACAATAAATTTTGTCCTATGCTGTCAAATTTTAGAATAAGCAGGTCCCAAGTTCCACCGCCAAAGTTTTGCTGATAGGCACCGGTAGTGGTATTATATCCGGGTGAAGTTACAATTCCTCCTGAGTACAAATTTCCACTGTCGTCAAAAGTGGCAGTATTGCCCCAGTTGTCAGAAGCAGAACCCGAATAGGTGGAGAATACCAGTTCGGGATCGATTATTAATGGGTATTCCGCGTTGTAATTGTCATCAAATTTGAAGCTTATCTGATTGTTTTGTAAGTCAAAATTACAACGCACTACTACCGAATCACCGGCAATAAGTTGATAAGCCAAGGGTAGCTGCTCGTAAACCTCCCCTACACTGGTAGCTATGGTTAGCTGCCCGTTTTTTAAGTAAATATCATCTGCTCCCTGGTATTCAATTTTTACCTGATTGGGATCGGCGCCCGGGGCTACTATTATATCGTATTTTAAATTGGGTTGCCGGCTATACAATTTCACATCAATACCCGGATACATCTGCTGGTAGTAAACTTCTCGATAGCTGCTGCAATTGGAAGCCCATTGGGAGGCGTCGTTGCCTAAAAAGTAATTATGCTTTGACTCACCAGCTTCTTTGCCAATTACACTTACATTGGGATTGCTGCCCATAAATTTCATTTTTATGCCATGCATGGTTACACCCTCAGGTAATGCTGATGTTTGCCTTGCCTCTTGCTGGCAACTATGACAGTGACCACTTTTGCTGGTGTAAGTAGATTTGTCATAAAAATTGTAATAAATACCATCTTTCAACACGTATGCTTGTCCCGCGGGAATTTCTGATTTAAAAAGCACCTCAGCCGGCCATTGGCTCTTGTTTGCAACAAACTGATAGGAAGAATTAAAAGAAGCCACCGTGGGTTCGTGGCCATACACTGCATTGATGCAAATAATAGAAAGTAAAAATATTAAATTTTTGATCATCTTATTTATAATACCCATTGAATGACACACAATATAAAGAAATAGTTTGGGAATAATTATGCTAAAGCATTCATTTTTACTCATTAGTAGTTATTTTCTTTAAAAAAAGAAACATTTTATACAAAACTGGCTTCTTTAATTGTTTGTCGCAAATTAGGAAATATAAGAATGAAAAATATTTTTATCAGTTTTTTAGCAGGGCTTTTACTGAGTAGTTGCCATCACCAAATTACCGGAGATGAAATAATATCTCAATCAATAAATGCTCATGGTGGAGAGGTGATCGATACCGCAACCATTGCCTTCGATTTTAGAAAAATACATTATCAGGCTTATCACAGTCAAGGTGTCTATCGTTACGAGCGCTGGAGACAAGACAGCATACATGATGTACTGGATAATGAAGGCTTTACCAGGTTTGTTAATAATGAGCAGGTTATACTGAGTCAGGAAGATGAACAGCGGTATGGTAACAGCGTAAACTCTGTTATTTACTTTGCCTTGCTGCCTTATAAGTTAAATGACCCGGCAGCCAATGTACAATTACAAAGTGAGACCACGATAGAGGGGCAGCCGTATTACGAGGTAAAGGTTACCTTTGATAAGCAAGGCGGTGGTAGTGATCACGAAGATGTGTTTGCTTACTGGATACACAAAAATAATTTTACCATGGACTACCTTGCCTATTTATATCATGTAAATGAAGGAGGAACGCGTTTTCGTAAAGCTTTTAATCGTAGAAACGTGAATGGCATATTGGTGGCTGATTATGAAAATTATGAAGGGCCCTACCCTTACGATGTCACGGATTTGGATAGCTTGTATAGCAGTGGTCAATTAAAGATGCTATCAAAAATTGAATTGGAAAACGTGAAAGTATTTTAAAAATGGTTGCAAATAAATTGCTGACACCAAAAGTATTTTTCAGATGTCAGCAATCTAGTAGCTTCTTTTTTGTTTTTATTTTATGGCAATACCCCGGAAGGTATTTCCTCAATATTTCTTAGTTTTAATTCACGGATGTACATTTCTGCTCCTTCCGATTGAATTTGGATTTTACCTCTGGTCAATGGCTTTACTTCGCCATCGATATAATAACCGGAATTGTGGTTTACCATTACCAACTTACCATTAACTAAAAATACTGACTTGCCTTCAAAACAGTAAAGGTCCAGCGCGTTCCATTCTCCGATCGGCTTTTCGTAGTCACCCATTTTTCTGGCAATTTTGCTTACTCCCTCTTCTCCAAACTTCATCATTTCCCCTTCAGGCTTATATTGATAGTTTTTGCCGTCATCCATCAGCTCCACTGCTACTTCACAATAGGTTTCACCCATTCGATAAGAATCGCCCAAATTTCCGGTCATCAATTGAAATTCATGGGCGTTCATCCAAGTACCCAATCCAGGACCAAAATCACCATAACTATGGTACAAAAGACCACTATTAAAAGCTGTATATTTTTTATCGCCCCAGCGAAATTCCATACGTAAATGATAATCTTCATATTCATCTTTGGTAGCTATAGCAGCATTTACATTGCCAGCCACAAACATCAATGTATCGCCTTCTACTACTTTTACTTGAAAAATATCCATCAAATCAAGTGTATGCGCCAAGGAGTCGTAGCCGGTAAGTGCCGTACCAAAATGCACATCCCAATTCATGAGATTTTCACCATTCCACAAGTGCCTCCATTCTATTTCCTGATCTGCTTTGCACGAAAATATACTGATGCCAATTAGTACTATTAATATTTTATTCTTTATCATTTCGGTAGGTTTTTATTATTAATGTTTATATTGAAATAATGGCATAAAGATAAAAACATGTGCAATGAAGTACTTTATCATAAGCCAGGTTTTTTTAATTTTTATCATAACAAAACTCATATTCAGCGAGTTATATAGATCAAATTATCCATTTTTTTATCACGTAAACTTTTTAAACTATGACAATGACTAAAATAAAACCAAGAAAAAAGGTATTATATAAATACCAACCAGACTTACCTTACTACTTTGATCAAAACGATATTTTGGAAGTGGACGAGAGAGCTAGCAAAAGAGATATAATTCAAAATATTTGTAACAAAAATTCTTGTCTTGAAAGTGAAGTAGAAATTATGGGGATCTTTGAAGATAATGATTCATTGAGTACCTTTTGCAGTTCTAATGGCCTTCGCTATTTAATATGATAAATAGCTGCAATTAATGACTTTTCAGAAATGAGCAGGTAGGTTTATCAAAAAAGCTTATGCCTGCTCCTATTTATTTGTATTCTTTTCAACCAGAAAAATTTTTTGCAACATTTTTTTGGTGATTAAATAAGTGGGCTTGATGCCCTCGGCGCCCAAACTGCCGGAAGCCAAAGTATTGCCGGTAAGCAGCGGGTTATCAGATGCGTAGTAGGCATAACGAACTTTAATATGATCATTTATACTTTTTCTGATTTTGATTGCCGATTGGATAGCTTTTTGATAATGAGCTCCTTCCATTTCTAATCCAACGGCCTGCCATGATGAATAGCGAAAATGATTTAAAATGTCCCTGTTTTGTAAAGAAGTGCCTAAAACAGTGATCATAGGGCCATGAAATATTGAAATCCCTGACTGCTCAAAATCATTTTTTTGAAAATCGTTTTCTATTGGATAATTATCTGCCGTGCCTTCAAATACAAAAGATGTGGGTATCATCAGGTCACCTTTTTTACCGCATAGAGTACCTGCCTTGCCCATAATATTTATAGAAGCAATATTTAATGGCAGATTATCATATTCAACTTCATAAGGTTTTAATAATTCATCAAAACATTCATATGCCTGCTCGCCAAAAGCATAGTCCATAACCAATAAAATGTTGTCTTTAAAACTGTGCTGTAATCCAAGACTATTTTCAAATACTTCATCAGGCACTTTTCTGAGGTCATAAATTTGCACACTTAAGTTGGTGCCATGAGTATCGTGCAACTCGTGCATGCCATTTTCCAAAGCGTATTGCTTTATTTTTTGCTTCAGATGCTCGTTTTTTTCACTACTCGATTGCAAGGCCAGCGATTCTACATCAGCAAAAGATCCATCTTCTTGCAATGCTGTGAGTCCAAAAAGCGTATTCAATACACTATGCAAATTAGAACTTATGATATGAACAGGCCTATCTATCCAGTCTTTTTCAAAAATGAATTGCTTGATGTTGGTGGCCCATAATTCACCATAGATGTGATGGCCAATAATTTCCCGTAACTTAGCAGAAAAGGTGATCTCTTGATAAAAACCTTTTTTTGACTCTTCAATTGAAATTTTTCCTAACCAATAGATAATTCTAAAAAGGCTGTAGGATGTCTTGTTGCGCTTAAATTTAATAATTGCTTCCTTAGTTTCATCTATCGTGCGACCTATAATGTTGCTCAAGTAAACCAAAGCTCTATTTTCATCTATCACATCACCCGCCATTTCTTGCTCTACTACTTCCTGCAGTCGCTTCCAGTCATCAGAAACTCTTCCTTTGGTATCGATATTATGTTTTTTAATTTTATCCGCTTCATTGTACAAAAAAGTGAGGTGAGTAAGTATATCATAAATATCGCTCCGACCACGAGTCATTTCAATATACATGCGATCCTGGTCTACCCGGTAGCAATTGCGTCTTCTCTTTGAAGGTATCAGTGGCTCAAGATCAGTATTTTCAAACCCTTCCTTAGCGGTTAACTTGATAAATCGACATTCTTCAATACCCACGGGCAGCCGGTCTATTACATACAGCAGCCCGTCTAACTCAACTCTTTCAGGATCGGTAATGGAGCCGTATATTTCAGGCGAAAGCGCCAGCAAACCTTCTTTTAGTGCTTGACCACTAAAACCGTTGGGTTTGTAGTTGCCTCTAATTACCAGCTGGCGCATGGTAATGTATATTTTTTCTATTGCTGCCCTGGATTCTCGGGCGCGTTTTTTATCATGATACGATTCTTGCAAAATTAAGCGGCGTTTTCTTTTTTCATATTGTTATACATTGCAGGTAATTGATTTTTAATCAACTGAATATCTTCGTAAGTTACACTATTGAGATCGAATCTTCTCCTATTTATCCCATAAAGTTATCTCAATGTTTAAAACATTAACTTTCATATCAGCAACCTGGTGCCATTAAGTGCTATTGGTGATTTTTGAACGGGCATAAAATATTCTAATCGTTCATTGTTCCATTGAATGTAGCGGCCGGGCATTTTCTTTTTATAATTGTAATATAAATAAATATTATATGGTGGCATTTACAGATGAATTAAATTATACAAGACTCAAAAAACATTAACTCCTAAAGTTGACGGCTATGGGAATGAGGGGGAGATCCGCCAATGGCGGACAGGGGGTGGTTTGAAGCAATTGTATTTTCTAAGGCTGTGATAATAGTGCATTTTATCAAGTATATAATTTTTCTCATTCTGCACAAGTATGGTCTTCCATACAAAATCATGTAGCGCTCAAATAATCAACGTATCCTGCCAGGCAAGTCTACGCTATAGCGAGCTTGCATAAATTGAAAAAAATGAAATAACTTATAATTTACTTCATACCCGTAGTCGGTATTGTAATCATAATTGATTTGATTTTGGTATCGGCTGTTCCAATAAGATACATACTGCTGGTTCCAATTGTGATAATATTCATTATCATGTTGAAAATGCGGGTCTCCATTAGTAAGCAGCCATGAATCAAATGCCGGATCATCAATAATAATATCGTATTCTTCTTCCTCTTCATTTGATTGAATTGCAATATCTGAATCTATAGGTTTTTGAACTTTATTTCCGGATTGATTGGTTGCACACGAGGCAAATGCAAAAATTGCAGCAAAGACTATTAATGTTTTTTTCATGGTATTATACTTTATCTATAAATATTACAAATACAATACCAATATGTTAGGATCAACTACCCACTGATTAAGTCATTTTTCTTAATTGGATTTTTCCATAGGCAATAGCTGCAAATCAGTGATGGAACTGCCCAAAAACTGCAATGTAAGCAAAACAACAATTACCATCAAAGCCCATGCAAAAACAATCAAAATAGAATTTTTGATAAATCCGGAGAAGAAAAACTCTTTGATAAGTACATTAACTATGTTGATCGCTAATAAGAGTCCAATTCCCAGCGTTACAAGCATAATTGCAGATTTGTTTTTTAAACGCTCTATCATAATAATCATAGTTTTATAGCTTAAATCGGCCAATTTAGTCTTAGTGGACTCATCATCCTAACTATATTTTTGGCATTTCCTACTCAAGTAAGTTTCAATTTATATTTTTGCAAAGTAGGTATTGAATGGGGGTTTTTACGATGCTTGCAGAAGTGTATTTCAAAAGACATATGCAGTATTTTTGATTTAATTGCCAAACCTTTTAAGTTGAGGAGGGTATTACATTAGAAAATTCAATAAAAAGATAATGAACAAAGTAGTCACACATGAACATATTGAAAAAGCAATGAGCTACCAGGCTTATAGTGAATTAATTAATAATCTATTGGCCGATGGTAAAACTACCGGTTCCAATCACGCTGAAAATATGATTGAATACACGAAAATGAATGAGCAAAGGCGAAAAAGGCTGGATAAAACTACTATCATCAATCCTCAATTGGAACAAGAAATAAAAGCAGTAAAAGAGCGATGGTATTGGCTGATACTATCTGAAGCCTGGTGTGGTGATGCAGCTCAAAATGTTCCCGTTTTAGCCAAAATGGCTGAGCTGAATGATAATATAGTACTAAAATTGTTGCTGCGTGATGAAAACCCAGATGTGATGGAAGCATACCTCACCAATGGTGGAAAAAGTATTCCAAAACTCGTTTGCCTCAACCAAGATGATTTGGCGGAAGTAGGTGTATGGGGGCCACGCCCAAAGCAGGCTCAGGTTATGGTAGAAGCTTATAAAGCAAACCCAACTTCAAGTTACGCCGATTTTGTAAAAGAAGTGCAACTTTGGTATGCCAAGGATAAAACCAAAACGCTTCAGGAAGAAATAATGAATTTACTTAAACAATGGAACAATGGCTAGAACAGCTTTAGTAGTAGGGGCCACTGGTTTGGTGGGCCAACATTTGGTAGAATCGCTTCTCCACAGTAAAGAGTACGATCAGGTAAAAATTTTGAGTAGGCGTAAATTGGCATTCGAGCATAAAAAAATCATTTACATTTTACTGGAAAATTTTGATCTGCTCATCAACGTGAAGGATCAATTGATTGCTCAGGATGTTTTCTGTTGCCTGGGCACCACGATCAAAACTGCAGGTAGCAAAGAAAAATTTTACCAGGTAGACTATGAATATCCGGTAAAAATCGCAGAATTGGCGCTGGCAAATCAAGCCAAACAATATTTATTAGTCTCAGCATTAGGTGCCAATGCCAAATCTTCCATATTTTATAATAAGGTAAAGGGAGAAGTAGAAAAAGCAATCAAAAACTCAAATTACAAAACAGTTCATATATTCAGGCCGTCAATTTTGCTAGGTGAACGTAGCGAAAAGCGCCTAGGAGAAAAAGTAGGTATTGCGCTCATGCAGGCCTTTTCACCACTAATGCTTGGCGGACTGAAAAAATATAAACCCATTAAAGCAAAAGATGTAGCCACGGCAATGCACAACTGTGCCCTTGAAAATACCACTGGAACATTGATTCACGAATCGGATAAAATAAAAGAGTTAGCCAAATGATAGCAGTAGTACAAAAAACTACCGAAGCATCTGTTGCCATAGAAGGTACCCAAAAAGGTTCCATTGGTCTTGGTCTAGTGGTGTTATTGGGAATAGAAGATACTGATACACAGGAAGATATAGATTGGCTGAGTAGAAAAATTGTCAATTTACGTATATTCAACGACGATGAAGGGGTAATGAACAGAAGCTGTCTGGATGTAAACGGGGAGGTATTATTGATCAGCCAGTTTACCCTGCACGCCAGCACTAAAAAAGGCAACCGGCCAAGCTACATTAAAGCAGCAAAGCCTGATGTAGCTATCCCTTTGTATGAAAAATTTAAAACAGCACTAGAAAGTCATTTATCTTCAGCCGTACAAACCGGTGAATTTGGTGCTGACATGAAAGTAGCCCTGATTAATGCTGGACCTGTAACAATTATCATTGATACAAAAGACAAAAAATAATGACCATAGCAGAGGCACAGCAAAAAGTAGATGAATGGATTAAAACCACGGGGGTTCGTTATTTTAGTGAATTGACTAATATGGCCATACTCACCGAGGAAGTGGGCGAAGTAGCCAGAATAATGGCCCGTAAATATGGAGAGCAATCATTTAAAAAATCGGACGAAGAGGTGGACCTGGCAGATGAAATGGCTGATGTGCTATGGGTGCTGATTTGCCTGGCCAATCAAACCGGTGTAAACCTAACCGATGCTTTGAACAAAAACCTGGAGAAAAAGACAAAGCGGGATGCCACCCGTCATAAAGAGAATAAGAAGTTGAAGTAAGCTGCTTTTTTTAATGAAATGATTTAACATAATTTTGCATTGCTCATGCCTTTCAACAACTACTTTACAACTCGTTTCTACCATATAATAAATGCTATTTGATTGAATTTCCTTAAATTAAGTAAAATAACATTTTCTACCGGGTAGTAAAAAAACGATTAAAGCAAAAAAAAATTCCTATTTTTGATTTATGCCTACACCTGTAGAAGTATTGAAGAAATATTGGGGTCATCCTGCTTTTAGACCCATGCAGGAAGATATTATTCAATCAGTGTTGGAGAAACAGGACACCCTGGCATTACTCCCCACCGGTGGAGGAAAATCTGTTTGCTTTCAGGTGCCGGCTTTAATGATGGAGGGTGTTTGCTTGGTAATTACACCGCTAATAGCCTTAATGAAAGACCAGGTGGAGCAACTTCGCCGTAGGCAAATTACTGCCCATGCCATTTATTCCGGTATGAGCTATAAGGAAATTGACATTATTCTTGACAATTGTGTACATGGCAAGGTGAAATTTCTATATGTTTCTCCCGAGCGATTACAAACAGAATTGATGATTGAGCGAGCTAAAAAGATGAACATCAGCCTGCTGGCAGTAGATGAAGCCCATTGCATTTCGCAATGGGGATACGATTTTCGACCACCTTATCTGCAAATAGCAGAATTTAGAGATATACTGCCCCCTACTCCGGTAATAGCATTAACCGCCACGGCCACCGATCAGGTTAGACAAGACATACAGGAAAAATTGCATTTTGAAGCAGGAAAAGTATTTGTACAAAGTTTTGCCCGGGCTAACCTATCGTATTCTGTGCGCTGGAGTGAAAATAAAGAACAAAAGCTTATTGAGATTTTTAAAAATGTACCCGGAACAGCTGTAGTATATGTGCGCAACCGTAAGCGTTGTAAAGAAACAGCCCAGGCATTAAGTAAAGCCGGATTTAGTGCTGACTTCTATCATGCAGGACTAACAAACCAGCAGCGGACCCAAAAACAAGACCGTTGGATACAAAACAGAATCAGGATAATTGTAGCCACCAATGCTTTTGGCATGGGTATCGATAAACCCGATGTGAGGATTGTTGCACATCTCGACTTACCGGATAACCTGGAGGCTTATTATCAGGAAGCAGGCCGGGCAGGGCGCGACGGTAAAAAAGCTTATGCAGTGATATTGCTCAATCAAAAAGACCTTGATGATCTGCAAACTAGGGTAGAGCAAAATTATCCCACGCTGGATTATATTAAGCGGGTGTATCAATCGCTGGCCAATTACTTTAAAATAGCGGTGGGCAGCAATCTGATGGTGAGTTATGACTTCGACCTGAAGAGTTTTTCCAGCAGCTTCAATCTTTCTCATTTTGAAGCGTACCAGGCCATTAAACGACTGGAACAAGAAGGAATGATACAGCTAAATGAGACCTTCTATAACCCATCAAAATTGTACCTGAAGGTAGATAAAAAGAAACTTTATGAATTTCAGATTGCTAACGCTACTATGGATTATTTTGTAAAAGCATTGCTAAGGATTTACGGTGGGGACTTGTTCAGTAGCTTTCAAATAATTTCTGAAGCGCAAATAGCAAAACTACTCAACATTTCTACAGAAGAAGCAATTAAACGATTGAGATTTTTGCATGAATCGGAAATTGCTATATACGATCAAAGAAAAGAGCAGCCCCAAATCACATTTCTTACCGATCGGTACGATGCCAGTAAATTACCCATAGATAATAATCTGTTGCAAAAAAGAAGAAATCTACAGTTGGAAAAGATGCAAGCAGTAAAGGCCTATGCCGGCAACCAACTGCGCTGTCGTACCCAAATGCTGCTGGCATATTTCGATGAAGAAACTTATCTAAAATGCGGAATTTGTGATAATTGTCTGTCAGCTAAGAATAGCCTAATTACGGCTGAAGAATTGCAGGCAATAAGGATTGAGATACAAAAGCTTTTGAAAAATGCACCCGATACACCTGAAAACCTGATAGAAAACCTGGCGAAGCACTATCGTAAAAATGCTATAAATGTAATGCGGGTTATGCTGGATCAGGAAGAGATTGCATATAATGACAAAGGAAGATTGGAATTGAAACAGAGGTAGGTAATTTGTATCTGGTTATAAAATAAAAGCTTCATCAACAACTTACATCTCTGATTCCCCACTGTAATTATCTTCATAATTGTACTCTATGCCAATAAATCCTGTTGCCAGTAGCATCAATATCCTCGGCTTCAAGTTTATTCTTCCTGGTAGATGTGAAGGGTATTTTCACTATCGAGTACGTACATGCGGTTGTCGTGGAACCTGGGTGTATGGCAGGGATTGTTTATTTCCTGAAGGTATTGTTTGTTTATTATTTTTCCTGTTCCAGGGTCATGTGAAAATAAAAAATACTTGTTGTCCTGCCCGGTCGAGGTGCCATATTTTGTTGTTGTAGATGGCAATATCTGGCCTGGCGTTTACCCGGTGCACGAATGTTCCGTCTACATTTATGTTTTCACCAAGGTTGGTTTCCAGTATTTTTTCACCTTTGTCCAAATCTATCGCCGCGTAAAAAATACCCTTGGCCAGGTATGCTTTATTTCCTGACAGGTGCAACTCGTTAGGGTTAAAATCTTCAAATTTTACATGCCATAGCAGCTTTCCTGTTTTCAGTTCAAAAGATACCACACCCCTGGTAATAGATACTATAATCTGGTTTTTATAGCTGTACACCTGCTTTATTTGTCCCTGGTGTTCACCATCGTAGTCGATATAGGAACCCAACTGGCTAACATCGGCTTGCCAGAAATTTCAAGCCAAATTTAATCTTTTCCGGGTAATCCTAGCATATCTGTTTCAAGTCGACCCCTTTCTTGGCCACCAGTTGCAAACTGGCGGCAGTGGGGGGGGGCAGAGATAAAGATATGGTTATCACTCACATTTAAACCTAATAATACTATCATCAATATTTGTAACGAAAATTTGTGATCCGTCAGAATTGATGTTTACTCGATAAGGTTTATCAAGTTTATCATTTTCTTTGCTAGCAAATACCTGAACCTCATTGCCAGCCAATCTATAAACTTTATCATTAGAACTATCAGGTACATAAATGACACCTTCGGGATCTATGGCTAATTGCCTTACCCAGTTGTATCGTGATTCTAGCAATGTAGCTTGCACATCACCTCTTTCTTCAGAATGTCCTGAAATCAAGGTGGTGTTTCCATCTTCATTTAATCTATAAATTGCTGAAAGTGTAGCAAAATATAATCTATTGTCAGTATCAAACGCAATTCCATATAAAGTTTCATCTTGCTGGTGAATGGGTGTTGAAGTGTTATCATCGTTCAACTCCAAAATCCTTCCTAAGTCGGACAATGAATTTCCGCCAGCATTTTCAATATAAACCGATTTACCAGTGTTACTAACTGCTCTATCTCCCACTATCTCATTCCGTAGGTTTGTAAAACTTCCATTCGGAGTTACTTTTCTTGTCCAGCTATCAGTACTTATTTCTCCTCGATCGAAAAATAAAAGATATCCATCTTGATGCCAGGCAAGCCAGCTAGCATTTCGAAATGATCCATCTTCGAGGCTGCTTTCGCCTGTACCGGCTATTTCTGTCTCTACACCATCTGGTGATAATGTGTAAAATTTGTTATCTCTGCTAAACCAAATGTTGTTCTGACCATCAATAGCGATATGCCCCGTAATATCCATCAGCTCACCGGCACTTCTGTTGCACTCGCTTAGCTTAATATTTTCATCCGCGGGTGTATCTTCGTCCTCAGAACAACCAACAATTAAAAATGTGGCAAGTAAAATGATACACGCAAAGAGCATTTTGAAAGATTTTAACGTATTTTTTTTCATCAGTAAAAATTTAGAATGACTATAAAAATTAATCTAACTAAGGTATTACAAAAAATAAATAGGTAAGCATTACATTAATTGGTGTAAAGCACCTATGTAAGATTCTAAGAGTAAAAATTTATCCATGTTGCCACAATATTGGAATAGCACGATAAACAAGCATTGTGGGACGGAGCATAGTATGTTCAATTCCCGATGCGTTGCCGCCAGTTTGCAACTGGTGGCCTTATTAACCAATCAACGCTAGTGGGGGGGGTAAAATCCTGGTTTTATAAGATATATTAAGTTTGAAACCTTACCTACTCATCAGCTTTTAGATTATTTATAAATTCATTAAAAGAAGGGGCTACATAATCCATTGTTTCCTCTTCTCCACTATTAAACTTGTTTACCCAAACTTGACCATAGGTTTCTGAATTAACAGAAACATTATAATCCCACCCCCCGGAATCAATCGCAAAAGGGATGAATCCTTCAATGCCGTTTTCTATATGTCCTCTTAATATAGCTTCAATTGAAGCTCCTCCTAGTTCTGACTTTCGTAAGTAAAGTATTTGATTAAGCTCAAAATATGTTTCATGATCAACCCAATAATAGCTTTGTTCTGCAACAGGCCGACAACCTTCATGTTTCACTATAAATTCCTTAAAATCATTGGGTAGTTTAAGGTTATTATCATTTTCAAATGCTTCAACTTCAGACATGGACTTGATCCGACGTTTATCCTTAAGTATTATTAATTCTTTCATTTTTTTATTTTTTATAAAAAACTTTAGGTGCCTTAGAAGCATCAATATAGTATACTTTCCATTGTGCAACAGAACCACTATGAGCCATGCCAGACACACTTGTATGCGCATCAGACTTAACGAGTTGCATTGTACACTCTCCTGTCTCCGGATTAAAGTCATCTAAATGATGCCAAACATAGTCATCAGGTGCTTTTGCACCAAACTCATCAGCTAGACCAGCAGCTTTATTAGCTTCGTGAAAATCTCCATTTGTCCCTATACGTTGCCGGTCATTTTAATCCTTACAATAGGTGATTTTCCCTCTGGGAGCAGTTCTTTTAGATATAAGTATTTTGTAGTTTCACTACCCGTCATGGTTTTAGTATAATCTGGAACCAATCTATTTTGACTTACCCCAACATCAATCGCAGCATTAGCACTTTGATTATAAGCTCTTTTATATGTCGCTAAGATATATTCTCCATCAACATTTTTTTGTATAGAAACGAAAACTTCCTGATCTTAGGGCTTGCTTGAGGCCATTTATTACGGTTTTTACTTTGGTTATTTTGGTAATAGTGCCAACGCCAATAAATACTGTACCTACCTGTGGGGTTAATTTTCCTCTGGCATGCCACCCTTCAGTATCTCCCTTTTCCAACACGCCAAGATACGTTTCAACTGCGTCATAAATAGCAACTACATCCTCTATAACCTCATCATAATTAGATATTATTTCAATTAAATCCTGAACATTTTCTTTATATTCATCAACTTTTTGGTAATCTTCAAAATATTCGATTAATTCATCATACTCTATTTGGAGAGTTGGTGAGACATCTATATTTGATTTATATAAAGTTTCTGATTATAGATTTTGGAAGTATTGTTGAATAAACCAGGCATTTATTGAATCACATTTATTTCCTAATCCAGATTTTATGGCCTGGCAATTTTCAAGCCGGAAGAAACTTTTAATTATCTTTGCAAGCTTGTATTTTTAAAGATTTAAATAAAATCTAGTTGAAACCGAAAATTATATTCACTCGCAAAATAATTAGTAGATGCTATGAAACTACTACTGGCAATAAAAGACGATAAAGCAGCCTTCATTATGGAACTGCTCAACAATTTCAAATTCGTGAAGGCAAAGCCCCTGACCTCCCATAAAGCAGAAGTCCTAGAAGGCGTAAAACAAGCTGTTGAGGAAATGAAGCTGATCAATGCGGGAAAATTAAAAGGCACACCTGCTAAAGAGTTGCTGGATGAGCTATGAGCTAATTGCGATCCCCAACTTTAAACGGGAGATCAAAAAACTGGCTAAAAAATTCCCTTCCCTTAAAAATGACTTTGCCCAGCTTTTGGAAAGCTTACAGCAAGAACCAACTCAGGGAACCTCTCTTGGCAATAACTGCTACAAAATACGCATGGCCGTCTCTTCCAAAGGCAAAGGTAA
>Ga0207419_1000216_pt1 | contig 47635 bp, 47 predicted proteins | sample ElkSloMetagenome_4_FD_184723 | JGI IMG/M metagenome (GOLD analysis project Ga0207419, IMG submission 184723) | Hot spring microbial communities from Elkhorn Slough, Monterey Bay, USA - MD2A (version 2) | ecosystem: Environmental > Aquatic > Marine > Intertidal zone > Estuary: Microbial mat ...
GGGCTCGGCCTGCTGGGCTTCGAGGCCGTCATCAACCGCGACTATCCGGTGATGTTCGGCACGCTGTATGTGTTCGGCCTGCTGGGGCTGGTGCTGAACCTGATGAGCGACATCACCTATCACATCATCGACCCGCGCATCGATTTCGAAAGCCGGGAGGTGTGATGGCCTTCAATCAGTCGGGGAGTCTCTGCCCGAGGGCCTGCAGCATGAGCGGTGTCGCGGCCCCAATATGAAAGGCAAGGAGCGCCGTTTCAGCGCCATGGGCGTGGGCAAGAAAGCCGCCAAGAACAGCAAGAAACGCACGAACCGCGTAAAAGCCGACCTTCCTGTATCTGCTCGGGAACTCGGAGTCATTAACATATATCTTGTATGCGTCCAGAATTTCGACGGCAACGCTACCGAGTATTCCTATGAGAAATGCGCTGCCGAAAACGTCCGCGATTAAATCGGAACTCATCGGCGCTTCTCGCCGTCGCCAGTTTCAACTTCTCTATTTGCGGCGTAGCTGATGAGAGTGAGCAAGAAATGTGTTATGGAATGGGGGATGCCGATCCGGAACGAAATCAATTCATGCGTAGCTTCAATCCTGAACCTGAAAAAGACAAGAACAATCAGAAGCACAAACACACCGAAAGCATGTCCTGAAATCGAATCCATAATGCACGTCGCGTCAACCAAGCAGTCCATTTCACAATGCCTTTCTGATGTCCGCGCAGTGTCCGGGGCTTCGAGGACGCACAATGCCGGCATCATCGGGTGTCCAAGACCCCGACCGTCAAAGGTACGATATCTGCCCAGCTGCGGGTCGTGTCAACCTTCGACTCGTCACATTGATCGCCAACATTCGTGGCGCGAGGTGTTGCGCCCAGTGGCCGTGTGCTGTGGCCGTGTCGGGATGCCTCCCTTCGTCTCGCAGCCTCCGGGAGTGCCCTGGCCGGGATGCGCTCGGATCGCATCGCCAAGTGTTGCATGGGCGCCGGATACCCCTCACCTTGTTCTTCCTCCTGGGCCATTCTCACCGCACGAGGATTGCATTGCCGCAGGGTTCGGCTCTACGCCATCGTGTACCCATTTTCGATGATAGGGGCGCGCGATGACCACATGGCGTTCATGGAACGGATATGAGGACCCATGACCGAGTCCGCCACCCTGTCCGCCTCCAACACAGGCGCGTCCGCCACCGAATCGCCCCGGCGCGGGCTCAACCCCATCTGGCGGCGCCGGCTGGCCAACTTCCGCGCCAACCGGCGCGGCTTCTGGTCGCTGTGGCTGTTCCTGGTTCTGTTCGTGCTCAGCCTGTTCGCCGAGTTCATCGCCAACGACCGGCCCGTGTTCATCTGGTACGACGGCGCGCCCTATGTCCCTGTCATGGTGGACTACCCGGAAACCACCTTCGGCGGTGATTTCCCGACGCCGGCGGCCTATCGCGACCCTTACGTGGCCGACCTGATCGAGGCGAAGGGGTTCATGGTCTGGCCGCCGGTGCGGTTCTCGTACCAGACGGTCAACCAGGACCTGCCGGTGCCGGCCCCCGCGCCGCCCAGCGCCGAGAACTGGCTGGGCACCGACGATCAGGGGCGCGATGTGCTCGCCCGACTGATCTACGGCTTCCGGCTGTCCGTGCTGTTCGGGCTGGCGCTGACGGTGCTGTCGTCGGTGATCGGCGTGGCGGCGGGGGCGGTGCAGGGCTATTTCGGCGGCCTGCTGGACCTGTTCTTTCAGCGCTTCATCGAGATCTGGTCCGGGCTGCCGCAGCTGTTCATCCTGATCATTGTCTCGTCGGTGCTGGTGCCGGGGTTCTGGACCCTGCTCATCGTGCTGATGCTGTTCTCGTGGACGGCGCTGGTGGGCGTGGTGCGGGCCGAGTTCCTGCGCGCGCGCAACTTCGATTACGTGCGGGCGGCCAAGGCGCTGGGCATGTCGGACGGCCTCGTCATGGCCAAGCATGTGCTGCCCAACGCCATGGTGGCGACACTGACCTTCCTGCCGTTCATCCTGGCCGGATCGCTGGTGGCGCTGACCTCGCTGGATTTCCTGGGGCTGGGCCTGCCGCCGGGCTCGCCGTCGCTGGGCGAACTGCTGCGTCAGGGCAAGGACAACCTCCAGGCGCCGTGGCTGGGCATCGCCAGTTTCATGGTGATCGCCGTCATGCTCACTCTTCTGGTGTTCATCGGCGAGGCGGTGCGTGACGCCTTCGACCCGCGCAAGGGGAAGGTCTGAGATGGCGGGCGAAACGGTCCTGGAGGTGAACGATCTGTCGGTGACCTTCGGCCAGCCGCCGCGCGCGGTGGAGGCCGTCAAGGGCGTGTCGTTCTCCATCCGGCGCGGCGAGACCCTGGCCCTGGTGGGTGAGAGCGGCTCCGGCAAGTCGGTCTCGGCGCTGTCGGTGCTGCGCCTGTTGCCCTATCCCGTCGCCCATCACCCGTCCGGGTCGATCCGGCTGGCGGGGACGGAGATGATGGCGGCGCCGGACGCCACCCTGCGCCGGATGCGCGGCGGCACGGCGGCCATGATCTTTCAGGAGCCCATGACCTCGCTGAACCCGCTGCATTCCATCGAAAAGCAGATCGGCGAGATCCTGGCCGTCCACAAGGGCCTGACCGGGCAGGCGGCGCGGGCGCGGATCCTGGAATTGCTGTCGCTGGTGGGGCTGCCGGAGGCGGCGGATCGCCTGGGCGCCCTGCCGCATGAGCTCTCGGGCGGGCAGCGCCAGCGGGTGATGATCGCCATGGCCCTGGCCAACGAGCCCGACCTGCTGATCGCCGACGAACCCACCACGGCGCTGGACGTGACCATCCAGGCGCAGATTCTCGACCTGCTGGCCGATCTGCGCGACCGCTTCGGCATGGCCATGCTGTTCATCACCCACGATCTGTCGATCGTGCGGCGGATCGCCGACCGTGTGTGCGTGATGCAGAACGGCCGCATCGTCGAGCACGCCCCCGTCGCCGATCTGTTCGACCGCCCGGAACATCCCTACACCCGGGCGCTGATGGCCGCCGAACCCAAGGGCGCGGCCCGGCCGCCGCCGGCCGATGCCGAAACGGTGGTCGAGACCACTGGCCTGAAGGTCCACTTCCCCATCAAGAAGGGGGTGATCCGCCGCACCGTCGGCCATGTGAAGGCCGTGGACGGCGTCACCCTGGCCGTGAAGGAGGGCCACACGGTCGGCGTGGTGGGTGAAAGCGGCTCCGGCAAGACCACGCTGGGGCTCGCGCTGCTGCGCCTGATCTCCTCCGACGGGCCGATCACCTTCGAGGCCGGCCGCATCGACGGCCTGAAGTCGCGCGCCCTGCGCCCCCTGCGGCGGCGGATGCAGGTGGTGTTCCAGGATCCGTTCGGCTCGCTCAGCCCGCGCCTGTCGATCGGCCAGATCGTCGGCGAGGGGCTGGAGGTCCACCGCGTCGGCGACAAGGCCGCGCGCGAGGCCGTGGTGATCGAGGCCCTGCGCGAGGTGGGCCTGGACCCGGACAGCCGTCATCGCTACCCGCACGAATTCTCCGGCGGGCAGCGCCAGCGCGTGGCCATCGCCCGGGCACTGGCCCTGAAGCCGCGCTTTCTGGTGCTGGACGAGCCCACGAGCGCGCTGGATGTGTCGGTGCAGGCGCAGATCGTGGACCTGCTGCGCGACATCCAGGACCGCCACCGGCTGGGCTATCTGTTCATCAGCCACGATTTGCGCGTGGTGCGGGCGCTGGCCGACGACATCCTGGTCATGAAGGACGGCGTGGTGGTCGAGGCCGGCCCGGCCGCCGAGATTCTGGACGCACCGAAGCGGGACTACACCCGGGCGCTGATGGCGGCGGCGTTGGGGGCGCCGGCCTGAACCCGCTGGCGCGCCTTAGCCCGAATGCTTGTTGCGCCGTCGGGCCAAAACCGAGACTATGGGATCCCGTTCGATTTCCGGGTGCCGGGGGGCGGGGAAACCGTCCGCCCAGGCGCTGGGCACCGTGGTGGATCGCCCACATGGCCGATGGTCCGACAAGCCTCTTCGACGCCGTGGAAGGCGTGGCCATCCAGGGTTACGACGCCGAGCGCCGAGTCTTCTACTGGAACGACGCCAGCGAGGCGCTGTACGGATTCGCCCGCGCCGAGGCCCTGGGCCGGCGCCTGGAGGATCTGATCATTCCGGAGGCGCTCCAGGACGCCGTGATCCAGGAAATCGACCGCTGGCTCGCCGGGGGACCGCCGCCAGGCGGCGGAGAAATTCACCTGAAGCACCGCGACGGCCACCTGATTGAGGTGCACTCCAACCATCTCTCCCTGCCGGACGAGTCGGGCGCGCCGCGGCTGTTCTGTGTCGATGTGCCGATCGGCGGTCAGCGCGTCCTGGAAGCCGCGTTGAGCCGGGCGCCGGGCGCGGGCGCCGGCCGGTCGCACGACATCCGTACGCCGTTCAATGCCATCCTCGGGTTCAGTGAAGGCTTGGCCGCGCGTCTGCCGCCCAGCCTGGACGGGGATGTTTTCGCGGGCGACGTCGTCGGAGATGAGACCAGCGCCCGCGAACTCAGCCGTGTCCTGTCGCAAACGGTGGCGGCCCTGGGCGACACGCACGGTGCCCTGGACCCGAAACCGCGGACGGTCGAGGCCCAGGACGTGCTGGTCGAGGTCGCCAGCGTCATGGTGGCGCTGCATCCGCACCCCGACAACGAACTGGTTCTGGCCGGTTTGCTTGGCGATGTACGTGGCCGCTTCGACCCGTTCCTGATCAAGCAGGCCGTCGCCGCGTTGACCCGGTACGCGCTGGCCAACAGCCCAAAAGGCAGCCCCGTCACCCTGTCGGTCAGCAAGCCGCAGGGGTTCCTCGACACGGTGCTGTTTGTCGTCGAGGACAGCGGGCCGCCGATGGCGGACGACCTTCGCTTGCGCCTGCTGTCGGGGCAGCCCCTGCGCGTGGAGGGAGAGGGGAGGGGGCGGCGGTCGAATAATCTCGACCAGTTGGCGGTCGCCCAGCGGATCGCCCTGGCCACCGGGTCGTTGCTGACGGTCGAACGGACCGAGGCCGGCACCAACCGGGCGGGGTTGGGCGTCCACAACCATCCGATCCAGACGGAAAGCGGGCCGTCCCAGCCCGGCGAGTCGTAACGAGGCACCGCTTCGGTCGAGCGATGTTAGCTGGGTCCTGAAAACGGTGCCCGGCGCACCATGCGGAAGGGCGTTTCCCGATCGGGCTGGTGGAACACCGCGAGGTCGACCACCGGCACCGGCGCGCCGAGGACCGGGCCGAACACGTACCGCAGGGTTTCGATCGCCGCCGCCCGTTCGCCGTCGTCCTTGATCCGGCCGGTCAGCGTCAGGTGGAACCGGAATTCCTCCATCACATAGGGATAGCCCCAGCGGTCCAGCATCGCCTGCTGTCCGGCCGTCAGGCCGGCCGCGCGGCGCCTGGTCAGGTCGTCCTCGGTGGGCGGGGCGCGGAACGGGTCGAACACCTGCACGCAGGCCTGCGCCAAGTCGTCTAGCGCGGGCGAAGACGCGGACGGCACCAGGGCGATGAACCCGCCCAGCGGCGCGACCACCAGCGGCGGCAGGGTGAAAGGGGCGCGCGTGGCGGCGAAGGCATCGACGGCGGCCAGCAGGTCGTCCGCCGTGCATCCTTCGGCCAGCGCGAACGGCGCCTTCAGGGTGCCGTGGAAGCCGTAGAAGCGCGGGCTTTCGGTCAGGGCCTCGGCCCGGGCCGGCTTGAGACCGGGGCTTTTGAGGCGCGGGACCGGTTCGCCGGTGACGGCGTCCCGTCCCAGCCAACGGCGGGCCAGATCCTCCAGCGCCGATCCCTCGGGTGGTGCGTAGTACAGGGCGTATCGCGAGGTGCTCATGATGGCCAAGGCCCTTAGCACACCCGCCGGCCGTCGCGCCAGACCTCGCGCGGCAGGGGCACGCCGTCGACCCGCGTCACCCGCACCAGATCGGCCTTCTGGCCCACGGCGATGCGGCCCCGGTCGGGCAGGCCGACCATGTCGGCGACATTGGCGCTGACCAGGGCGACGCTGGCCGGCAGGGGCATGTCGATGAGATCGGCGAGGTGGAAGGCCGCCTGCACCAGGCTGGACGGCACGTAGTCCGACGACAGGCCGTCGAGAATCCCGCCCTCGGCCAGATCGATGGCCGAGACGTTGCCGGAATGCGAACCGCCGCGCACCACATTGGGCGCGCCTAGGATGGTCTTCATGCCGGCGGCGTGGGCCTTGGCGGCGGCCGTGTAGGTGGTGGGGAACTCGGCGATGGCGGCGCCTTCCGCCAGCGCCTCGTCCACATGCGTCTCGGTCGTGTCGTCGTGGGTGGCCAGGACGATGTCGCCGCGTTCGCGTACCATGGCCAGGATATGGTCCCGGTGCTTGTGGGCGTAGCGCTCCTGATCGGCGAGGCGTTGCTGCACGCGGGCATCGAACTGGGCGTCGGTCCAGCCCTTGTCGCTGTCGAACTGGCGCAGCTTGGAGACGTCCGACCACTGCCGCTGGCCGGGCGTGTGATCCATCAGCGACACCAGCCTGACCAGCCGGTCGGCGCGGTAGGGCTCGAAGATCTCCACCACGCAGGGGTCGCACACCTCGCAGCGCAGGTGCAGCCAGTGATCGGCGCGCAGCACGCCCTCGGCGCGGGCGTGCTTCACGGCGGCGATCTGGTCGGCCAGCATCTGCCGGCGCATGGTGCCGTCCTCGTACTGGCCACAGGAAATGGCGTCGAACACGGTGGTGATGCCGGCGGTGGCGATCTGGGCGTCGTGGGCCATGACGGCGGCCAGCGGCGACGGCCACATGACCTTGGGCCTCGGCTGGAAGTGCTTTTCCATGTGGTCGGTGTGCATCTCGACCAGGCCGGGCAGCAGGTAGTCGTCCTCCAGGTCGATGGCGCCGGCGGCGGCCGAGCGGCCCGCGTCCACCGCGGCCACCTTGCCGTCGCGCACCACCACGGTGCCGCCGGACAGCACGGCGTCCGGGGTGACGACGCGGGCGTTGGTCAAAATCAGTTCGTCGGTCATGCTCAGGCGGCCTCGGTCCGGACATCGAGGGTGAACAGGCGGTCGCAGACCGCCTCGCGCACCGTGGCGTCATGAAAAATGCCGACCACGGCGGCGCCGGCGTCGCGCGCCTCCCGGATCAAGGCGACCACGACGTCCCGGTTGTCCTTGTCGAGCGAGGCCGTCGGTTCGTCAAGCAACAGAACGGGGACAGGGGCGATGAACCCCCGGGCCACGTTGACTCGTTGCTGCTCGCCGCCGGAGAACGTGGCCGGGGCCAGCGACCACAGCCGCTCGGGGATGTTCAATCGGGTCAGCAGGGCACCGGCGCGCCGGCGGGCCTGCTCCTGGCTCTCGCCCAGCACCACCAGCGGCTCGGCCACCACGTCAAGCGCCGGCACACGCGGGATGACGCGCAGGAACTGGCTCACATGGCCCATGGTGCGGCGGCGCACGTCGATCACCACCCGGGGCGGAGCGGTCACCATGTCCACCCATGTCTCGCCGTGGCGCACCCAGACGTGGCCGGCGCCGGGGCGGTAGTTGGCGTACAGCGCGCGCAGCAGCGTCGACTTGCCGGCGCCCGAGGGGCCGTGCAGGGCCACGCACTCGCCGGCATGGGCGGTCAGGTCGAGGCCGTCGAACACCGGGATGCGCGCGCCGCCTTGGGTGTGCAGGACAAAGGCCTTGGACAGGCCCTCGACACGGATCATGGGGCGGGGGGACTGGGTGGGGTCTGTCATGCCTGCAACACCGATGAGACAAGCAACTGGGTGTACGGATGGTGCGGATCGTCGAGCACCTGGTCGGTCAGGCCCTCCTCGACCACGCGGCCGTCCTTCATCACCATCAACCGGTGGGCCAGCAGCCGCGCCACGGCCAGGTCGTGGGTGACGATGACCGCCGCCAGCCCCAACCGCGCCACCAAGTCGCGCAGCAGGTCGAGCAGCCGCGCCTGCACCGAGACGTCCAGGCCGCCGGTGGGCTCGTCCATGAACACCAGACGCGGGCCGTTGACCAGCACGCGGGCGATTTGCAGGCGTTGCTGCATACCGCCGGAGAACTGGGCCGGCCGATCATCGAGCCGGGTCTGGTCGATCTCCACCTGCTTCAGCCAGTCCAGCGCCTGGGCGCGAATCCGGCCATAGTGCCGGTCGCCGACGGCCATGGGGCGCTCACCGATGTTGGCCCCGGCCGAGACCCCCATGCGCAGGCCGTCGCGCGGGTTCTGCCGCACGAAGCCCCACTCGGTGCGCATCAGCAGGCGGCGGCGGCCCTCCGGCAGAGCGTGAATGTCCACCGCCCCCCAGCGCTCGCTGTGATAGGTCACGCGGCCGGCGCTGGGCTCCAAACCACCCGAGAGGCAGCCCAGCAGGGTCGTCTTGCCGGACCCGGACTCGCCGACCACCCCCATCACCTCGCCCGGGTACAGGGTGAACGCAACGTCCCGGCATCCCAGGTGGGGACCGTACCATTTGGCCAAGCCGGAGACGTCCAGCAGCGGATGCGGGTCGGCCTGGGCGGTGGGGGCATGGGCCAGGGCCGCGGTCATGGGCGGGCCTCCCCGTCTTCGCGGCCGACCGCCGCCATGGCGTCGGACAGCGCCTCGCCCGCCGCCGTGGCGGCCATGGGACCGCGATGGCCGGCGGCCCGGCGCCCGGTGCAATAGTCGCTGTCGGAGCAGACGAACAGGCGTCCGCCCCGGTCGTCGGTGACGACCTCGTCCAGATAGCTGTCGGTGGCGCCGCACAGGTCGCAGACGCGGTCCCAGGCCTGCACCGTAAAGGGGTGGTCCTCGAAATCGAGGCTGACGACCGAGGTGTAAGGCGGCAGGGCGTAGATCCGCTTCTCGCGGCCGGCGCCGAAGAGCTGGAGGAACGGCGCGTCGTGCATCTTCGGGTTGTCGAACTTGGGGATCGGCGACGGCGCCATGACGTGGCGGCCGTTGACCCGCACCGGATAGTCATAGGACGTCGAGATGCAGCCGTGCTGGGCGATGTCCTCGTACAGCTTGACGTGCATCACGCCGTAGTCGGACAGGGCGTGCATCTTGCGGGTTTCGGTCTCGCGCGGCTCCATGCGCCGCAAGGGCTCCGGGATCGGCACCTGATAGATGAGAATCTGGCCCGCGCGCAGCGGCGTTTCCGGTACCCGGTGGCGGGTCTGGATCAACGTCGCCTCGGTCGTGTGTTCGGTGGTGGCAACACCGGTCACGCGGCGAAAGAAGCGGCGGATGGAGACGGCATTGGTGGTGTCGTCGGCGCCCTGGTCGATGACCTTGAGCACATCGTCGCCGCCGATGACGCTGGCCGTGACCTGAATGCCGCCGGTGCCCCAGCCGTAGGGCAGCGGCATCTCGCGGCCGGCGAACGGCACCTGATACCCGGGGATGGCCACGGCCTTCAGGATGGCGCGGCGGATCATGCGTTTCGTCTGTTCGTCCAGGTAGCCGAAGGTGACTCCGGGGTCGGGCGCGGTCATGTGTCCTCCTGGGGGGGCTCCCCGGCGGTCTCGTCGGAGTCGGCGGCCCGGCGCAGCCGGCGGACAAGGTCCAGTTCGGCCTGGAAATCGACGTAGTGGGGCAGCTTCAGGTGCTGGACGAAGCCGCTGGCCTCGACCACGTCGGCGTGGGACAGCACGAACTCGTCATCCTGGGCGGGGGCCGTGGCCTCCTCGTCCAGTTCGCGGTGGCGCAGGGCGCGGTCCACCAGCGCCATGGCCATGACCTTGCGCTCGTTGTAGCCGAGCGTCAGGCCGTAGCCGCGCGTGAACTGGGGCGGCACCGCCTTGCTGCCCTTGAACTGGTTGATCATCTGGCATTCCGAGACGGTGATGTCGCCAATCGAGACGGGAAAGCCCAACTCCTCCGGGACGATCTCCACCTCCACCTCGCCCATGCGGATCTCGCCGGCGAAGGGGTGATTGCCGCCGTGGCCGCGCTGGGTCGAGTAGGCCAGCGACAACAGGAACCCCTCGTCGCCCCGGGCCAGCGCCTGCAGCCGGATGTCGCGGTCGGCCGGGTAGGTGACCGGGTCGCGCGTCAGATCGCCGACCGGGCCAGCGCCGTCGTCCGCCGGCGGCTGTTCCGGCTCGATCAATCCTTCGTCGCCCAGGATGTCGGCGACGCGCGGCAGGGTCTCGTCGAGCGGTTGGTCGGCGGCCGGCGGGGCCTCGGGCTCGGTCTCTCCCTCGGCCGCCAGCGCGAAGTCCAGCAGGCGGTGGGTGTAGTCGAAGGTCGGCCCCAGCACCTGCCCGCCCGGCAGGTCCTTGAACGTGGCCGAGACGCGTCGGCGCACCACCATGCGGGTGGTGTCGATCGGCGCGGTGGTGGCCAGCCGGGGCAGTGTGGTGCGATAGGCGCGCAGCAGGAAGATCGCCTCCGGCACGTCGCCCCACGCCTGTTTGATGGCCAGGGCGGCCAGATCGGGGTCGTACAGCGAGCCCTCGGCCATCACGCGGGCGACGGCCAGCCCCATCTGTTCCCGGATCTGGGCGACGGTCAGGGCGGGCACGGCGGCATCGCCGCGCCGCAGGGCCGCCAGATCGCGGTGCGCGGCGTCGATGGCGGCTTCTCCACCTTTCACGGCCACGTACATCGGCTCAGTCCTCCACCATCACGGAGCGCGGCAGGCCCGCAAGAGCGTCGGGTGCCGCCAGGAAGACGTCCACGCCCTCCGGGTAGAGCGCGCCGTTGTCGGCCAGCGCCCGCCAGAATCCATCCGCCAGCCCGGATACCTCCAGGCGCGCTTCGTCGGCGATGCCGGGGCCGGTGAGCCGCCGGCCCGCCTGTCCCGTCGCCAGTCCGGTGACCTGGACAACGACGGTGGCCGAATAACAGGGGTATTCCGGCGGGCCGAGGGCGAAGACGGACAGGTCGGCCAGCGCGGCACCGTCCCCGACCAGGGCGAAGGCGGCTGCCTGCGGCGCGTCCACCAATCGGCAGCCGCAATGAAACCGCAGCCAGGTGCGGACGGCGGGCGTGTCCAGGGGGGCGTCCAGCCAGACCGGCGTGGAGCCGTCGATCAGGGTCAGGGCCAGCGCGCCGGCCCAGGCGTTGAGCGGGGGCGGCGCGGCGACCGGAACGGGCAGCGGCTCGATGGTCCCCGGGCGGCTGAGCGCGTTCAGCGCCGCACGGAACAGCCTCTGCGCGTCATGGACCGGATCGGCGAGACCCGGCAGCGGGATGTCGTCGGGCGCGGTGGCCGGTTTGTCGAGCATCGGCTAGTCTCCCCGCATCAGCGTGAAGAAATCGACGCGCGAGGCGGCGGCGCGTTGGCGCGTGCCGCGACGGGCGGCGGCCTGGTCCTCCAGCAGGGGAGCGATCAGCGCCGATTCGAGGGCGTCGCGGCGCGCCGGGTCCTGCATCAGGGCGTCGAAGCGGGCGGCCAGGTCGGCGTGGCGGCGATCCCGCCCGGCCACGTAGGCGTGTCCGACCAGGGGTGTTCCGTCGCGGGCCGGGACGGTCACGGAACAGCGGGTGACGGTCATTTCGCCCAGGTGGAACCGGGCGCCGGTGCCGCCGGCCCGGGCCTGGACCATGGCGGTGCCGATCTCTGCCGGCCGCAGCGGCGTCACCGGCGGCGCGGGGTCCAGCAGATCCCGCCACGCGGACTCCAGATGCGCGCGCGGCGCCCGCGCCAGCGCGGCCATCCAGCGTCGTCGCGCCTCGGTTTCGGTGGCGGTCTCGACGGCGGTTCCGCCGGGGGGCGGCGGATCGCCGGGATCCGATGTGTCCGCCATGCGCGGTTTGCCTCCGTGCCTGGGGTGGGCCATCGTCCGCGCTTTGAGCGCACCTGACGGATGACCTAGCCAATTGGTATAGACATCCAGTTCAATATTCTTTACTGTAAAATCGCCGGGACCGACCCGCAAGGGCGGCTCGGTGAAACTTTTGTTGAGCACGTTTTGAACACCGGACCGGTCCGTTTGGAATGCCGGGGCCGGGACACTGTCGGAGGTCATGTCATGGTGCTGCCGCGCCGGAGCGGCGTCGCCCTGTGGCGACAGGTCCAGATCCATCTTGAACGCCAGATTTCGGACGGGACGCTGAAGCCGGGCGACCGTCTCCCCACCGAGGCCCAACTCTCCGCGCAATTCGGAGTCAACCGCCACACCGTCCGCCGCGCCCTGGCCGGCATGGAGGAACGGGGCCAGATCCGCGTCGAGCAGGGGCGCGGCACGTTCGTGCAGGAGCAGGTGCTGGCCTATCGGGTTTCGGTTCGCACACGCTTCACCGAAAACATCGTCGGCGCGAACAGGGTGGCGCAGCGGTCCTACGTGGACAGCAGCCAGGTGGCGGCGACGGCGGCCATGGCGGAGGCCCTGGACATCGACCTGGGCGCGCCGGTCACGTGCGTGGTCATGGTCGGCGATCTGGATGGGCAGCGGATCAGCCAGAGCGAACACTTCTTCAGTGTGGAACGATTTCCGGACATCGCCGAGGCCATTCGCGCGGATGAATCGGTCACCCTTGCCCTGCGCCGCCTCGGCGTTCCGGACTACCGCAGGAAGTGGACGCGCGTGGCGGCGCGGATGCCGTCGGGGCGCGAGGCGGAGTTGCTCGGGCAGCCGCGCACGCGGCCGATCCTGGTGACCGAAGGCGTCGACGTTGATCCGGATGGCCGGCCGATCGAATACGGCGTGACGCGATTCAACAGCGATTGGGTTCAGATCGTCTTCGAGCCGTGATGGAGGCGGCGGCGCGCCTCTTGTCGGCCCCGTCGGGCGCCCATACGTGAACCAACGGCCCTGGGATTGCGGGCCTACGGGCCGGACATGAACCGCGCGCGGTGTTCGGTCGTATGACAACGGATTGCCCCTTCGGGTCCCATCACAACAGGAGGACTGACCGCCATGCCGCTCGACCGTCCCGCCTCCGTGGTCCGCGACACGGCCGGACCTCGCGGCTCCGCCGACCGGGCCTCCGCCGCGCCCGCGCGTCCGGACTCGGAACGCCCCAGCCGTGACGAGGCCGAGCAGGCCGTGCGCACGCTGCTGCAATGGGCCGGGGACGATCCCGGCCGGGAAGGGCTGCGGGACACGCCCCGGCGCGTGGCGGCGGCGTACGAGGAGTTCTTTTCCGGATACGGCGAGGACCCCGAGGACATCCTGCGCCGCACGTTTGAGGAGGTCGACGGCTACGACGAGATGGTCGTGCTGCGCGACATCCGCTTCGAGTCGTACTGCGAGCACCACATGGTGCCGATCATCGGCACGGCGCACGTGGGGTATCTTCCGGACAGCCGCGTGGTCGGCATCTCGAAGCTGGCGCGAGTCGTCGATGCCTACGCGAAACGTCTTCAGATTCAGGAGAAACTGACCGCCCAGGTCGCGAACACGATCAATGACGTGCTGCAGCCGAAAGGCGTGGCCGTCGTGATGGAGGCCGCGCACCAGTGCATGACCACGCGTGGCGTGCATAAGCCCGGGGTGACCATGGTCACCAGCCGCATGTTGGGCGCGTTCCGGTCCTGCTCCGACACGCGCCGCGAGTTCCTGTCGATGATCAGGAACGGCGGTGGATCCGCGTAATCGCTTGGTCTTGTTCCCGTTTCGTGAAATTAGGCCCATCCCCTGGGACGGTGGCGCGCCGAAGGCGGCGTGCACCCTGTTCAAGCCCCCGGCCTTTCGTTAGACTTGGCCTCACCACCACCGGCGGGATGGCCATGAAAAAATCAGTGTTTGCCGCCGACCTGCGCGTGAGCGGGGAGGTCACAAGCAAAGGTGATCTCGACGTGTTCGGACACGTCGAGGGCGCGGTCAGTGTCCGCGAGCTGGTCGTGGCGCGCGACGCCAGCATCGAAGGGCACGTACGGGCGGTCTCGGCGGGGATCGCCGGGCACATCGACGGGCATCTTGAGTCCGACCGCGTGGCGATCGAGTCGACCGGACGCATGGATGGTGACGTCGCCTACCGGACGTTGTCCATGGTCGTCGGCGGGATCCTGAACGCGCATTGCGCGCCGGTTGAAGGCGCCGCCGCGACGGCCGAGGTCCAGCCGTCGGGCTCCGGCCGGGCGCGCACCGCGCGCGCCGAAGGGCCGGTGGCGACCGTCTCGACGCGCCTGCCGGTTGGTGCCTCCGTCTGACCCACACGCCCTTTGAGCGCCTTCGCGGATTCTGGTTTCGGGGCCGGCGGCGCCCGTGCTAGACGACGCGATCGCCAGTGCCTCTCATGGCGCCCCTCACAACACGGGGACCCGCCTGCCGCGCCTCACAGGCTGATGTGCGACGGCAGAGCGTCCCCCAACGGACCCGCCCATGCGCTTCCTGGATTTCGAACGCCCCATCGCCGAGCTTGAAGGCAAGATCGCCGAACTGCGCCATCTGGGCGACGACGCCGACGGCATGAACATCGTCGAGGAAGTGGCGCGCCTGCAGCAGAAGGTGGAGCGCCAACTCCATGCCACGTATGCGAAGCTCACCCCGTGGCAGAAGACGCACGTCGCGCGCCACCCGGACCGGCCGCACTGCCGCCACTACATCGAGCGCCTGATCGACGACTTCACACCGCTGGCCGGCGATCGCGCCTTTGCCGAGGATCAGGCCATCATCGGCGGCCTGGGCCGCTTTCGCGGGCAGGCAGTGGTGGTGATCGGCCAGGAGAAGGGGCACGACACCGAAAGCCGGGTGCAGCACAATTTCGGAATGCCCCGGCCCGAGGGCTACCGCAAGGCGCAACGGCTCATGCGGCTGGCGGAGCGCTTCGGCCTGCCGGTGCTGTCGCTGGTGGACACGGCCGGCGCGTTCCCCGGCAAGGGCGCCGAGGAGCGGGGCCAGGCCGAGGCCATCGCGCGGGCCACCGAGACCTGCCTTGACCTGCGCGTGCCGTTGCTGGCGTGCATCATCGGCGAGGGTGGCTCCGGCGGCGCCATCGCCCTGGCCGCCGGCAACGTGGTGCTGATGCTGGAACACGCCATCTACTCCGTGATCTCGCCGGAGGGCTGTGCCTCCATTCTGTGGCGCAGCGGCGACAAGGCCCAGGACGCGGCCGACGCGCTCAAGCTGACGGCGCAGGACCTGGAGTCCCTGGGGGTGATCGAGGAGGTGGTGAAGGAACCCCTCGGCGGTGCCCACCGCGATCCGGAAACCGCCATCGACGCAGTTGGGGCGGCCCTGGAGCGCCATCTTGAGGCCCTGCTGTCCCTGTCCGGCGAGCAGGTGCGGGCGCGCCGCCGCGCCCGCTTCCTGGCCATCGGCCGCCAGGGCATGGCCTGACGCCCCGTTGATCGCCGCGAGTCCGGTGTGGCTCTTCTCTGCGCCGGGTCGGCGCCTCATGTGTGTTGCATGAAGCCCAACCTGAACCCGAGAGCCACGGAGAGTGTTGCATGACGTACACGGGACCGATCGACCGCATCGAGGCCTTGCGGGGCGAGATGCAGGACTGGCGGCGCGACTTCCACGCCCACCCGGAGATCGCCTACGAGGAGGTGCGCACCAGCGGCATCGTCGCCGAGAAGCTGGCCGCCTGGGGAATCGAGGTGCACACCGGGCTGGCCGGGACCGGCGTGGTCGGCACCGTGCGCGGCCGCCGGCCCGGCAACCGGGCCATCGCCCTGCGCGCCGACATGGACGCGCTGCCCATGACCGAGGCCAACACCTTCGGCCACCGCTCTCAAAACGAGGGCCGGATGCACGGCTGCGGTCACGATGGCCACACCGCCATGCTGCTGGGCGCGGCCAGGGCGTTGGCCGAGGCACCCGACTTCGCCGGCACCGTCCACCTGATCTTCCAGCCCGCCGAGGAAGGCGCGGCCGGCGCGCGCCGGATGATCGAGGACGGCCTGTTCGAGCGGTTCCCGGTCGAATCGGTGTGGGGCCTGCACAACTGGCCCGGCGTCGAAGTCGGCCGTTTCGATGTCCGGCCGGGTCCCATCCTGGCGGCCACCGATTCCTTCCAGATCACCCTGACCGGCCAGGGCACGCACGCCGCCATGCCGCACCTGGGCTCGGACGTCGTCGTCGCCGCTGGCGCGCTGGTGGGGGCGTTGCAGACCGTCGTCTCTCGCGCGCTGGATCCAGTGGACGCCGGCGTCATCTCGGTGACCACCCTGCACGGCGGCGAGGCGTTCAACGTGCTGCCGAGCACCATGGTGCTGGGCGGCACGGCCCGCGCCCTGAGCGAGACCGTGCGCGATACGCTGGAAGAGCGCATGGGCGCAGTCGTGCACCACATCGCCGCCGCGCATGGCGTGCAGGCCAATCTGGACTACGAGCGAGGCTATCCGCCCACCGTCAACAGCGCGGCGGAAACCGACCTGGCCGTCGAGGTCATGCGCTCGATCGTCGGACCGGACAGGGTCGAGGCCGACGGCCGGCCCTGTCTGGGCGGCGAGGATTTCGCCTTCATGTTGCGCGAGCGCCCCGGCTGCTACGCGCGGATCGGCGCCGGAGTCGACCGGCGGGGCCTGCACAATCCCGAATACGATTTCAACGACGAGATCCTGACCCTGGGCGCGACCTATTGGATCCGCCTCGTCGAACGCTTGCTGGGGGATGGCGCGGCGGCCTGATGCCGCGCCTCTGGCGGCTGGTCGGATCACGGAATTCCGCCGCGATTCCGGGGCGAGGACCCGTGCCCAGGCAATGTGTTGCGCTGACGCAACGCTGTGGTCAATTGCATGGTTCTCGGGCACCGGTGCGTTGACGGGCCAAGGCCCACCATGGCTTCATCAATCTGTAACCCGACGCGACAGGCGGGATTGAGTGTAACCGGTTCATCCGGTGCCGACGGCACCCTGCGGAACCGATACACGAGGTCATAACACCGGAGTCTCAAGAGAGGAGAAGTCATGAAAAAGGTCCTTTTCGGCACGACGGCCCTGATCGCCGCGGCCGCCTTCGCGGGCACCGCCCAGGCGGAGAAGATCAAGCTGAGCGTCGGCGGCAAGCAGGAAGTGTTCTTCCTTGCCGGTGATTCGAACGACAACGCCGGCGAGACGTGGGCCTCCACCGGCATGTACACCGACACCGAGCTGTACTTCACCGGCTCGACCACCCTGGACAACGGCATCACCGTCCAGGCCATCATCCAGCTTGAGGCCGAGGACCGAAATGACCGCAACGCCGACGAGCAGGCCATCATCATGTCCGGCGGCTTCGGCGCCCTGCAGCTCGGTCAGCGCCAGACCCACGTCGGCATGATGCAGTACTATGGACCGAGCGTCGGTGGTCCCTTCTACGCGAACGAGATCCGTGACTGGAACTGGCCCAACTATACGAACGCTTCCAGCCACATCAATCACTACACCGCCGACGACCTGAGCGTCTCCTACGTCACGCCGTCGTTCTTCGGCTTCACCATGGCCACAGCCTACGCCCCGGATAGCGCCAACAACGACGACAGCGCCTTTGAGGATTGGAACAACACCGCCTCCACCTACAAGGACATCTTCCACGTTGGTGCGGCCTTCGACAACGAGTTCAGCGGTGTCGGCATCCACGCCGACATGACCTATCAGTACATGTTCGGGGTCGGTGCCACCGTCGACCGCTCCCTGCTGCGCGGCGGTCTGTCGGTCAGCTACATGGGCTTCGAGGTCGGCGGCTCCTACGGCCAGTGGAATTACGATAACACCGACGACACCCTCGACTCCTGGACGGCCGGCGCCAGCTACTCGAACGGCCCGTACGCCGTGGCGTTCGAGTATCTGGGCAGCTCGGAAGATGTCGGCGCCAACACTGACGCGCACACCTTTGTCTTCTCCGGCCGTTACATCCTCGGCCCGGGCATCAACCTGGGCGCGGCCATCTACCATGGTGACGAGGAAATCGACGGCAACGACAACGACCGGAATTCGACCGGTGTCGTGATGGGCGTTGGTCTGAGCTTCTAAGCCAGAGCGGACCGTCACAGAGACGATCCGTAAGGGTCGTATCGGGTAGGAGGGGACCTTGCGGCTCCCCTCCTCCCACACTACCGTGCGTACGGTTCCGTACACGGCGGTTCATGCAGACCGCTGGACGCGGTGCCAGTGGTCGATGAGCGGGATCAGACCAAGAGATCGGAAGACGGAGGTCTCCACCTCTTTGCTCCGAAGGGAGCTTAACGGAGGTGTCCACCGTTGTGGAGCAGGGCTAGGTTCAGCCTACTCGGGGACGACGCTCAAGCGGCCGTCCAGGGCCGCGCCCAGGTCGGGGGTGATGGTGCCGGCCTCGCGGATTTCGGCCACGATCTCGTTGCGATAGACGAAGCCGGTATCGCGCTTGGGCAGGGCGGTCAGGTCATAGCCGACGATCTCGCCCGGCACGCCGCCGGAGATGGTCTTGCCGTTCCAGGCCTCCGAGAAGCCGCCGTTGCCGATGTAGCTGCCGAAGGCGACGCGGAAGGTCTCGTCCATGACCTCTTCGACCGGCGTGCCGTTGATGGTCACGTCGCGCACGGTGGCGCTCTGGGCGTCCTCGTTCAGCACCAGGGTGTAGCGCAGGCCAGACGAGAAGTGCAGGAACCCCCGGCTGACGTAGCCGGACAGATCGACCGCGCCGGACTCCAACTCCGCCGGGCGCACGATGCGCTTGGCGTTGCTGTCCAGCATGGCCAGGATGTCCGCCCCGGTGATCTCGAAAATCTGCACGCTGTCGGTGAACGGCATGACCCCGAACCAGTCGGCGAACGTCAGCGGCCCCGATGCCGGAACGCCCTGAACCAGCCCGGTGGCGTTGAAGGCGGCGATGTCCACCGCGCCGTCGGGGTAGCTTTCGGTGCGGGCCACCAGCAAATCATTCATGAGGTTGGCGATGGCCGTCTCGCCGATATAGCGATTGGCGACGGTCGCCTCGGTGCCGATGGCGTCGGTGGCGTCGATGGTCGCGATCTGCTCTTGCAGCACCAGATCCAGGCGGGCGCGCAGGGGGTCGATGACCAGCCGCTCGAACCCGGCGTCCCAGTCGCCGTCCTGTTGCAGGGTGGCGTATTTCGGGTCGTCGGCCGCCACGCGCACATCGCTTTTCTTCAGGGCGTGCAGGCGGGCCGTCATGTCCCCGGCGCTGGCGCCCGCGCCCGTGCCGGTCAGGGAAACCCGGAACTCACCCAGATGGCTGCCGTGGCCACCGGCCTGCAGCACCGGCACGCCGCCGAACACCTCTTCCAGGCCGTCGGCGTTCAGGACCGTGTGGGTATGGCCGCCCACCAGCACCACCGGGCTGTCGACCAGTGAGCCGGCCAGCTCGGCCACCGCGCTGTCGCCCTCGCCGATGCGGCGCATGGCCCCGGCCTTGCCGGAGGCATCCGACCCGGCGCCATACCCCAGGTGCGTCAGCAGGATGACCACGTCGGTCTTGTCCGCCAGGGCGGGCAGCAGCGCCTCGACCGTCTCAAGCGGGCTTTCGATCTCCAGGCCGGGGTTCTCCGGCGTGCCCAGGCGGGTGTCCTCGGCCGTGGTCAGGCCCAGGATGCCGATGCGCAGGCCCTTGGCGACGGCGATCAGGGCGGGGAAGTAGTGCCCGCCGTTGTCGACATGCGGGCTGCCGACGGTGTTGGCGGAGACCACCGGCAGCAGCGGCGCGCTTTCGATCCAGGTGGCGAGCATCTCGGTGCCGCGGTCGAATTCGTGGTTGCCCAACACGGTGGCATCGACCCCCGCGACCGTATAGGCGGTGTAGGCCGGATCGACCACGAAGTCCTCGGGCGTGAAGCCGGTCAGCTCGTCGAACACACCACCGGTGTGGTCATCGCCGGCCGACAGGAACAGCACGATGTCATCGGCCTCGGCGGTGGCGCGGGTCTCGGCCGCGATCCTGACCATCTGGGCGAACACATGCGTATCGCCCTTCTTGCCGTGCGGCTTGGTCAGGTAGTTGTGCAGGTCGTTGAAATGCAGGATGCGAAGATCGCGGGCCTCGCCTTCGCCCAGTGTCGCGGCCGGAAAGGCCAAGCCCTCTGGCGCCGTCAACGTGACCGGAGCGCCGTCCAGCACCGGCCCGGACAGGCCGTACAGCTCTTCCACCACGCCATAGGGGTTCGGCGTCAGCCGCGACAGGGTCAACTCGCCGGCGGCGGCCGGGGCCATCGCGGCGGCGCCCAGCGCGGCCAGGGTCAGGACGGTCGAGCGGACGGGCAGGCGGCTCATGGACATGTCTCCGGTCTGGGCAGAATGCCTTACTCTACCGCTCGGCCATGACCGGCGCATGACGGAGCCAAGAAAGTTCGATGACGGCCGGGCGGCGGCCCCCTCAGCGGATGCCCGCGCGCATGAACGACTGCACGAACTGGCGCTGGAACAGCAGGAAAGCCAGCATCAGCGGTGCCACGCTCAACAGGGTCGCCGCCGAGACGACGGACCAGTCCACGCCCGATTCCGGTGCCCCGAACACCCCCAGGCCGACCGTCAGGGGCCGTGTCTCGACCGAGTTCGTCACCACCAGCGGCCACAGGAAGTTGTTCCAGTGGTGACTGACCGACACCAGCCCATAGGCCAAATAGGTGGGTCGGGCCAGCGGCACATAAACGCGCCACAAGACACCCAGGGTGCCGCAGCCCTCCAGCCGAGCCGCTTCCTCCAGTTCCTTGGGCGTGGACTTGAAGGCTTGGCGCAGCAGGAAAATGCCGAACGCGCTGGCCATGTAGGGCAGGCCGATGCCCAGAATGGTGTCGACCAGCCCCAGGTGGGCCAGCGTGGCGTAGTTCTCCACGATCAGGATTTCCGGCGCGATCATCAACTGCACCAACACCAGCGCGAAGGCGATGTCGGCGCCTTTGAATCGGTAGCGCGCGAAGGCGTAGGCGGCCAGCGTGCACAGAACGAACTGCGCCGCCAGCAGCATCGTGACCAGGATGAAGGTGTTCAGCATGTAGCGCGGGAAGGGTGCCCGGGCCAGCGCCTCGCGGAAGTTCTCCAGCGTCAGCGGGGCCAGCGGATCGAACGTGACCGCGAATTCGGCCGGGTGGAACGCCGCCCACAGCGCATACAGCAGGGGCGAAATCCACAGCAACGCCAGCAGCCAGGTGGCGCCGGTCTCCAGGGCTCCGCGCGGGCTCATCGGTAGTGGATCCGCTTGTCGAGCACGCCGTATTGCACCAGCGACAGCACCGCCAGCAGGGCCAGCAGCACCACCGTCAGCGTGGCGGCATACGTCGTGTCGAAGAATGAAAACGCCGTCTCGAAGATGTAGTACAGAAGCAGGTTGCTGGCGTTGTCCGGCCCGCCCTTGGTCAGGATGAACAGGTGATCGACCAGCTTGAACGAATTCAGGATGGCGTTGATCAGCACGAACAGGGTCGTGGGCATCAACAGCGGGAACAGGATGCGCCGGAAATAGGTCCAGCGGGCCGCGCCTTCCAGGCGGGCGGCCTCCCACAGCTCGGGCGGAATGGTCTGAAGGGCGGCCAGATAGAAGATCATGAAGAAGCCGGCCTCCTTCCACACCGTCATGACGATGATCGCTCCCAGTACGGTGTCCGGATCGCCCAGCCAGTTGTGACCGGGCAGCCCGACCAGTCCGGCGATCTGGTCGATCAGGCCGATGTCGGGGGTGTAGAAGAACAGCCAGATGTTGGCGACCGCGATCATGGGCAGGATGGTCGGCGTGAAGAAGGCCATGCGCGCCAAGGCTCGGCCCGGCAGGGCGCGGTTGACCATCAGGGCCATCAGCAGGGCCAGCGTGATCGAGGCCGGAATGGTGCCCAGCGCGAACAGCGCGTTGTTCCACAGCACCTGCCAGAAGATCGGGTCGTCGGCCATCAGGGCGTAGTTCTCCAGCCCGATGAAGCGCGACGGCCGGATCGGATTGCCCCGGCTGAACAGGCTGTCGGCCACCGTCGCCCCGATGGGCCAATAGGTGAACGCGATCAGCAGGATCGCCGCAGGCGTTAGCAACAGCCAGCCGATGACGTGGCGCATGACGCCGTCCTCGCATCCCTCAACGGTACGATCCGGGGCCGGAGACGCTCCCCGCCGGCCCCGGATCGCCGGCACGCCTACCGATAGGGCTTCAGCAGGCGGTCGGCGGTGGCCTGGGCCTCGCCCAGCGCCTCGGCCGGGGTCTTGGAGCCGGTCAGCGCGGCCTGGATGGCGTCATCCAGGGCCTTGCGCACGCGGCCGGTCTGGTAGGTGGACAACTCGGCGGTGGCGAATTCAAGCTGATCGCGCGCCACGGCCGCATAGGGGAACTCTTCCACATACGCCTGAAGGACCTCGGTCTCATAGGCGGCCGGCGAGACGCCCATGTAACCGGTCTTCATGGACCACTCGGCGGCCCGCTCCGGCGCGGTCATGAAGCGGATCAGCTTCAGGGCGGCGGAGCGCTCCTCCGGGGTCGCGTCCTTGAAGATGTAGAAGTTGCCGCCGCCGGTCGGCGTGCCCCGGCGCTCGTTGGCCGGCAGCATGGCGACACCGAAGTCGAACGAGGCATTTTCCTTGACGGCGGTCAGGTTGCCGGTGGAGTGCCACATGATGGCGGTCTTGCCCTCCAGGAAGTTCTGGCGCAGCGTGCCCCATTCGATGGTGCCCTCGGGCATGACGCCATGCTCGGTGCCCAGGGAACGCCAGAAGTCCAGCGCCTCGACGGTGGGCTCGGCGTCGAAATAGGTCTCGGTGCCCTCGCCGTTCATCAGCACCTGGTCGTTCTGCATCGCCAGCGCGCCGAACATCCAGTACGGATAGCCGGTCGAGGGGATCATGACACCCCACCGCGAGCCGTCATCCTTGGTCAGCGCCTGGCCGGCCTCGACCAGCGCGTCCCAGGTCGCCGGCTGTGCCTCGGGATCCAGGCCGGCGTCACGGAAGGCGTCCTTGTTGTAATACATGACGATGGTGGAACGCTGGAACGGGATGCCCCAGGTCTTGCCGCCGGTGCGGCCGTTCTCCATCAGGGTCGGATAGAAGCTGTTGAGCCACGCCTTTTCCTCGTCGGTCTCGACGATGTCGTCAAAGGCGACGATGGCGTCCTGCTCGATCAGGTCATAGATGTCGATGGAGAACATCACCGAAAGCTGCGCCGGCTCGCCGCCCTTCAGCGCGGCCAGGGCCTTGATACGGGCGTCGTTGTAGTTGCCGGCATAGATGGCGTTGACCGTGATGTCCGGGTTCTCGGCCATGAAGTCGGCGACCATGCCGTCGACGATCTCGGTCAGCGGGCCGCCGACGGCGACCGGGTAGTACATGGTCAGTTCGGTTTCGGCCTGGGCGGTGGAGGCACCGGCCACCCCGGCCATCAACGCGGTCGCGGCGGCGGTGCCGACGACGGCCTTTTTCAGGTCATGGAACATCGTCTAGACTTCCTTTTCGTCTGGGCTGGCAAGCGACCGGACCATCCGGTCCGGCCCGGGCGGGTCCGTCGGGCGCGGCAACGCCCGGCGGACGGGGCGGGGCGGCTCAGGTCTGACCGCCGTCCCGCCTGATTCCGGTGTCCTCGAAGTGGTGCTCGGCCTCGGCCGGCCAGGCGATGCGTACCGCGTCGCCCGGTTGGGGCGCGGCGCGACCGGGGGCGCGGGCGATGATCTCCTCGCCGTCCAGCGACAGCCGCAGCAGGGTTTCGGCGCCCAGGTAGTCCAGCGCCTCGACACGCGCCGGGCGGCCGGAGCCGTTCAAAGCCACATCCTCCGGCCGTACCCCCAACAGGGTGCCCGGCGTCGGGCCGCGCAGCAGGTTCATGGGCGGCTGGCCGATGAAGCGCGCGGCGAAGGCGGTGGCCGGGCGCTCGTACAACAGCGGCGGCGGCCCCTGTTGCTCGATCCGCCCGGCGTTCAGCAGCACCACCGCGTCCGCCATCGTCATGGCCTCGGTCTGGTCGTGGGTGACGTAGACCATGGTCAGGCCGAGCGCCCGTTGCAGCCGTCGGATCTCGTCGCGCATCTCGGCGCGCAACTTGGCGTCCAGGTTGGACAGCGGCTCGTCCATCAGGCAGACGGGCTGTTCGGCGACGATGGTGCGCGCCAGTGCCACGCGCTGCCGCTGGCCGCCGGACAGGCTGGCCGGCTTGCGCTCCAACACGCTGTCCAGGCCGACCATGCGGGCCGCCGTCTCCAGCCGCCGGACGCGCTCGGCCTTGGTGACGCGGCGCACCTTCAGGCCGAACAGAATGTTCTCGGCCACGCTCAGATGCGGAAACAGGGCGTAGGACTGGAACACCATGGAAACGCCGCGCTTGGCCGGATCGAGACGCGTGACGTCGCGCCCGCCGATGGTCACGGTTCCGTCGGTCGCCGTCTCCAGGCCGGCGATCAGGCGCAGGATGGTGGACTTGCCGCAGCCCGACGGCCCCAGCAGGACGGTCAGGCTGGCTTCCGGCACGGCGAACGACACCCCGTCGACGGCGGCGTGACCGTCCCAGCGCTTGACCAGCCCCTCGACCGCGATGGCGCTCATGCTCCGGCCTCCGCGTCGGCCACCGTCAGCGCCGTGCCGGCCTGTGCCAGACACGCCGTCAGCGCGGGCGGCGGCGCCCGGTCGCAGAACACCCGGTCCACCTCGGTGATGGCGCCGCCGCGCACATGGGCGGCGCGCCCGAACTTGGTGTGATCCAGCACCAGGAACGAGGCCCGGCAGTTCTCGCGGATGGCCTGACGGGCGGCCACCTCGTCCTCGTGGAAGTCCAGCAGGGTGCCGTCCTCGTCCACGCCGGCGACGCCGAAAATCCCGATGTCCACCTTGTAGGCGGAGAAGAAGTCCACCGTGCCGGACCCCAGGATGTCGCGATCGCCGCTGCGCAGGCGCCCACCGGCGATCGTGACCTCGCACGACGGATTGGCCGACAGCGTCATGGCGACGTTGAGGTTGTTGGTGAAGACGCGCAGTGCGCGGCGATCCGCCAGCCGGCGGGCGACGACCTCCGGCGTGGTGCCGATGCTGAAGGCCAGGGTGGCGCCATCGGGCACGAAGCGGGCCACCGCGCCCGCGATCCGCTCCTTGGCCTCCAGATTCAGCACCTGACGGGTGCCGTAGGCCAGGTTGCCGCCGTTCGCCGGCCGTTCCACGCCGCCGTGGCGCCGGCGCACAAGCCCCAGGTCGCACAGGCCGGTCAGATCGCGACGGATGGTCTGGGTGGTGACGGCGAAACGCTCGGCGAGCCTGTCCACGGACAGGAACCCGCTTTCCCGCACCAGTTCGGCGATCTCGGCCTGACGCTGGCTCAAGTCCATGTGGGCTCCATGGGGGCGCCTCTCCCGCCGGCGTCGACATGAACGCGCGAACGCCGCCGGTGACCAGACCACGCGTCGAGTGAGTCATCAAATGAAAGTCTGGTGACTGTTGTGTTGCAGTTCGAGCTTTCGAATGAACAGGCACGGCCCCGAACCAGCAGAATCAGGCGTCGGCCCCCCCCCACCACGCCCCAGTCCCGTCCCGGTCCGTCACCCACGTTCGGCCATGGCTCCGCCACGGCTGGTCCGCCACGGGTGGAGGCCCCTCGTTCACTTCAGGCCGCCGGCGAAGCCGCGGGTCAGGCCCCTCTGCACGATGCCGACCAGCGCCAGGATCGGGAGCGAGGCCAGGAATCCAATCGCCGTCAACTGCCCCCAGAAGGTCTCATCCTCGGTGATCAGGGTGGCGATGTAGGTGGGCAGCGTGAACTTCGACGGGGTCTGGATGAACAGCAGGGCGTAGGCGAACTCGTTCCAGCACAGGATCATCAGGAACACGGCCGTCGCCACCAGTCCGGGCGTAATCAGCGGCAGCACGATGGTGGCCAGACGCCGCGCCAGGCCGGCGCCCTCGATCCTGGCGGCGTCCTCGTAGGCGATCGGAACATCGCGCACGAAGCCGAGCAGCATCCAGATGGCGAAGGGCAGGCAGTAGACCTGATAAACCAGGATCAGACCGGGCAGCGTGTCGAGCAGTCCGATGGTCCGCAGCACCTGATAGAGCGGAATGGCCAGTACCAGGGGTGGCGACAGCTTGACCACCAGGACGAAGATCAGGAACACCCCGTCCAGGCGACGCGGCAGGCGCAGGCGCGCCAGGGCATAGGCGGCGGGAAAGCCGGCGGCAAGGGCGATCAGGGTGGCGCCGGTGGCGACGATCAGACTGTTGAGCACCTTGCCCAGGATGTCATCGGCCCACAGGGCACGATAATGGGCCAGCGTGGGCGCGTCCGGGATCAGGTCCACGGTGGTGGACACGTACTCCAGCGGCGGCTTCAGCGACGTCCCGACCATCCAGACGATGGGCAGCAGCATCACGCCGGTGATGGCGTAGATCAGGCCAATGCGCAGGCTAGCGGCCCCCATCGGATTGCCCCCGCACGATGTGCCACGCATAGACGGCGGCCAGAAGGCCGGCGATCACGATCATCACCACGGCCGTCGCCGAGGCGAGGCCGATGTCGAAGTACTGAAATCCCAACCGGTATAGGTACATGGACAGCGTCTCGGTGGCCTGCCCCGGCCCGCCGCCGGTCAGGGCATAGACCTTGTCGAAGATCTTGAAGCTCTCGATACTGCGCAGCAGCGCGGCCAGCAGGAGATGTGGCACCAGCAGCGGCAGGGTGATGGTCCACAACCGGCGCACCGGCGAGGCGCCCTCGACCTGCGCGGCCTCGTGCAGGTCGCGCGGGATGGACTGCAGGCCGGCCAGCAGGATCAGGAACGTGAACGGGGCCGTCTGCCACAGGTCCACCAGGACCAGCGAGACCAGGGCCAGATCGGGGTCGAACAGCCATTCCACCGGCGGCAGCGCCACGGCCCGCAGGGCGTTGTTGAGAAAGCCGAAATCGTAGTGGAACCAGGCGCGCCAGACCGCCGTGACCACCATCGTCGACAGAACGAACGGCGCCACAAGGGACGGCACCACCAGCCAGCGCCCCGGGAAGCGCGCGTTGACCAGCAGGGCCAGCGCGAGCCCGAACGCGACTTCGGACAGCGTCGCCATCAGGGTGAAGGCCACCGTGTTCCAGGCCGCGCCCCGGAAGAACGGATCGCTCAGCAGGAAGGTGTAATTGTCAGCCCCCACCCAGGCGGCGTCGGCCAGTCCGTAGTCCGTGTTGACCAGCGACAACAGCAGCCCGCGCCCCAGCGGATACAGCGTCAGCAGCGCGAACAGCACCAGCGCGGGCGTCAGCAACAGCAGGGCGGTCAGGCGCGAGGTCGGCATGTCAGAAGACAGTTGGCAGATGACAGAGGACAGAAGGAAGAAGAAAGTGCAAACTACCTCCGCGCATCCAGCATCCAGTCGGGACTTCGAACACCATGCGCGACCGCAGGACGTCTGACCTCAAGCCATTTCCCCGGCACGAAAGCGACGCCGCGGCCGAGCGGTTCGTCGACGAGGCCGACTTGACCGAGTACGATTTTTCGGGTTTCCAACCCGGACAGTTCGAGTTCGCCAGGAAAGAGGCCCGTGTGAACATGCGGCTTCCCGCATCCATGCTCGAGGCTGTCAAGGCCAGCGCCGCCGCGCGCGGAATACCCTACCAACGGTTCATTCGCGAAGCCATCGCACGCGCCCTGAGCAGCAATCGCCCGTAACCAAAGCCGATGACCTTCGTTCGCCTGAACGCCAAGGCGGGCGGGCCGCGTTCCGCGACCCGCCTGCTCGTGGGTTCGCGTGAACGCCTACCGCGCCAACGCGCGGGCGATGCGCTGATTGGCGCCCTCCAGCGCGGCCTTCGGCTCCATCTCGCCGATCAAGGCGAGTTGCAGGAAGTCGCCCAGGATGGTCTCGACTTCGGCCCACTGTGTGATGCGGGCGCGCGGCTGGGCATTGTTCAGCGCGGCCACCTGCGCCGGGTACCAGCGGTAGGCGTCAACCACCTCGGCGTCCCTGTAGACGCTGGCGCGCGTCGGCGGCGTGCCGACCTCCAGGGCCAGCACCTTCTGCACCTCGGGCGAGGTCAGGAAGGCGATGAAGTCCTTGCCGCGCTCCGGGTTGGGCGCGTCGGCCGGCACGGCCACCAGCCAGGTCCCCAGCATCGGCGCCGGACCCTGCACCTGACCCGGCGCGGCCATGATCTCGATCTGCCCGACCACCTTGCTCTTTTCCGGGTCGTCCAGGTCGGGCGCCCAGGAGGGCCAAAGCTCAATGGCCATGGCGGTGGTGCCCTGCATCAGGGCGTCGCGCACCTCACCCGAGTTGTAGGTCTCGACGCCTTTCGGGGCGTACTGCGCCAGGTCCAGGTAAAGGTTCAGCGCGTCGAGGGCCGCCTCGCTGTCCAGGCCGGCGGCGCCGTCGTCGGTCACCACGCGCCCCCCGTGCGCCCACAGGATCGGCAGGAAGCCGGTGACGATGGGGTTGGCCTTCTTGCCACGGAAGACAACGCCGGACACGCCGTCTTCGGCCTCGTCGATGGTCTTGGCGGCGTTGACGACGTCGGTCCAGGACTCGGGGCGGTTCAGGCCATGCTTGTCGAACAGCGCGGTGTTGTAGGCGAACAGTTCCACGTTGCCGACGAAGGGCTTGGCGTAGAACGGACCCTCGCCGACGGGATACCGTGCCACCGCGCGGGCCGGGGCAACGAAATCCTCGTCCAGGGCGTCGAGTTCGCTTAGCCAGCCATTGGACATGAACTCCACGGCCCAGATGTCGTCCAGCATGACGACGTCATAGGCGCCGGCCTTCTCGCGCATGGCGATCGTGACCTTCTCGCGTAGCGGCCCGCCGCCGAGGGCGAGGCGCTCGACCTCCAGCCCGGGGTTGGCGGCCTTGTAGGACTCCACGGCCAGGGCGAGGGCATCGGCGTAGCCCCCATCGCGGCCGGCGATCACCAGCGTTTCGGCGTGCGCGGCGGAGGCCCCGATCAACAGGGCGCCGACCAGCGCGGCGGCGGACTTCAGAGTCATGGCATGGTCTCCCGTGGCGGCATGGCGGATTGGCGTGACGGCGCCAAGTGAATGCAAACGTTTGCATTCTTTCGCTCGCGGTGTCCGTGGTAAAGTGACTGTTTCTTGAATACTCTTGATGCTTCAGATCGATGACAGGGCCGTGACGGCGAAAGAAAACGTTTGCAAGAGCGATGGTCCGCCGGATAATGCCCGTCATGTCTCGAGTCACCATCAAGGACGTGGCGCGGGAGGCCGGTGTCTCACCCTCCGCCGTTTCGCGTGTCTTCACGACCGGCGCCAGCGCCTCGCCGCTGACGCGGGAGAGGGTCCTGGCCGCCGCCGATCGTCTGGGATACCGGCCGTCCCTGCTGGCCCGAGGCCTGGTGGGGCGGTCGACCCATCTTGTCACCGTCATCATGGGGTCCCTGAGCGATCCGTTTGACGCGCTGTTCCTGGATGCCCTGGCCCGCGCCCTGGCCGCCCGGGACACGCGTCTGATGATCGCCTCGACGGCCGGGGGCGCGCCGACCGAAAGTGGCCTGCAACAGGCCCTGGACTACAAGTCGGACGCCGTGATCGTCGCCGCCGGCACCATGTCACTCGCCGACTCGGCGCTGTGCGCGCGCGCCGGACTGCCGGTCATCCTGGCCGGGCGGGCGCTGGAGGCGCCGGGGGTCGATGGCGTCCTGGCAGACAATGCCGACGGCGGACGGCAGGCGGCGGACCTGCTGATGCGGACCGCCTGTCACCGGCCAGCCTACCTGGGATTGGGCAAGACGACGTTTTCCGACCGCGAACGCTGGCAGGGGTTCGCCGATACCCTGGCGCGGCTCGGTGCGAAGCCAGCGGAGTGGGCCTGCGAGGGGCGGGATCCGGAGGCCGCGTTCCGCGCCGCCTCAGCGGTGCTGTCGGCGCCGCATCGGCCTGACGGCCTTTTTTGCAGCAATGACGCCGTCGCCCTGCGCGCTGTCGAGGCGGCCCGCGCCCTGGGCCTGTCGGTGCCGGAGGACGTCTCGATCATCGGCTTCAACAACCTTCCGCAGGCCGCTTGGCCCAGCTTCCAGTTGAGCACCCTCGATTATCCCATCGGCTCGCTCGTCGGCGCCATCATCGACCTGCTCGACACGCGTCTGGCCGACCCCCAGAGGTCGGGCGAAGTGCGGCGCCTGCCTGTCCACTTGGTGCCCCGCGCCACCACCCGGCGGGCTGACGTTGGCGTGCCGGCATCCGCCGTTCGTCCTGTCCCGATCAATCCCGAGGCATTGTGAGGCCATGAAGCTCCTGCTGTTCAGCGACCTGCACCTGCCCGCCGACCGCCGCATGAAGGGCCGCGATCCTGTCGAGTCCTTCCAGGAAGCCCTCGCGCACGCGCACGCCCACCATGGCGACGCCGACCTTGCCGTATTGCTCGGCGATCTGGTCGACAGCGGATCCGCCGAGGAATACCGCCTCCTGGCCGAGTCCCTGAGGGGCTTTGCGCTGCCGTGGCAGGCCCTGATCGGCAATCACGATGACCGCGCCGCGTTCCGGGCGGCGTTCGGTGGAGGCGCTTCCGACCCTGTGCAGGCGGTTCGCGATGTGGAGGGATATCGGCTGGTCTTCCTCGACAGCCATGTGCCCGGGCAGAGCGGCGGCAGCCTGTCGGACGGCCGCCTTGACTGGCTGGCGGCGACGCTGGCGGCGGCCGACCGACCGTGTCTGGTGTTTCTGCACCATCCCCCGGTGCCTGTCGGGCTGCCGGCCTTCGATGCCATCGGCCTGGATGACCCGGCCGCCTTCGCCACCGTGCTCGGGGCGCACCGGGACAAGGTGCGTCAGATCGTCTTCGGGCACTGCCACATGCCGATCTCGGCTGTTGTGGCAGGGGTGCCGGCGGTAGGGATCGGGTCCACCGCCTATCGGGCCTTGCCCAATTTCAGCGAGCCCCGGTTCACGGACGCCCCCGACCTGCCGCCCGTCTACGCCGTGGTACTGGGGGATGCCGGCGGGGGCCTGGTGACCCACACCATCGAATACGGGTCCCTTGGCGCCGTGATCTCGACCGCGCCCTGACCCGTCCACGACGGTGTTTACCCATCCGTGTTGCCGCCGAGGGACACCCCATGGCCAGCCTGACCCTGGAGACCGTGACCAAGACCTTCGGCGCCACCCGCGCCGTCGATGGTGTGTCGCTGGAGGTGGCGGCCGGCGAGTTCGTCGCCCTGCTGGGGCCGTCCGGCTGCGGAAAGTCGACGCTGCTGCGCCTGCTGGCCGGGTTCGAGCGCGCCGATGCCGGCGCCATCCGCCTGGGCGGGCGGACCATGGATGGCGGCGGGGTCCATGTGCCGCCGGAGCGGCGCAGCCTGGGCATGGTGTTCCAGTCCTATGCCCTGTGGCCCCACATGACCGTGGCCCAGAACGTCGGCTATGCGCTGCGGGTCCAGAAGGTGCCGGGACCGGAGCGCCGCCGCCGGGTGGCAGCGGCGCTGGAGACGGTCGGTCTGGGCGCCCTGGCGGAGCGCCGGCCGGCGGCCCTGTCCGGTGGGCAGCGCCAGCGGGTGGCGCTGGCGCGTTGTTTGGTGAAGGCGCCGGCGGTCATGCTGCTGGACGAACCGCTCGCCAATCTGGACGTTCACCTGCGCGAGTCCATGCAGACCGAGTTCCGCCGGGTCCACCGCGAGACCGGGGCGACCATGGTCTATGTGACGCACGATCAGGCCGAGGCCATGGCCCTGGCCGACCGAGTGGCGGTCATGAATGCCGGGATGGTCCATCAGGTGGATACGCCCCGTGCCCTGTTCGAGCGCCCGGCCGACGCCATGGTGGCGACCTTCGTCGGCAAGGGCACGGTGCTGCCGGTGGAGGTGTTGGCGGTGGCGGCGCCTGACGGTGCTTCGGCGCCCTGTCGGGTGCGCCTGTGGGGCAGGGATGTCGAGGCCCGCGCCGCACCGGGAACCCGGCCCGGCCCGGCCTACCTTTGCGTCAGGCCCGATGACCTGTCCCTGGAGGCGGAGTCGTCCGGCACGATGCCTGCGCGCGTGGTGACAACGCTGTATCAGGGCGCGACCACGCTGATTACCGTGGCGCCGGAACAGGCGCCTGACACACCCCTGACGCTGCGCTATCCGGGCGCCGACGTCCCACCGGAGGGAACCCGGTCCGGCCTGAGGATCAACGCCGCCTGGGTGGTGCCGGACGGCGCCGCGCCTGACAACGATCAGGTTTATCTTCAAGGGTAAGCCGCAGCGCGATGGCCGGACACGGATCAGAGGACCCGACATAAACGTCCGATTTCAGGGGGAACAGGCCGCCTGGTTTCACCTGCCGGCGGATATGCTTCAAGACCTTCTCCAAGTCGGGGACCAGATGAAGGAAGCTGAAGGCGCAGACGGCGTCGAAGGGCGCGCCGTCGATCTCTTCCAGCGCCGAGCAGAACAGCATGGTGAGGTCGAGACAAGTCCCTTGGCCACTGTCCATGATCTGGCCGGGCAGCCGGATCTTCTGACCATACCGCTTGAAACTGGCGGGCGGCGTCGCGTAGTTGAGGCCGAGGTTGGCGACGGCCGTGTAGACGGCGGCGGCGATCTCCCAGACGGGCTCGCGCCGGCCGGACTGGTAGCCGTCGATGCCGCCCGGCCGGCCCGCGCGCCGCATCACGTCTGCCGCGTTGCCGAGAATGCGGTCCACGACCGGGTCATTGGGGACCGAGAACGCCGCCAGCAGCTCCGGCATGTAGCCGGCGCCGCCCCAGGGGCGGTCCGGTGCGGCCGAGGCCTCCGGGACCACACTGTCCGTGCCGAGGACGTGTCGAGAACCGATGACAGACCGGTCCACGGGAGGGTAGGCTCATACATCGCGGGCGCCGCTCTTTGGGCAACGGTCTTGTTGGCGTCAGCACCCGAATGATCCGCAATCCCAGGATCGTACGCGGCGTCCCCCAATCCCACCGAACACGACGGCCTGAAGCGGTGGAGGCTGTTCGGAGACGACATGCTTGTCGAGGCGAAGGGTGTTCGCAAACGTTACAGCACCGGCGGCGATCCGCTGACCGTGCTGGACGGCGTTTCGCTGCAGTTGGCCGAAGGCGAGACGCTCGCGCTGACGGGCGAGAGCGGCAGCGGAAAGTCGACGTTGCTGCATCTGCTCGCGGCGCTCGACACGCCCGACGAGGGCACGATCCGTCTCGACGGTGTACAGCTGGTCGGTCTCGACGACGCCGGTCTTGCCGCGCAGCGGCGGCAGACCGTGGGGCTGGTTTTCCAGCAGTTCAACCTCATCCCGGCGCTGGATGTGAGGGCCAATCTCGCGTTTCAGGCCCGGCTCGCCGGTCGCCACGATGCCGCGTGGCAGGGGCACCTGGCCGAACGGCTGGGCCTGACCGACTGTCTTGGCCGCTATCCGGAGCAATTGTCCGGCGGCCAGCAGCAGCGCGTCGCGATCGGCCGGGCGTTGGCGGCGCGCCCGCGCGTGTTGATGGCCGACGAGCCGACCGGCAATCTCGATGAGGCCAGCGCTGACGCCGTGATGGGCCTGATGCTCGATCTGGTCGCCGAAACCCGTGCAGGGCTCCTGATGGTCACCCATTCATCGCTTCTGGCGGGCCGGCTGTCGCGCCGGGCGCATCTGAGCGGCGGGCACCTCGCATGAGGGGCGTTGCGCTGACGGCTCTTCTGGCCCATTGGCGCCGCCGGCCCGGCCAGCTCGCGACCCTGGTGATCGGTCTGGCGCTGGCGACGGCGTTGTGGTCCGCGGTGCAGGCGATCAACGCCGAGGCGCGCGCCAGCTACGACCGGGCGTCGGGTCGCCTGGGCCAGGGGGCTTACGAAACGCTGACCGATCCATCGGGTTCGATCGCACTCGAGACGTTCGTGTCGCTGCGGCGCGCCGGCTGGCTGGTGTCTCCGGTCCTGGAAGGCCGGATGATGGCGGGCGAGATGCGCCTTCTGGTGACCGGGGTGGAGGTTCTGACCGCGCCGCCCGGCACGCTTGCGGTGACTCCCGGCGGTGCCGATGACATCGACCTGGTCGCCCTGATCTCCTCTCCGGGTCTTGGCTTCGCCGCACCGGAGACCATCGACCGGCTCGATGGCGCGGACCGGTTGCCGCCCCTGCGACCGGGCGCGCTGGTGCCGCCGGGCCAGATGGTCACCGATATCGGCACGGCCGAGCGGCTGCTGGACCGGCGCGGAGAGATCACCGCGCTGGTGGTGCTGCCGGATCAGCCCCGCAACCGGGCACCGCTGTCCGCGATTGCGCCGAACCTGGTCGTGAACCCGGCCCAACAACAAGGCGACATGGCGCGCCTGACCAACAGCTTTCACCTTAACCTGACCGCGTTCGGCCTGCTGTCCTTTGCCGTCGGCCTGTTCATTGTCCACGGCGCCATCGGACTTGCCTTCGAGCAGCGCCGGGCCACGTGCCGCACGCTGCGGGCGCTCGGTCTGCCGGCCCGCGATCTGATGGGACTGCTGCTTGTCGAACTGCTGGTCCTGGCCGTGATCGCGGGCGGGATCGGCATCGTGTTGGGGTATGCGATTGCCGGGGCGCTGCTGCCGGACGTCGCCGCCACGCTGCACGGCCTGTACGGCGCGCGCGTGCCTGGCACGTTGAGTTTCGATCCCGTCTGGGCCGTCACCGGGCTGGCCATCGCCGTGGCCGGGGCGGTGATCGCCGCCGGCCAGGCGCTCTGGCGCGTGCGGACCATGCCGCTGCTGGCCAGCGCGCAACCGCGCGCCTGGGCGACCGTTTCGGCGGTCTTGCTGCGGCGGCAGGCGATCGCCGGGGCCGGCTTGATTGCCGCCGGCTGTGCCACCGCCTGGATGGCCCAAGGGTTGATCGCCGGTTTCGCGCTGTTGGCCGGTCTGCTGCTGGGCGCCGCGCTGATGCTCCCGGCGGGTCTGGCCACCGTGCTGGCCCTTGGCGCCCGCGCGGCGCGAACCGCCGAGGGCCAGTGGTTCTGGGCCGATACGCGCCAGCAATTGCCCGGCCTGTCGCTCGCCCTGATGGCGCTGCTGCTGGCGCTGGTTGCCAACATCGGCGTGTCCACCATGGTCGGCTCGTTCCGTCTGACCTTCACGGGCTGGCTCGATCAGCGCCTGGCCGCCGAACTGTATGTGACCGTCGCCGATGCCGGAGAGAGCGCCCGGCTCGAAACGTGGCTGGACAGCAGGGCCGATGCCGTTCTGCCGGTCATCACCGTCGACAGCCCGATCGAGGGCGCCCCGGGCGAGGTGATGGGTGTCGCCGACCACGGCACCTATCGCGACACCTGGCCCCTTCTGACCGCGCGGGATGGTGCCTGGGACGAATTGGCCGCGGGACGTGCCACGCTGATCAACGAGCAACTCGCCCGCCGGGAAGGGCTCGCGCCCGGCGATCCGGTCCGCCTTGCGCCCGGGTGGACCATGCCGGTCGCCGGTATCTACTCGGACTACGGCAATCCGATGAACCAGGCGATGGTCTCGCTTGACCTTCTGGAGACACGGTACCCGGATCGGCCAAGGCTCAGTTTCGGCTTGCGCACCGACGATCCCGAGGCCCTGGCGGAGGCCCTGCGCGCGGACTTCGGGCTCGATGCCGCCGCGGTTGTCGACCAGGCCACGATCAAGCGGGTCTCCCTGGAGGTCTTTGAGCGCACCTTTACGGTCACCGGGACCCTGAACGTGTTGACGCTGGCGGTTGCCGGCTTCGCCATCCTGACGGCGCTGCTGACGCTGGCGAGCCTGCGGCTGCCGCAACTGGCGCCTGCCTGGGCGCTGGGCATCACGCGCAAGCGCCTGGCGCGGCTGGAACTGATGCGCAGTCTGGCGTTGGCGGCCTTCACATTCATCGCGGCCGTTCCGGTCGGGCTGGCCTTGGCTTGGTCGCTGCTGGCCGTTGTCAATGTCGAAGCGTTTGGCTGGCGTTTGCCCATGCACCTGTTTCCGATGCAATGGCTTGTGCTCCTTGTGTTGGCGCTGGCCGCTGCCGCCCTGGCGACAGCGCTCCCGGCGCGGCATCTCGCAAGGACAGCGCCCGCCGATTTTCTCAAGGTCTTTTCCAATGAGCGGTAGATCGGTCCGCGCTCTCGCCTCCGCGCTCGCTTTGGTGCTTGGCCTGACCGCGCCCGCGCACGGCCAGGGGTTCGCCGGGCTGGGCGCGGACGCCGAAGGCTTCTCCGTCCCCGACCCCGGTCGCGCGCTGCGCTTTCCCGAAGATCACGGCCCCCACCGGCGCTACCGGGTTGAATGGTGGTATCTCACCGCCAATCTCACCGACGCCGAGGGCCGCGACTACGGCATTCAGTGGACGTTGTTCCGCTCCGCGCTCGCCCCTGAAGAGCGTGAGGGGTGGCAAAACCCGCAGCTTTGGATGGGCCATGCCGGGCTCACGACACCGGACGCGCATTTCCACGCCGAACGGCTGGCGCGCGGCGGCATTGGCCAGGCCGGCGTGGCCGCTGACCCCTTCGAGGCGTTCATCGACGACTGGTCGCTGACCAGCCTGGGCATCGGTGATGACGCCTTCGATGGGCTTGCGGTCACCGCGACGGGTGCTGCGTTCGGCTATGCCCTCGACCTGAGGGCCAATGGCCCGCTCGTTCGCCACGGAACGGACGGCTATTCGGTCAAGTCCGCCGCCGGTCAGGCGAGCCATTACTACTCCCAGCCCTTTTTCGAGGTTTCGGGGACGCTATTCCTTCCCGAGGGAGACGTGCCGGTGACCGGCCTGGGCTGGCTGGACCGGGAATGGTCCTCCCAGCCCCTGTCGGACACCCAGACCGGCTGGGACTGGGTGTCCCTGCACTTCGATACCGGCGAGAAACTGATGGGCTTCCGCCTGCGCGACCGTCGGGCCGCACCGTTCACCTCGGCGACCTGGATCGAACCGGACGGGACGGCGACCCCGTTTACCGACGGCGCTCTGATCCTGACCCCGCTGTCGGAAACGGAGGTCGACGGCCGCCCCGTGCCCACGCGCTGGCGCATCGAACTGCCCGAGAAATCGGTCGATGTCCGGATCACGGCCGTCAATCCGCGGTCCTGGATGGCCGTGAGCGTTCCCTATTGGGAAGGCCCGGTGCGAATCACCGGCAGCCATGGCGGACGCGGTTACCTCGAAATGACCGGCTACGATGCGCAGTGACCCCACGGTCGAGGCGGGCAAGGTCTGCGTCACTCTGAAGTGGCCCCGGTCGTTCGGACAGGTCCGATGGGTTCTTAAGCTCTGAAGGGCTCCCTGGATGAGTGGTGGTATGTTGGTTCAGGCGGCCAGGCCCGCCGGCCGCAGGGCGGAACGTCAACAGGGCCCGGAGGCCGGCGGGCCTGGCCAATAGACCTCGTCGGGCGTCTGGTAGGCCAGCCCCTGGTGTGGGCGAGCGGGGTCCGTGTCAACCTTAATTCCGCAGTTGGGCGCCGAGGCCTTGTGCGACTATGTGTTTGGCGTTCAGCCAGGGTGCGGTCGTGTGTTGGGTTTTTCCGACTGGTGCCAACACCTTGAGCCCGGAACAGGCGCCCAACTGCGGAATTTGGGGTCAATCGGACAGCGCCGCTTGCCCGCGTCGTTCGGGCGGGCGCCGTCGCGCCTTCACCACGTTCAGGGCCAGGATGACGGTCAGGGCGGCCGCGCCCACCGCCTCGATGGTCAGGTCGGGCTGGAACACGGCGATGGTCGCGGGGACCACCAGAAGCCGGGACACCGGGTCCAGGGGCGCGAGCAGATGCCCCTCCAGCGCGGCGGCGAAGGCGGCCAGGGCCAGCACCGCCAGCACGGCGGTCCAGATTACCAAAGGCAGCGGGCCACCCATGATGATGACCGGATTGAACACCATGAACAGCGGGATCAGGTACAGGCCCTTGGCGAACTTCCAGGCCTGAAGACTGGTGCGCATCGGCGAGGCCCCGGCGATGGCGGCGCCGGCGAACCCGGCCAGGGCAATGGGCGGTGTGACATTGCTGTCCTGGGAATACCAGAACACCACCAGATGGGCGATCAACAGCGGGACGCCGAAATCCGTATGCAGGGTAGGACCGACCAGCACCACCAGGACGATGTAGGAGGCCGTCACCGGCAACCCCATCCCCAGCACCAGACTCGCCAGCAGCACGAGGACCAGGGCCAGGACGACACTGCCGCCGGACAATGCCACCATCATGGAGGAGAACTTCAACCCCAGGCCGGTCAGGCCGACAACGCCCACCAGAATGCCGGCCACGGCGCAAGCGATGCTGACGGCGACGGCATTTCGGGCGCCCACCTCCAGGGCCTTGACCAGCAGAACGAGACCGCGCAGGGCGGCCCGCCCCACCGCCGCCGCGTCCAGCCGCGCGCCGCGCAGCGGGGCGACGAACAGCATCCACAGCGCGGCGCGGGCGACGGCGACCCCAACGACCGACACGATGGCCCAGAAGCCCACCCGCATGGGCGACAGGTTCATCAACAGCAGGCCGACCAGAACGCCCAGCGGCAGGATGAACTGCCAGCCGTCGGCCAGAACCCGGCGCAGGTCCGGGAGTTCCTCGGGCGCCATGCCCTCCATGCCCTGCTTCAGGGCGGCGATGTGAACGAACAGGTAGACAGTGCCCAGGTACAGCACCGCCGGGAAGATCGAGACGGCGACGATCTCCAGGTACGGGATATGGGTGTACTCCGAGATCAGGAAGGCGCCGGCCCCCATCAGCGGTGGGGTGATCTGGCCACCGGTGGAGGCCGCCGCCTCGATCCCGCCGGCCTGGGACGGGCGGTAGCCCAGGCGCTTCATCAGCGGGATGGTGAAGGCCCCGGTGGTCACCACGTTCGCGATGGCCGAGCCGCTGATCGAGCCCATGCCGGCGGAGGCCAGCACCGCCGCTTTCGCCGGCCCGCCGCGACGGCGGCCGGTGGCGGCATAGGCAAGGTCGATAAAGAACCGCCCGGCGCCCGTGACCTCCAGGAAGGCGCCGAACAGAACGAACACGAAGATGTAGGTGGCTGCGACACCCAGCGGCAGGCCGAAAATACCCTCCTGCCCCAGATAGAGTTGCCCCACCAGACGGTCCAGGTCGTTGCCCCGGTGGGCCAGGATCCCGGGCAGCCCCTCGCCCAGCCACGGCAGCGCCCCCCGGGGACCCGCCAGCGCATAGAGGATCGCGGTCACCGCGATCAGGGTCATTCCCAGACCGATCGCGCGCCGGCTCGCCTCCAGCAGGGTCACCACGGCAATGCAGCCCACGACGATGTCGGTGGTGGTCCAGAAGCCGGCGCGGTTGACGATCTCGTCCAGGAAGACAGTGATGTAAGCACCACTGATGATGGCCCCGCCCAGGAACACCGCGTCGATCAACCGCGCGGGCAGGCTGCGCGCGCCCCGGGTCCTGGTCAGCGGAATCAGCAGGAACGCCAGCGCCATGATGAAGCCGAGATGAATGCCGCGCTGATAGAACAGCCCCAGCGGTTGGATCCCGGCGCCGTACAGTTGGAACAGCGACAGCGCGATCGCGACGGCGGCGATCAGCCAGCCGCGCAGGGATCGCCCTTGCTGTTCCTCCACCGTTTCGGAGGCGGGCGCGGCTCCGGTGGCGGTCATGGCCGAGCCTCCTCGGAGGCGCCCTCTGGTCGCAGGCGAAGGATGACTCGCGTCCCGGCGGCCACCGCCGAGAGCCGGGCGATCCGGCCGTCATCGGTCACCAGACGATGGTCCACGGCCGCCGATCCCACGCGCAGCACATAGGCGTTGCCGGGCACGGGCTCGTCGATGGCGTCGATCAGATAGGTTCCGTCCGGCCCCGCGCGGAACACGCCCCGGCCGGGGACATGGCCCAGTCCGGCGGCGAAGTCGGGCTGGATCGCATGGCTGAGGGTCATACGCCCGCCGTCGTTGACATAGCAGTCCACCACGGGATCCCCGGTCACGGAATGGTTCCAGTGCAGGCACCAACCGCGTCCACGCGCCACGGCCAGCGCCGCGACGCGCCGTCCGTCGGCGGTCACGGCCTCCAGCTGGTCCACGACCCGCTCGCCGGCGCTCGATTCGGGGCTGGCCACCATCAGGACGGGCACCACGAGAACGGCCGGGGCAGCGATCATCGGGCGCCGCCCCGGTCGGCGCCGGCTCACGGCTTCAGGCGGTCGGGCACCTCCGCGCCCGCCTCCTCGTAGTAGCGCGCAGCGCCCGGATGCAGCGGGATCGGCGTCGCGCCCAGGGAGAACGCGATGGTGGTGTCGTTGGCGGCGGGGTGGATGGCCCGCAGTTCGTCCACGTGCTCGAACAGGACGCGGGTCACGTTGTAGGCCAAATCGTCGTCCATGGCGCTGTTGGCGATCAGGACGTTGGGGGTGGAGATGGTCGGCACCGGCTCGGCGATGCCTTCGTAGATGCCGGCGCGCAGGGTATAGGCGGCGAAGGTCGGCTCGGCGGCGCGGGCCTTCTCGATCTCCGTCTCACTCAGGGCGACAAGGGCGATGTCACGGTTGGTGGCGAGGTTGATGATCGAACTCGTCGGCGGGCCAACGCTCCAGAACCCGGCGTCGATGTCGCCATCACGAAGCGCATCGGCGGTTTCGTTGAAGTTCAGACGCTGCGGCTCGAAGTCGTCATAGGTGATGCCGTTGGCCTCCAGGATGGTCTTGGCGCTGACCTCGGTGCCGCTGCCCGGCGCGCCGACCGACACCCGTTTGCCCTTCAGGTCGGCGAGGCTGGTGACCCCGCTGTCGGCCAGGGTGACGATCTGCACCGCGTTGGGATAGATCGAGCCCAGGGCGACGACGTTGTCGAGCTTGCGGTCCTCGAACCGGCCGGTGCCGGTATGGCCCGCGTACACCGTGTCGGCCAGGGCCAGGGCGATGTCGCTGTCCTGACGCGAGACCAGGCCCATGTTCTCGACCGACGCGCCGGTCACTTCCGCCACCGCGCTGGCGCCGTCAACGTACTTGTTGATCAGTTCCGCCAGACCGCCGCCGTAGGGATAGTACACACCGCCGGTGCCGCCAGTGGCGATGGACAGTTGGGTCTCGGCCAGGGCAGGAGCGGACACCCCGATCAGGGCCGCCGCGAACAGATTGCGCACAATTCTCATGGAACATCCTCCCTGTTGTGGCTGGATCGCAGTTGTTTTTTTCGCGCAACACATCCGGCCGAAGCCTGTCGCCGCGTGCCCAGCCCTTTGTCGATCTTGTCGTTTGGGTCCATCGTCGTCGCGATCCGGTCAGAACCGCGCGAGATTCGCCCGAAAACCCGACGTTATTTGTCCGGAATGCAGACCATGCTGTCAAGGCCGCCGTCCGCGCGCCGTCAGCAAGTCAGGAGCCGGTGTCGTCACTTGGCTCCGGCAAACCCAACACGGCGTCCCAGGGCGCTGCGCCGTCGTACCAGACAGAGCTGGACGGGGAAATCTGGACAGGGCGATAAGTGGATTTCCTGCCTGAGATCGGCGACGATGCCGAGACAGGAGACATCTTATGGCGAGACGACCGCTTATGGCGAGACGACCGCGCCTGAACCACGTTCCGGCTTTCAAGGCGAAGGTGGCCCTTGCGGCCATCAAGGGCGAGAAGACGCTGGCCGAGTTGGCGCAATAGTTCGACGTCCACCCGAACCAGATCACGGCTTGGCGCGCCCCGCTCCCGGGGGGCGACGTGTTTGCCGGGCGCCATTCTTCCACCCACCTGCGGGCCTGCGGTCATCCGGAGTTGGTCACGGATGGCCCGCGTGCCTATCACGCCGCGACGGGTCGCGCTGGCCTGCGATCCGGAGCGGATGAGCGTCGGGCGGCGTTGCCCGCATTGATGGAGGCCGGACCACACCTGGACCGCGCCGGATTTGCCCGGGACCTGGAGCAGGAACTCCGCACCATGTGGGGCCGGGAGGGGACCGTCCGCTTCGGAGCGGCCTGCAATGGAAGCGGACGATTTTTCCAATCAGCATGAAGCCCGTGGGGCCCGACGCTGCCTTTTCGTCCTTCGCCCAGGATTCGGAAGGAGAAGGGCCGCGCCCCGAAGGTAGGCGACTTCATGGATGACCTCAAAAGTATAGATTCGGTCCTGGTCACCTTCATCCAATACATCGATAGCGGCTTCGGCCTACTGCAGGGCGACGTCTCCTTCCTGACTACTGTCCGTATATCGGCATCGACATCACCCTGGCCTAGCTGTTCTGGCTTCGGGGTGCCGAATAGGGGGGCAATCGTCGCGCCGGGTTACATCCATCTCGACAACGGCATCATCGCCCTCCGGTTCAATGCCCAGGCAGCGCTCAGGACCGAGCAGCCGCCTGACCTGCGCGGTGGCGTTGCCGGTGGTCAGCCGCAGCGATCAACGGCGGGATCGTGGGTCGTGCCGCGCAATCGCGCCTGGTAGTCGCCACGCCGCCAGTCGGCGCGGGCCAGCCAGTGCGGCTCGGGCTGTCGGTCGGCCTGATCGTCCGCGATTTCCACCTCGTCGAACCCGGCCCGGCGCGCCATCGCATACTGATCGGCGATGAGCGGACCGGCCGCGCGCAGGCGCCCGGTGAACCCCCTCGCCCGCAGGCGGTGCGCCACTGTGAACCCCCGACCATCCGAGAAGACGGGGAATCGCACCCGGATGGCCGCGATCCCCGACAGATCGAGGCTCGTGGCATCGACCCCCGGTTCCAGATCGAGCACGCTGGCCCGGGCGGTGTCGTCGGTCCAGTCATCGGAGTGGAATCCGTCGTCGCGAACGATCACCGTCATGCCGCCTGCTCCCTGGTTCGGCGGTGGATCCGCCCGTCCGTGTCGATGTGGATACCGCATTCCGTCTTCGCCGATCCGCGCCAGCGGCCGGCGCGTTCGTCCTCGCCGGCGGCCACCGGCGTTGTGCAGGGCGCGCAGCCGATGGACGGATAGCCCTTGGACACCAGCGGATGCCGGGGCAGGTCGTACCGGTCCATGTAGTCGCGGGTATCCGATTTGGTCCAAAGTGCGAGCGGGTTCACCTTGAGCCGTCCGGCCGCGTCGATCTCGCATTCCGGCAAGTCCGCGCGGGCACCCCCCTGAATGCGCTTGCGACCCGTCAGCCAGGCATCGAACCCGATCAGCGCGGCGTCCAGCGGCGCCGTCTTGCGCAAGGCGCAGCAGGCGTCGTGATCCGACCGGTGCAGGGTTCCGTCCGTATCGCGGGTGGCCAGGGTGGCGGCGTCGGGTCTGATGCGCCGGACATCACGCAGCCCGAGACGATCGGCCACGTCGGTCTGATACGCCAGCGTTTCGGCGAACAGCATCTCGGTGTCCACGAACAGAACCGGCAGGGCGCGATCGATCCTGGACACCAGATGCAGCAGGACCACGGACTCCGCCCCGAACGACGTCACGAGGGCGACACGGTCCGCTCCATGCTCGCCGATGATGCGCGCCAGCGTCGCAAGGGCGCCGGTGGGGCGATCCGGTTCGCTGATGAATCCCGCCGCATCGTCCGGGACCGGCACGGGAAACTCATGCGACATGACGGTCGGCCTCCTCCCGATGATAAAGCGCGGCCTTGAAGGGCGCCGGACCGAGGCGGCGGTAGGCCGCCAGGAAGGTCTCTTCCGGGTCAAGGCGCAGGTCGAGATAGGCCAGCAGCAGCCGTTCGAGGGCCGGGATCAGCTCATCGGCCGAGAAGCCGGGACCGACCCGCTCGGCGATGGCGGCGGTTTCCGTGCCGTCGCCGCCCAGGGTGATCTGGTAGTTCTCCACCCCCGCCCGGTCGAGCCCCAGGATGCCGATGTGCCCCACATGGTGGTGGCCGCAGGCGTTGATGCAGCCCGAGATCTTGAGTTTGAGCGGCCCGATCTCGTGCTCCAGCTTCAGGTCCTCGAACCGCGTGGCGATCTGCTGCGCGATGGGGATCGAACGGGCGGTGGCCAGGGCGCAGTAGTCCATCCCCGGGCAGGCGATGATATCGGAGATGAGACCGATGTTGGCGGTGCCCAAGCCGGCCTGGACCAGCCGGGCGTGCAGGGCGGGAAGATCGGCGCGGGCGACATGCGGCAGGATGACGTTCTGTTCGTGGCTGATACGCAGTTCGCCATAGCCGTAGGCGTCGGCCACGTCCGCCATGACGCGCATCTGCTCGGCCGTGGCGTCGCCCGGCGTGGCCCCATGTGCCTTCAGGCTGATGGTGACGATAGCGTGGTCGTCCCGCCGATGGGAGGTCAGGTTGGTATCGGCCCAGGCCCGGAACACCGGATCACGGCGGCCCGCCAGATAGGGGGCGGTGTCCTTGGCGATGAACGCGGGCGGCGCGAAGGCGGCCTCGATGTCGGCCAGGATGCCTTGGTCGACGCTGGCGAAGTGCGGCCGGCGGCGCTGGAACTCTTCCTCCACCAACGCCCGGAAGCGGTCCAGGCCTTCTTCCTGCACGGTGATCTTGATGCGCGCCTTGTACTTGTTGTCCCGTCGCCCGAAAATGTTGTAGGCGGCCAGGATGGCCTCGACATAGGGCAGCAGGTCGGCCTTGGGCAGGAAGTCGCGGAGGGTCGGGCCGAGAACCGGCGTGCGCCCCAGGCCGCCGCCCACGATCACCTCGTAGCCGGGCCGTCCCTGATCGTCGCGCACCATGCGCAGGCCGATGTCGTGCGCCCGGGTGACCGCGCGGTCGTGGGGACTGCCGGTGATGGCGATTTTGAACTTGCGCGGCAGGAACTGGAATTCCGGATGATCGGTGGACCACTGCCGCAGCAGTTCGGCCGTGGGCCTCGGGTCCTCGATCTCATCGGCGGCGGCGCCGGCGAAATGGTCGGCGGTGACATTGCGGATGGTGTTGCCCGACGTCTGAATGGCGTGCATCTCGACATCGGCCAGGGCCTCCAGGATGTCGGGCACGTCCTTCAGCTTCGGCCAGTTGTACTGGATGTTCTGGCGCGTGGTGAAGTGGCCGTAGCCCTTGTCCCAGCGCTCGGCGATCAGGGCAAGCTGGCGCATCTGGCGCGACGAAAGCGTGCCGTAGGGGATCGCTACCCGCAGCATGTAGGCGTGCAGTTGCAGGTACAGGCCGTTCATCAGCCGCAGCGGCTTGAACTCGTTCTCGGTCAGCGCGCCCGAAAGCCGGCGGTCGACCTGGGCGCGGAACTGGTCGACGCGAGTGCGCACATACGCGTCGTCGAACTCGGTGTAGCGGTACATTCTCGCGGTCTCCTCCAGGACGAGCCGGATCAGGGGTGGGGGCTGGTCTCGGCCTGTTTGCCGTGGCGGTAGTTGGACGGCCCCAGGGTCCGGAACACCTCGCGGAAGTGGACCGGTTCGGGGCCGGCGGCGCCGGCGCGGGCGTCGGCCAGATAGGCGTCGACCACCCGGTCGACCTGACCCATGGCCTCGCGCAGCCGCTGCTGCGCCTCGCCCGCGTCGGTCAGCAGGGCGGCCTCGCGATGGGTGGGGCTCCAGCGACCGTCGCCGGTCAGATAGACGGCCTCGCCGGTCAGCAGGTCGTTGGCGGTGACCACCTTGGGGGTGAAACGTCGGTTCACAGGGCGATCTCCTCGGGGGTGTCGAGCATGGGGAACGCGGGCAGCGCGGCCTCGGCGGCGGCCGGGGCCAGGCCATAGAGGATGACGGCGGGTCCGGTCAGGCCGGCCGTCTCCAGGACGTCGGGCAGGCGGGCGAGCGATGTGGCCAGCGTACGCGCGTCCGGACGCGACGCGTTGGCCACCACCGTGACTGGAGTCTCGGGGTCGGCGCCGTGCATCATCAGGCGACCGGTCAGGAACCGGGTGGCGCGCTTGCCCATGTAGATGGCGGCCACCGAGCCGGACCGGGCCAGGGCTCGCCAGTCGTGCTCGGCGAAGCCCTTGACGTCGTGTCCGGTCAGGACCTGGTAACCGCTGTTGCGGCCCCGGCGGGTCAGGCTGCGGCCGATGGACGCGGCGGCGGCGGAGGCCGCCGTGATTCCGGGGATCACCGCATGGTCGAGACCCGCGTCCCGGACAGCCTCGATCTCTTCGTCAAGACGGCCGAACACGGCGGGGTCCCCCGCCTTCAGCCGCACCACGCGGGCGCCGGCGCGGGCGTGCTCGATCATCAGCCGGTTGATGGCGTCCTGCGGGGTTGAGGGGCCGAACCCCTCCTTGCCGGCCTCGATCATCGTCGCCTCGCGCCGCGCCAGATCGAGAATGCCGGGCGCGACGAGGCGGTCGTGAAGGACCACGTCCGCGCCGTCGAGCGCCTTGCGCGCCTTCAGGGTGAGCAGATCAGGATCGCCGGGGCCGGCGCCGACAAAATCGACCCGACCCGGTTCCGGCTGGTGCGCCAGATGCCGGGCGAGCAGGGCCTCCAGCGCCGCGTCGAGGGGCGTGCCGCGCGCCAGGGCGGCCGGCCCGTCCGTGCCATACCAGGCCGCCCAGAAGGCGCACCGGGCGCGCACGCCGGGCAGCGCCCGCGCGCGGTCGCGGAACGCCCGGCCGGCCTCGGCCAAAGCGGACACGCCGGACTCCAGACGCTTCTCCAGTTCGCCCTTCAGGGTGCGCGCCAGGACGGGCGCGGCGCCTTCGGTGCCGATGGCGATGGTGATCGGCGTCCGGTCGACGATGGCGGGCGTGATGAACTGCGAGGCGACCAGATCGTCGACCACGTTGACAAGCACCCCCTGAGCCCGAGCCAAGCCGGCGACGCGGGCATCCTCGTCCACCTCCCCGGTGGCGGCGTAGGCCAGGACCGCGCCGGCGATGTCCTCGGCGCGGATCGCCCGGTGCTCCAGCCGTAGGCGGCCGGCGGCGGCCCAGCGCGCGATGTCGGCGGCCGGATCCGCGGCGAACACGGTGATCGCGGCCTGTGTCTTGAAGAGCAGGCGCAACTTCGCCAGCGCGGCCTCGCCGCCGCCGGCGACCACCACGCGTGACTGCGTCAGGTCGAGAAAAATCGGGAAATGGCGCATTCCTGGGGTCCTCCGTTCCCAGGGAGAATAGGAAACTTTCCCGACATTTGGCCAGATACCGCTTGCAATAAGAACGAAAAGGCGGCAATCATCCACTATTATAGAACAGTATTCCTGATTGAGGCCCGAGCCGGAATGGCACCCCCACTCGATGCGCTGGACCGGAAAATCCTCGTTGCGCTGCAGGCGGACGCGGGGCAATCGCTCGACGAGATCGCACGCGCGGTGGGCTCGTCGAAGACACCGGTGTGGAACCGAATGCGCAAAATGCGCGAGGCTGGGGTGATTCGCCGCCAGACGGTGGAGTTGGACGCGGAGGCCCTGGGCCTGGAGGCCTGCTTCTTCGTGCTGATCCGCACCTCGGAACACGACGCGAGTTGGCAGCGCGCCTTCCTGGAGGCGCTGAACCGCCGCCCCGAGGTGATGGAGGCACACCGGCTGGCGGGCGATATCGACTACATCCTGAAGGTGCGGGTGCCGAATGCCCGGGCCTATGACACGTTCTATCAGGCGCTGATCGCCGATGTGCGGATCCACAACGTGACCGCCCTGCTCAGCATGGAAGAGATCAAGGCCACGACAGCCCTTCCCCTGGGCGGTCCGGTCGACTGACTTTGGGGTGGCGTGGAAAACGGCACGGCGGTTGCCGCTGGGATCGGCGCGGTATCGACCCCTTGCCGGCAAGGGTATCGTTGACCCTCAGTTGGGTACGCCCAATGCCCCGAGTCGGCGAAGGGTCATTTGGCTAGGCCGGTGCCCATCTCACTCCGGCGGGCCAAGGGCGCAGTCTGCCAAAGACACAGCGTCCAGGGCCTGGAAAAACGCCTCCTGGGCCAGCGCCAGCGGTCGCTTCAGCCGGCACCGGGCGGTCAGGGTGCACGTGCCGCCATCGGCCTGAAAGCACTCCACCAGCGCCTGCCGAGGTTCCAGGGCGCGGGCGATGTCACCCAGCGTGATGTCGGTGGCGGGTCGGCCGAGTTGGAATCCGCCCCCCGATCCCCGCCGCGTGGTCACGAAGCCCAGCACCGCCAGTTCGCGAACCACTTTGGTCAGGTGATTGCGGGAGATCCCCAATTCCCGGGCCAGCCCTTCGGCGGTGAAGAGCTGATCCGGCTCGCCGGCCAGGCGCATCAGCGCCCGTAGGCCATAATCAGTGAACAGGGTCAGGCGCATGTCAGGGGTCC
>Ga0207419_1000217_pt1 | contig 47586 bp, 43 predicted proteins | sample ElkSloMetagenome_4_FD_184723 | JGI IMG/M metagenome (GOLD analysis project Ga0207419, IMG submission 184723) | Hot spring microbial communities from Elkhorn Slough, Monterey Bay, USA - MD2A (version 2) | ecosystem: Environmental > Aquatic > Marine > Intertidal zone > Estuary: Microbial mat ...
GACCGACGACGGCGGGATTTCCTTGCTTCGGGCTTGCCATGATTGACCTCCTCATTGGGCTCAACATATTCTCCATCGGGTGATGGGTCTATCATACCGAACGAACCGCGTAGCGCATAGGGACTGAACGCCCCTTCTCGCCGGGACATTTGTCCTGATGTGGTTGTAGTGCGTCATCTGTAGTCGGTTGTCTGCCATCTGTGAGCAGAACTGGAGAAGGTTCGTTATGCTGAACCGACATCTACAGCAAGGATTATTTTGAGCTGAGTCAGCAGGCCATACCCGATGACGCGCCTGCTCAGTCCGCGCTGGAACTTTACGGCCATCCCTGAGCGAACCATGCGGCACTATCTCGATGACGCCGGCATTCCGACAGTGGATGTTTCCACGTTAACACCACCGTTGCGGGCCGCGTATATGAGCCGGGTCTATGTGAGGCGCAAACCAGAATGCTACGGTGGCCCGGCGGACAAACAACCAGAACGAGACGACTACCGATTATGCTATACTAAAGACAGACATTGATTCAAGGACACGACTTACGCGGTCGTTCATCAAACCGGGCATTTCACCCGGTGAACGGCAGAATCGCCTGCGGCAGCACAGAAACTCCTATGATGCCTGAGCATACCGGCGCAAGCTACCAGGGGATCGCCGGGCAGTATGCCCGGCAGGTTGATACCAACCCGATGAATGCCTGCTATGAACGGCCCGCCGTTCTGTCGCTACTCCCCTCCCTGGCGCAGAACCGGGTGCTGGATGCCGGTTGCGGGTCCGGTTGGTATAATGAGCGTGTCGCGGTCAATGGTGGCAAGTCGTCTGAACAGAATAGCGCTATGTGTTATAATAAGAGTTAATTTGTAGTAGGAATATTTGGCGAACTTTTGCTTGAGACAAGGAGTAACCCACTATGCCTGGTGCAGTAAATGAGATAGTTGAGCCGATTGATCAGGCGGAATGGTATGAAGATGCAAGCGACGAAGAAGAAGAAAAAGGTTATCCTGTTGGTGAATACGAAATCACTACATCCCCAAATGATTGGAATGTCTCTACACTGGTGAACTTTATTGAGTCCGGTGCAGTAAAAATCCCTGGTTTTCAACGCAACTTTGTTTGGGATATTAATCGCGCGTCGAAACTCATAGAATCAGTTATCATTGGTTTGCCCATTCCTCAAATATTCCTCTATGAAGAGAGTCGTAATCGATTCCTGGTTATTGATGGTCAACAACGTTTGATGTCAATCTACTACTTTGTTAAGCAGAGGTTTCCGCGAAAAGAGAAAAGAACAGAATTGCGTCGTATTTTCGACGAAAATGGTAAAATTCCAGAACGAATTTTTCACGATGATATCTACTTTACCAAATTCAATTTAAGTCTGCCTGAAAAACTCCCTGAACAACCAAACAAGTTTAAGGGTCTTAACTATGAGACACTGGATGAACATAAATTGTCCTTTGATTTGCGAACGATACGCAACGTTATTGTAAAACAGGTCTCCCCAAAAGATGATGACACGGCTATTTACGAAATCTTTAATCGGTTAAACTCTGGCGGGGTTAATTTAAAGCCGCACGAAATCAGAATGAGTCTCTATCATTCTGATTTCTATGACATGCTTCACCGGGTAAATATGAACGAGGGATGGCGAAAAATCACAGGTATTTCAGAGCCGGATTTACACATGAAAGATCTAGAGTTCATGCTGAGAGGATTTGCAATGCTCATTGCTAATGAGAAGTATGGGTCATCAATGGCACGGTTTCTTAACACTTTTTCAAAAGAGGCGAAAAACTACAAACTCGACACAATTGAATACCTTAAGAGGCTATTTAAGTCGTTCCTGCAAAGTTGTCAACTACTCGACCCAAATGCTTTTCAGAGTAGTACGAAACGGTTTAGTATTACACTGTATGAGTCGGTTTTTGTGGCAGTTTGTGCTGAACCCTATGCACAAAGGCAATTGGTTTCGGGGGAAATAACCCCTACATCACTTGCCGCATTAAAGAGTGATAAGGAATTCCAGGATGCAGCAGAAAGTCGGACTACTAGCCAGCGGAATGTCAAAACCCGGTTGCGCCGAGCCTGTGATTTGATTGACGTTGTGAACTAAGCAGATGTAGTAATACATTGCACTTTAAGAGTAAATCATGGCAGAAACCGTCATAGACAAACTCTATGAAGATACTCATGCTTTGCTGGAATATCTTGCAGGGCAAGGGGAAATTTCTTTTCAAAGTAGTGTTGATGACAATTTCCGTAAGACATTGCTTCTCTCAATTGCAAGTTATTTTGAAGATAAAATCAAGGAAAGTATTGTTAACTTTACTGAGGAAAGTGTTGGACAGGACAGTCTTATATCTCATTTTTTGAGAAGAAAGGCTATTGAGCGACAATACCATACCTTTTTTAACTGGGATAGTTCTAATGCCAATCAGTTCTTTGGACTGTTTGGAAGTGATTTCAAAAAGTTCATGGATAATGAGATAAAAAATGACGCTCAATTGAGCGAAGCTATTCGTGCTTTTATTGAACTAGGAAGAACACGAAATCAACTGGTTCATCAAAATTTTGCAACCTTTCCATTAGAAAAAACAGCAGAAGAGATATACAATCTTTACAAGAATGCACTCCTCTTTGTGGAAAGTCTCCCCAATAAATTACGTAAATTTGTCCACCCACAGGCTGATTAACGGTACATCGCCATCACCCCACTTCCACCGCCTCAAACTCCACATCACACGGCACCCCTGGAGCCACATGCATCACCCGGCCCGGCAGGTCCAGCACGATACCGGCGACGCTTTCGGGGCGTTCGCTGGGGTGCAGTTGCATATCGGGGCGGCGGCAGATGCAGTTGGGCGCACCCTCCCGGTCGCGTAGCAGTTCCATCAGCGCCGCCGGGTCAAGCGCGCCACGCTGACGGGTCAGTAGCTCGTTAGCGCGGTCAAAGCGTGGCACACTGCTCGATGCCGGATCAAGCGCGCGCTCTCCGGCGCAGGTCGTCTCAGCCAGGCAGTGGTTGGTGTGCGCCAGCAAGCCCTCCTGCGGCTCCAGTTCGCCCACACCGTTCGGTGTCACCTCCAGGCTGACCGCCTGCCCGTCCGCGTCGGCCACGGAGATGCAAGAGGAGGCTGCAAGCGGTACCCGCGCAACGGCGGCGCGCACCGCGTTGCTATCGAGCAGTTGCAACAGGTAGCGCAAGAGCACATGAATCGGCAGGCCGGGGGTAGTGCCATCGGCGTTTGAACTGAGAATGTTGAGGCAGATACCCACCCCCGCGTCGTTCAGGCCGATCTTGGCAATGATCCCCGCCTCAGTCAGCGTCAGGATGGTGGGATGGTCGGGGGCAGTGATGTGTAGCAGCACACAAGCCGCCCGCTGATCGCCGGTCCAGTCCCAGGTCTGGGCCAGCAGCGTCGTACCGTTCGCCGTTGCCGCGGGCAGGGCCGCCACCGTCGTACACTCGCCCTGATCAGGCGGTGGCATATCAAACATGGTCGTATCACCGGGCGTCAGATCCGGCGTGTCGGCATGCTGCGGCACACCGACGACCTGGTTGCGCGCCATAGCGCTGAGATAGTCGGGATGCGCTCCCACCCGGCGGGAACCGGCCAACAGTTCGGTGCGGGCGTTAAGGGCCACAATCTCGGACAGCGAGCGCCCGGCGCCCTCGGCGATGCCCCGAATCTCCGTCAGCAGGTCGGGAGTATAGGCTTCCAGCAGGGGCACATAGGTCAGCGCGGCGGTCTGCACGGCATTCCAGTCGCGCCCGTGGCGATAGGCAAACAGCCGGGCGTAGCCGGCGACGCTGTGGCGGATCTGGTCGGCGGCCTGTGTGCCATACTGCACGCCGCGCGCATGCGGGTCGCCGGTTAGCTTTAAAATGGGAAACATCTGCTCTCCCCTGGTGTTCTGGTGGTAAAAGATTGACTTACAGGAGTTACGCGGTCGGCATTCAAACCGGGCGTTTGATCCGATGAAAACTCGCTTCGCCTGCGGCAGCATGGTGCTTTTTTTATCTTTTTCACAAACATGTGGCTCGCAGAGCCACATGTTTGTGAAAAAGGATGTCCAGTTCCACCCTGCCGGAGGCGAAATGTCCTTCCGGGTCCGTGACCGCGTAACTCCTGTGACTTATTCGGCTGAAAGCCGGAGCTACACTGATTCTGGATGGATGTCGTAGCGCATAACCACGCGCTGCGCCGGGTCGAGGCCGTGGGCAGCCTCCCGGCGCACCCGCTCGGTCAGTGCGGGCGCGCATTCCGCCGGGTCCAGCACGCGAAATCCCAGGCGAGCATAGAAGGGCGCATTCCAGGGGATGTCGCGGAAGGTGATCAGCGTTACGGCAGCATGCCCGGCGACTGCGGCCCAGTCACAGACAGCGGCGACCAACCGACGGCCCAGACCGCGCCGTCCATGTGCCGGCTGCACATCGACTTCCGCCAGATATGGCCCCACAGCAAGCAGTTTCACCAGAGCAAAGCCTACCGGCTCACCTGCGGGTAAAAGTGCCACCCAGAGCAGTCCGGCAGCCTGCGCATGCTGCAGATCCTCCAGACCCACAGTTGTGTTCAGGAGATGCTCCGGGATGCCCCAGGGCGCGAACTGCTGCGCTGCCGCCAGTTCAATCGCATCCAGGTAGGGCAGATGCTCCGGTTGGGCCGGCGCGATGAAGTAGTCCGGCTCCACGGTTATGCTTCTCCCCGCAGCAACTCGCGTGCGCGTGCCGCATCACGCCCGATCTGCGCAACCAGTTCGTCGATTCCACTGAACTTCTGCTCGCCACGCAGGTGGTGCAGAAATACCAGCCGCACCGTCTGCCCATACAGATTGCCCTGCCAGTCCAGCAGGTGCGCCTCGACGGTGCGCCGGGTGCCCGCAAAGGTCGGACGCGTCCCAACATTGGTCACGGCGGGCAGCGGCTCCGCATCAAGATAGACCTGGCAGGCGTAAACGCCATCGGCGGGCAGGGCATGCACCGGCGCAACAGCGATATTAGCGGTGGGGTAGCCAATCGTCTGCCCGCGCCGGTCGCCCTCCTCCACCGGGCCGCGAACCCAGAAGGGCCGCCCTAGCAGCGGGATCACGCCCTGCACATCGCCCGCGTAGAGGCACTGGCGCGCACGCGAGGCACTGACCGGCGTGCCCTCCAACTCGACGGCATCGACCGTATCGACGGTGTAGCCCAGATCCTGCCCGATCTCCCGCAGACGCGGGATATTACCCTCACGCCCCCGGCCCAGCGCAAAGTCACTCCCCACCCAGAGTTCACGTAGCGGCAGAACCGCGCAGATCCGGTGCATATACTCAGCGGCAGGTGTGCTCATTGTTTCGCGGGAGAAAGGTGCTACGATCAGCAACTCGGGGCCGAGTTGCCCCAGCAGTTCGATCCGCTCGGCCAGGCTCGTCAGCAGGTAGAGCTCTCGCTCCGGGCGAATGACGACATCCGGATGCGGCTCAAAGGTCAGCACCGCGCTGAGGCAACCGAGTTCCCGCGCGCGCGCGACAGCCGTGCGCACCAGGCGCTGATGTCCCAGGTGAACGCCGTCAAACTTCCCGATGGTCAGCACCGTCGGCTGGTCGGTGAGCCGCGATTCAAGTGAGTGGGCAATCTGCACAGTTGATAGATCCTGATTAACGGTTACGGGTTAACGGTTATGGGTTAACGGTTACTGCAGGTTACCCGTTCACCGCTAACTTTCAATTGACTCAACGTCTGAGTCGTAATGCGCCAGAGTTAGGGGTTACGGCAGTTTAACGGTTAACCGTTACCCCCTAACCATTAACCCCTACCCCTATTATACCGACTCCTGGGCCAGCTTTTGCAGTTCGTAGAGCTTGGTCATGGCCTCAATCGGCGTCAACTCGTTGACATTCAGCCGCTTGAGATACTCTACCACCGGATTCGGCGCAATATCGAACAGCGATGGCTGGATGGGTGCCGATTGCGGTGACTCGGTTACGGCAGTTTCGTCTGATGCCGGTGCATGATCGGCGGTTGCGGCAGTCGGCTCAGGTTGCGCGGCAGGTGGCGGGTTGCCATTGCCCGCGCCGCGCTCCAGATCAGCCAGGAGTTCGCCGGCCCGTCGGATTACCGGGCGCGGGATGCCCGCCAGTTCGGCCACATGGATACCATAGCTGCGATCCGCGCCCCCGCGCCGCAGTTCGTAGAGAAAGACCACATGCCCCTCCTGCTCGACTGCGGCCATGTGGTAGTTCTGCACGCGCGGGAGCAGGTGCTCCAGGGCGGTCAGTTCATGGTAGTGCGTGGCAAAGAGCGTGCGGCACTGCAAGCGCGGCTCATTATGGATATACTCCACCACCGCGCGAGCAATCGCCATGCCGTCGTAGGTACTGGTGCCTCGGCCCACCTCATCCAGGATGATCAGGCTGCGGCGGCTGCTCTGCGCCAGGAGCGCAGCAGTCTCAGTCATCTCAACCATAAAGGTACTCTGGCCGGTGGCGATATCATCCTGCGCGCCGATCCGGGTGAAGATCCGATCCACCAGCCCGATTGTCGCCGCCTCGGCGGGCACAAAACTACCTACCTGTGCCATCAGCACAATCAGGGCCACCTGCCGCAGCACGGTACTCTTGCCCGCCATATTCGGCCCGGTAATGACCAGCAACTGCTCGGCCTCCGTGTCGAGGGCAGTATCGTTGGGCACAAACGCCTCATCCAGCACTTGCTCCACCACGGGATGCCGCCCGCCGCTGATCTGCAGGCGCGTGCTCTCGTCCAGCACGGGACGGGTGTAGCGCCCACGCACAGCCGCTTCACCCAGGGCTGCAAACACATCGACCCGCGCCAGCGTCTGCGCCGTTATCCGCAGCCGGTCGGTGTAGGCCATCAACTCCTCACACATGCGCCGGAAAGCCTCGCGCTCCAGTTCCACCAGTTGCTGCTGCGCGTTGAGCACAATCCGCTCATACTCCTTCAACTCGGCAGTGATGTAGCGCTCGGCATTGACCAATGTCTGCTTGCGCTCATAATGTTTGGGAGCCTGTCCCGACTGTGCTCTGGGCAGTTCGATATAGTAGCCAAAGACCTTGTTATAATCCACCTTGAGCGACTTGATGCCGGTGCGTTCGCGCTCACGCGCCTCCATGCCATCGATAAAGTTCTGCGCCTCGCGGTTGGCCGCCACCAGTTGATCCATACGCTGATCAAAGCCGGGGCGAATCACCCGACGCGGCCGCTCGCCGCCCTCCTCACAGCGCAGATAGTTGGAGGTACCCAGCAGCGCGGGCGGATCATCATCCAGGGCGTGCTCCAGCAGGGCCAGCACATCCGCACAGGCATCAAGTAGCTCCGCCGGCGGGCGGGAAGCTGCGGCTGCGTTGCCGTCGCCGGTGCCGGGTGCCGATTGCGACGCATCCAGTGCTTCTTCCTCTTCTTCACCAAAGAGATCATCACCCAGGACGCGGGGAGCCGGTTTGCCGCGTTCGCGCACCAGCGCCGCGCCATTCTGCGCCGGTTGCGGCCCCCGGTTCTCAGTTCCCGGTTCGGCGGCGCCCAGCACGGCTACCTGATCGCCAATCGCGGCACTCACAGCGGGGATCGCCCGCAACGCCTGGCGCAGTTGCACCAGATCGCGCGGCGTCGCCACACTAACGCCCTGAATAATCCGGTTAACCGCCCGCTCCATATCGCCAATCTCACCCAGCGCCCGGCGCAGTTCCGCCCGTAGTAGCGTATCATCCACGCAGGCCGCCACCGCCGCCTGCCGCGCCAGCAGCGCCGCCAGATCGAGCAGCGGCTGCGAGAGCCAGCGTCGCAGCAACCGCCCGCCCATCGGCGTACGCGTGCGGTCCAGGACACCAATCAATGCGCCTTTCGCCTTGCCGCCGCTCCCCTCCAGAATCTCCAGATTGCGCCGGGTCTGCGGGTCGAGGAACATAAACGCGCCCGTGGTGTAACTGCGCAATGCGGTAATCTGCGCGGCGGTGGTGCGCTGCGTCTCGTGGATGTATTGCAGGACCGCGCCGGCCGCGCGCGTCGCCAGCGGCTTCTGCTCCAGCCCGAAGCCGGCCAGCGACTGCACCCCGAACTGCTGGAGCAGCGTATCGCGTGTGGTGGCCGCCTCCCAGCGCCAGGCGGGCAGCGGCGTAACATGTCCATTGGTCCAGCGCGCGGCGTTCTCCTGCTCCAGGCGGCGCGCAACCCGCTCGTGGGGCATCAGCAACTCGCGCTCGTCCTTTGTCATCGGGGCCAGGTCGTGTGTCAGACGAGCCGTGGTGTGAGCCAGCCCCGGCAACCGCAAATTTTCGTCGTCGGGAACCAGCACCTCGGCCACCTGCAGGCGCACCAGTTCGCCCTCCAGTTGCACCGCCGCCCGCTCGCCGCTAAACTCGGTGGCGGCAAACTCTCCCGTACTCAGATCGGCATAGGCCAGGCCAATCTGCCCCTTCTCAGCAATCACGGCGGCCAGGTAGTTATTTTTGTTGGTGGGCAGCAGTGCCGTGTCGAGCAGCGTGCCGGGCGTAATCACCCGAACAATCTCGCGGTGGGCGACGCCACGCTGCTTCCCGATATGGTCCACCCCGGAGGCAAACACCGAGCGCGGGCGGGTGTCCTTCTTACTTGAGGGGGTTTCGCTCATCTGCTCGGCGATGGCGATGCGGTAGCCCAGATTGACCAGTCGGGCCACATAGCCTTCGACGGCGTGGTAGGGCATGCCGGCCATCGGCGCAAAGAGCTTCTGCTCCTCTTTAGGCTTGGACTTATCGACCGCGTAGTCTTTGCGGGTCAGCGTCACATCCAGCAGTTCGGCTACCAGCTTGGCATCATCGTCAAAGGTCTCGTAGAAGTCGCCCAGCCGGTAGAGGAGAATCGCGTCCGGATTCTGGGCCTTGAGCTTCTGGTACTGGCGGTACCACTCGTGGAGTTCAAGTTTAGCCATCGCGTGCTGCTCCCATCCTGCGCACTATGCTCGTACTTCCGGGTCCGTACTCAATCGTCGGGATGTGCCATATTATAGCACAAATGGGCGTTGTGGTGTGTAGGGAGTACCCCCCAAGTCCCATCCGCAACTAGCCCCGATAGTACCCCTCAGACGGGACGAAGGTAAGGGCGTGGAGGCTAGTTTTGCCGCACGGTTATCGGGTACACTGCATGGAAGAATCGCTGTTTGCACGGGGCTCCCCCGCCTGGACCCAGGAGGATTGACCATGCCCATCCGGTATGCCCTCTACGAGAACACTCTGACGAGCGACCCGAACGATTATAGCGCGATGGTGCAGGCCGCCGGTACGGCCGATCTGGCGGCAATTGCGCAGCGCATACAGGAACAGGACGCCTCCCTGACGCCGGCCAAGGTGCTGCGTATTCTGGAAGCGGAAGCACGCGCTATCGAGAGTCTGCTACTTGACGGCTGGCGCGTCAATCTGCCCGCCGTCAGCCTGGTGCCCCGTATTCGCGGCGACTTCGCGGGCGCAAACGACAGCTTTACTCCGGAGCAGCATCAACTGGATGCGGTGGCAAACCCGGCTCCACGCCTGCGCGAACTGCTGCAAACCCAGGCCCGGGTCGAGAAGATCGAGTCCAACAAACTGGAGCCAATCCTGCTGGAATTCACCGATATCAGCAGTAGTACGGTCAACAGCACGCTAACTCCCGGCGGCATCGGGCGGGTCCGGGGCAATCAACTCACGTTTGATCCCAAAGATCCCCAGCAGGGCATCTTCCTCTGCTCCAATGGCCGCGATCTGTTACGGATCACCTTTGTGGCGACCAACAAACCGGGCGAACTGGTCTTCAGCATCCCCTCGAGCCTGAAGGCCGGGGCATACCGGCTAGAGGTACGCACAGTTTTGCCGGGTTGCCCGGAGTTGCGTAGCGGCGCGCTGGCGAGTGCGCTGACGGTTGGGTGAACCGGGTTATACTGATTTCGTTGTCATCGCTACGGTAGACACAGTGGACCTAGAGGTGATGAATGGGAACGTGCAGCCCTGTGCCGTTGCGTCCGTTCCGGCTGATTGCCGGGTTGATGGCAACCTGGTATAACACCTGACGATAGTATGGAAAACGGCAGAGTTGCGCCGCAGCGCTTCTCTGCAATAAAAATACTATCCTTTGCCCACATTCTACATAAACCCCCGTCCCCCGGTTTTGGAAATACGCGCATCAAGTGTACCGGCAAACGCCTTCATGCTCTCGGCATCCAGCGCTTCGAGCGCATCCAGTTCTTCCTCGGTCAGATCATAGCCCTTACAGGCCGCGCGGGCATCATCGATCAACTGCCGGCGAAACTCCGCATCGGTCATCGCCCGGCCCAGCACCCGCTCCACCGCTTCCTGCGACATTCAGCCCCCCCTTCACTGAGATTTCTCACTGAAATTGCTGAGGCGCGCCAGTTCCCCGCGTGCGCCTATCTCGATAAACGTTGCGCGCGCCTGATTTAGATACGCAGACGCCGCCGAAAAGGTTGTCCCGGCAAGTGCTTCGGCATAGCGCGCCTGAGTACGCGCGCGTTCAAAGCGGTTTTTGATCTCGGCAAAGATAGCCAGGCCGGCCTGAAAATGCTCATCGTAGGGCAGACCCTGGCGTGCCGCTGCCTGGCCCAGCAGCCGGAGGGCGATACCCTGATCCAGTCGGCTACCAATTGCAGCGGCGCGTTCGGCGGCCTGCCGGGACTGTTCGGTACTACGAACCAGCAGTTCGGCTGGTGTCAATCCTGTGCGATCAGCTTCACTCGGGACAGTGGCACTGAGCAGGTCCGCCTCAGCCAGAGCATTAAGTACCTCAACCTGAAGTTGCGGCCCCTGAACCCGCTCGGCAATCTCCCGGGCGCGATAAGCCAGAACGCGAGCATGGGCGGGTTGTGATAACGCATTATAGGCATTTGCCATATGTATAAGCGTATTTCCCTCTTGATAGCTGCTGCCAAGTTCCTGGTGTAATGCTAACGCCTTTTCATAAGAGGAATGCAACGCCCGATTATAGTTTCCACGATTAAAAGTAATCATCCCAAACATGTCATAAATATGCGCAAGACCGGCTTTGTCCCGCATATCCTGGCAGAGTTTGATGGCCGTTCGACAGTGTGCCTCAGCCTGATCATACATGCTTAAACAGTAATAGGCATAGGCTGTGTTGGTATAGGCAAAACTGAGTGCATATTTCGCACTGATATGACGTGCCAGATCTTCGGCATAAACATAGTGCTCAATGGCTCGTTCATACTCCCCCTGGAGTTGCCAGAGATAGCCCAGGTTGTTGTGGGAGCGGCTACAGCCGTACAGGTCGTCAATATCCTCTTGAGCTGCCAGGGCGCGTTCAAAGTGGGCGCGGGCCTGCGGGTAGTCGCCGCGCATGCCGTGGATCGTCCCCAGTTGCGTGTGCAGGCCGGCCTCGATCCGTTCATCCTCGCGCGTTCGCTGATCCGGGCACAGGTGTTGCAACCCGGCGTTACAGACCTCCAGTGCCCGGTCATACTCGCCCCAGCGCATCAGGACCAGCCCCATATCGGCGTAGATGGCGGCGACCAGCAGCGGTGATACAGCGTCCGGGTGCGCGTGGGCCAGCGCCTCGGCCCGGTGTAGTTCGGCGATGGCCTGGGCATACTGGCCCTGCTTCTCCAGGGCATCGCCGCGACCACGCAATGCTTCGGCGGCGACGGCCGGAGGGAGTGTAAAAGCCACTCCCTCCGCCGGAGCCTCCTCGACTGCCAGGATTGCGGCATACTCAGTAAGGGCTTCATCGTAGCGCCCGACGGTGCTGAAGACATCTCCCAGTGCCTTGTGTACCTCCCAGGTCTGGGGATCGGTCGGGTTGGCCTGCAACGCCTCCAGCGCCCAGCGGTAGTACTGGATCGCCTCGTCGTTGGCGTAGGTATCGCGCGCCGCATGCCCGGCCAGCAACAGGTAGGTGATAGCTTTCGCGCGGCTGTCGCTCAGGCGGTAGTGGTGCGCCAGCAGGCCGTAATAGGGTTTGCGATCAGCGGCGTGGCGCTTCTCCAGGTATTCGCCAATCTTGCGATGGAGTTCGCGGCGACGGGCATAGAGCAGGCTCTGGTAGGCGACCTCCTGCATCAGCGTGTGGCGAAAGAGATGCACCTGCTCCGGGACTTCGCGCTCCAGCAGCGTAAACTCCTGCGCATCCAGGTTGCTCAATTGGTAGCGCAGCATCTGCGCATCGTGCTGTTGGATCGATTGCAGAACATCGAAGGGGAACCGCTGCCCGATCACCGAAGCCACCAGCAAGATCGCGCGGCTGTTTTCGTCAAGCCGGTCGATCCGCGAGAGCAGGAGCCCGTGCAGGCTCTCGGGCAACGTGTCAAGGGCAGCACGGGCCGGGTGCGGTCGCTCCGTCGGCAGTTGACCATAGACCCGCTGCCGCTCCTGCCCGGTCACCATGCGCAGTAACTCTTCCAGGAAGAGTGGGTTGCCGTCAGCCCGCGCCACAATTTGTTCGCGCAACTCAGTGGACAACGGCATCCCGGCCAGGCGGGTTTCGATCAGCGCCTCGCAGTCCGGCAGTGCCAGTTCCCCCAGTGCCAGCAGATCTGCACCATCAGGCTCCGAGGAAGCGTGCGGATCGGGGCAAGCGGGTTGCGCTTCCCCGACATCATGCCAGGTAAGCTGCGGCCGATGAACGCCCAGCATCAATACGGGAAGATCGCTGATGCGCGCCGCGATATACCGCCACAGGTCGAGCGAAACCTGATCGGCCCAGTGCAGATCTTCAAAGACCAGCAGGATTGGCGTCGGCGCACCGGCAGCCGCCCGTACCAGGTCGGTGAAAAGCTCAAAGCGGCGCTCCTGGCGCTGCTGCGGATCAAGCGCGCCCGTGACCAGATTATCGGCAATATCGATCCGCACCAGGTCGGCCAGCAGAGGGAGCCAGGTCCGGGCATCGTTGCCCAGGGTGTTGAGCCGGATAGCCACTTTTGTGGCCCGGACATCCGCCGGATCACCGGACTCAATCGTGCAGAGCGCCTTGAGCCACTCGCTCCAGGGAGCATAGGGGATATTGTTGGCATACGAGAGGCAGTTGACGTGGAACACCTGCATATCGGCAGTCCGCGCCGCGGCAACCAGAGCCGCCGTCAGGCAACTCTTGCCTACCCCCGCCGCGCCACTGATGCGGAGCACCCGACCCTGTCCAGAGATTGCCGCCGCCAGATGGGTATGCAGCCAGTCCAATTCAGTCTGCCGCCCCACTAGCGGCGCAGCAGCGGCTTCCGGGGTGGCTGATTGTTCGCGTTCCCCCAGCAGGCGCAGCAACTGCAGCGGCTCGCTTTTACCCTTGACCGCAACCATGCCGCGATCTTCACACTCCAGGCGCGCAGCAACCTGCGCCGCCGTGGTCGCGCTGCACCAGATCTCGCCCCAGGATGTTTGCCCCATCACCCGTGCGGCGACATTGACTGCGTCCCCCATGACCGTGTACTCTTTGCGGGTTGCCGTGCCCACATTGCCGGCAAACACACTGCCGGTATTAAGGCCAATACGCATGCGAATTTGGGCCTGCGGATCGGGCACCAGCGCCTGTACCAGCGAATCTTCCAGAATCTCCGTCGTAAACATCGCCAGCGCGGCCCGAGCGGCCCGCTCGGCATGATCTTCATAGGCGACCGGCGCGCCAAAAACGGCAAGCAGCTTATCGCCTTCATCGGCCAGATCCAGTTTGTTGAGCACCCCGCCAAAACGCTCAATCGCGGCCTGCATCGGGCGCAGGAGCGTATCGAGCAACTGGGCGGCCTGCTCCGGTTCCAGCGCTTCAACCAGCGAACCTGGCCCGACAACCTGGGCAAAGAGCACCGTCACCGGACGCAGATCGGCTTCAACGCGAGGCCGCTGCGGATCAATCAGGATGCGGCTGAGCAACCCGGCGGGCAGGTAGGGCGTCATCCGGTCAAGCTGTTGCACAATCAGCGGGATCGCCTGCTCCGGCGGATCGGTTACTGCCGGTTCATCGGGCAGCAGGGCCGCAGGCAACGTATTCGTATGCAGCGTATCTACCCGAACATACCCTGCCGCCACCGCGACGCCCGCGGCATCGGCGGCGATCTGTGCCCAGGTAGTAGGGCCAACCACCAGTTCCCCCCGCCGGCCGTACCCTTCGGCGCGGGCTACGCTATTCACCGTACGTCCCATCGCGCTGTAGCGGAGCGATTCGGGGCGTCCGGCGCTGATCAGCGCGACCCGGCCGCTCTCCACCCCGATATGCATGCTGAGGGAGAAAGTACCCAACCCTGGGATGGTGCGCTGAAACCGGGGCCGACCTGCGGGATCGTCGCCGCAGGTAGCCAGCAGATCTAGCGCGGTGCGGGTGGCAATATGCGCATGCTGCGGGCCCCGAAACAGCACCAGCAGCGCGTCGCCGCCAAAGGTCAGCAGATCACCCCCGGCCGCTTCGATAAGCTGGATCAGCGCGTCGAAGAAGGCATTGAGTGTGCCGGTGACAATCTCGGTGCCCTCGCGCCCCAGCACCGACAGGCGCTCGGCCAGGGCGGTAGAGCCGCTGACATCGGCAAAGAGCAGCGACCCTTCAACCCACTCGACCCAGGGGCCGGTAGCGGTTGTGGCCAGCCGGCGCGCAACCAGATGGCGCGGCAGGTACGTGCTGATGGTGTAGCGCGCACTGGCAAGCTGGGCAAATGTCTCGAACAGCAGGCGGGACGGGCAATCTGTACGACAGAGCGTCGTAGCAGTGTCAGCGGGCAGGTAGCGCCTGAGCGCCTGTTGGAACAGCGCATCGGCGAGGTGGGCAGTTTGAGATGGTACATCAGCGTGGTTAGCCATAGTGCTCCACGGCGGCAATGGTTCTACGATATACGAGAGATATGCGTATAGACCATTATAGCGTACGGATGGAGCGAGGACAAGGGGATAACAAAGATGTCAGCGAGACGCACACGACTCTGTTGGTGCATGACAGGAGTTACGCGGTGCCTGACCCGACAGGTAATGTCGCCTCCGGCAAAGCGGAAGATTTTAATGCTGCCGCCGGCGAAGCCGGCCGTTGTGGGCGTACATATCCGATTTGAACGCCTACCGCGTAACTCCTGTGAATGAACTACACCAGACCGACAGCCATGGTGTAACCCGCCTGGCACGATTGTTGCATTCTTCCTACCAGACAGCAAGAATCGTGAACTGCGAACCAGAAACCGCGAAGAAACAGGCTCCCCGCTGGATCTGCGCCGGCTGGGTTCACTTCGCGGTGTTGTAATACAGGAGACTCATAATGTTTGCCTTTTTCTCAAATCGGCTGGGTTGTGCCGGCTCGTTGCTCGTCTCGCTGATTGGTACGATCATTCTTATTCTACTGTTTAACGTGGTGCTGTAATGTGCCACGCGTTACGCGGTGGGCGTTTGGACCACGAACACCACGAAACGCGCGAAAAACACGAACCTGCTGGTGCTGCCATGTATCCGGCGATCCCGCGTCTGGCGGGGGATATCGCCTCCGGCAGGGCGGAAGACTTCACTTTTTCACAAAAAAATTCACGTTGTGAATTTTTTTGTGAAAAAAGATACAAAAGTACCATGCTGCCGCCGGCGAATCGGGCTTCCATCTGATCAAACGTCCGGTTGCCTGTCAACCGCGTAACTCCGGTAACAGAACGATACTGAGCAAAAACCTGCCGCATACCTCCCGCGAATGTCGTCTACATGCGACGACATTCGCGGTTTGACGATCCTGCTGCCTACTCGCAATTGTGATGTCGGCGCAACGTATGCTATACTGACCGTTGGCGGGTAAAGACAGCACGCGCATCACTCACGATCCATCCGGCAATCCGGCTGACAGCGAGGGCCGTCAGTCCGCTCAAGAGCGCCGTGGTTCCGGCTGCGCGGGTCCAATCAATTTCGTCAGCATCGGCGAAGACCGGTTTGCCGGTAATCTGTTCGGCGGCACGCATGCTGCCGACGGTCACCGCAAAGGGCAACAGCGAGCCAATGCCGCCGCTCAACGCCTGCAGCGGGACGGAACCCTCGTAGGTACCCTGCTCTATCCGCTCACGGGAGAGGGCCGTGGTGCTCTGGCGGCGTACCAGCGAGGAGAGCGCGCTGAAGAGCGAACCACCGCCGACAAAGACACCCAGGTGGATTCCCAGGCTGACCAGGGCGGATTGCCGGTGGATACATACCGGCCGGCGGCGCTGACTGCCGGCAATCCCGGCGCAGGCCAGCAGGTAGAAGACAAAGCCCCAGAAGCCGGAGAATGTGAGCCAGCGTACGACATCCTGCTGCTGAACAATGATTTGAGACTGCTGATTCGTTGCACTCATTCGTTCCACTCCTTCTCATAACTAGTGACCATATGTCAGCATGGACTTAACCTATAACCACGCCGCATTGTATCACTGAATATGGTTGCGCAAACAGGTCATACGGTTTGGGAGAACCGGTAACGGACGTTCCTCTGGGCATTTCTGCTCTGGAAGAGATAGTTGTACAGATAAGAAGGAGGTTTATGTATGGCAACACTGGGTAAGAATACGATTATAAGCTGGCTGGGTCACGCTACTTTTCATATTGTCACCCCCGAGGGCAAGAAGGTATTGATCGATGCCTGGGTAGACTCAAATCCCTCCTGCCCCGATGAGTGGAAGCCCAAAGCCCGCGAAGGTCTGGATGCTATTTTTATCACCCATGGTCATTTTGATCATGTCAACGACCTGATTGGCATTGCAACCGAAACCGGCGCGCAGGTCGTCTGTCAGTTCGATCTGACGTCCTGGCTGCAGGGCAAAGGTATCGCCGAGGATAAAATTGTCGGCTACAATAAGGGCGGTACGGTTGAGGTGGCCGGCATCAAGGCGACGATGACCGCCGCGCAGCATAGCAGCACCTTCACCGAGAATGGAACGATTATCCCGATGGGTGACGCGGCCGGCTATGTGTTTCGCTTCTCCAATGGCTTTACCGTTTACCACTCGGGTGATACTTGCGTTACCTACGATATGTTGATTATTGGCGACCTCTACCAGCCGGATCTGTCGATCTTGCCGATTGGCGATCACTTTACAATGGACCCGCGCCAGGCCGCCTATGCGCTCAAACTGCTGCGCTCGCCGTATGTGATTGGCGAGCACTGGGGCACCTTCCCGCTACTGACGGGGACGCCCGAAGCGTTGCAGGAGGCCTGCAAAGAGTTTAATGTCACCTCGCAGGTTATTCCCCTCAAGCCGGGTGAGTCGGTGAGCTAAGTTTGCATAGTGCGGTTTGCGCTTCGGGCAAAAGTTCCCGCGCAAACCGCAGCACTTCCACCAGGCAACGATGCCGTTGCCCGAAACCGTGTGACGGTATCATAATGGATATCTCATGCAGTATTTATGTGTAGATCAGGATAGTGCCAACCAGTATCTACAACCTGCAAACACTGTTATCATATCTGTGAATTACAGATGACGGACTACAGACTATGGAAGACAGATTATGAAACCGAGGTGAATGAATGCTGGATACCCTCTTTCGCACCGACCCGGAAATTGCCCAGGCCATTGCCAATGAGTCCCGGCGGCAGCGCAACGGGCTGGAGCTGATCGCCAGCGAGAACTATGTTAGCCAGGCGGTACTGGAAGCGCAGGGCTCTGTCCTGACGAATAAGTATGCCGAGGGACTGCCGGGCAAGCGCTACTATGGCGGTTGCGAATATGTTGACGTGGCCGAGCGGCATGCCATTGAGCGCGCGCTCAAGCTGTTTGGTGCGCAGGCCGCCAATGTGCAGCCACACAGCGGGGCGCAGGCCAATATCGCCGTCTTTACCGCGCTGCTCAAGCCAGGCGATAGCTTTCTGGGGATGCGCCTGGATCAGGGCGGACATCTGACGCACGGCAGCCCGGTCAACTTCAGTGGGAAGTGGTACGCAACTCACTTCTACGGTGTGGACCCGGAGACAGGCCGGATCGATTATGATGAAGTTGCGCGTATTGCTCGCAAGGTGCAGCCCAAACTGATCACTTCCGGCGCGAGTGCCTACCCGCGCATCATCCATTTTGACCGTCTGCGGGCGATTGCCGACGAAGTCGGTGCGCTGCTGATGGCCGATATTGCGCATACCGCCGGACTGGTAGCGGCGGGCGAACATCCGTCGCCGGTCGGCCATGCGCAGATCGTAACGACGACCACCCACAAAACCCTGCGTGGCCCGCGCGGTGGGATGATCATGAGCGATGCCGAGTATGCCAAAGCGATCAACAGTAGCGTTTTCCCCGGTACCCAGGGCGGCCCGTTGATGCATGCGATTGCGGCCAAGGCGGTAGCCTTTGGTGAGGCGTTGCAGCCGGAGTTTAAGGAGTATGCCCGGCGTATTCGCGCCAATGCGCAGGCGCTGGCAACCGGACTCATGGAGCGGGGGCTCAAGCTGATCAGCGGTGGGACCGATAATCATCTGATGCTGGTAGATCTGACGCCGCTGGGCATTACCGGCGCGCAGGCTGAGAAGGCACTTGACCGGGCCGGGTTGACGGTCAATAAGAATGCCATCCCCAACGACTCGCAGCCGCCGATGAAGACCAGCGGTATTCGCATCGGCACTCCGGCGGTGACAACGCGGGGAATGGGCGTGACGGAGATGGCGCAGATTGCCGCCTGGATCGTGCAGGTGCTGGAAACCAGCGACGACCAGAGCCTCCAGAGCCGCATCGCCGACGAGGTCCGCGAACTGTGTGCCCGCTATCCCGTGCCGGGACACGAGCGCTACCCCCAGGAATAACCACCGTATCGTAATCGGTAGGGGCGCAGCCAGGCTGCGCCCCCTTCGCCCATTCGTGCATCACCCCGCCGCACCCGATTATAGAAAAGGCGGCAGAAAGCCCCGCGCCTTATGAACTTTTAGAAAATACTCCAGATATGCCATCCTGGAGTCCCGGCTTTAGCCGGTGGCAGGCCTGCCGGGACAGCGGTATTCTGCCAGGAACGCTTGATCCGGCTGAAGCCGGGACTCCGGTCCAGTAATATCCGGATTTAATGTTCAAAGTTCATTAGCCGGGGGAGTAGTTACCAGACTTCCCGTTCCTGCCGGTAGAATCCACCCAGCAGGCTGGCGGTGACGCCAACCACGCCCAGCACCACCAGCAGCGTACCGAGCAGACGCTGCCACCAGTCGAGGGAACTGCGCAGATGGAGCGCCTGTTCCAGCCCCTGGTTGTCGCCCAGGGCCGCAAAATCAACAGCGGCGGTATCAGCCGCCCGGCGGGCCTGGGGTAGGCGCAGGGTCTGTACCAGACTACCGGCCTGCGCCAGTTGCGTCTCGGCGCGTACGCCGCGCGCGGCCCGGTCGGCATAGGTACGCAACACCTCATCCTGACGCGCGTCACCAATCCCGGCATAGAGCGCCTGCGCCTGCTCAACCAGTTGGGCGGCCCGCTGGTAGTCGCCTGCTTCCAGCGCGCTGCGGGTTTCGCCGGCCAGTTGTTCGGCCTGCTGCCCCTGCTGAATTGCCGTCCGCAGTTCCTCCGCTTCGGCGAAGGCTTGCTGCTGCTGCGTATCCGGCACCCCCTCCACACTCGCATTCAGGATCTCGACAGCATGTTCCAGTTCTTCCTGAGCCTCGGTATAGCGCCCCTGTTGCAGCAGTTGGCGCGGGTAGTTCATATCATAGCCGGTCAGTGAACTCTGCTGATAGCCTTCCGCAATATACGACGGCAGCCAGTCCCGCCACTGCGTTTCCAGATCGGTGGGGGAAATACCGTAGGCCCGCTCCAGCGCCGAGCGGTAGCCGCTGCTGCGCGCGGTGATCGTCAGGAACTCGCGGAACTTGCCGAAGCCATACTCCTCGATCAGAAAGGCCACGGAGGAGAGCGTCTGCGGGTAGCCGATTTCGGGTTTGCCATAGATCATATCTCGATCTTCAAAATCGCTCCAGGCGAGCAGCCGCCCCTGATCGCGCATAATGCGTAGCGCGTTGATCTTGGCATTCAGTTCATCCGTCGGGATTTCGACATACTGGGCGATCCCTTCCTGGAAGCCGGTGTTGAGGCGATTGTCGCTCAGATCAGCGGCGATAATATGGGTCAACTCATGCCGCACATTGTTCTGCACCCCTTCAAAGGACTGGCCCGCCGTCTGGGTCAGCACCACCACCAGTTCGCGCTTGCGAAAGTCGGCGTGGGCCACAACGCCGGGCATATTCCGCGCCAGCGGGTTGACCGCATGGTAACTCTCCATCGTCGGGTAGAGCCGTAGTGTGAGCGGAGTTGCAGTGCGGTGGTTAAACACCGCCGCCAACTCCTCGTAAATATCATCGACAAAACCGGCATACTGTTGGGCCGTATCATTCTCTTCGGGCGTGTAGAGGATCACAAAATAGTCAGTCGCAAGATCGCGCCAGTCTTCGTCCTGGGCATCGGCAGTGGCCGGCCAGAAGAGCAAGAGCACAATCAGAATCAGTGCTATCTTTCGTAGCAGATACATAGATCAATCCTTACTTAACATCGGGCTACATCCACATATGCCTGAGCGCTCATGTCTACACAACGCAGCAGCAGACATGTACAGTGGGAACTATGCATCAGTCTACCATAAGATGAACGGGACACGGTGAGAAGTGGATGAAAACCGGCGCACGCGGCTATGCCGGCCCCAGTTCCGTGTAGATCGAACCAGTGGGCGTTAGTGTACTCTTGAAGAGGAGCGGATGACCGCTCTGCCAGGTGATTGATCGGGGTGGTGATAGCGAACCAAGCGCTGACCCGAGGGCCGCACGCTGCGCGGGGGTAGCTTCACGGCGCACCCGGCCCAGCGTAAGATGTGCGCGAAATGGCCGCGTCTCGGGCTGAAATCCGAGCGGCTCCGTCGCCGCGATCACCGCCTGATGCAGACGGGTCAACCCTTCTAACTCACCGGCCATACCTACCCAGAGCGTTTGTGGCCGGCGCAGATTGGGAAACGCGCCCGCCGCCGCCAGGCGCAACCGCAGCGGTGATTGGTGCGCCGCCGCGTCACGTACTTCTTCCAGCGCCTGCAGGATCGCGGGAAGGTGCGCCTCCGGGACTTCGCCGAGAAATTGCAACGTCAGATGGATCGATTGCGGCGCAACCCACTTGACCGGATGCGCCTCCGTACGTCGGAGCCGCTGCTGGACTGCGGTCAGTTCATCAAGCACCTCCGCCGGCAGCTTCAGCGCAATAAACAGCCGCATGCGCTACAGCTCCTCCCCGTGCCCCTGATTAAACCGCATCAATTCCGGATCTTGACTGTTGACCATTTCTGCGTCAGGTTCGGGGATCAGCCGGGTATAACTCCCATCAGACTGCAAAATCCAGGCACAGACATTATCGCGCAGGTAGGTTTCCAACAGGCTATCGCGTACATACCGCAGCAGACTCTCCTCTTCCAACGGAAAAATCTGCTCGACACGCCGATCAAGATTGCGCTCCATAATATCGGCGCTACCCAGGTAGATCTCTTCCTGCCCATTATTGTAAAAATAGTAGATCCGACTATGCTCCAGGAAGCGACCAATGATGCTACGCACGCTGATTGTTTCGCTCAGACCGGGTACGCCCGGCTTGAGGCGACACATGCCCCGTACGACAAGATCAACCCGCACCCCGGCCTGCGATGCCCGGTAGAGCGCGTCGATCATACGTGGGTCCACCAGCGAGTTCATCTTGAAGATTAATCGTCCGTTGCCATGCTGGTGCTGCTGCTGCGTCTCCCGTTCAATCAGACCCGCCAGGTGTTCCCGCAAATTCACCGGCGCAACCATCAGCTTGCGATAGTTGCGCTGGCGGCTGTAACCGGTCAGAAAATTAAACAGGTCCGAAACATCGGCTCCCAGATCCGGGCGACAGGTCAGCAGACCAACATCGGTGTAGAGCCGCGCAGTGCCGGCATTATAGTTGCCGGTGCCCATATGCACATAGCGCCGGATACCGTCATGCTCCTTGCGCACCACCAGCGCCAGCTTCGAATGCGTTTTCAAACCGAGCAGGCCATACACCACATGCACGCCGGCCCGCTCCAGCGCCTTGGCCCAGATAATATTGTTCTCCTCATCAAAGCGCGCCTTCAACTCAACCAGCACCGCCACCTGCTTGCCCTGTTCGCGCGCATGCATCAACGCTCGCACAATCGGCGAGTTACTACCCACCCGATAGAGCGTCTGTTTGATCGCCAGAACATCCGGATCATTCGCCGCCATCTGAATAAAATCGACAATTGGCGCAAACGAGTCATACGGATGGTGTAGCAGGATATCATGCTGGCGGATCGCTGCAAAGATATCGACATGGCCGCGCAGCGGAGGCGGAATCTCCGGGTAGTGCGGCGGGGTTTTCAGATCAGGCCGATCAAGCCCCGTCAGATCCATCAGCGTAGATAGCCCCAGCGGACCCCGTACCGCATAGAGATCATGCGCTTCGATGCCCATATTCTTCATCAGCAATTGGCAGATCCGCTCCGGCATAGTATTGTCCACATTAATTCGGACTACCTCGCCAAAGCGGCGCTGGCGTACGCCCTGCTCAATCGTGCGCAGCAGATCTTCGGCCTCATCTTCGGCAATCTCCACATCAGCGTTGCGAGTGACGCGGAACGGATAAGCCTCGACAACTTCGATGCCGGGGAAGAGTGCCTCGACATGAGCAGCAATCACCTGCTCAATCCAGACAAAATAGTGCCGGCGGCCCGTAGGCACCTCCCCTGTGCCATCGGCCAGTTCGGTCGGCAGGGGCACCAGGCGCGGCAGCACTTCCGGCACCTTGACCCGCGCAAATAACTCGCCTTCCGCTTCATCCTGAATCACAACCGCCAGGTTCAGACTGAGATTCGAGATGTGGGGAAAGGGACGGCTGCTATCGGCTGCCAGGGGGGTCAGAACCGGAAAAATATGGCGATCAAAATAATCCACGAGAAAATTGCACTGGGCCGGGTTCAACTGGTCATAGTTGAGGATGGAAATGCCCTGTTGCGCCAGATTGGGCAGCAGATCCTCCATTAGCAGGCCGCGTTCCTCTTCGTGCAGCGGCAGCAGGTTACTGCGAATTGCGGCCAGTTGCTCGCTTGGCGTCAACCCGTCGGGCGTGCGCTTCTGCACTCCGGCGGCAATCTGCTGCTTAATGCCACTCACCCGGATCATAAAGAACTCATCCAGGTTTGCGGCAAAGATCGCCAGGAACTTGACCCGCTCCAGCAGAGGCGCACGCGGATTAAACGCCTCAGCCAGGACACGCCGGTTGAACTCGATCCAGCTCAACTCGCGGTTAAAGTAGGGCGTCGTCTCGGCGGGCACAAATGCGGTCGAATCGAGCGGTTGCTCGTGATGCGTCGCTGTCATAACAGAGTCTCTTCCTGGTAGAATCGTTCAGACCAAATATAGCTATGGCGCTATCGGTGCCTCCAATGTACCACAGATTTGACGTATTGCACGACGGTGTACAAAACTCACGGATCGGTGACACTCAATGACACAAGTTACGCGGTCACTGAGCCGGAAGATTTCATTCTTTATTTACACGCGTTACGCGGTGGCTCACGCAAAAGGCATTTTCGCCTCCGGCAGGGCAGAAGAACCCATGCTTTTACACGAACATGATGTATTTTATACACCATGTTCGTGTAAAAGAAAAAAGGAGCACCATGCTGCCGCAGGCGAAGACTACCGTTGTGGGCATACATGTCTGATTTGTACGCCTACCGCATAACTTGTGTTATGTATAAATTAATATTGCATACGGTGCAACATGGTTATGAACAAGATACAAAGCGTACCATGCTGCCGCAGGCGAATCCGACCATTACCGTGCTCAAATGCTCAGTTGGCCGACCCACCGCGTAACGCGTGTCAACAACAAGGAGATGACCGCCGCGCTATACTAATATCACTGGTAGATTTGCAGTATATCAGGGAGTAACAAGATCGGCAAGAAAGTGTGATATATCGTGCTTGATCTGTAATTCGCTGTCGAACTTCTACGGATACAGTACGGTCGCGTGGCAGGGAACCCGCTACACCCTGTGCATCCTCCAGTACCTGACTGTGCAAGCACCGTGCAAAAACCTTGACAAACCGGGAGCGTATGAGTATGATAATTTACGACAAAGGTACATTTTGTGACTCCATATCTCTCTCCAATATCCAACAAAACATCTCCACCATCCGAACTCTTATTCTGGCGTATGGCTGCGCCGGTCTGCCCACATTGCTTGACGAAAGGAGCGCAGCGTGAGGATAGCAGGTAACTATAATTTTGCCGCGCCACGCGAAGAGGTCTGGGCTGCCATGAATGACCCCGAAGTACTGGCACGGGTTATTCCCGGTTGTCAAAAACTGGAACAGGTAGGCGAACACGAGTTTGAAACAACTCTGAACATCCGCCTGCAAGCCGTCCAGGGCACCTACAATGGACGCGTGCGCATCGAAGATCTGCAACCACCTGTGCATTACCGGCTAACCATTGACGGCAAAGGCAGCAACGGCTTTTTGAAGGGTGAAGGGAGTGTTGATCTGCGCGAAGAAACTACTTCCTTGACGATTATTGACTATGGCGGCGAGGCACAGGTGGGCGGAACGATTGCCAGTGTCGGGCAGCGCCTTCTGGATGGCGCGGCCAAGACGTTGATCAACCAGAGCCTCAAGGCGCTGGCGGCGCAGATCGAAGCGCGCACCCGCCCGGCAGTTGCAGAGGCGGATGCGGAAACCGGCGGCAGTCACGCGGCACCCGAGGAAGTTACCGATGGCATGCCCCAACCGGCACCGCTGCAAGCCGGCGCGCCCGCACCGGCAGCCGCGCCGTCGCCGGCTGCCCCAACTCCATCGGGCTCACCGGTATCTCTCCCGCCGGCGCAGGCCGGGTCGCACCCGCCCCCCGACTGGCGCACCATTGCTGTACCTGAAGCGGAACGTCTCGCTGAGGGCCGGCTTGTCCGTGGTATCGTTACCGATTTTCTACAAGCACGTCCCTGGCTCTTCTGGGTTGCAGCCGCGTTTGCAATCGGGCTGATGTTTGGGCGAAAATCACGTACAAAGAACACATCATAGTTCCATATCCTCGGTGCTCTCGGCTGCTGGTTTTCAATGCTCTATCCACTCTCACCAGAGGAGGTTCTCTGTGACTAAGATTGTTGTCACCGTCAACAACCGACAGTATCAGGACGATGTCGAGCCGCGCACGCTGCTGGTCAATTATCTGCGCGATCATTTGAATCTGACTGGGACGCATATCGGCTGTGATACCAGCCAGTGCGGAGCCTGTGTCGTCCTGTTCAACGGCATGAGTGTAAAATCCTGTACCATACTGGCAGGGCAGGCTAATGGCGCAGATATTACCACCATCGAAGGGCTGGCCCAGGGCGGTCAACTCCACCCACTCCAGGAAGGCTTCTGGGAGCAGCATGGCCTTCAGTGCGGCTTCTGCACGCCGGGTATGATTTTGTCCGCGTGCAACCTGCTCCAGCAGAACCCCAACCCCACCGATGCCGAAGTCCGGCATGGACTGGAGGGCAACCTCTGCCGCTGCACCGGCTACGAGAATATCGTCCGCGCGGTACAGTATGCGGCCGCGAAGCTCCGGGGCGCGGAACCCGAACCGGTTGAACCGGCCGACGTGTAAAGAAATTCAGCGGTGTTCCAGAGGAGAATGTATGATTCCCGCCGGCTTTGACTATGTTGTGCCAACGAGTGTCGCCGAGACGGTGCGCCTGCTCCAGGAGTATGGCGATGAGGCCAAAATCATCGCGGGGGGCCACTCGCTCCTCCCGACGATGAAGTTGCGCCTGGCTGCGCCGGGCGTGCTGATTGACATCGGTACCATTGCCGACCTACGCGGCATCACTGTCACCGACCGGATCAGCATTGGCGCGCTGACAACGCATCACATGATTGCAACCTCCGAGGCATTGCACACTGCATGCCCGATCTTGCCGGAGTGCGCCGCAGTGATTGGCGATATCCAGGTGCGCAACCGGGGCACCCTGGGTGGCTCCCTGGCCCACGCCGATCCGGCCGCCGACTGGCCCCCCGTTATGCTGGTGCTTGACGCGCAGATCAGCCTGATAGGACCGAACGGCACGCGCACGCTGAATGCTGAGGATTTCTTTGTTGATCTGCTGATGACCGCGCTTGAGCCGGAGGAGGTCTTAACATGCGTGGATCTCCCCACGCTGGGCGCGGGGGAAGGCGCGGCATATGTCAAACTGCGCCACCCGGCCAGTCGTTATGCGGTGGTGGGCGTGGCGGCGTATGTCAGGTTTGCCGGCGGTAAAGTGACGGTGGCACGCATCGGCATTACGGGCGCAGGGGTTAAAGCCGAGCGACAACCAACCGCCGAGGCGCTCCTGGTCGGCAGTGATGGTGGAGCCGAGGCCATTGCCGCGACAGCCGCACAGTCCGGCAGCACAATGGAGGTGCTGGGGGATATTCACGCGGGGGAGGAATATCGCCGCGCGCTGATCAACGTCTACACGCGCCGCGCACTGGTACAGGCGGTTGCGCGTGCCGGTGGATGATGCGGTACGCGATACCGGGTGAGGGGTGATAACCTCCGGCATCCATCACGCTGCCCATTCGGCCTCACGGGATAACACGGGCACACCACACTACACCGTTCTGGTGCGCCCCGACGACCGAACCTGGACGTATGCACAAAGCCGGCGATTGCTTACTCCAGCGTTAACGCCGGGTGGCCGCGCCGCTGGAAGATAATATCGACCGAAATCCCGCTGTGCATGCGTTGGATCACCTCGGCCAGCAGTTTGCTAATCGTCAACACGGTCAGTCCCGGCCAGCGCTTTTCGGCTGGAATAGGCAGTGTATCGGTCGTGACCACCTCGCGGATCGGGCTGTCGCGGAGGTACTTCACGGCATCATCCGCCAGAACCGGATGGGAACAGCAGGCATAAACTTCCCGCGCGCCGCGCTCAAGCAGCAGATTGGCAACCTTCAGCACCGACTTGCCCGTGGCAATCTCATCATCCACGATAATGCACCGCCTGCCCTCAACATCGCCGATCAGGTTCATCACATCAGGAGATGAACTTGCGCCGTTGCCGCGCCCCAGATCCTGCGTACGCCGCTTCTCGGCAATTGCCAGCGGTACGCCGAGGTGCTCGGCAAAATTCCGGGCGCGTTTGGCAAAGCCCATATCCGGCGAAACGATGATCGCATTATCCCAGCCCTTCTCGGCGAAGTAGGCAACCAGCAAGGACATGGCACTCAGTTCATCCACCGGAATGGTGAAGAACCCCTGGATCTGCCCGGCATGCAGGTCCATCGTGACCACCTGGTGCGCGCCGGCAACCTGGATCATATCGGCCAGCAGCCGCGCGGTAATCGGCACCCTCGGCTGGTCTTTCTTATCCGTACGGCTGTAGGCATAGTAGGGAATAATTGCAGTAACCCGACCGGCCGAGGCGCGCTTGCAGGCATCAAGCATGATCAGCAACTCCATAATCCGGTCACTCAGTGGGGGACAGAGGGATTGAACGACAAACACATCCTTCTCGCGGACGCTCTCATTCAGTCTGACAAAAATATTCTCATTCGGAAACTGGGTCACCGTCGCATCGCCCAATGGTACCCCCACACGCTCACAGATGGCGTGGGTCAGGTCAAGATTTCCGTTTCCGGAAAAAATCCGCAGTTCATCAAACCGGCTACCCATGGCTTACCTCCCTTGTAACATAGCTAACACAACTGAACGATACAATTGGAGACCGGGAGGTACATGCCTTCCCGGAGGAGTTTCCACCAATTCATTGACAAAAAGCAGCGTACCGATAGCCGGACGCTGCAGCAGGATGGCAAGAAGCTGATCAACATGCATACTCAACAGGCGCGGCGACGGGCCTAACCCATAATGCTGCGCAAATGCCAGCGCAGCATCAGCACTGGGGAATGCCAGCAACATGCGGGAACGTTCACCGCCGCCCGCCGCGCCACCCCCGCCCCCACCAGTACGGTAGACATAAAATTGCGCCTGCGGGGAACTTCCCTGTTCAGATAGATTAGACCCGACAAAATCAAGCACCCGCTGGGCCGCCTCAACACGAAAACCGTGCTGCCGGGCCGTCTTAACAAAGAGGCTGTGCGTATCCATTGCCTCGGTGCATTCTGCTCAACTCCTGAACCTACTGAACCTGCCGGCTGATGAGTGTCGCCAACTCTTGCAACTCCTGCGTATCGGCTGTGCCCTGCTTCCAGGCGCGGATCGCGTTATCCCCTTCCCAGCGGGGCACAATATGCACATGATAGTGGAATACCTCCTGACCGGCGGCGCTACCATTGTTTTGCATCACATTGTAGCCATCCGGTTTGAGCGCCTCCGTCACGGCGCGGGCAACCTTTTGCGTTGTCTGCGCTACCGCTGCCAGCAGGTCGGGCGGAACACTCAGCAGATCCGGGTGTTCCTCTTTGCAGATGACGAGGGCATGCCCCCGCGTGGCCGGATTAATATCCAGAAAAGCCAGCGTCTGATCGTCCTCATATATTTTGGCGGCAGGAATCTCGCCCTGCGCAATGCGCGAAAAAATAGAAGCCATACACACGTTCTCCACGAGTGCTACAAACAGAATCAACCTCGGTTCACAAACAGATGGTCGTTATTAGAATAGCGTTGATTATAGCACAGCCTGCTCCGGCTCAAGCACCTCAGTCGTCCGATAGCGATGACTGAACCAGATCAGTGCGCCAATTCCCAGGGAGACACCGAACCAGAGCGTGCAGAAGCGAATAATAATCGTCGCAGCCGTGGCAACACTGGCACTTACCCCCAGCAGGGCAATCAGCAGGCCCGCGCTGCTCACTTCCGACGCGCCCAGGCCGCCCGGCAAGAACGACACGAGCCCGAAGAGTGTACTGGCAGCGAAGATAAAGGTCGCCTGGAGCAGTAACAGCGTCGTTCCTTCCAGGCCCAATCCTGTGAGGACATAGTAGAAGGCGATACACTCAAATCCCCAGGAGACAAAACTCAGCAGGGTTGAAATCAGAAGTACCCGCCAGTCCAGCAACTGCCGGGTGCTGGTGTAAACATTGCGGAGCTTGGGCGCAGCTTTGCGCCCCAGGGGCAGTTGTTCGATCCAATCCAGCAGACGCGTACAGAGGGGGCGATGTTGCAGCACAGCGATGCCGACAATGCTCAGAACCAGCAACACAACAAAGAGCGGACGCGCAGGTGGATAGAGCGTCAACCCCAGGGCCATCAGCAACAGCATGGCCAACCCGTCCGTCAGACGCTCGGCCAGAACAATCGGCGCGGAGACGCTGACCGCCGTGCCATTGACCCGCCGCAGCAAGTAGGATTTAAAGACCTCACCGATCTTTCCCGGCGTTACCGACATAATCATCCCGGCGGTAAACATCAGGCCACTGTCGAGGTAGTTGACGCCCTGACCCAGATGCAGCCGCCGCAGATAATAGTCCCACTTGAGCCAGCGCAGCAGATAGTTGAGCAGCGTAAAACTCAAAATCGCCGGAATAGTTATCCAGCGAAACGTGCTAAAACTGGTCCCCACCTCTTGCAGATCACTGAAGAGGCTGAGGACAACAAGCACGACAATTCCTAGCAAGATTGATGCCAGGATTTTGCCTTGAAGTTTTCGTAAAGACATCATCAGGTAACTACGTTCTCTCCGCCAACTTGAAACTTTTATACAAGTTGCGGGGATTATACCGCCCTACCGTCCGGTATGCAATGCGTCATTCCTCTGGTCTTAGCCGTTGTATGGGATTGAACTGCACCGGGGCCGGAAATTCGGTGAAATTCCGATATGTTCAACAGTCTTTCGTATTGTGAGAGTGCTCTTTCCCTGTTATAATTCTGTTTATAATGCAGCTTTGTCCACAAAGGGTGGTACGATGGTACGTGGAACCTGTGTGGACCAGTGCGACCACCATACAACTCTACCCTTCGCGTTAAGGAGATTCAATGAACCGCATTCCACTCGTGCTGTGTGTACTTGTCCTCCTCACCTTTGTCGTCGTTCCGTATGCCGGCTATGCGGCTGCGCCCGACGCCGCGCCATATCGCGCGGGTGAAGTTCTGGTTAAACTCCAACCAGGCATGAGCCTCTCTGCGGAGGCCCGCCCGGTTGGTGCGCCACTCACCGCAACCGGCGAGGCAAGTCACCTGAACAAGTTGCTCCGGATGCTGGGAGCTTATCACGCCGATCCTATCGGCGATACGAGTAATACCTATCGTGTCTCCCTGAACACAACCAGCGACGCCGCCCGATTAGCTGTGCAGATTGCGGCTGATCCGGCTGTCGTTTTTGCTGAGCCGAACGCTATCCGTACGGCGATGCGTACGCCCAACGATCCCGCTGTGCCGCAGCAGTGGGCGCTGAACAACATTCAGGCGTTTGATGCCTGGAATGTCACCACCGGGGCCGAACTCGTTGTTGCCGTGCTCGATACGGGCGTCTCGACCGACCACCCGGATCTTGCAGGCAAGATCCTGCCTGGCTACAACGCCATCAATGGCGGGAATGGCTCCGAAGATACCAACGGGCATGGCACAGCCGTTTCGGGCCTGATTGCGGCCAACACCGATAACGATACCGGCATTGCCGGCATGTGCTGGGGATGCCGGATTCTGCCGGTCACGGTGCTGAGCGCGCGTGGTGGTGGTGATGATGCCAGCGTCGCGCGCGGCCTCCGCTGGGCCGTGGATAATGGCGCACGGATCGTCAACATGAGCCTGGGTGGCTCGCAGGACAGCCAGACGTTGCGTGATGCTGTACAGTATGCCCACAGTCGGGGCACCTTGATTGTGGCAGCCTCCGGGAATGAACGGCAGGCGGGCAATCCGGTGAGCTATCCGGCAGCCTACCCGGAAGTGCTGGCCGTCGGCGCAACGGGCAATGCCGACACAATCACCGGCTTTTCCAATACCGGCGACTATGTTTCGCTGGCCGCGCCGGGAGTGGGCCTCTGGACGACGGTGCTGGGTGGTACGTATGGCCCACCGAACGGCACTTCGTTTTCCAGTCCGTATGTTGCCGGCGTGGCCGGTCTGATCTGGACGTTGCGCAGCGATCTGAGCAACTATGATGTCGCCTGCATCCTGCAGGCCAGTGCCGATGACAAAGGCGCGCCCGGCAAAGATCCCGAATATGGTTGGGGCCGATTAAATGCCCTCCGCGCAGTCCAACTGGCGCAGAACTATGGCGGTTGTCCGCTGGATCAAGCCGCACCGGAACCGGCCCAACCGCAGCCTGCGCCGGTCAATCCTACGCCGGGCAACGCGCCACCGGCATTCGTCCCGGTTCCCCCCATTCCTGATACGCCCGATCAGCGCTTCTTCGTCGAAACCGGGCATACCCTGCGGGGTGAGTTCAAGCGCTACTGGGAGCGCCACGGTGGCTTGCCCATCTTTGGCTACCCGACCAGCGAGGAGTTTTTGGAGCGCGGAAGCGATGGTCGTGACTATGTGGTGCAATACTTCGAGCGTCACCGCTTTGAATTCCATCCCGAAAATCCGGCTCCCTATAATGTCCAACTGAGCCGCCTGGGCGATCTGGTGCTGCAAAGCCAGGGACGCAACTGGTTTACCTTCCCCCGCTCCGCACCGCAGCCGGGATGCGTCTTCTTTGAAGGAACCGGGCATTCCGTCTGCGAGCCATTCTTGAGCTACTGGCGCAGCAACGGCCTGGAGTTTGACGGCCGGTCCGGCAAAACATTTGAAGAAAGCCTGGCACTCTTTGGGCAACCGCTCTCCCCGCCCCAGGTCGAGGAAGTGGCCCCCGGCGTTTTTGTAACTTCCCAGTGGTTTGAGCGTGCGCGCCTGGAGGACCATGGGGCGAACGGCGTATTGCTGGGATTGCTGAGTAACGAACTTGCCCGCGCCCGTGGTTGGCGCTAATGAACCACTAACCTTGCCCATCTCATAACGAGCGAGCGATGACGAACACCGTAGCCGCCGGCAGCCTTCGTCATCGCTCGCTTGTTTTCTGGTTTCTCGCCCTTTTTTAACGATGGAGTGGGTTTGATGCAAAGGATGCTTCCCCTGGTCGTGTTGCTGGTGATGCTGTTCGTGACGGCACTGCCCGTCGCCGCGGCCACCTACGATGAGAGTGCCTTCAATCGCGTGTGGGAACGTACAGATGGACCTGTTGCCAATGGCAACGTTGAGCGCGCCTGGTTCTGGGGACCGGCCCCGTTTACGACTATCGATGAACGGTACACCGAGGGCATTGATGGCACCCGCCGGGTCCGGTACTGGGACAAAGGACGAATGGAGATCTCCAATCCGAATGATGACCCGAACAGCCCCTGGTATGTCACCAGCGGCCTTCTAAGTCTGGAGATGATCGGTGGGCGGATACAGGTCGGGGACACCCGGTTTGAGCGCCGGGCCAGGGCCGAGATACCGATTGCGGGTGATCCCGACCCGGAGGTCAACCCGGAAGCGCCAACTTATGCCGACTTCTTTGGCGTAACGACCGTGCTGCTTGACAGTCGCCTCCAGCCGATCCTGTCCGACCCGATCGGCCCGATCGCGGCGGATAGCGCGGCCCCCCCCCGGTTTGGCGACCTGGTGGCCGAGGCGGTGACCTCTACCGGCGAAGTAGAGCGCGTGCCGGAACTGGCGGCGGCCTACCCGGGTACGCGCCTGGTCTACTATGATGGTGTGTTGAGCCATAACATCCCGGAGGTTTTCTGGGATTTCCTGCAGCAAGTGGGGACCGTGCAGATCAACGGCGAGGAACGCCAGGATCTCTTGATGGACTGGCTCTACGTGATGGGGCACCCCGCCAGCGAGCCCTACTGGGTTAAAACGCTGGTCAACGGGATCGAGCAGTATCTGCTGGTTCAGGTCTTCGAGCGCCGCATCCTCACGTACAACCCGAACAACGCCCCGCAGTGGCAGGTGGAACTGGGCAATATCGGGCAACACTACTACACCTGGCGCTACGAGTTGACCGAGCGCCCGGCCCCGGTTAATCTGATTCGTCCGGACAATATCAACGCAATTGTGGAACCACCACAGGGTGCGGCGGGCACTACCTTTGCCGTTACGCTCTTTGGGTTTGAGCCGGGCGAAGAAGTCAGCGTCTGGTTGACCTTCCCCGATCAGGCCGTGCAGGAAGCGCCGGAGTTGGGCGTTGCGAATGCGAATGGCGAAGTGGCCCTGTTTGGTGAAACACCCATCAACGTGTTTACCAATGAGGGCGACCCGCCGGGGGTATGGGCACTGACCGGGCAGGGGTTGAGTAGCGAGAATATCGCCATCGGCTATTTCACCGTTACCCCGCCAGAGTAACCCTTATGCGTGCGGCACACGCATAGCTGCCGCACGCCAAACGCCAGGGGCGACGCAGGGTATGCGTCGCCCCTGTTTGATGCGAGTTGCGCCATATCACAGCACATACCCGCGCTTGCGGGCCAGTTCCTCTTTGTGCTTCCGAAAGAGAATATCGCGCTCCGTCCCTTTCAGCCCACGACTATAGGTATCCAGGATCTGTTCAACCTCGGCGTCAAGCTCATCTTCCTGGCGCAGATCAGCGATAATAAACTCATAGATCCGTTTAACGCGCTCGGCCCGCCCCTCGCCCCGTCGGGCACCGGGACGCTCCTTGTACGCGACCAATCCGCGCTGCGCCAGTTCATCCTGAAGCCGCTCGGCAATGCGGCGCACTTTGTCTTCAGAGAGTCGCATGGGCGCTCCTCCACCTTGCAATACTTACGCTATGGTCGTTTCCATTATAGCCGATTCCTGCCCGAAACCGGTGCCATTCACAGCGGTAACTCTACCTGGCGGATGAAATGGGTACCTGCTGCAAGTCAGTAATTTCGTGGCACAACCAGACCAGGCAGTCCTGATTAACAAAATAGCAAACCGCCGGACCATCTTCCTCCGCTTCTAACAGGCCGGCGGTACGCAACACCCGCAGATGCTGCGAGAGCGTCGATTGGGCATGGGGCGCATCTTCCGGCAGATGCAGGAGAATCTGGTTGCCGATACAGCCGGGATGTGCCAGGACATAGCGCAGAATCTGCAGGCGTACAGGATTGCTGAGCGCTTTGCAGACACGACAGAAGTTCCGATCTTCGAGTTGTAGCTGTGCCGTCTCCATTGTCGGCCTCTTTCATGAACAGAAGTTGCGCGGTTGATATGCAAACCAGACGTTTCACCCGATGGAAGCCCGATTCGCCTGCGGCAGCATGGTTATGAATAAGCATGGAATCTTCCGCCCTGTCGGAGGCGAGACTCTGCGCCGGGTCAGTGACCGCGTAACTCGTGTCATTAATGATGATATAAATGTACGCTTCTGCCAAACATATGTCAAACGGATGTCTGGATAAAGCAACCTCGAACAACGCATGCCTGACGCGCTATGGTCTGTTCCAGCTTGATGACAGATCGGCACACCGTCTTCGCCTACGGTGGCAAGGTGGAATATATACACTAATACTTCTCTATCACGTAATTGACAAGAGCACCACACTCTTGCTCTCGATGAAACCATTGCACTATCCGGGCGGACTTCGTATAATGGTCAACGAAGGAGGGTAATGTCTGCCGCAATACAGGATACCAACTATGACGAACACCATACCAGTGCAACGTGATCCAATGGCGGCGGTCCTTGAACTGAGTCGCCTGGTCTGTTCATCCTTAGACCTGGACGAAGTATTACAGCGTATCGTGCATGCGGCGTACGACTTAAGCGAAGCCGAGTCTGTCACCGTGATGCTGTTGGATGAAGCGAGAGAATGGCTAACAGTGAGTGCGGCGATTGGCACCTCCCGTAGCATCTACCGGGATGTAGCGCTGCGGGTTGGTGAAGGATTGGCCGGGTGGGTCGCGCAAACCGGTCAACCCCTCCATCTGCGTAATCCTGCTGCCGATCCACGCTACCGCCCCTGGCCTTCCGCGCCGATATCGAATATCCTCGCCTTACCGCTTCAGGTACGCAACCGGATCCTCGGTGTACTCAACCTGTCGCAGTATGATTCGTATACGCTCTTCAGCGAGACCATCGTGCAGACAATGGAGGTGTTTGCCAGCTATGCGGCGATTGCTCTCGACAATGCCGAGACTGCCACAAAACTACGGCGAGCGGCGGACCGGGAGCGGTTACTGAACCGGATTAACCATGCCGTGCGCGATATGGGTAACACTGATGCGGTGATCGACCTGGCACTCAGAGGTCTAACCGCTAACCTGCATGGAACCGATTCTGCATTGTACCGCCTGGTAACTACCGGCCACACCAGCGAGTTTCGCCTGACGAATGAGTGGCACCAGTCGGCAGCAGCAACGGCTTCGGAATTGCCGGATCAATCCTGGCAGGCAACGGCGGATCGATCTACCGTTGCCTGCAACCTGACCGCTGCGGGAGCGTGGATTACTGCCCCAATTTTCTATGGCGGACGCGTGGTGGCCCAGTTACGGATATTTGCCTGGGAGCGTACCCACCGCTGGCGCGATGAAGAAATCGATCTGGTGCAGACCGTGGGAGATCAGCTTGCGATTGCTATCGCACAGGCTGAATTGACACAGCAGGAGCAGCGCAGTCGTAACTTGAGTGAGTCGCTGGGACAACTTGCCGCCGCCTGCAACGCGATGATTAGCCAGGAAGTGCTCCTCAACTTTGTGCTGGAACAACTTGTGCGCTTTGTGGCCTATGACTCGGCCGCCATCTGGTTGAGCCGCGATGACGATTATGTTAAACTGGTTGCCGGTCGCGGCCATCAGTCGGATATACGCAACCTCATTCTGTATGTTGGGCCCGGTTCGCTCAACTGGCGGAGGACCGGACAACGCCGGGCTGTGGTTATATCCGATGTGCAGCAAGATCCGCGCTGGCAGGATGTTCCCGACAGTCAGATTATTCGTGCCTGGATCGGGGTGCCGCTATGGGCGAACAAACAGTTCATTGGCATGCTATCGATTGATCAGTGGCAACCCAATGCATTTGGCGAGAATGACCGGCAGGTTGCCGAAACATTTGCCGATCATGTGGCCGTGGCAATTCATAATGCACAACTCTATCAGCAAGCCCAGGCCCGCACGAAACAACTCCAGGCGCTGCACCGCCTTAGCATTCGCCTGAGCGCGATGCACGCGGTTGAACCATTACTGGACGAACTGACACGCCTGCTGCATACAACCTTCGGCTACTACCAGGCCAACGTGGCCCTGGTTGAAGATGGCGCGCTGGTAATTAAAGCTGTCGCCGGGCAGGTTAACGCGGTCGCAGATCTACCGGATGCCGGCTGTATGGCCGGTGACGCAGGACTGGCGGCGCAAGCCATGAAGGTAGGCACGGCGGTACTGGTTAATGATCTCGCACGCGAACCGGACTATGTGGCACTTCCACTGCTGGAGACAAGCCGGGCCGAACTGGTTGTGCCGATTAAGGGCGCGGGTCGGGTGCTGGGCGTCATTGATATCCACAGCGATAGTGTGGGCCAGTTCAGTCAGGATGATGTCTATCTGTTGGAGTCGCTGGCCGGGCAGATTGCGGTTGTCCTGGAGAATATTGCACGCTACGATGAACTCGAGCGCACGCAGGAGGAGTTGCTGCGCAGTGAACACCTGCGCGCGCTGGGTGAACTTGCCGGCGGTGTCGCACATGATTTTAACAACCTGCTGGCCGGAATCCTTGGGCACGCAGAGTTGCTGCTGCTTGAACCGATGGACGCGACAACCCGCGAGGGGCTGCGGATCATTGAGCGTGCCGCCCTCGACGGCGCGGCAATTGTCCGCCGTTTACAGGATTTTGCCCAGACCCATCACTCCTCGCCCGATGACATTGTCGATATCAACAATGTTATTGAAGAGAGTCTGGCAATGACACGCCCGCGCTGGCGTGATGCTGCGCAAAATTGTGGTATTTCGGTTGAAGTTTTCTGTGAACTGTCCGCGCAGTCTCCCGTTATTGGCGATGCACCCGTTTTGCGGGAACTGGTGACCAACCTGATCCTTAATGCACTTGATGCGATGCCGCATGGGGGCGAACTGCATATCAGGACATTCGCGCAAGAGGGGAGTTTATATTCCGGCAGCGATCCGGCAGGAGAGCAAGTGACGTCACCTATGGTTGTGATCGAGGTACGTGATACCGGCATCGGGATGCCGGCGAATATCCAGAAACGCATCTTCGATCCCTTCTTTACGACCAAAGGTGCGCGAGGCACCGGGATGGGGTTGGCCGTGGCCCACGGCATTATCCAGCGCCATCACGGCAGTATCACGGTGCGCAGTGCGCCGGGTATGGGGAGTACCTTTACCGTCGCGCTGCCGATGCAGACCGCGACTATGCCAGAGTCCGAGCCGAAAGAGGCACGCCAGTCGGTTGATCTGTCCGCACTGCGGGTGCTGATTGTCGAAGATGAGCTGATGGTACAGCGCGTACTGACCAAGCTGTTTGAGCGCTGGGGATGCCGGATAACAGCCGTAGCATCCGGGGCCGAGGCACTGGATATCTTCCAGCCCTACCAGATCGATCTGGTTTGCACCGATCTGGGTATGCCGGGGATGTCCGGGTGGGAGTTGTTGGAGCAGATTCGCCGGCAAGATCCCCATGTTGCTACTCTGTTAATGACCGGCTGGGGCGAACAGCTTGATCCCGAAGATGCCTGTACCCGAGGGGCCGACCGGGTGCTGGTCAAGCCGTTTGATGCCGGCGCGCTCTACCGAACCGTCAGTTCCATGCATGTACAGACCCGCCGTCTATCACAGAATGAGTTATCGTGAACAAGCAACAACCTTCAGATGAAACGCAGAAACAACCTGCCAGGCGGCAGCGCCTGCCCGGCACAGCAGTTGGACTGCGTATCCTGCGAATAATTGCGGTTCTCTCCACGCTGATTCTGCTGGCACTGGTACTGGTGGGGAGCCTGATCGTTGTGCAAGGCCAGCGCGATGAAATCCGTCCGGCGGATGCAATTGTGGTTCTGCACGCCGACACCCTCACAAACGCCCATCTTGCGCATGCGCAGGAGTTGTACCGGCGGCGGCTTGCCGGCCGGTTGCTGCTGGTGGCCGACGACCCGGTGGCAGTCCAGGCCGATCTGGTTGCGCAGGGTCTGCCCGAACACGCGCTGCTGCCGGTAGAAGCGCCGGAAGATAATGTAGCGGATTTTCAAAACATTGCCGAGATAGCCCGGCAACAGGGCATCGAGAGCATCTTGATTGTCAGTGCGCCGAGCGAACTGCTGCTTGATTTGAAGATGGCCCGCGATCATGGACTGGTCGCGCATGGCGCGCCGGTCGCTACCGTGGACTTCGAGCCGCAGACCTTGTTCCAGGCCAGTCTGAACTACTGGCAGTATGTCTTGTTTGGGTCGGGATAGCCTCAAGCCGGCAGACCGGCCACAATCGCCGCAACCAGCCCACCCACCAGCGAACTCAAGAGATTAACCAGGTCATTGTCGAGCCAGCGCCATCCGCGCACAAAGGTGTTGGGCGTGCCGTCACGTCCGACCGGACGCTCGGTTTCCTTCCCGCTCGGATAGCGGTACATGGCCTGCACCGTGGCTCCCAGTAGACTATCAAACAGCGCCCCGGCCAACCCACCCAGCAGCGCCGCCGGGAGCACCCACCAGGCGACTGTCACCGGTTGCCCCGAAAGCACCTGTCCGGCGATCATAAATCCGAGGATAGCCAGACCAATAAAGCCGCCGCCCGCCGCCGCCGCGCCGGTTCCCAGCAGCGTAATACCACCGGATGTGCCCGGCGCAACCCGGCGGCCCGTCGTAATCAGGCGTGGCGGTTGAGCACTCAGCACGCCCGACTCCGTGGCCCAGGTGTCTGCCGTAACGGTTGCCATCACCCCGACAAATGCGGCAAAGAGCAGCAGTGGCTCACCAAGTAAGCCGTAGAGTAGCGCCAGCAGTGCGCCCACGCCGCCATTCGCCAGCGCCTGCCGCAGATCGCGCCGCCCGCCCTTCGAGAACTTCTCGGCGGCACGCTGCTCCTTGACCTCCTCACGGTAGTGCGAGAGCAGGCTACTGCTGATAAAAAAGGCAAACAGCGTCATCCCCCAGACCCACCCGCCGGCCCCAAAGGTCAACGTGCCGACAATGATGGCTCCCAGCCAGCCGCCGGCGTTCAGTGACTGCCGCCAGTAGGCCAGTCCGCCAATGCCCGTGCTAATTGCCACTCCCAGGATGAAGCGGGTTGTATCAATCATTGTTCATTGTTCATTGTTGTTATACGATAGGACGTACGCGGTGTGTGTTCAAACCAGACGTTTGAGCCCGATAATGGCCGGATTCGCCTGCGGCAGCATGGTACTTTTTTTCTTTTTTCACAAAAATTTTCACAAAGTGAAAATTTTTGTGAAAAAAGATGGTTTCTTCCGACCTGCTGGAGGCGACATGTCCTTCCGGGTTTGTAACTGCCTAAGTCCTGCTATATGACACGAGTTACGCGGTCGGTTCCAAACCAGGCATCTGCCGGGACAACCGGTCCGATTCGCCTCCGGCAGGGCGGACGTTACCAGATCTTTTTTACGAAAAATTGGCTCGGAGAGCCAATTTTTCGTAAAAAAGAAACAGAACGTACCACGCTGCCGCAGGCGAATCAGGCGTTCATCGGATGAAACGTCCGGTTTGAAGATCCACCGCGTAGCTCCTGTTATATGAACGGTTGACATGCAAACCGGACGTTTACTGAGATGGCAGCCCGCTTCGCCTGCGGCAGCATCAAGATCTTTCGCCCTGCTGGAGGCGAAACCAGTCTGCGGGTCTGACACCAGGACTGGAACAGTCCACATAACTTCTGTCAATCTTGAACACTATGCCGCAGGCAGATGAGTACGGAACCAGGCCAGAGTGCGCTCCCAGGCATCCTCGGCAGCATCTGGGGCATAACTGTCCCGCGTGTCATTAAAGAACGCATGCCCGGCCCCCGCATAGACCTGAAACTCATTCTCGACACCGGCTTCCTCCAGGGCCGACTGCATCTGGCGCACTTCGTCCACCGGAATGCCCTGATCCTCTGCGCCATACAGCCCCAGCACCGGAGCCTGCACCTCCTGCGCCTCCTCCGGGGTCAGCGGACGGCCATAGAAGGCGACCGCTGCGCCCAGATCTTCCTCAGCGCGGGCCGTGTTCAGGGCCAACCCGCCCCCCATGCAGAACCCGACCACGCCAACCTGTTCACCGGCGACATACTCCTGCTGCCGGAGAAAATCGATTCCCTGCCGGATCTCCGCGACGGCCTGCATCATATCCAGTTCCATCACCAGTTTACGCGCCTCGTCCGGTTCGGTGACAACCTGCCCATCGTAGAGGTCCGGCGCGAGAGCCACAAAACCCTGCTGGGCAAAGCGGCGCGTCACATCACGGATATGCTCATTCAGCCCCCACCACTCCTGGATGACAACGACGACGGGCAGCGGATCGGCCCCCTCCGGCCGCGCCAGATAGCCCATCAGCGTCTCGCCGTCGGCATCGGGATAGGTTAACTCTTCCGTGATCAGGCCCTCCGTGCTGCCGGTATCTGCGCTCGTCGAAGCGGTCGCAGTCGGGTCAACGACGGGCGGTGGTGTCGTCCCGGTTCCGGTTGGGCCGGGTTGCCCACAGGCGGACAGCAATGTTGTAGCGGCCGCCATACTGCCAAGCGCCGCTGCCGCGCGGGTAAGAAACTCACGCCGGGTAATCTGCCCGCACTGGAACGAGCGAACCAGTTGCATAACATAGATACGATCCATTGATTGCCTGTGTTCCCTTCTATGGCTTCTACTCTTTTGTTCTCTGTTCTCTACGACTACTGTAAATTACACGAGTTACGCGGTGCGTATCCAAACCGGGCGTTTTCACCCGATGAACGTCAGATTCGCCTGCGGCAGCATGGTACTTCTTTTTATCTTTTTCACACAAATGTTACACTTTGTGTAACATTTGTGTGAAAAAGCATAGCATCTTCCGCCCTGCCGGAGGCGGAATCTCCTGTCGGGTCAACGATCGCGTAACTTCTGTAAATTACACGACGTACGCGGTGGGCGTTCAAATCAGGCATTTGTCTGTATGAATGGCCCGATTCGCCGGCGGCAGCATGGTGCTTTATGCTTTTTCACAAAATTTTTGTACATAGTACAAAAATTTTGTGAAAAAGCATGGAATCTTCCACCCTGCCGGAGGCGGAATCTCCCGTCGGTTTAACGACCGCGTAACTCCTGTAAATTACAGAAGTTACGCGGTGCGCCTTCAAACCGGACAGTTACCCCGATGAACGCCAGATTCGCCTGCGGCAGCATGGTACTTTTTTATCTTGTTCACGAACATGTGGCTCACAGAGCCACATGTTCGTGAACAAGGAGAGACTCTTCCACGCTGCCGCAGGCGTATCCCAGCCAGCAGATGGACGATCGCGTAACTTCTGTAAATTATGCCACAACCCTTCCCGACTGTACAGGCGGAAAGAGGGGATTACCACACACCAGGCCGATGTCGCCATCCGCGATAGTACCGGGGTGCAGGTGGTTGATACCCAGGTGGCGGATGCGCTGCTACGTACGGCGCTTGCGGTTAAACTGCTCGGCGCGTAGATCGTAACCCGTAGTAATCTGCAGGAGGGCATCGCGTATGCGCTCGGTTGGGAGTAGCGCAGTCCTGGATGGATCAGGCAAAAGATAAATTGTGTGTGCCAGGCCCGCTCCTGTACCGGCCCTGGCATTTTGTATGCATCCGCTCGTGTAAGCCTGATCAGGAAGCGCGCTTCACCCGCTCTTTCGCCTGATCCACCTGATCTACCTTGATCCGATTAAGCCAGCCGAGCAGCTTATTACTGAAAACATCGGCGGCCTCGTCGAAGGGGCAGTGACCGCTTTCAGGGACGATCTGAATTTCCGCCTGGGGAAACATGCGCTGCTTGAAGGCATGCGCAACCGACGGCGGGAGCGACTGGTCATGCTCGCCCCAGAGCAGCAGCGTCGGCACCTGCACCGCGCCGGGCGATATATCCAGGTAGCTATTCGCCAGGGCGCGCGTGACGGCCAGATACGAGCGGATCCCATCCCGGCGGCGTAACGGCGCGCTAAACAACTCCACCAGTTCATCGGTGACACACTCTTCCCGGTAGTAGGCCGAACGCAGGCTCTGACGCACCCCCCACTCGTTGGCAAACACCCCCGCCAGCAGTTCCCCCAGCCCCGAGGTCTGCACCAACCCGAAGAAGGCCCGGTCAAACGCGGAGGGCTCACGGCTCGGTGGCAACCCGGCGCTGTTCACCAGTACCAATCCCTGGACCAACTCCGGGTAGTCATGTGCAACCTGCGCCGCCACCATACCGCCCAGTGAGTGCCCCACAACCACCGCCGGGCCAGGTAAAACCTGACGCACGAACGCGGCGACCTGCCGGGACCAGAGCGCACTGCCGGAGATCTCACGCGGTTGGGCGGAGTAGCCAAAGCCGTACAGGTCCAGCGCGGCGACGGTGTGGCTGCGGGCCAGGGGTGGCAGCACGCGCCGCCAGTGCTCAATCAGCCCGCCATAGCCATGGATAAACAGGATTGGCCGGCCATGTGCCGGCGTCGAGAGCCAGTAGCGCATCCGGCCATGTTCGCCCTCCCGGTAGTGCTCGCTGATACGCGGCTGAACATTCGTTTGTATATTTGTAGACAAGAGATTACTATCCTTTCCAGTATGAAATTTACCCCTCAACAGCCCAGCGTACTGCGGTACCAGGCCTCGACACCTTTCTTCAGCGTGGCTGCCGGCAGGCCGAAGGTCGGGACACCCAGCGGGTTGCCAATAGCTTCGCCCGGTCCCAGGGAGACCAGTTCGCCCAGGCGTAGCGGCTGGTAACTGCGCGGAGCCTGGCCCATGCATTCCGCCAGGAGCGTGCGGGCCAGATGTTCACCCTGGCGCATGGCAAAGCTCGCCGTGGCCGGTACGGTCCCACGCAGCGGGTCGGGAATGGCGGCACAGTCACCGGCCGCAAAGATCAGCGCCTGATCCTGCACTCGTAGATAGCGGTCCACCCGCACCCGCCCGATGCGGTCGGTGGGGAAGTCCGACGCGGCCAGCAGTCCCGGCGCGCGAATACCGCCCGCCCAGACGATGGTCCCGGCGTGCAACACCCGATTTCCCGCGAGAAACAGCGTCTGCGCTTCGACGCGTTCAACAGCAGTGCTGCGATAGATATCAATGCCGCGTCGTGTCAGCACATATTCGGCATACTGCGTGGCCCACGCACCAAACTGCCGGAGCAGCATGGTGTTGCGTTCGATCAGCGCGATGCGTACCTCGCTCGTTGATAGCCCGGACTGGCCTGCACGGGTCTCACACCAGGCAGCCAGTTCCCCGGCAAGCTGACAGCCGGTATAGCCGCCCCCAACGATCACAAATGTCAGCAACCGCTGCCGTGCCGCCGGATCGTCCGTCCGGGCAGCTTCAGCAAACTGCGCCTGCATATGCGCACGCAACTGGAGTGCGTCGGCCTGGCTGCGCAGGGGCAGTGTGTGTTCCCGCGCACCGGGTATATCGCCATAGTTCGTCTCTGCGCCCAGCGCGATGACCAGTCGGTCATACCCGAGTGAGCGCCCATCTTCCAGATGTACCTGCCGCGCCGGCGATTCAATCCGCGCGACGCGGCCCTGCTCCAACCGGGTCGCACACCGGCTGAGCAGATCCGCCAGCGGCAGGGCCGTGTCGGACGGTTCCGCGCGGGTGGTCGCGGTCAGATGCAACTCTTGCACAATCTGGTGGTAGGGATTCTGGTCAAGCAGTGTCACCTGCGCCGGCATTTCCTCTTTTGCAACACGTTTATTGAGTTCGAGAATCACCCGCAGCCCGGCATATCCCGCACCCAGGATCAGAATCTGCATTGAAGTACCTTTCATTAACAGGAGTTACGTGGTCACTGACTTGGCAGAGCATTTCGCCGCCGGCAGGGCGGAAGATCCCATGCTTGTTCACAAAAATGTTGCACTTTGTGCAACATTTTTGTGAACAAGCTAAACCAGTACCACGCTGCCGCAGGCGAGTCGGGCCGTTCATCCAGGCACATGCCTGATTTGCATGCCCACCGCATAACTACTGTCATTAACACGCGTTACGCGGTGGGCGATCAAACTGGGCGTTTGTGCCCAATAAAAGCTGGCTTCGCCTGCGGCAGCATGGTACTGGTTTTATCTTGTTCACAAAAAAATCCACAACATGATTTTTTTGTGAACAAGATCGAGATCTTCCACCCTGCCGGCGGCGAAACCTGCCGTTAACGCGATCAAACATCCGGTTTGGTACCCCCATTGCGTAAGTCGTGTCATCAACTGTCAGCAAGGGCATACGACGGTCGTGTTTCCTGGTCGCGGATACCTCCCAGGCCAAGCGCATAATCCCACCAGGGCAGCGCCACCGGGTCGCCGTACCAGGGCCGCCCGTGGAGGCTGGTATGGTAGCGCCCGGGTACGACCAGGTACTCTGCACCACGTAACGCGGCACACAGTAGCGTAGTAATGCCGTCGCCCCAATCCTGGGCATGCTCCATTCCGGAGACCAGGGCATAGCTGCGGCTTGCCATCCGCTCCCGCAGCGTACCCGCCGGATGCCCCTGGAGCGCCCGTCCCACCAGGGCAACATAGCGCACATGCTCGTAGAAAGCGCCGGGGTAGGTGCCATTGGTAAAGCCAACAACCCGCCGCGTCCAATACTCCCGGCTCTGGTGGGGTGTGCCCAGCGTAATCAGGCGCTCGACATAGCGCCGGCCGCCGTAGACCTGCCCACGATAGGGCTGGTCGCCCAGGTAGATACGGGCCGTTGTTCCGCCGACGCTGTGGGCCAGGATCGTCACGCGGTCCGTGCCGGTCAACACGCGCGCCTGCTGCACGGTTGCCTGCAGACGGGCCACCGGAACACGGAAATCCCAATCGCGGGTGAGCGCCCAGCGCGCCCGGCTGATCGGTGTGATAAACACCCGGTAGTTGTAGGGCGGTGCCTCTAGAGCGGCCGCCAGCACCGCAAAATCGGTCGGGGCCGTCAGGTAGCCCCCGATGATTACCAGTACAGGTCGTCTCATCTGTGTATCATTTTCTAGTAATTGTAGTAATTGATTTCGCTCCATATCGTACGTACGAATGTGCCTATTACTATTCTAACCTCACTCTCTGTGCTATACTGAAGCAAAAAGCCGACTTTCTTGCAATTTCGGCAAAATCCATACACTGGAGCATGTTATGACGAACAGACCGCATCCTGAAACCTTGCGGCACGTCGAGATTTTTGAGAAACTCACCGATGAGGAACTGCTCAAGGTTGTTGAACTATGTTGGGTCGAGCGTGTCCCCGCCGGCCAGATTATCTTTCATGAGGGTGAGGATGGCGATACACTGTTCCTGATACAGCAGGGTTGTGTACGTATCTCGCTCAATACGCGCGGCCCGGAAGATACCCTGACCCCTGGGACGATAAATATGCTCTACGCGGGGCAGAGCTTTGGCGAGATGGTCTTGCTGGGCGGTATCACCCGCTCGGCAACCGTCACCGCCGTCGATGACTGCGTTCTGCTGGTACTTAAAGCACACGAGTTTGCCGCTCTCTGCGAGGCCAATCCACGTATCGGCTATCGTGTGATCTACAGTGTCGCCGGCGACCTGGCCTACAAGTTGCGCTCTTCCAACCTATTGCTACGCGGTAACATCCGCTGGCAGGGGAATGAATTGAGCCGACGCACGCGAAAGAACGATGATAATGATGCAGCAACTGCTGATTGTTGACGACGAACCGGCCATTACGCAGGTCTTGCGCGAGCGTCTGGAGCGCGAGGGGTTTGGTGTGCATGCGGTGGCAACCGGCGAGGAAGCGCTGGCGGCGCTGGAAGTCGGCGCGTATGATCTGCTGCTGCTCGATGTGGGGTTGCCGGGAATGGATGGCTTTGAGGTGCTACGCCGGATGCGCGCCCGGGGCTATGATCTGCCGATCATTGTGCTGACGGCCCGTGATGAGGAGATTGATCGCGTGGTCGGGTTGGAACTGGGAGCCGACGACTATGTGGTCAAGCCATTCTCGCCGCGCGAACTGGCCGCGCGGGTGCGCGCCCTGCTGCGGCGTACGGCTGAGGTTGCCCAACTCCGCGCGCAACTCAAGCGGGATACAACCGGGCCGGAGCAGGAGGTCCAGGTCGATATGGCGCGTCGCCAGGCAATCTTTCGGGGTGAGTTGCTGGACCTGCGCCCCCGCGAGTTCGATCTGCTGGCGCTGCTGGCGGCGCATCCGGGACAGGTATTCACCCGCGAGGCACTGCTGCGGCAGGTGTGGGGCCACGAGGAGTTTGTAGACGCGCGGACGGTTGATGTGCATGTACGCCGGGTCCGCGCCAAACTCGCCGCAATCGCCCCCGATGCCCAGATCATCCTGACCGAGTGGGGTGTCGGGTATAAATTGGTCATGAATTAACGGTTAGGGGTTAGGGGTTAACGGTTAGAAGTTGTTGTGGTTCAATAGGTTTTTAACCGTTAACCCCTAACCGTTAACCCCTAAACGCTAACCGCTAACCGCTAACCCCTACTCCGGCACTGCAATCGTAATCAACCGGTGGCTCATATTCACCAGCGCGCCATCGGCAATAACCCGATCGCCGATACACGAAACCAGCGTGAGTTGCTCACGGCCCTGCGGAAGGATATATTCGATCTGATCCGGATTGACCCACACCTGCTCCGCGATAACATAAGTGTGGGCGGTTCCATCCGCCGTATGCACCGTAATCGGATCACCAATCGAAGCAGTATGCAGATGCTCAAACGGCGCGGGCACATCCGGGGTGGCCTGGAAGCGCGCGACGTGGCCCCAGAACACCACATTCTCACCCTGCCCCGGCTCGGCGCTGTAAATGTACCAGCCGACATCATGCTGGGGGACAATCGGGATATTCTGGGCATCCAATCCAACCGGAATGAGTGACTGATCTAAGCCGATGGTATCGATCCGCATCTGTACCGGCTCGCTGGGCGGTATAACCACGCCCGTCGGCGTCGGCGCGGCGGTTGGGGCGGCAACTTCTTGATGCAGCAGCGGCAGATCCTCGGTGGACATATCTGCCGAGAATGTCGGGGGTGATGCCGACACACTGGTTAGCTCCAGCGTAGGAAGCGGCGTTGGCATACTGGTTATGTCCAGTTGCGCAGATGATCTGTTCTCGCCCATGACTACCTGCATCACCAGATAACCTGAGATAAGCAGTGCCGGCAGTACAACCAGGAAACGTAGTTTCAAACGCATAAGCTACCTTTCCGCATACGAGCTTGCGTTTCTACTGTAAAATCAGGCACACAACGCCAGGGAGTATAGCACAACCGGCGCGGAGATGCTAATCTGATCGCGCTTACGCGGTGGGTATGCAACCCGGACGTTTCACCCGACGAAAGCCCGCTTCGCCTCCGGCAGCATAGAATCTTCCGCCCTGCCGCAGGCGAAATGCCTTTCGAGTCGGACCGCGTAATGCGTGTCAGATAACACGCGTTACGCGGTCGGTCCCAAACGAGGTATTCACCGGGATAAACGGCCCGCTTCGCCTCCGGCAGGGCGGTACCGGACATCCTTTTTCAAGGAATTTGTGCATAATATGCACAAATTCCTTGAAAAAGATAAACAGAGTACCATGCTGCCGCAGGCGAAGCGGGCGTTTGGGTCTCAGAGACTGTCTGAAAAGCTGATGCGCGTCGGTCCCACGGCATGCGGGGTGCCCTGCGCCACCGGACCGCGCCCCAGGCGTCCCGGCGTCAGCCGGTTCC
>Ga0207419_1000218_pt1 | contig 47552 bp, 29 predicted proteins | sample ElkSloMetagenome_4_FD_184723 | JGI IMG/M metagenome (GOLD analysis project Ga0207419, IMG submission 184723) | Hot spring microbial communities from Elkhorn Slough, Monterey Bay, USA - MD2A (version 2) | ecosystem: Environmental > Aquatic > Marine > Intertidal zone > Estuary: Microbial mat ...
TTATTCTGATAGGCTTGTTGTTCTTCTTCGATCATTTTAATATCTTGTTCAACTAATCCATCAAGTAATTTTTGGGCTGAACCGAATAGTTTGTTTTTGAGAAAGCGACGAAATGGTATCGGGAGTTTGTGCAGGCGCCAAAAGGAATGAAGCGATGTAAAATGGATCAGATAAGCTTTGGTTTCTGTTAAACTTACGGGACAGAATAGACAGTAAATTTTAAAGTCTTTTCCTAATGTTGAAACCCAATGGGGATAAATATAACTAACCGTTAAGGGTTCAGGATGAAGTTGACGTAAAGCTGGAAAAAATAGCTGAGAAATTGACCAGATTTTATCGATTTTATAATAACTTTGGGCTTGATACTGAACATCAATTTGATCGGGAGATTCATCTATTTTTTCTAAAACGGCATCTGTCCAAGCTTGCCAATTTTGATGTAAATGTCCGTGATACATATCCATCAAGTTTTCAATTACAAAAGAATAATGAGCTTGACAGTGAATCAGAGAAACGGTAGCAATATAATTTAAGTGATCCCACTCGGGAATGCCTAACGGTTGAGTTTGAGTTGAATTTTCTCCTAGAAATAGCCAGATAAAACCGTCTAATTCTTGAACCGGATAGTTCTGAATTTGACAATGGGGGAGTTTCTGATTTTCGGCTAAATAGGGAATTTTGACACATTTACCCAGAGCGTTAAATTGCCAGCCATGATAAGCACATTCAATCAAACCTGCTATTATTTTACCATGACTGAGTTTAACTTGTCGATGGGGACAACGATCTTCTAAGGCATGAATTTTTTCCTGGTTATCTCGAAACAAAATAATGGGTTTATTCCACAATGTTACCCCCAAAGGTTGAGTTTTGACTTCGCTGCTACGAGCAACAACATACCAATGATTGGGGTTAATTTCTAAGTCCCGAATTTTGATATTTTGGTTCATATAATTCAAATTATTCAAATTGTTAAAAATCCTTCTGGGTTCACAGAAAGTAATGGGCGTCGGTGTAAACCTTCTTGATATAAAATTTCATTCGCGGCTAATAATCCACTGCTGACGGCTCGTTCCATTAAACCACAAGGAAAAGGCATTTTTACCCAATCTCCAGCAAACATTAAGTTAGAAATACCGGAGGCAGTTTGAGGGCGTTTGGCATAGCTTCCGGGTGGATAACCTGCAAAGTTTTTTTGATTAACTAATTCTCGATGAATTAACTGAGCAGATTTGAGTTTGGGGACAATTTCATAGAGTTCTTTTTCAAAGGTTATTAGTAAGTCTTCTTGAGTGGGAAATTGAGATTCTTTATAACAATAAGCGTGCAGTTCAATCACACTTCCCCCTGTTTGTTGATGCCAGTTAATAAATTGCTGTTGAATGCGATGATAGAGGGTAATACTATCGGTGAGTTCATAGCCAGATAAAGAGGTAAAGTTACTCTGTTCCCAAGGAAAATCGCGATCAAACCAAAACCGACAAACGGCAAAGGGATCAGCAACTTGTAGGTTTTGAATTTGTTCTTGTAGGGTTGAGTTGACTTCTCCTTCAGTTAAAGAAAAAAGGTGTTGAACTCCGGGAATATCTGTGGCAAAAATATAATAATCTGCTTGAATTGTGGTAGAATTTTGAGGTGAATTATTTGAGTATTTTAGTGTTTTTTCAGCATTTAAGGCGATAAGTTTAACGTGTTCCGGTTGACGTTGAATTACTTTATATTGAGGTAAGTTTCGTTGGGCTGGCCCTGAAATCACTTGTCCGTTACTTTCAAAAATACTTCCATGACATGGACAATAAAATTGCCCATTTTCAGTGTGTTTAACTGTACAGCCTTGATGGGTACAAGTTAAAGAAAGTGCTTCATTTGTTCCCGCCGGAATTGCATAAACTTCATCTCCCGCCCCAAAATATTCCCAATCTTTTTCAATCCATTGATTTCGTTTTACCCAAAAAGGAACAGGATTTAAAGATTCTCCTTGAAAATAAGAAATTGAATCAATTTTTCCAGCTTTTATCTGAATATTACTGACGGTTGCTTCGGTGACAATTTCACCATTTTGTTGTTGAATGGATTGAGCGATAGGTTGAACTAAACTGGTTCCCATATCCTGACGTGTACCCTTAAATGCCAAGCCTTCTGGGTTGCCAAAAAAGTAAAAATGAAAAAATTGCATCAGTTCGGCGGTACTGAGCTTATCGGGTGCATTTAAACTGGATTTGGCAAAGGGTAAAAAGTACAAATCATATAAGCCTTGAGGAAAATCTTTTTTCACCCAATTCGCAACGGATACTGAGTCCAAACGTTGAAAACTATCAGGTATTTTAAAGCCGCCTATTTCTCTAAAAACTTTCCAGTGAGCGGGTTTTATTAGGTTAATTCCCCAACGTAATCGATTCTCAGAAGAAATTGCTAAATCAACAATATTCCAGGGAAAAGCCGAATGATTGGGACGAAAAACTTCCGGTTTATATTGGTTGTTTCTAAACACAACAGAGTAGAATTCTAAAGAAATAAAGTTAGTTTTGATATTGAGTTCATCAATGATACTATTGAGGTTATAATATTGAGGAAAAAAACCATGAAAACCATGTTCCATGTTGAAGGTTTCGTTGCCTACTTTAATCGGCCAACTTGCTATCTTACCCCCCAGTTGAGGAGATTTTTCTAATAATGTGACTTTAAATCCTCGTTGACTGAGTTCATATGCACAGGCTAATCCGGCGAGTCCTCCACCCACAATAACCACCTGTTTAGGTTGATTGAGAAGCCGAGGTAATATCAAAGAATCCTGCTGAAAATGTGTAGGCTGGGGCTTTTTAAATCGAGAATAACCAATCAGTCCAGAAACAGCACTCACTCCTAGAATTTTCAGGGTTGTTCGTCGAGAAAAATTGGGTAATTGAGGTAAATTAGTAAATTGACTCATTCTGAATTGAATTGTTAACGTCTTCCATAGTTTATAGCAGGTTTTAAAGATTTTAGAATTTCACTTTAATCTTTTGATTTCAAGGAAACCAATATAAATATTAACATTTTGTTAGCCATCTGGTAAATCAACAATCTTACTTAAAGTTTAAATTTTAGACTTTTAATTCTTTTGTTTTTCTTAAAGATTGCCATTTTGTACGAAAAATCATAGGATTAAGCAGTCAAGACTATTTCTGATTATGATTTATAGAAAAGTTTAACTCATCTATCAATTGATTTACTGTTCTTAAATCTAATTAAACAATTCAAGAATATCTTTTCATTGAAAATATTGGCATTTCATAGACAAAAGGCAAGTTTTTTTCTAAAATACAAGCAGGACGGTCGGTAAATTAGGGTGAGAAATGAGAATCAATTGGGGAACACAATAATGATTAACTTTAAAAACTTTAAAATAAACTTAAAGCAAGGGTTCCGAATTTTTATTTTGATGTTGTTTTTGATGTCAATGGCAGTGCAACCTGTTCTTGCTAGAATGCCAGAAATTTTGTTCGTTCAAACTCAGCAAGAGGGCTTACAATTAACTCAGCAGGCTCAAATTTTTTATCAAGCTGGACAGTTTGAAAAAGCGGTGCAATTTTGGCAAGAAGCGGCGGCGAGTTTTGCTCAAAAAGGCGATAAACTTAACCAAGTAATGGCGTTCAGTAACTTAGCCTTAACCTATCAAAAGTTAAATCAATGGCAAGAGGCAGAAGCCACAATCAATCAAAGTTTAAATTTACTTCTATCTCTCAAAAACTCCTCTGAAAGTTTAAAAATATTAGCTCAAACTCTTGATATAAAAGGACGTTTTCAATGGCAAACTGGACAAATTCAAAATGCAATTGATAGTTGGGTAGAAGCGGCGAAAATTTATCAAGAGATGGGAGATAAAACGCGACTCTCTCAAAATCAATTAAACCAAGCACTCGCTTTTCAAGATTTAGGCTTATATCCAAAAGTTTGTCAAACCCTATTACAAATTTTTGAGGTTGAACAAGACATTGAACAAGGTTGCAATTTATCAGATTCTACAGTTACTCTCTTGTTAGAAAAACCTGATGATGCTTGGAAGTTAGAAGGATTGAGAAGTTTAGGAAATTTGCTTCGTGTTGTCGGTAACATCGAACAATCTCAGACTCTTTTAGAAGGCAGTTTAAACATCGCTAAAAAACAGGAGAATTTTGAAGCAATCGCTACAATTTACTTGAATTTAGGTAATACAGAACGATCTATTGCTGAACGAACACGCCGTCTTTCTTTTAAGGATGGAGATTCAGAACGAGTTAAAAAAACTAAGCGTCAAGCTTATTTAGAAGATTTAGAAAAAGCTATAAATTTGTATCAAGAAGCGGCTGAAGTTTCCCCGGTGTTACTGACTCAAATTCAAGCCCAACTGAATCAATTGAGTTTATTGATTGATAGTGAACAATGGTCAAAAGCAGAACAATTATGGCTGGTAGTCTATGAACCTTTAAAAACTCTGCCCCCAACTCGAACGGGAATCTATGCTCAAGTTAATTTTGCTAAAAGTTTATTGGCTCTCCAGTTAGCAAATTCGCCTCAAAATCTGACGATGGAGAAAATTATTTCAATCTTAGAAAATGCCCTAACTCAAGCTCAAAGTTTAGGGGATATTAAAGCTCAAGCCTATACCTTGGGAACGTTTGGAAAACTCTATGAACAAGCTGAACAATGGAAAATAGCAGAAGAATATACCCAACAAGCTTTAAGTATTGCACCGACTTACAATTCACCCGATATTGCTTATCAATTTTCTTGGCAACTCGGACGAATTCGCAAACAACAAGAGGATAGAAAAGGAGCAATTGCAGCTTATACTAATGCTTTTGATACCTTGCAATCTTTACGGAGTGATTTAGTGGCGATTAACCCAGAAGTGCAGTTTTCTTTCCGCGAAAGTGTCGAACCTGTCTATCGTGAATTGGTGGATTTACAGTTACAAGAAGCCAATGAATTTCAAATCGCGGGAGACGCGCAAAACTTACAACTCCAAATTAGAGACGTGCGTCAAGTGATTGAGTCTTTACAGTTAGCTGAACTCAATAATTTCTTTCGGGATGCTTGTGTCGATGCGAACCCTAGAATAATTGATGAAGTTGCTCAAACGGCTGCTATCATTTACCCGATTATTTTACCCAATCGCTTAGAAATTATTGTCAGTTTACCCACACAACCAGAACCCACATTTCGACTTTATACAACAAAAGTTAACTCAGAAGAAATCAACAAAACAGTTCGACAACTACAAGGAGAATTATTACAACCTCCCAGAGATGGAAGCACCGCAACAACACCTGAAATTTTTACTTTAACTCGACAAGTTTATGACTGGTTGATTCGTCCGGCTGAAGTGGATTTAAAGAATAGTCAAGTTGATACTTTAGTGTTTGTCTTAGATGGAACACTGAGAAATATTCCGATGGGAACATTATATGATGGAAATGAGTTTTTAGTTCAAAAATATGCAATCGCACTCACTCCAGGTTTGCAATTATTAAACCCACAACCGTTGACTCAAGAAGACTTAAAAGCGTTGTTAGCGGGTGCAACAGATGCGCCAACCTTTGGGGAATTCGGTACACTTCCAGCAGTTGATGAAGAATTAAATCAAATTGCTGAAACCATTCCCAATCACGAAAAACGTCAAAATGAAGAATTTACCCGAGAAAATCTGCAAGATTTAATTAATCAAGTACCGTTTCCAGTGGTTCATCTCGCAACTCATGGTCAGTTTGGTTCTAATGCTGAGGAAACTTTTATTCTCACCTATAATGATAGAATAGATGTGACAACGCTCGATCAAATTTTACGCAAACCGGATGAAAAGAGGCCGATTGAATTATTAGTTTTAAGTGCTTGTGAAACCGTCCGAGGAGATGATCGAGCCGCGCTTGGTTTAGCGGGAATTGCAGTGAGAGCGGGAGCGCGTAGCACCGTCGCAACCTTATGGACAGTCGAGGATCAAAGTACCGCTAGGCTGATGGTTGATTTCTATCGAGAGCTAGCAAATCGTCAAACTAAATCCAATAAAGCGCAGGCTTTAAGAACCGCTCAACTCAATCTTTTAAATGAGGATAGAACTCGTCATCCTTTTTATTGGGCGCCGTTTGTTTTAGTGGGAAATTGGCAATAGAAAGAGCAATTTAAGAATCAATTTCTGCTAATTCTAACCAACGTTCAGTGGCTTGATCAATATCTAGGGCTAACTGTTCAACTTTTTGATGAAGTTCTTGAACTTGGCTAACTTTTCCTGGGGATACATTGTATAACTCAGCTTCTAACTTCGCTTTTTCGGCTTCTAATTTAGCAATTTTCTTTTCTAAGGCTTGATATTCTTTTTTCTCCTTAGAAGACAGTTTGCGATTTCCTTCTTTATCCCAAGAAAAGCGTTGAGATTTGTCGGGTTGTTGGGTGTCTGAAACTTTTTCTTTAGCCGTTGTCGTTTGATTTGCGGCTTCCGCTTCTTCTCGGGCTTTATATTCTAAATAAACTGAATAATTCCCCGGATATTGACGTAGATTTCCCTCAGATTCAAAGGAAAAAATTCGTTCAACAGTTCGGTCTAAAAAGTAGCGATCATGGGAAACCACAATTACACAACCATTAAATTCTTCTAAATATTCTTCTAGAACCGATAAGGTTTGTACATCTAAATCGTTTGTCGGTTCATCTAATATTAAAACATTCGGCGCACTCATCAACACCCGCAACAAAAATAATCGTCGTTTTTCACCGCCCGAAAGTTTATGAATGGGTGAATATTGTTGATTGGGTGGAAACAGAAATCGTTCCAACATTTGAGAGGCGGTAATTTGAGTCCCGTCAGCCGTTTTGACATATTCAGCGACTTCTTTGAGATAATCAATCACTCGCTGTTCTTCATTTAAAGCTTGAGTTAGATCTTCGGAGTGTTGATCAAAATAACCAATATAAATGGTTGTTCCAATATCAACAGTTCCAGAATCCGGTTGAATTCGACCTGTAATTAAATCTAATAACGTTGATTTTCCCACACCATTTTTACCAATAATTCCCACTCGATCATCGGGTGCAAAAGTATAGGTAAAATCCTGAATAATCGGTCTTTCACTATAAGATTTGGAAATATTTTTTAACTCAATAACTTTTTTGCCAATCCGACGACCTGGGGTAGAGATTTCGACTTTCCCTTGGGCTTGCTTAAATTCAGTGTCCTGTATTCCTTCAATGCGTTGAATTCTAGCTTTTTGTTTGGTACTTCTGGCTTTTGGGCCACGTCTTAACCATTCCAATTCTCGCCGTAAAAGGCCTCGATGTTTTCGTTGTTGACTCACCTCAACATCTTCAGATTCTGCTTTCTTTTCTAAGAAATAAGAATAGTTTCCCGTGTAGGTGTATAAGTCCCCTCGATCAAGTTCAACAATCCGATTAGTAACGCGATCCAAAAAATAACGATCATGGGTAATTAATAATAAAGCACCGCGATAACCATTCAAATACCCTTGCAACCACTCCACTAACCCTGCATCTAAATGGTTGGTGGGTTCATCCATTAACAACACATCCGGGTTAGAAAGCAAAGCGGATGCTAAAGCAATTCGTTTACGATATCCTCCTGATAAACTTCCAACTTTGACTTCATAATCTTCGATTCCAAGTTGAGTTAAAATAATCTTGGCTTGTGTTTCCAGTTCCCAAGCATTCCCGGCGTCTATGGCTTGAGTAACGGCGGATAAACGAGTAATTAATTGGCTATCTTCTGGATGTTTAGCGATTTTTGTCGAGAGAACCTCATACTCACGAATGAGCTTCATTTGTTCGCCACTTTTAGCAAAAACTTGTTCAATAACGGTGCTATTGTCGTCTAAATCGGGATCTTGGGATAAATAAACAATTTTAACTTTAGAATTGACTAAGAGTTGACCGCTATCAATCGGTTCTAACCCGGCAATTATTTTTAATAACGTTGACTTTCCAGAGCCATTTATCCCAATTAAACCGATTTTATCCGTAGCATCAAGGCTGAGATTGGCATCTCTGAGGATTTCCTTGATTCCAAAATCTTTTTTGACCGATTGCAGTGTGAAAATACTCATTCAGCTTTTGGGGTGATGTTCTCTCTCGAAAAACCTAGAAGGGTGAAAAAGGGCTGACTCTATATTATCATCTATGATTCCCTTTTGAACACTGATAGCGAGAGGATTTAATTTATGAATAATCAATCCATCTAAGACCCCTATAATTAGGCAGGGCCGTTTCCTGATCCCCCTAAAACTTGATTTGTGGGGAGGTGGGGAGGTAGGGAGGTAGGGTTCCGGGGGGGAATTTTTATTAATAAAAAGTTATTTTTCATCGGAAAAAAATCCTCTCCCCACCACCCCATCACCCCATCAACCCCGGCTTTTAACTTAGAATGAAACAGCCCTGCCTAGAATTAGGGGGTTGAGGCAATAGATCTGACCCATCATTCCCGATGGCGATCCGTATTTATATTTAAAATCAAAAAAAGACTTTCAAAATTCCTAAGAAAATGTTATATCATTTACAAATGTAATTAAACCCTTTAAACCTTTATTCACAACTCAATTGAGGATAATCGCTTGGAAAAAAGAAAAAAAGCATCTATAATTAGAGCCAAGCCATCGCCTAGCATTTTGTTATGTCCCAAACTGAGATTGAACAGTTTTTAACCGAATACTATCGCCAAGTCACCGCTTTAAATTCAGAAGGTTGGCTACAGGCTTTTTCGGAGGATGCACTCGTGTATGACCCAGTGGGAAAACCACCGCTGAATGTCCACCAAGATGCTGATAAGTTTTTTGAAATTTTATCGAAATTTTATGAGAAGCTAGAGATTACACCGAATCAAATTTTCAGCGGGGGTAATAGAGCAGCAGTCCAGTGGACAATGAATGTTTTGGCTAGAAATGGTCGTACTGCGACAACCGAAGGAATTGCTATTTTTGAGTTCAATGAGGCGGGCAAAATTCAAAAACTAGAATCCTATTGGGATGAGGCAGCAATGAAAGCAAAATTGATGGGTTGAGTTGATGAATCCTGAAATTATTTTTTTAAGAAAAATTTAAGCATTTCGAGCAAATTTAGGCTGATCTCCCGAATTCAATACTCAATTGTCTGTGTCTATCTTGAAAAATGTACAATTCTGTTGATTCCCAAAAAAAAAGACTGCTTCGGTAATACCCTAACCTCCGCAGTCTCAGCTCGTCTAGAACTTAGGACTCCTCCCAAATTCTAGAACTTGACTTACACCACCCAAACTATATCATTCGATCACAGCGATCCTTCCATTTCAGCAATATTGAGAATCATTGGCACAACTGAATCTGGATTCAAACTGATCGAATCTATTCCTAATTTCACTAAAAATTGAGCAAACTCCGGATAATCGCTGGGCGCCTGGCCACAAATTCCGATTTTACGTCCTTGCTGTTTAACCGTTTCAATTGCCATTGTAATCATGCGGCGAACAGCAAGGTTGCGTTCATCAAATAGATGCGCCACTAAACCGGAATCTCGATCTAAACCTAATGTTAACTGGGTTAAATCATTTGACCCAATCGAAAATCCATCAAAAACCTGACAAAACTCATCCGCTAATAAAACATTACTCGGCAATTCACACATCACATAAACTTGTAACCCATTTTTGCCTCGAACTAAGCCGTATTTTGCCATCTCTGCTAACACTTGTTGTCCTTCCTCGGGAGTGCGACAAAATGGAATCATTGGAATCACATTAGCCAACCCCATTTCATCTCGAACTCGCTGAATCGCTAGACACTCTAACCCAAATGCTTCTCGATATTTCGGGTCAGTATAACGAGATGCCCCTCGCCATCCAATCATCGGATTTTCTTCAGTGGGTTCAAACTCACGACCCCCTAACAAATTGGCATATTCATTACTCTTGAGATCACTCATGCGTACAATGACAGGATGGGGATAAAAAGCAGCCGCAATCATACTAATCCCATGGGCTAATTTATCGACAAAATAATCAGGCTTATGATCGTATTGAACTGTTAACTGCTCAATTTGATGCTTTACTTTTTCATCCGTTAATTGATTAAAATGAATCAATGCTAAAGGATGAACCTTAATATGATTGGCAATAATAAACTCTAAACGCGCCAACCCTACCCCATCAGAAGGCATCGCTGCTAAACGAAATGCAACTTCCGGATTGCCAACATTCATCAAGATTTGAGTACGAGTTTTTGGCAGATTTTCGAGTACCGTTTCTTCTATTTCAAAAGGAACTAAGTTCTCATATACTTGACCTTCTTCTCCTTCGGCGCAAGAAACTGTAACCACTTGACCTGTTTTTAAAACCGTTGTCGCATCGCCACAACCCACAACCGCAGGAATTCCTAACTCTCGGGCAATAATCGCGGCATGACAAGTTCTTCCGCCTGAATTCGTCACAATTGCACTGGCTTTTTTGAGAATCGGTTCCCAATCTGGGTCAGTTTTATTGGTCACTAATACATCTCCGGCTTGGAATTGATCGATGTCTTTAACATCAAGAATTACCCGCACTTGACCTTGACCAATACGATCGCCAACCGCCCGACCAGTCAATAATACTTTACCCTGTTCTTGTAGTTTATATTGCTGAAGAACCTGAGTTGATTTTTGGGATTGTACCGTTTCAGGACGGGCTTGAACAATAAATAATTCCCCACTCATCCCATCTTTTGCCCATTCAATATCCATCGGCGAATAGCATCCCCGAACTCGCGAATAATGATCTTCAATCAACATCGCCCACTTCGCTAAGTGTAGAATTTCATGATCATTAAGGGCAAATTTTTGTTGTTGGGCTAAATCAACATTAATATTCTTAGTTGTTCCCTCACTATCATACACCATTTTAATCGCTTTGCTTCCCAAACGTTTATCTAAAATGGGTTGGAAACCTTCATGTAATGTGGGTTTAAAAACTAAATATTCATCAGGATTAACAGCACCTTGCACCACATTTTCCCCTAAACCGTAAGCGGCTGTAATTAAAGCAGCATTTTTAAATCCGGTTTCTGTATCAATAGAAAACATCACTCCAGAAGTTGCCAAATCAGAACGAACCATCTTCTGAACACCCACCGACAAAGCCACATCAAAATGATTAAACCCTTTAATTGTCCGATAAGAAATCGCCCGATCTGTAAACAGAGAAGCAAAGCATTGATGAGTCGCAGCAATCACCGCTTGACAACCTTGAATATTCAGGTAAGTTTCCTGCTGTCCTGCAAAACTCGCATCCGGTAAATCTTCAGCCGTTCCACTCGAACGCACTGCAACATCAACCTTTGTTCCGTAGATATCGCATAACTTTAAATAAGCTTGAGCGATCGCACTTTCTAAGTCTACGGGAAATCGAGTATTAATTAATAAATTTCTGGCTTGTTCGGCGCGAGTTCGGAGGTTATGCAGATCATCGACATCCAAATCGGTCAACAGTTGACGCAATTTTACCTCTAAACCTGCTGATTTCAAAAAGTAACGATAGGCGTAGGCGGTAATCGCAAACCCTTGAGGAACGTTGACACCTTTGGGGGTGAGTTGACGGATCATTTCGCCGAGAGAAGCATTTTTTCCGCCAACAAACTTGACATCAGCCATTCCCACTTGATCGAACCACAACACCAGGGTTTGTTCTTTGACTGGGGAGATCTTTTGTAGGGTAATGGTTTTTAACATCAGTAAATTCACTCCAGGTAAAAGAGATAGTTTCCCGCAAAGCCTCTATCTTTGAGTAGAGTTTTTTGCGGGTTTTGCTAAAAATTGAAACGGGTTTACCGTTCCTTTAACTCTTGCTAAAACAAGTCTTTAAAATAAAAAAGCATTGATCCCTACTGGTTATTTGCCGAATGTTACGTCTTTTTAACGAAAGGCTTGTAGGGGAGTTGAGTCTGAATCGGTTTTTGATTGACTCTACTTTTATCCTATTCTTTTCTCAGCAAATTGCCATCATCCTTGAGTCCTTCTTCATAGTTACAAAACGAAAAAAATGGCGAGGACAAGGATTTTTCGGTTATTATTAAAAAAGATGAAGTTTATGAGGATGGTCTGATGAAGCTCAAAGCAAACGATTCTACGCCTTTACTACTGAATGTCCCTCAGTGTCTAGAGATCACCTCTCCGATTGAATTTATTTTGGATCGGGTCGGGAGGAAGTGGTCACTTCAGATTCTCAGAGAACTATTTCGCGGAAGTCGCCGAACTCATCAACTCGTTGAGGCGTTACCCGGAATTAGTACGAAAACTTTAACGATTCGACTGCGACAACTCGAACAATACGGTTTGGTTAAACGCACTGTATATCCAGAGATTCCGCCGAGAGTTGAATATTCTCTCACTGAAAAGGGCCAAGAACTTCAACCCGTGATCGAGGCGTTACAACAAGTCGGACAACAATGGCTGCAACAACAGTCTCATGTTTGTCCGTTAGAATTGAGTGGGTGAAATTCTTATCCGTGTTTATAAACTTGTCGGGGCCAAAGATTGCCGCCCCAATTTTGCACTCTCAACTTGTGCTTAAACCCAGATATTTTTTAATCTAAACCTCTCATTTGAAATCGAAAAAATAATGCTCCACAAGATAAAAGTTGTGAGGTCAGAAGTCAAAATATACCGACCTCCAGACCTCCCTTTTTAAACCTGTTAAAAGCCGAGATCGACTGCAATGCGATGAGCGCAAGCAAACCCCGAAAAGGCAACAGCGTTTAACCCTTGACCGGGAAAGGTACTGTCTCCCACACAGTATAAACCGGGAATAGCAGTGCGATTAAACGGCATTCCTAACAACCCCCGGAGTTGACGCTGAGGAATCGGGCCATAGGTACCATCTTCTCGGTTGAGGAAACGACGATGCGATCGCGCAGTTCCGATTTCCATGTAGTCTAGTCCCGCATCTAAACCGGGAAAGAACTGTTCCAAACGGTCTATTATCCGTCCGGCGGCTTCTTCTTTTTTTCGTTCGTATTCGGTTTCAGATAATCCTTGCCATTCGTCGATCCAAGTGGGGGTAAAGGTGTGCATAATGTGATAGCCTTCGGGGGCAAGACTAGGATCAAGCAGGGTAGGAATAGAAACAAAGATTGTCCCAAATGGTTCTTCCATTTGACTCCAGTCTTCGACAATCACATGATGACATTCGGTTCCAGGGGGAAAGACAGAAGCCTCAACCCCTAAATGCAAGTTGAGGAAACTTGGTGATTTTTTATACCGCTTTCGCCATTTAATTTCCGGTTTCGGCGTGTGTTGAGCAGGAACTAACTTACCAAAAGTATCCCAACGGGTTGCATTGGAAACCACTCGTTTAGCGCGATAGACGTCACCGTTGGTTAACTCAACTCCCACAGCTTTACCGTTTTCAATTAAAATTTGTTTAACTCTAGCCTTGTAGTGAATTTGACCTCCGGCTTTTTCTAGTCCTTCCGCTAACTGAATGGCAATTTCACCGACTCCGCCTTTAGGATAGTTTATGCCTCCATAATGGCGATCGCTAAACACCATCCCGGCATTAATCATCGGAGTGAAATCAGCCGGAACAACTGACCAGCAATAGCATTCAATATCTATAAACTTTAATAGCTGTGGATCGCTAATATAACGCCGTGCAACTTCACCTGCATTTTGAGGTAAATATTGCGCTAAACCCAGACAAGCACCCGGATTTTGGAAAAACATCCGCATTAAATAACGGGGTTCTTCTAAAGAAAGTAACTCCATTGAGTTGAGGTAGTTGAAGACTTTCCTACATTCATCATAAAATTTACGAATCCCTCGTTGTTCATGGGGAAACTTTTCAATCAGTTCTTGCAAAAACTTCTCATAATCTCGATGAACTTTAACTTCACTGTCTTCTGGGAGATGATAATGGATCTGCACCGGATCGGGAATAGTTTCGAGGTTAACGTTGACGGCTTCTAAAGCACGGGTTAGTAGGTTGGTCGTGCCTTCGTCTCCAAAACCAAAGATCATCGACGCACCCACATCAAAGCGATATCCTTGGCGTTCAAAGTAGCCCGAACTTCCACCGGGAATAATATAACTTTCGAGAACGAGGACGTTAGCACCTTTAGCGGCTAACTGGGTTGCTGTCACCAGTCCTCCAATCCCAGAACCAATGACAATCACATCAAATACGGGTGAAGTGGATACCGGATTTACACCAATAGACGGCTGACGGCTAGAAACAGGCATGAAGTTTACTCTCTTCAGGATCTTCTGACTCTCACAGTGTAACGCCTCAAGTGGTTTGAGGGGAGTATCGCGATTCGATCACTACCGGGATTCAGGATTATCTGTTCTTTTCGGTTGTCCCGTAGAGTGGGTCATACGCCCGCCCCTGACCTTTAAATATAGACAAAAACGGGAGCGGTCTGAACACCGCCGCCCCGTTTACCGATCCTTTGAGAGGAGAACACTAAAATTTAATATAACCTTATTGAAAATTATTGTCAAATAATTAGGAGAATTTTCCCAACTGTATTAGAACACTTCGCGAACGAGTTATGATAATTGAGGATTTTCAGCAGACATCAATCGGCTTATGGCTTTGCAACTGCGCGTTTATGTTCCCCCCCATCCGTTGGTTAAGCACTGGCTTTCAGTGGCTCGTGATGTCAGTACCCCCTCTGCAATTTTTCGATCTGCGATGACAGAATTAGGGCGATGGCTCACCTATGAAGCAGTACGAGACTGGCTACCGACGCTAGAAACAACGGTGCAAACGCCTTTAGCGGAATGTCCAGCGACTTATGTGAATCCTCAAGTTCCTCTGGCGGTGATTCCGATTTTACGAGCGGGATTAGCGTTAATGGAAGGCATTCAGAGTGTTGTACCGATCACTTCGGTTTATCATTTAGGGATGGTACGCAACGAGGAAACTTTAGAATCAACTTGTTATCTGAACAAACTGCCTCCTCATTTTGATCCTCAAACCCGCGTCTTGATCAGTGAACCGATGTTGGCGACAGGCGGAACCATCATGGCTACTATGGAAGAATTGACACAACGGGGAGTTAATCCAGAGTTCACCCGAATTGTTTCGATTGTGGCGTCTCCTCCGGCGTTACAACGGTTGAGTGTCGCTTATCCTCAGCTGAAGGTGTATACGGCGATTATTGATGAAACGGTGAATGAGAACGGGTTTATTGTACCCGGATTAGGGGATGCTGGCGATCGCACCTTTGGAACTTAAGTTCTGAGAGTTGTCCCTGACAACGGTAAAATTAGGGTATTGAAAACAGAAAAGTTGATATGAGCAATCGAGAAGGGTTTACCAGTGGATTGATGATTGGAGCGACTTTGGGGAGCTTGATTGGTGGAGTTTTGGGGGTTGTCCTCACCTCACGAATGTCTGGTGAGAACTTGAACAATCAGTTGATGGAGCCAAAAAAAGCCAAAAATAAATCCAATCAACCGGATGCTGAGAATATGGAAATGGCTCGTTTGAGTCTTGAGGATAAAATTGCTCAACTCAATCAGGCTATAGATGATGTTCGTCAACAGTTGGGAAGTGTTAACGGCGTTACCCCCGAAAATTCCGAATCGCTGCGAGAAGACGTTTGAGTCGGACGTTTGGCCGCAATTTCATCAAACCTAATCACACCTCAGATGTGATAAGATATCTATGTTCGGATAACTTTTAACGTTGAGTAGAAATTCAATAAAATTCTATGAGTTCCCCAATACTACTACTGGCTAATACGATAGCTCAGTTTTTACAAATTTATATGGTTCTAATCTTCATTAGAATCTTGTTAAGCTGGTTTCCCAATGTTGATTGGAGTAACCCGTTTTTCTCTGTTTTAAGTCAGTTAACTGATCCTTACTTAAATCTTTTTCGTTCAATTATTCCCCCCTTGGGCGGAATTGACTTTTCAGCAATTATTGCTATTTTCCTCTTGCAAATTGTGGCTGGAATTATCCCCGGAATTTTGTACAGTTTCGTTTAGTCGAAAAAAATCGGGTTGGGTTCGTAGAATTCGCAACCCAACCGGAAAGTTAATTTGAGTCAACTAACGACCAATTCGACCTGTAAACCCAGAAGCTTTAAATTGTTCTAAGCTAAACGGGGGCTTAAGGTTTGTCGGAAAAGAAACTCTCAACTCAAAATCAGTAACACCCGGAGGAACTTCACTAATACTTCCGAGGCGAGTTCTGTTTTGCATGACTCGATTACCATTTGCATCGTAGATCCGACCAAATACATCAGCATCCACAACATATTTTCCTGAAGTATTTTTGGCTTTTCCGACGATAATATAACAGTTTGCCCCTTGGGAAGAAAAACTAGAAATCATCCCTTCTGATAATTCAGGTGGACAGTCTTTGAAACCCAGATCAGAAATTTCCACAGGAATCAAAGCAAAAGCCGGGAGAGTCCAGAACCAAGTGACAAGACTAATTAAACCTGCAAGTAAAACACGGGGAAAGATTCGCGATCGCATAAATCTGACCATCTCGATTTGAACTCTAGCTTACCGCAGATCGGGGCGGATATGAAATCCTTAAATATTTGCTACAGATCGTCATCGGTAGATCGGAAAAAACCTTTGCTTCTTGGCTATGACATTTTGTGAGATTATTTTTTAAATTTCATCTAAAATCAATCTAGTATTTCTGTGAAGACAATTTCGGGTGATCGATTTTTTCGCGCCACTCACCTTGCAAAGTAAAAGCAGCCCAATAGTAAGGAGATTTCCACTGAGTCTCGGTTTGCATCTCTAGTTGCGCGGTTCTTAAAGCTGCCGTTGCCGAGAGTTTCTTTTCAAGCATCAACCGATAAAATCTACTCATCATTTCGGCAGTTGCTTGATCATCGACATCCCACAAACTGACTAAGACTCGGGGTGTTCCTGCATACATAAATCCTTGAGTTAATCCCACTAATCCTTCTCCTCGAACTTGTTTACCTAATCCTGTTTTACAAGCACTCAACACAACTAAATCTGCGGAAAAATTAAGGTTAAAAATATCATGCAAACGTAAAAAACCATTCTGGGGATTTCCTTGTTGATCAACCATCGACAAAACAATCCCAGAAAGTTCAGGATTGACGCTGTTTAATAATCCGTGAGTTGCAAAATGGATAATTTTATATTGACTCAATTGGGAACTAATGGCGGTGGAACGATTAGCCGCAAAATCAAAGGCATGGATACTCTCAGACTCCGGTATTAGGGCGAGAATTGCTTCAGCTTCAATCCGAGTTCCGGGGAGTCGTTGCCAAACTCCAATATCTAATTGTCTGGCGGAACGATTAAGATTATATTGTTCCCAACTCTCAGGGTTTAAAGCTGGAGTTTTTAAGCGTTCATCCTCAGAACTAAAAACAGGATCAGCAACAATCGCAATTGTTTTAGAAGCAAGTTTTCGGTGTTCGGCTTCTCGGCGTAAAATACTTAAAGTCGATGCTGAGGGAAGGTTAACAATTTCGTGATTAACAACTAAAGGTAAATACTCTTTTTCTGATGAAGTTGTGGGTAAGGAAAGAGTAGAAAAGGGAAGATAATGTAAAATTCCATCACTAACAATTGCCAAACGTTGATGATTTAATTGAGAAGCAACTGGAGCCAAAATCATCTCATAAAGAGATTCAGAATCTTGAGATAAGTTTACTGGAGAACGACTTTTATTGATAATTGTGCTACGAAAAAAATCTCTCACTGCTTGTTCAATTAATGCTTTAGAGGGAAGTTCATAGCTCGTCATACTATTTTTAGTGATAGCCCAAAGAAAACTGCGTTTCTCACCGAGAGCATATTGCAATAGCAGAGTTTCATCATCCAAAATTTGTTGTTGAATTTGCTCTAAAGTCAGGGGTTGAGGTTGAGTCAGATCAGCATAACTCGGGCTTTTTTCACGGATTTTAGTTTGGACTTGTTGATATTTACGGAGAAGATATTGTCGTTCTTGTTCAATGGCAGTTTTTTGTTCTAGGGTGTCATTTTCACTGCTGTAAATTTTGACTCGTCGTCGTTCCACTGCATCCAATTGTTGTTGTAAACTTCGTTCTTGGATAACTAATTCTGGATCAACACCTTTACGAATATCGGTGTTAGCTGAGGCTAGAAGTTCGAGGAGGTTTCTGGCTTTAGAACGTTCGCTAATATTGAATGCTTGGGCATTGTATCCTTTTGAGGGATCTTGTTGATGGAGTTCCATTAATAAATCAATATAGAACTCATAATAGTCCTGTTTTGAGGCAAAAAAGGTCAGACGTTCTTCTAGAGAATTTTTGCTAGCTCGTGTTTTTTCAATTAAGGAAATTGCTGTTTTAATTTGAGTGAAAGCAGTGTCTAAATTACTCTGTTTTCGTTCAACCCTAGCAATTCCAAATCGATTTTCTGCTTCAGCATCGGGATATTTGTTATTCAGTAATTCTAGAGATTTATTGAAAAACTCTAATGCTTTTTGGGGTTGATCTAAATCGGAATAAACTTTAGCAATATCTGTATAAAGGTATGAACTAGAGCGTTGATTATAATTTAGGGCTTGCTGATAAAATTCTAATGCTTTTTCTGAATTTCCAAGTTGAGAGTAGACTTGAGCAATATTTCTGGAGATTTTTACTTGAGTCCAAGAGTTATTATCTGGGGAAATTGTCAGGGCTTGCTGGTAAAATTCTAATGCTTTTTCTGAATTTCCAAGTTGCTGATAAAGTTCACCAATTTTGTTGAGGAGATCTGTTTGTTGTTTAAAGTTTCCGAGTTTTTGGTAAATTATGAGAGCTTTGTTATAAAATTCTAATGCTTTTTCTTCATCTCCTAATTCAGAGTAGCTATCACCAATTTCACTCAGTATAGAAGCTTCTTTACTCAAATTCTCAATATTCTGAGCAATTCTCAAACCTTGATTGAAAGACTCTAACGCTTTTTGATCATTTCCCGCCCGAGAATAGATTTTACCCATCCAGCTTAGAGTCTCTATTTCTCCTTCAGAAAAGCCGCTTTTTTGATAAACTTTTCTCGCTTGATCAAAAAAGTATAATGCTTGTTTTTGATCTCCTAATTCAGCGTAATCTTGACCAATACGCATCAGAGCCGTTACCTCTCGATCTAGTCCTAATTTTTGATAAATAGTCCAATATTGATTAAAAGATTCTAATGCCTTTTCTGTATTTCCAATTTGATAACAAAGCTTACCAATTTCTCGAAACATTTCTGAGCGTCTGACAATTTTTGATTGGGGGAAATTTTGAGCATTATTTAGGGATTGGTTGCAGTATTCTAAAGCTGTTTCTGACTCTCCCAAGTAAGCGTAAATACGGCTGATTCTAATCAACATATCAAGAGTTCGTTCTTCTCGAAAAGGCGCATCAGTTTCTTGATCATAAATCGGTAGGGCTTGCTGATAGGAATCTAAAGCTTTTTTCAAGTCCCCTAATGTGGTGTAGGCTTTACCAATTTCATAGATTGTCCAGGCTTCTCCTGAGCGATAATTATTTTTTTGATAAGCTATTCGTGCTTGCTGAAAGGTTTCTACTGCTTGATTTGGGTTTTCTAATTCATAGTATAGCTCGCCTATTGTTCTCAAAATTGATGCTTCTTTTTCGTAATCTTTTAACTGTTGAGAAATCGGGATGGCTTGATTGTAGAATTCTAGAGCTTTTTCTTGGTCTTTCAATTTTGTGTAATCTTCAGCAATCTCAATAATAATTTTTACAGTTTGTTCAGTATCACCTCTTTCTTTGTAAACTTTTACAGCCTGATTAAAGACTTCTAATGCTTTCTGTTTGTTGCCAAGTTCGTAGTATATTTTACCAATGATTCTGAGCGTATATACTTCTTGACTAAGATCATTTAGTTCCTGATAAATTGGAATAACTTTAGTATAAAATTGTAATGCTTTTTCTTGATCCTCTAAAACATTAAGATAGAAGTATCCAATCTTATTTAATGTTTTTGCAACTTCGGTGCGATCGCCAACTTTTTGGTAAATTTTTAGTGCTTTATCAAGAGTATCAAATCCTTTTTCCCAATCTTTCAAGCTATAGAAATAGATCCCCGCAATCCGATCACGCAAGAGATTTGCTTCTTGAATACGGTTGCCAGTTTTTTGATAAACAGTCACAGCAGAATTTAAAAACTCTATCATTTGTTCCTGCTTTTCTTGCTTTCCGTAGTATTCAGCGATCGCCAGAAGAAAAGCTGCTTCTCCTTCGTCATCTTCCCATTTTTGATAAATTGTTTGTGCTTGATTATAAGCCTCTACTTCATTGGGATCATCTTCTATTTGAGAATAAAGCTTTCCAATGGTGAATAGAATGATTGGCTGACGATAATCAAATATTAAGGCTGTTTCTGGATCTTTTAGTTGGGTATAAAATTGACTAATATCTTTGAGAGTCTCTAATTCTTGATTGTGGTATTCTAATGCTTGTTGTACATCTCCTAATTGAGAATAGATTAACCCTAAGCGATCAAGAATATTCGCTTCTTTAACACGATCACCCAGTTTTTGATAAATGATCAAGGCTTGGTTGTAAAACTCTAATTCTTTTTGTTGATCTCCTAATGAAAAATAGTAATCACCGATGAGACTGAGGGTAGTCGCTTCTCCCTTTAAATCTCCAATTTTTCGGTAAATTTCTAAAGACTGATAATGATATTCTAATGCTTTTTGTTGATTGTCTAACCCCCAATATTGAGCGGCAATATTTAAGAGGTTAGCTTCGGCTTGACGTGCAGCGAAATTCTCACGATTAGGAGACTTAGCGATTGCCTGATAAATTGTCATAGCTTGATCAAATAAATCCCACCCCGTTTGATCATTTCTGTACTCAATCAGGTTTAATTCACTTAAATTACTGAGAACAAGAGCTTCCCCTTTTTGATCACCGATTTCCTGATAAATTGCCAAAGATTGTTTAAGTAATTTAACTTTATCTTCTTCACCATTATTCAAATAGTCATTGAGAGCCATAGTATTGAGAACAGTTGCTTCTCCTTGACGTGCAGCAAAGGTATCAATCTTAGAGTTAGGAGAGTTATTAATTTTCTGGTAAATTGCTAGAGATTGGTTATAAAGTTCTTTCGCTTTTTCCGGATCGCTATAGCTTTGATCGAGCAATAATTTTGACTGCCGAGAATTGATCAATAAATCGTGATTAAATGCAAAGAGTTGTTCTTCATCTAATTGTCCTAAGTAGGCGACATAAACACTTCCTATTTGGCTGAGAATATAGGCTTCTTGGAGAGGGTTTTTTATTTCTTGATATAGGGTTAACGCTTCGTTATAGTATTGTAATGCAGGTGTTGTTGCTCCGAGTTCTTGATAAAGTTTACCGAGTTTCAGCAAGATTGATGCGACTTGAGATTGATCAGCTAGAGTTCGTGATTTTGATAGTGTTTCTTCTAATTTTTGAATAGCTTGTAGCTGAGATGGAATTGTCTGCTGCTGTGAAGGTTTTTCTGATTCGTTCAAAAACTGCTGTGTTTCTGGCTGTTGTAATGAGGGTGAGTTTGTCTTGCTAAACTCTGCTCTCCCAGTCTCTAGTAACAGCACAAAGTAAACCCATAAGGTTAAACTTAGTTTGATAGACTGTCGAATCAAAACTTTAGATCCATTACTCATTTTAAAACCTAATTCAATATAATAGCTAAATTTTAATTAATTTTCTTAAATATTAGTTATAATTCCCCAATATTAACGATTAATTAATCTGGGGAATTTTTATACAATAAGTTAAGAGTAACTCCAGTGACTAACCTTAAACTCTAACCGAGATCTGCACTAATTTTGACAAACGTTTCTATCGTTTCTCCGGGTTTAGCACTCATCAGAGATTTACCTGTATTAAGTGCATTACGAGGAGAACTCCAGGGTTCTAGACAATAAAACTCTTTGCCTTTAACCGTCCAGAAAACAAGAGTTGAGTAACGATTATCCCACTCAAAGGTCAGCTTTAATTTACGACTCAAATCATTGACTACCGCAGAGGATTTAGATAAATTAAAAAATGCCACATCAATTTCATCTTGTTCAAAATCAAACTGTCCTGAAAAAGTTTGAATCGTCTCATCATCTTTGGCTTGAAACTGAGTTGAAGGTAAATCAAAAACTAATTGCTGTTTGTTTGCAACTGTAAAATAAGGATGAATACCTGTTGAAAACGGCATAGATTCCTGAGACAAATTGGTGTGACGATAACGTAATTCTAGAGTATTACCTCGCAGTGTGTAAATAAAATTCAACTCAAAATCAAACGGATAAACCGCACGAGTTTGATCATTACTCTTGAGAGTTACGGTGAGACTTGCCCCTTTTTCTGTAGATTGTTCGGTGACTTCCCAAGGTAAATTACGAGCAAAACCATGTTGCTTAAGTTGATAAGTTTTTCCATTGAGTGTGTAAGTATCATTGGGTAAATTACCACAAATGGGGAATAATAAAGGAATGCCACCCCGCACCGACAACGAGGGATCAGTAAAACGTTCGGTATCTAAATAAAAGATTTGATGTTCACCGATACGCCAGTCTGTGATAATTCCCCCACGTTCTGGAACGACGGAAACTTCCGCAGAAATTGTTTCATCAGACAGAATGTAGGTTTGATATTGTTGCTGTTTGAGAGTGACCGCAGGCATGAATAGTTAACCAAAAACAACTGATACTAGCGTCTCATACAATGGTCTTGGAGCTGTATTTTTCCCCAAGTTTTTGAAAAATTAACCGGATCTGATTGGACTCAAGCTTTACGGTGAAGTCTTTCTGGCATTTTGTGAGTTGACTACATCGATTGACCTAATATTCAGTTCCCCAAAATCCATCCGACTTGGGGAGCAAATCTTAAGTTCAACCTAAAGCTATAGAATAGTCCGAGTAACATCAAAATACTCAAATCAAAAGAAAGTTATTAGATGCTTTTTTAAGATGATTTTAACCCGCTGATGAAATAATCCGATAAACCACAGCACCATCGGGTTCTCGGTTATCCACAATCATTAAATCTTCCCGTTGTAATTCTTCTAAGAGCAAGCGAACTTCGGGAGCCGAACAATTAATTTCTAGCACACAATCTGCTAAAGTAACTTCTCCTTGAGCTTTGGCTAATCTCAGTAATTGAATCTTTTGGTGTTCAGGATTAATCGCTGGAAATTTTGGCTCTTGTAAACGTTTTTTCGCTTGACTAACAGCCCGAGAATTTTCAACAGCAGTCCCCACCCCATAAATAAATTGTAAAGCTAGAGTTAAATCTTCCGTTTCATCAAGTTCAAGATCTCCAGCCACACAAACACCTGTCACTCCAATAAACAGACCCAAACTCATCAACATCGCTTGATAACGTCCGGTATAAATATAACCGAGTAACGGCATAAAAAATGTTAGAAATGCTGTGGCTCTGGTATTTTTTTGAGCGAGTTTTTTTGTCTTTTCAAGTTCTTGAGTCATAGCAATTGAGGATTTCATGTTTGTTGTTTCTCTCCTTTCAGCAAAGTTTACCCAAGCATCAGGTTTAGAATAACCAAACCTATTTTTTTCGGTGGGGTTTCACTCGACTGAACAGATGAGAGGGTTTTCTAGATACAACAGTGTACGATCAGGACTGTCTAGCAATTTTTGACAGACTTCCCTATCTCTGTTTTACCTTGTGATCGGCAAGATGGGTATTCGCGTCTCAAACTTGAAATAAAAATCAAGTTTACAAAAACCCATAAACCCGATGAGAAAACCGGAGTATACTAGAAACTAAATGGAATCGTATTACATCCTAATTTGGTGGAATTGTCCTGTAAGAGTCAATACGCAATTCTAGCGTTGCTAGAGTTAACCGCTCACTATCCTCACGGTGAGCCACGTCAAATTCGTCAGATTGCTCGTCAGCATCAGATACCAGAGCGCTATCTCGAACAGCTACTGGCTACTCTCAAACGGAGTGGTATCGTTCGGAGTCAACGGGGAGCAAAGGGAGGGTATTTGCTTGCTAAAGAACCTTGGAAAATAACCCTATTTGATGTAGTTGTTTGTCTGGAAGGCTCAAATTCAAGCCCCAATCGGAATCGACATCACAAAAGCCTCGAAAGTCTGATTGTCGATGAAGTCTGGGAAGAAGCTCATCAAATGGCTAACTCGATTTTACAGAAATATACTTTGAAGGATTTGGGTGAAAAGTTAGAGACCCAGCGACAAACCAATCTCATGTATTACATTTAAACTTTTTCTGGCATTTTCGTTTTGATTGAATCGGTATTAATAGTAATTTTAGGGAAAAATACTCGACTTTGCGACGGTTTGATCTCGGGTTATAATTCAAAACTTAAGTTCATTCTTTGGAAATTTTGTTTGTACAAGAGATTAATATTAACTCACTTCCAATACCAGAGGGCTAACTTCAAAAGAAATAATTTCAGATTCAGATCAACTCAGTTTCTCGGATGAATCGTTAAAATAAACAGTGGGCGATTAACAGTTCATCTAATCGATAAAATGTTAGTGGCTCATTATAGCATGAACTGTTGAATCTGGAGCAAAATTTTCATGGTTACCTCAACCACTAATCATTACCAAACCTTAGAAATCAAACCAACCGCGACTCAATCAGAAATCAAACAAGCTTATCGTCGTTTAGCAAAATTATTTCATCCCGATAGTCACCACGAAACTGCTAACCATGAACGCATTATTCGGATTAATGCAGCCTACGAAGTCTTAAGCGATCCTCAGCGCCGCCAATCCTATGACCAACAGCGTCACACAAAATCCCGCCCTTACACCTCAAACACCACAACAACTTCAACCGCTCAAACCCGCAGGCGACGTCAAACCGCAAGAGCCGTCGATACTCAACTTGAAGAATGGCTCAATCAAGTTTATAAACCCATTAACCGCTACCTTGACCGTATACTTAAACCTTTTAAAAGTGAGGTGGATAAACTCTCGGCTGATCCCTTTGATGATGAACTGATGGAAGATTTTCAAATCTATATTGAAACCTGTCGAGATGTTTTAGCCCAAGCTCAAAATCGCTTTCGTTCAACACCAAATCCGGCGAATGTTGCAAGTGTTGCGGCTCATCTTTATTACTGTCTCAATCATGTCAGTGATGGACTAGAAGAACTCGAATACTTTACCGTCAATTATGATGATTCCTGCTTACACACCGGGCATGAATTCTTTAGAATCGCTGCGGGTTTGCGGAGAGAAATCAAACAGGAAATGAAGAATGTTTTATAATAAAAATAAAGTCATTCTGATTCATTAGTTTTCAGGATTGCAATCCTCCTAACTTCATCTCAAAATGAGACTCTGAAATCTAGTGGGGATTGAAATAATCTAAAAAAAAGCTTAAATTAGTTTACAGAACTTAACAACAGATGTTGGTGTGCATTTTATGGAATGCGTTATCACTCGTCGGGCAGAGTTTTCAGCCAGTCATCGGTATTGGTTGCCCGAATTGAGCGAAACTGAGAACTTTGAACGATTTGGGCCAACGGCTCGCGCCCCTGGTCATGGACACAATTACGTCCTCTACATCTCAATGGTGGGACAACTAGACGAATATGGGATGGTACTGAACCTCTCCGATGTCAAACACGTTATCAAGGCTGAAGTCACCAGTCAACTGGACTTTTCTTTCCTCAACGACGCTTGGCCAGAATTTCAGCAAACCCTACCCACCACCGAATACTTAGCACAAGTCATTTGGCAACGTTTAGCACCCCATCTCCCCCTGACCAACATTCAAGTCTTTGAACACCCCAAACTTTGGGCCGATTACCAAGGAAACAGCATGGAAGCTCATTTAACTGTCAGCACTCATTTTAGCGCCGCTCACAGACTCGCTCACCCCGACCTCAGCTTTGAGGACAATTGCGAAATCTACGGCAAATGCGCCCGTCCCAACGGCCACGGCCACAACTATCACCTCGAAGTCAGCGTTAAAGGTGAAATTGACCCCCGCACCGGGATGATTGTGGATTTGGCGGCTTTACAACAGGTGATTGATGATTATGTCGTTGAACCTTTCGATCACACCTTCTTAAATAAAGATATCGCTCACTTTGCCAAAGTGGTACCGACAGCCGAAAATATTGCGGTGTATATTCGAGATTTGCTGCAAAATCCCGTTCAGGAATTGGGAGCGAAATTGCACAAAGTTCGACTAATTGAAAGTCCGAATAATTCTTGTGAAGTTTACTGTACTGATACTCCCGCAGATTCAACTCCAACCCAAACTCCGGTTTTAGCAACAGTTTAACGGGTTGAAAACTGAGGATTAATTCCCTGCCCCCTAAATCCCCCAACATTGGGGTAAAAGGGGGACTTTATCCCCCTAAATCTTCTTTAAAATATCCCCCTAAATCCCCCTTAAAAAAGGGGAATTTTTATTTCTTTATTCTGATTCCCCCCTTAAAAAGGGGGGCTAGGGGGGATCAAAAAGGGAGTTACTGTTTTTTTAAGTTATCAGGTCAAATCAGATTTGAAATTGCTCTAGATATATTAATAAAAATTGAAATATAAAACCTAAAAAAATAAACCGTATTTTTACTGATAAAGCCTCCATTTTTTTGCACATCAAAATATTTGCAAAGTTCGGTAATTACGCTCTGGGCTATCCAAAACTTTTAAGGTTAATCTTGAACTTAGAGATAACAATTCACTCATTCCAATTGTCCAAGCTTGAGGAATTGTTCAAACTTTTTATTTATTCATGGGACAAAAACTGAATGGTTTTTCCAGATTTCCAAGAAACGCTGAAGCAAGCTCAAAAACTCGCTCAACAACAACTAGAAGAACTCGGTAAGTCAGTTGAAAGTGCTTCTCGACAAGCTTCAGATTTTGTTAAAGAGTCCGTCGAACCTCATCTTGAGACATTAAATGATGTCAAGGAAGGGGCGAGTCAACATATAGAATCTGTATTCAACAAAGGTACAAAACCTTCAGAAACTAGAGAAGCAGAACTCTTTGAAAAATTACCCCAAAATGAGACAAGAATGTTAGATATTACAGCGAAACTTGAGAACACTCAGAAAAACCTAAAAGAGTTAGGTCAAGGGATTGAAAACCTTGTTCAAAAGTACCCGGATGCTTTTGCAGATAAAACAATTCAATCACAACTTGAAAAATTCCGTCAAGCCCATCAAGAAGCATTACGAAGACTCGACCCCCCAAATTTATCTATCGCCACAATTGGGACAACATCTTCAGGAAAATCAACTGTTGTTAACGCACTCATCGGATGTCGAATCGCTCCCATTGAAGCCGGAGAAATGAGCGCAGGAGTGTTAACACTTCGCCATGGTAATCAGCGGAAATTAATTGTTGAAGCCACCGAAGGCGCAACTTGGGAGACAGGCGAATGGGAAGGATTAACCGATGAAGATTTATATAATAAAATTCGCAGTGTGATGACTGATTATCACCAAATTAGACAAAAGCAAAAAATCTGTATTGCTCCTCAAGTCACAGCAGTTGGCTCCCTTTTCCCTGCATTAGAACAAAGTTTACTCGGTTTACCTGCTGGAATTGGCGTTGAATTAATAGATTTACCGGGACTGAAATCCGTTCAAGATGCGGACAATCTGGCTGTGATTCAATCTCAAGTGAATAAAGCCTTTTGTCTGGTTGCGCTTGACTATATGCAAGTCGATGATGATCACAGAAAGCGATTGTTAGAAGAACTGAAACAAGTTGTTAAATACTTGCAAGGTCGAACGGATTCCATGATTTTTATTCTCAATCGAGTCGATCAGCGAGGGTCTGATGATGTACCTTTAGAAGAACGCATTAGTAAGCTACAGTCAGAAATTAAAGAGACGCTTTCTCTGGAAGTTTTACCGGATATTTTGCCTTTTAATGCTCGACTTTTGTACTACGCTCAATGTGCTTGGGGGCCAGGATCACTAAAATCTAAATCTTTGGTTGATCAACAAACTCGCCTGGAATTGTTGAAAGCAATGTTTCTAGATTGTGCGGGAACAATAAAACAATATGTTGGTAAAGATAAAAACTTGCGAGGTTGGTTTCGGGACTTGGAAGACCAAGTAGAAGACGGAGAAAATATTGATGATGAAACTCTGCGAAAAGTTCTCCGCTATGCTTACCAATGGAGTGGAGGAAAACAGCTTTGGGATCGTCTACGAGTTCGTTTACAAGAGTCTTTTTCGGAGTTGGTGATTTTACCTGCTTTATTTGAAGTTTTCGCTAGTTGCGATGCGTTAACAGCAAGTATCAATCTTTTAGCCGAGACACGAAAAATAGAAAGTCAGGAAGAAATCAAGAAAGAGCAAGCTAAAATCGAAGCCAGTCGTCAACGTTTGTCTAAGGAAATTGAGCGTTTTTGTCGAGAATTTCATAATGGAATTGAGGAGAAAGTAGAACTTCTAAAAAAGAACACACCTAAGTCTCGAATTCAAGCGGCTAAAAAGGCTAAACAAGAAGGGTTAGAGGGGTTTCAAATCCTCATTGATGCTTTTCGTGAAATTGAAGCTGATTTAACTATTAATCTGATTGCTACTGTTCGGAATGCGCTTAAAAATAACCTGGGAACCTATGAACTAGAAGAAAAACTCAACGAAGTTATTGCGCCAACATACGCACGCAATATTACCAAAGCATACGATTTAGTCAGTCGAAAATGCAAAGATTTTACTCACTCATCAGGTTCTTGGATTAAAGAGGTTCGTCAAAGCGATACCGAAGGACTCCGAGAACTAGAACACGCTGAACGTGCGGTTCGTAGCCTCTATTTTGCGATGCGAGAAGCGTTATCTGTTCGGGCTGAATTTATGCTACAAGCCCAAGCGAAACAGCTTGAAGATGCCTTGCAGTCATTAGTCAATCAAAAAGTAAATGAACTGTGCGATTTATGTTGTCAAGAATTACCCGAATTTAAACTTGATGAAGCAATTATTGCTGAGTTTAAAAATCGGATATCTCAAACACCACCGACATGATCTGAAAATTTGTTTAATTTCTCTGTAAATATTAAACAAAGCCAGAAGAAAAACAAAGAGGTTGTCGGTAAACAAGCGGTAGAAGAACATTATACTACTGGAGGCTGTTTTAATAAGAAAACAAAAACCAGAACGGTCTGGAAAGATAAAATTGAACAAGTTGAATACCAAAAACTTGAACTTCCTGATACTGATAATATGGCTCGTCAGTGGTCAGCAGGTATCGCAGATGAAAAGGAAAAGTTATGGGATATTCTTCGTGATTGGATGATTAATCATCTCAAAGAGGTTGATTATGAGTTTGAGCAGTCAATTAAAGATACTATCAATTTTGTCAATCGCTCACTTCAGGAACAATTAGAGATTATTCAACGTGACTTTGAAGCAGAAGTTAAGCGTTGGGATGAAATTACACTGGGTAAAGATTCTGTACTAGAGATTCGTCAAAATTTAGAGAATGAATCTCGTACTTCATAAGACTTTTACTTAAAATCAGTAGAAGTGTATTTTTTTCACGGAAAACCATTCACCTTGTAAATAGGAATTTTCCAAACATGGAACTTTTGTTTTTGTTACTTTTTGGTGGTCTTTGTATTTTGTATCAACAAGTAGAGAAAAATAAAGAACAGAAGACTGTCAATTCTTATCCCGATACAAACCTAAGAAGCAAAACCAATCATCAAAGTGGACACCCAAATTATTTTCTAGTGCTGGTAGTGAGTGCTAAACAAGAAAAAGTCATCCAATCTATAAAAGAAAATCGAAAGATTAAACCTGATGACTGTTCGCCTTTGTACCGAGCTACACAAGCTTTATGGATGGGAGGAGAATCTGATCTTCTCAAGTTGAATATTACTCCTGATTTTCTAACAAAATCGAAAGTATTAGATACATCTGAGTATGATGTATACTTCTTGTTAATTAGTTTATCTAATTACGAAAAAGGATTTACTCAAAATGTCACTTCCATTGATCGAAGTGATGCTTTTGAAAAATTACCCTATATTTCACAAGGGGTTACAGTATCAGATCGCCTATTTAATTATGACGATCAATTACCCTTTCTTTACACTCGATAAATAGGAGATTTTCGTGTTAATTGATACAACTTTTTTAGTTGATGATCCGGTGATTATACAAGGTTTAATCGATGGTTCTCTCAAACGATTTGGGGGAGTTATCCGAGAAACCGATACGGGTCAAATTGTTCGCCATCTCGTCGAACCCCCCGGCTTAATAAAAACTCTGTCTAAGTTTAATAAAGTTGAAGAAAACTTGGCTTCTGTCTTAAAACTCACTCAAATTTCTGCGGGAGCAACTGTTCTAAATCTGGGTGTGAGTGTGGCGGGATTCATCTATATGGGTTTTAAACTCCACCAAATTCAAGCTTCATTAGATACTCTGCATAAACTCGTAGAAGCAGGCTTTGATCGCATAGAAAACCGCTTAAATCAGATGAGCAACCAGCTAGTTTATCTGTGTTTATTAGTCGAATACAACACCGAAGAACAAAAACGTTTGGGAAATGCGATCGCGGAACTTCATCAAACGATTATTCTCAAAGAGATAGCGGCTTTACAAGCAGAACTTCTCAACCGCAATCGTTTTCCTGATTCTCCCGTACAAGACACCCTAAAAGTGGCTTCCAAAGTTAGAATGATTCTGTCTAACCAAGCCGTGCAAACTCTACCGGAGTTGGACGCAGAAACGATTTTAAAAGCCGATATTGCGGTACAAGGTTGGGCGGTTGCGACTGCGGTTGAAGCCAATCTTCTGTTAGAAACTGGACTGATTAATGATGCGGAACAATTGCTAACATTAGAAGCTCCCCGGTTTAAACAAGTAGCTATTCAATGGGCGGATAAATTATTAGTTGATGAACGTTCGCAATTCTCAACCGCTTATCGGTTTGGTGCGTCCCGTTTTCATCCCCATATTAGTCGAGAGCGAGTTGAACGCATCGCTCAAATTTCTTCCGTTGATTGTGGATTATCCGCGAATAAAATAAAAGAGCGACAACAAGAAGCAGAGGTCGAGTTTGAGATGTTTCACGCTTCCCAACTCGATCAAAAATGGACGTATCAACAAATTGCGATCGCCGAATATTTAGACACGTTGAGCGAACTATCAGCAAGACTAGAAAGTTTACAGGCTTTTTCCAAACTCTGTCAACGTTTGGGGGTGAAAAATATTCGGGATATTCTTCCCAGTCAAAATTCTGAACCGAGTTTTTATCTACTCAATCCAGAATTGTAAAATACAGTTGTGAAAAATAAAAACCCAGTTTCCCAAAGATACCGGGTTTTTGCATCAATATTCCTCAGAAAAGGAATCACTTCATCGAAAATCTTGAGAATTTCCAAGATTATTTGTATAATTTTGTGTGAACTGTTTCAATTTCTCAATGTATTTGCTGGTTAATTCTTCCTTAGCAATGGTTTGTAATGTATGATCCAAATTAGATAACAACAACGCTTCAGGATTAATCAACCCAAACCCATAATAAGGATCAAATCCCGGCATTCCTGCATCAGTCGCCGTTTTCCGCAAATGTTCGATTAAATCCGCTTGAGTTTTCACCGCAGTTTTACCGCCAAAACTCCGATGTTTCGCCACCATCAACGCCACCACTCCACTCACAAACGGCGTCGCCATCGAGGTTCCACTCAAAACCGCCACACCTCTGGGCGGATAAGTTGAAAGAATATTATCTCCCGGTGCGACAATATCAACCGCTTTACCCCGAGAAGAATACTGAGTAATGCGACGAGTTCGATCAATCGCTCCGACTGATATCGTTTCCGGATAAATCCCTGGATAGTCTACTGTATCTAGATTTGGGCCGCTATTCCCTGCCGCACAAATCACAAAAATACCCGCTTCAACTGCGGCTTTAATCGCCTCGTGCATTTCATCACTCGGGAGAGGACTTCCCAAACTCATCGAAAGAATATCAGCTTTTTGATCAATTGCCCAACGAATTCCTTTGACAAGCTGCCCGGCGGTTCCATAGCCATTATCACCTAAGACTTTACCCACTAACAGTTTTGCTTCCGGTGCCACACCAACCACTCCGCCTCGATTTTCACGAGCGGCGATAATTCCCGCAACGTGAGTTCCATGTCCGTCTACATCACTCGGCCCAGAAGGACTATTGGTGAAGTCGCGAGCATTTTCGACAGCATCAACAAGTTCTGGATGTCTCAGAGCAACTCCAGTATCGAGAACCGCTACCTTAATCCCTTTACCTTTGGTTTGTTTCCATAAATTGGGGATAGCAAACATTTCTAATCCCCAGTCGGTAATTTCTGCCGCTGCAATCAGAACCCGTTCAACTTTGTAAGGAGGTAGGACAAAAATCGGTTCGTCACTCCCAGTTTCAGGCAATTGAGGCACTTGTGAATCCATTAGATTTTCTATTTTTTCAAGAGATTAATACTGAACAACAGTGGCTCAAAGTTGGGAAACCTCAACGCACTGCTATCGGCTTCAGAGATTTTTATTACCTTTAAAATGCTAATTTCTGCATCCTGAAGTTAAGTGTTCTTTTCTCTTGACTGTTGAGCGATTCAGGATTATTGCTATATTTTTTGACCCACCGTAATCAACTGCGAAAACCAGAAAAGTTTTTACTGAGTATTTCCTGATTAATCAGGTGAATGGTGTAAGAGTATGTATGACTCTAACTCTAGCCTACGTTTGTCTGTAGAAAAGGGGGATGAGTTTATATTTTAGTTCGAGCTAATCTTAGTCTGCTATTTACTCCTAGCTTGCAAGCGAGTTGAGCGTTATGAAATTATCAAATGTAGCATTTTTAACTTTGGCGGCTTTAGTCGCTCAGGACTCCGTAGGCGAAGCTCGTTCTATTCCTGAGAGTTTGTTATCGAGTTCTTCGGGTATAATTCCTACTATCGATAGCAAGAGTGATTGGATTGAGAACCTCATATCGCAGCATACACCATCGGTAAGTATGCCGGAAATGCTGATCGGCCAGGAGTTTTCTCCTTTAAGATCTCAGTCTACATCGGATCAGGAGTTGATTCTGGCTTCGGCGATCCCACCTTTGACTCCATCCTCAGCATTCTCGCAGTCCAATCAACAAAAGCTGAATCAAGTCTTAAGTCGGACATGGTTGGCTTTATTGGTTGAAACTTTTTCCAATCAAAATAATTTATCCTCCGAGGTAAATTTAAGCCTAGACGACACAAATTTAGCTCAAGAAATTAGTCCGAATGACGAGAGCGACTCCGATTTTAATCAAACCATTACGCTGCTTAATAGTTTATTGATTATTGGGATCTTATCACCTGTCATAACGATGGCATTTTTTTGGTTAGTGCGGCGTTTGGTGATTCGAGAGTTAGTAACAGAGGCAAATCGGGGTTTAAATCGGGTTGATGGTTTAGAAGAACAAATCGCTCAATCTCGTCATCAATCTCAGCAGCAAGCTCAACAATTAGAAGCGCAAATTAAGGCAACTCAAGACTCTATTAATTTTTTGAAACAAGAAGCCTCCGCATCTCAAGCGTCGATTGAGGAATTAAAGCAATTACAGTTAAATTTAATTGAAAGTTTACAAAAACTTAAGTCTGATTTTAAGTCTAAAGAGCAATCGAATTTAATTCAGTTTCCCGGGGGTCATAATAGCCATAATAATTTACCGAAAAGAAATCAATTAAACTCCAATTTTCCTTCCGAATTTGATGGGAGTTTTCAGTTTAATTCTTCTCCGGACTTTATTGCAGATGATTATCTCAAACAAGGAGAAGCTTTAAATAACGAAAAACGCTATTCAGAAGCTTTAATTTCCTTTGAAAAAGCGGCTAAAATGAATCCAGAGTTAGAGGAAGCTTGGTATAATCAAGGTAATATTTTGGTGCGTCTAAATCGTTATAAAGAAGCGTTAAAGGCTTATGAAAAGGTTGTACAAATTCATCCTCAAAAATACGAGGCTTGGTATAATCGCGGTAATGTTTTGGTTAAGTTGAAGCGATATTCTGAAGCCTTAGAATCCTATGATCATGTTTTGGCAATTCAACCGAAGGATGATGAAGCATGGCACAATCGAGGTGCATTGCTGCGAAAATTCAAGCGTTATGACGAGGCTTTAACTTCCTATGACAAAGCATTAGAAATTCAACCCAATAAATATGAAACCTGGCATAATCGCGGTAATGTCTTAGGAAAATTAAAACGATATGAAGAAGCGATTATCTCTTATGATCGAGCCATTACTATTGATGCTGGAAAACGAGAAGTTTGGTTAAATCGAGCTGTTGCCCTGTGTAAATTGAAACGCTACGAACAGGCGATCGCATCTTTTGAACAAGCCATTGGACTCGATCCAACTTCTCCCGAATTATGGAATATGAGAGCATCTTTATTACAACAATTAGGACGATACTCAGAGGCAATTGATTCCTTTGAAAATGCAATTGAACATCAACCCAACTGTTATGAAGCATGGCTGGGTAAAGGTTCAGTTCTCGTACAACTTAAGCAATATTCAGAAGCATTAGAAACTTACGAAAAAGCGATCACAATCCAACCCGAAGCTTCAGAAGCTTGGCGACATAAAGGGCTTTTATTTGAAAAACTAGAACAATATCCTGATGCGATCACCGCCTACGATCAAGCTATCAAACTCCAACCCAATGATGCAGAAGCATGGCGTTTTCGAGGTGCATTACTCTCCAAACTCAAAAACTATCAAGAAGCTATTTCATCTTTGGGAAAAGCGATTTCGATTCAAAAAGAGTTACGCTCTGTGAAAATAGCCGCAACCACAGACCCAACATCAGCTTCTAACAATTAATTAATCAGCAAAATTAGGGATAGAAAACAAAATTATTTAACTTTCCATCCCATCCCTAAACTGATAAACTCAAGCTGATCAACCTAAGCCGACTCATGTTGTCTACGCCAGGTTGGATGCCATAAAACCTCAGCCGTTGATCGTTTTTCAACCATTTCCTGAGTGATAATACACCGAACCACATCCTTACGAGAAGGCAACTCATACATCACATCAAGCATTAATTCTTCCAAAATTCCTCGCAATGCTCTAGCACCCGTTTTGCGACGATAAGCTTCTGCGGCGATCGCTTTTAAAGCATCCTGTTCAAATTCTAAATTAACATTATCCATTTTCAGCAGCTTCTTATACTGCTTAATTAAAGCATTTTGGGGTTCTGTTAGAATCCGCATCAATGCTTCTTCATTCAGAGGTGAAATCACCGTTACAACTGGAATTCGGCCAACAAATTCAGGAATCAACCCAAACTTCACCATATCATCGGGTTCAACGTGTTGGAATAGTTCATCTTGACGTTGAACAGATTTAACGGCTGTATTATTTGCCGTCTCCGAAGGTTGAATAAAGCCTAAAGACTTTTTACCCAACCGTTGTTCAATCACTTTTTCTAAACCGACAAAAGCACCACCACAGATAAATAAAATCTTACTCGTATCAATCTGGATAAAATCTTGGTAAGGATGCTTACGTCCACCTTGAGGGGGAACATTAACAATCGTTCCTTCTAAAATCTTGAGTAGTGCTTGCTGTACCCCTTCACCCGAAACATCGCGAGTAATCGAAGTATTTTCGCTTTTACGGGAAATTTTATCAATTTCATCAATGTAAACAATTCCACGTTGAGCCGCTTCAATATCAAAGTCTGCCACTTGTAGCAGTCTCAGCAAGATATTTTCGACATCATCCCCAACATATCCAGCTTCGGTGAGCGTTGTCGCATCAGCCACCGCAAACGGAACATCTAGCTGCTTGGCAAGGGTTTGAGCCAGAAGGGTTTTACCACAACCCGTCGGCCCGACTAACATAATATTTGATTTTTGGAGTTCTACGCCATCATCAGGATTGAGATCTCCACTCAAACTCGCTTGATCTAGGCTCAGACGTTTATAGTGATTATAAACCGCGACCGATAACACCTTTTTCGCATCATTCTGACCAATAACGTGATCATCAAGATACTGCTTGATATCAGTGGGCTTGGGGATCTGTTGTAATGAAGGAGTTGTCTGGACTGAACCTGTAGAAAGATAATTGGATTCGAGATCTGCAAGCGTAGTTTTAGTCGGATCTGAAAATTCTTCTTCTAAAATTTCATTACAGAGTTCTACACATTCATCACAGATGTAAACACCAGGGCCAGCAATTAACTTGCGAACCTGCTCTTGGGACTTGCCGCAAAAAGAGCAGCGTAAGTGGGAGTCATACCTGGACATATTTGCCTTTTTGTAAACAGTTGCTTGTGGCTTTCCCCGTCGAAAATGATGTGAATTATGAACAATAGAGCAAGTGCGGGGGAGTTTTATAGAGGTGAATTACCTCTTACTCTTTTAGTGTACTGTTTATTTGGCTTTTCTGCACCCCACATCCTCTCACTAGAAGGAAGTCTAAGCTTTTTTTAATATCTAGAGCCTCAGTTACAAAGCCGAGTGAGAAGGGAAAATCTACCTTGAAGTTGATAGATTTTTCCCGACCTCCCTATCAATCAAAATTTCGTCCGACTTGGAAACAGCCCTGCGACCTAGCCTAAGTGGGTGAGGGTAATTACTCAAAGAGATTATGGATTGAGTTGCTCGCCATCAGAAGAAGTCTCTCCCGCCACTTCAGGATTGCGTTGTTCAAACCTTTGACGTTGCTTGGCGCGAAATTCTGCTGCTGCATCGCGAATATTATCTTTTTGTTGATCATGAACAGAGTTCACATTCAGATCCAAAGTTCCCATTTGCGCCCGATGAATCAGGTTATACATGGTACTTTGATCAATCCCCAAACTCGTCCCATTATCATTATGCTGACTGTTAAAATCCTGGAGCGGATTCAGATTGTTTTGTTGAGCAATACTCAGTTGGGACAACAGCGTTACATTGATTCCAACTGCCGATAGGATTGATATTGCCATCCCCACACCAGATTTGACTTGAAGTTTCATTGCATTCACACCTAAATCACTATTTCTAACGATAGACTAATTGAGCAGATTTTAACCCTCCCTAGAGATAGAGAGGGTTACAAACTTTATTGAATCCAACTTAGAAGCTTTAGTTATGCAAAGCGACGGCGCAGAAGCGGTTGAATCACTAATAACGCAGCGATCGCAAAGCCAAATAGAACCCCAATCGCACCTCCTAAAGAAATATTAGCAAAAGGCGCTTGCATGACGATACTTCCAAAAGACCAATCGGCGTGTAAATACAAATAACGAATCGGTTCAATCGCATAACTCAATGGGTTCAAGGAAGCCACAACCTGTAACCAACTCGGCATAAACGAAAGCGGTGCCAAAGCGGTACTGGCAAATAATAGCGGTAAATTGGTGACAAAAATCACCGCAATTAATTCAACGTGTCCTGGTAAGGCAAACGCCAAACCCAAACTTAAACCCGTGACGCCCAAAACCAACAGAAACAACATCACAGCAATCAAACCCAACTCAGGAATTCCCGGAAGTCCCGCCCCCAGAAAAGCACCTGCGGCTACAATCGCTCCGGTTTGGATAAAACTCATGGTGATCATAAAGATTGCAGAGGCGACCACAATCGAAAAGCGAGTCGTGAGTGGCGCCACCAATAAACGGTTCAAAAAGCCAAATTCCCGGTCAAACATTACGGGTAATCCGGCATTTAAAGCCCCTGCAAAAGCCGTAAACACAATTACACCCGCACCGAGAAATTGAGCATAATTTTGGCTTTCTCCAAATAAACCTTTCGGTGCATTTTGAAACAACGCCCCAAATAAAATTAACCACATCAACGGCTGAATCACACCCGCCACCAAAGTTGACGGACGGCGCTGAAGCTGAATAAACAACCGACGAGTTAACGCCAGAGTTTCTTGAAGAAATTCTCCGACGGGATTGGGTTGAATCGTTTCCCGTTGACTCGGAGATAAACTTAGATTAGATGAACTAGGAGTGGTTGTACCTGTCATATTTACAAGATCTCGTTACAACTTTTTTACAAATTTCAGCAAGACGTTTAATGGAATAATTCTCTGTGAACTACCTACGCCGACGCTTCGCTTTCGGTCGTAAGCTTCCAGTTTCTTGAACAGTCTTGGTCGAAGCATCTTTAGATTGTTCATTGATCGGAAGTTGCCGCACAGAGGACTTGCGTCCAATGAGAGGTCTTCGTTCTCTCGGATGCAAGCTCCGAGAGCTGCGAAGATTTCGTCTTACACCTCCTCCACTGGCAGTCGCCTCCGTCCCCGAGGCAAGGGGCTGTCTGCGTGGGTCTCCCGCGCAGTTTATACGCCCCGCGATGACTCGTAATCCCTCGTCTCGAATGTTTATGGCTGCGTTAATATCACGATCATGTTGGGTATGACAATGATTGCATTCCCATTGACGAATATCAAGTGGCAAACTTTCTACAACATTCAGACAAACATTACAAGTCTTTGAGGATGGGAAAAACCGATCTATCTCCACAAAGGTCTTTCCATCCCGTTTAGCTTTGTAATCAACAAAGTTTAAGAACATTCCCCAACCACAATCGCTTATTGCTAAGGCAAGATTATGGTTGCGTACCATGCCCTTTACGTTGAGATTTTCAGCAATTATCACTTGGTTCTCGTTGACAATTTTGCGAGACAATTTATGCAAAAAATCTTGCCTTGCGTTGCTGACTTTCTCGTGCGCTCTTGCGACTAACCTACGTGCTTTATTCCTAGAGTTAGACGCTTTTTGCTTACGGGATAACTTCTGTTGTTTCCGTTTTAAGTTGTGTGAGTGTTTTTTGAAGTGTCGAGGATTATTATATTTAGACCCCTCACTTGTAATTAGAAAATGAGTCAATCCCAAGTCCAGTCCAATCGCTTTTCCTTCGCTTGAAATCTCGGGTTCTTGCTCCTCGTTCTCAAACAGTATTGAAGCATAATACTTTTCTGTTTTCGTCTTAGTTATTGTTACCGTTTTTAGACTTCCATCAAACCTTCTATGAATATTAGCTTTGATGTTGCCAATTACAGGGAAACTCAAATAGTTTTCAATAATCTTGACGTTTTGGGGGTATTGGATCGACTGTTTTCCATGACGACTCTTAAACCTCGGGAATTTAGCTCGACCTTCAAAGAAGTTGACAAAAGCTCTAGAAAGATTCAAAACAGACTGCTGTAAGCACTGTGAATAAGTTTCTTTTAACCAGGCTGTTTCTTCTTTCTTCTTAAGGATTGGTAGTTGCTTTTTTAGCTGCATCCCTGAGATCCCCTTGCCTGTTTCTTTGTAGACTTGGTTGTTTAGCTCTAGACAGTAATTCCACACCCAACGTACAGAGCCAAACGCTTTTGCAAGGGTTTGTTTCTGGTCATCCGTTGGGTATAGTCTGACTTTTGCTACGTTTCTCATTGGGCAACTTAAAGCAAATATACTTTATTACAACTGTAACGGAACTCGGAGAAATTCGAGATTTTGTCGGCGATTCATCTGACACTGACACGCTCGTTTTCAGGTGTGAGGCTTTTGCCGCAGAAGCTAAAAACTGTTCCCTGTTAACTGTTCCCTGTTAACTGTTCCCTGTTCCCTGTTCCCTATTGCCTTCACCTTAACGCATATTTTGTTTTTTCTCCGCTTTGGGGTCACGAACCGCAACGGCTGCGATTTCCGCATCCATCAGGGTTCGACCTGTCGCCGCTAGATAAACATCATCCAAACTGGGTCGAGATTGGGCGATCCCAAACGTGGGTAAGTCCGCCTCTTTTAACGCCTGTTGTACCGTTAACAGCGCATCACTTTGAGGTTGAACGACCAAGTTCAGAGAATTCCCTTGGGCAGTATTAATAATGGCTTCGGTGACAAACGGTAAAGATTCCAGGAGAGATTTGGCTTTTTCGGCTTCCTCCATCGGCGAAAACTCCCGAATTCTGAGGGTAATGCGATCGCCTCCAACTTGATCTTTGAGTTGAGAAGGGGTTCCTGTCGCAATCACAACCCCCTGATCAATAATTGCCACGCGATCGGCCAAAGCGTCTACTTCTTCTAAATAGTGGCTGGTAATTAACACCGTTGTTCCGGCTTGACGCAACTGACGCAGGAAATCCCAAACCGCTACTCGGCTTTCAATATCCAAGCCCACCGTCGGTTCATCCAACACCAACACATCGGGTTGATGGAGAAGGCCAGCAGCCAAGTCGAGACGTTTGCGAATACCGCCCGAATAGGTACCGCTTTTTTGATCGGCCCATTCTGCTAAACCCAATAAATTGATCGCCTTGGCAATCCGATCTTTAATCATTGGCCGAGGCAGATGGTACAATGCCGCTTGCAGTTGCAGGTGTTCACGACCTGTTAGCACCTTGTCTAAGGCGACTTCTTGAGACACATAACCCAGGCGTTGTCTCGCTTGTCGGGGCTTTTCGATAACATTCACCCCTGAGACTTCCAGACGACCCGAATCCGGAGTAATTAACGTACACAATGCCCGTAGAGTCGTGGTTTTACCCGCACCGTTGGGGCCGAGTAAACCGAAGATTTCCCCCGGTTTGACGAACAGAGAGACCTCTTTGACGGCCTCGACAGAACCATAACGTTTTTGCAGTTTTTCAATTAAGATGGCAGGTGTCATTTTGCGCTTCTATTGGGGACTGCCTTTGTTGACATCACTTGATATTTTAAGAGATTCCACACAACCCGGAGGGGTTCAACGGCAGACATCAGGTGAGGAAAACCGACTATTCGTTGAGAAAAATTAATTTCTGAGCCGTATAACTACAAGGGTTGATATTTTAGCTGGGTGATTGGGCAAACTAAGAGTCAGGGAAATTGTGTCTATGTATCGGGTATCGGTTGGGGTTAATGCAGACTTTTTTCGCTGAATCCTTGATCTCACCAGTCCTAATGAGAGTTATGATGGAATCGATAGATCCCATAGGGTGTGAATCCCAAGGCAGACAAAGCATCTACCGATAGAAAACAAAGATGATCTACATCCGTTCAGTTTAGAGTTGAGGTCACTGCTCAAGATGCTGAGAACAAAAGGTAAACTGTTACAGAATATAGATTTTGATTCAGAGCGACTCAAACCAGCAGGGCTGCATCTTGAGGATTTCACATACAGCATTCGTTTTAATCAATTATTTTGAAATCATTCTCCTGAAGGAAGTTCTGTCTAATGAGCCGGATTTTGATCGCTGAAGATGAACCTCGTATCGCTGCCTTTTTAGAGAAAGGGCTAAAAGCCAACGGCTTTACCATTACCGTCGCCAATGATGGCTCTGATGCCTTAGAAAAAGCACTGGGAAATCAATTTGACTTGCTGATCCTGGACTTAAATCTTCCCCATCAGGATGGCTTTCAAGTCTTGAAACAATTACGGGGCCAGGGAGAACAAGTCCCCATCATTATCTTAACGGCTCGTGATGATATCGAAGATAAAGTTGCTGGTTTGGAAGAAGGCGCTGATGATTATGTCACTAAGCCGTTTCGCTTTGCGGAGTTGTTAGCGAGAGTACGCGCCCGCTTACGTCATCAGACTCTCTCACCTGTTAAAGAGGAACGGGTATTGACCGCCGGGGATATTTTGCTGGACTTGTATACTCGTCAAGCCCAAGTCGCTGATTGTCCCATCAAACTGTCCGCTAAAGAATTTCAGCTTTTAGAAACGTTGATGCGTCATCCTGAACAAGTGATGAGTCGAGAACAACTCCTTGATCGCGTTTGGGGTTATGATTACGATCCCGGATCGAATATTGTTGATGTTTATGTTGGATATTTACGGAAAAAATTGGGCGGCGATCGCATTGAAACCGTTAGAGGAATGGGTTATCGCCTTTGTCCCTAATATCAAGGAATATTGAGGAACCTAACTTTTAAAATTACGTCTCCGATAGAAGGGTTCTGACTCCAGGATTCGGATCAGAGCCGCTACAACTTGTAGCCCTAACAATTTTCTGCAATCTATCTATTGAAAGATCGAGACTGAAGATTGATTAATGCTGTAGCTTTTTTGCTTCTTTTCATAGGAAGCTTGACAATTCATCAATCTTTATTTTTGAGTCATTCCTACTCATAAATTGAAATATAAACAGGAGTGACTTATTTTTGCATGGCACAAATTTTCAATGACATAATGATCACTTCCTGACCTCAGTATAATCACGCAAATCCCCCTAGTTAATTATAACTATCACTTAGGCTTTGAGGCAAAAATCCCTGTTAAAACGTCATTGCAAGCCTTTTTCTTCTGAATTTAGAAGTTCCGTGTTTTAACGGATGCCACTATTCATTCCAGATGTAACAATTAAAGGTATGGGTTGAATAGAAATCATAAAAAACTTCTCATCTGACCCTCATAGAGATCTTAAAAGTGTTTATTACAATCAGGGTAGAGAACAAAAAGTTCGGTGTGAGACCTCAGATTAAATTATGAAAGATGAGAGCTTACAACTTCAAGCAGAAAGGAGGCAACAAATTTATGCTTGCAACTCAGACAATAAAAACTAAACTCTGAGTCTTTATTAACCCAAAACCCCTTATAGTCTGACTGAAATTTAGAGGGGAGAATTAAATCCCTTTCAGTCACTAATCTACAGATTTTTTTCAGTAAATTTTTTGCAATTTAAGTAGAGGTTTAATCTAGCTATGGACGACTTAATCTTTGACCCTTTAACAGGCCTTCCTGTAAACGAAGAAACCCAAACCATCACAGAAGAACCTGTTGAGTCTGTTGATGTTGTAACGGGAGATGATGACATGGACGAAGACATGGACAACATGGACGAACCTGTAGATGTCACCTCAGACGACATGGACGACATGACCCCTATTCCTGTCGAACCTGATGGCGGAATTGGAGACGGCGCAGAACCCCTTCCCGACGTGGACAACATGGACGAACCTGTAGATGTCACCTCAGACGACATGGACGAAGACATCGACGACATGGACGAACCTGTAGATGTCACCTCAGACGACATGGACGACATGGACGACATGGACGACATGACCCCCATCCCCGTTGAACCCGATGGCGGAATTGGAGACGGCGCAGAACCCCTTCCTGATGAAGCCGTACAAACCGGAGTTGAAATGGATGATACAGAAGCAACAAATGATATCCTAGACGAATTATTTGATGTAGATGCTTACCTAGAATTCAACTCCGACATCAAGACCCTAGTAGAAGCAGGTCAACTTGATGCGAAAGCCCACTTCATGGAGTTTGGTCAATTTGAAGGTCGGGAATTTAGTTATACCTTTAATATCACCGAATACTCTACGAAAAACGTTGATGTCTCTCAAGTTGTCAGTCGTCAGAGTTTACTCTCACATTTCCTCGAATTTGGTTTAGAAGAAGGACGGGAGTTTAACAGCTTATTTAGTGTCAAAAAATACCTAGAAAAGAATACTGACCTCGACAGCTTCTTCCAAGGTCAAGGTAAATTTGTAAGTGCTTTCCGTCACTTCCTCAAAGATGGACAATACGAACAACGCGAATGCGGTGATTTCTTTAAACCGAGTGAATATCTCAGTCTGAACTCTGATTTAGAATCCTTTGTTCAAGGCGGTCAATTCAGTCTGTTCAAGCATTTTGCTAAGTTTGGTAAAAAAGAAAGACGGGAATTTAGCAACTTCTTTAAAGTTGGCGAATACCTACAACTGAACCCAGAACTCGTTGATTTTGTGCAGTCGGGTCAAATTACAGCTGTTGACCACTGGTTAAAATTTGGACGCGAAGAAAATCGTGAATTTAGCTTCTCCTTCTCGGTTTCAAAAGTTCTAGAAGTTCTCGAAATTTCCACCCTCGCTGAGTTAGATATCGAACAATTAGTTGAGTCTATCGTTAGCAACTTCAACTTAATTGCGACAGGCGATGATAACACCGACGGTAACGATGTTCCTGTTGATGGTGGTGATGATAACGTTGATGATGATAGCGATGACCAAGACGACGACTCCGATGATGATGGAGACGATACCGACGACCAAGACGATGACTCCGACGATGATGACTCCGACGATGCAGATGATGATGTAATCGCAGGAGATGATAGCGACGACTCCGATGTGGGTAGTGAAGGCGATGACGGTATTGTGGGAGAAGTTCCTGATGTGAATGTTCCCGATGACGGTGAAACTCCCGATGACGGTGAAACTCCCGATGACGGTGAAACTCCCGATGACGGTGAAACTCCCGATGATGGTGAAACTCCCGATGATGGTGAAACTCCCGATGACGGTGAAACTCCCGATGACGGTGAAACTCCCGATGACGGTGAAACTCCCGATGATGTAGAACCCCCGTCTAAGGTTTATCTAGATGTCAAAGTTGTTAAAGGTAACGCTGACCTGCTTGAAAAACTCGGTATCGACGGCGAAATTAGCAACGAAGACCTGCAAGACTTGTTAGTCACAAAAGACTTAGCTGACCTGAAAGGAGTCAAACTTTCTAAGTTCTTTGATGTTGATAAACTTTTGAAGGAGTTTGACGCTGAACTTAAAACTTTCTTCTCAGTTGAATCTGTTGAAGGTCTGAAGTTAGGCGATTTAATCCAATTCGTTCAAGAAGAAGTTGTTGGTAAAGGAAAGAGTCCTTCCCCGAAAGTTAACTTTGATTATCTAAAATCCATTCATGGCGAAAAACTGACAGAAGAACTGGGAGAAAATGCAACTCCTGAACAAATTCTTGAATATCTTGAAGAAAAAGGAATTAAAGCAGGTTTAAATACTTCTGCTTTCTTCGACTTCAAATTCATCAAGAAACAATACGGTGACAAGATTCGCGAAGAAGTTGATGTTGAGAATACTAGCGAAATCAGTGATGAAGATGTTCTCGATAGTGCCAACTTAGAAATTGAAGTTGATGTTGACTACTGCAAGGTTAAATATGCGGAACAACTCGCTCAATTCTACAGTGTTGAAATCGAGGCAGTCAGCAGCTTAGAAGTTTCTCAAATTAAGTTCTTTGTTCTTGACCAAGAGTTAAGCAGTTCTGAAATTGACTTCAAGAAACTGCGGAAAGAATTTAAGAAAGAATTCAAAGAATTTGAGAAAGATGTCAAAGACTTCTTCAAAGGTGGAGTTAAAGACCTTGATGACTTAACTGATGGTCAACTCAAAGCCTTCTTAAAAGGCGAAGGTTTAAAACTTGGAATCTTGAAACAAGTTGTTGATGTTGAATACCTCAAAGATGTCTACAAAGAAGCTTTAGAAGTTCAATTCGGTACAGACGTTACCGTTGATGAAACTTTAGAATTTGTCTTCGGTGGAAAGCATCCCTTCATCGATGAAAAATGGGTTCGCAAGCAATTCAAAGATGAACTAAAAGACTTTGCAGAATCTATCGGCAAGAAAGAAAAAGACCTAACTCTCGAAGACCTCAAAAAATACTTCTTTGCTGATAACTTTGAACCCGAACAACAACTCTCTGCCTTCCAAGTTGAAGTTTATCGCACAGAAAACGCGCAAGCACTGACCACTTTCTTTGAAGTTAGTAACGTTAGTTTAATCAGTTCCGAACAAGTCTACAACTACATGGTTACGGTTGGCTTGGAACAAGGAATTGACCTTTCAACTTACATCGAAGAAGAAACAGTCGAAGTTTACCGCACAGAATTCTCTGAAAAAATCGCTGCTTTCTACAACATTGAAGTCACCGAAGTTAGCACACTTGATGCCAAGGTTGTCATTGATTTTGTAGTCGGTGGTTTGTCTCAAGACATTGACTATGACTACTTCCGTCAAACCTTTGAAGGCGATGTTCAAACTGTCTTTGGTGTCGAGTCTATTACCGAAGTTAGCAAACTGCAAATTGTTGAATTTGTCTACGAACAAGAAGGCACTGTTGATTTCAAAAAGTTGAACTGGTTCGATAGCAAAGAATACAAAGCACAATTCGGTGAAGACCTCGAGAAAGCATTGAAAGATGTCTACAAGGATGTCGATGATATCTCTGAACTTTCCTTCCAGCAAGTCTTCAAGTTTGCAGTTGAACACAGCGAAGAATTTAGCTTAGAAGGATTAGTTGACCTCGAATACGTTAAAACCACTTACGCCGCCGCTATTGCTGAAGCGCTTGATGTTGACATCGCCGCCATCACGGGTGAAGAAGTGGTGATGGTTTCCGACACTGAAATTCTCGATTTCTTAGCGGAAACAAATGTTACGGCAATCGCTGAATATGCGGAAGTTACTGAAGCTGAAGTCACTGATGAATTAGCAACAGAATGGTTCACAGAGTCGAACGTTGTCAGTGTTGAACATGGAGAACAAGACATTAATTATGACTTCGTTCGCTATCAACTCAATCAAGTTATCACTGAAGAAAATCTCACCAGTGTTGCGGAAATTCTAGAGGTTGAGTTAACGACTGTCGAGGATATTGATAGTCTGACTGACGAACAAGTTGCTGAGTTAATTTCTGATAGCGAGTTCGAGGAACTTCTCGGCGAAGAAACCACTGTTGAACTGGTTCCAACCGGGTTTGACTTAGAGTTTGTTACCTCTGTCTACGGTGAAGATATTACTACCGCTCTTGATTTAGAAGCGGATGCTGAAATCACCGAAGCACAAGTTATTGAATACTTCAGCGAAACTTTCGCCACTGAAATTGAAACGTTTGTTGCGGAAGACGAAGGCGATGATGTTGCTGAAGACGAAGGCGATGATTCTTCAGTCGGTGATGAAGGTGATGATACTGTTGAACCTCCAACTGATGATGGTTCAACCGATGATGATGGAACCGATGATGGTTCAACCGAGGATGATGGAACCGATGACGGAACTACCGACGACGGAACCACTGACGATGGAACCACCGATGACGGAACTACCGACGACGGAACTACCGATGACGGAACTACCGACGACGGAACTACCGATGACGGAACTACCGATGACGGAACTACCGATGACGGAACAGAAGAAACTTCTTTTACCGATGCGGATGTTCTAGAATACATCAAACAACTCGATATTGAGACTGTCGCTAAATCAGTTGAAGTTGACGAGAATTACGTTGAGTTCCAACTGAGTGGCTTAGTTGAAGCAGGAACCGTTACCCTAGAACAAATTAGCACAGTCCTCGAAGTTGAAGTCGCTAGCGTTGAAGCACTTACTGCTGAACAACTGGTTCAACTGTCTGGAAGCGAAACATTCCAAAGTGTCGAACTCAAACTGGTTCAGTCTGAAATTGATTACGAATATATTCGTACAACCGAGACTACCGAAATTGCCACATTCTACGAAGTCTCTGAAGAGGATGTTCTCAAGGGAGAAATTGTTCCTCTGACGGATGCGGAAATTCTCGATGGTTTCGATGAGACTTTCGCTAACCTCGATGTTCACTACCTGAAATATCAAATCTCCGAGTTAACTGCTGAACAACAAACTCAATTATTTGCAGACTTGGAAATTGAAGTCACCGATATCTCTCAACTCGATGTTAAACAGGTGATTGATATTGGCTTCAGTCGCGACTTCAAAGAAATCCTTGAAGTTGAGAAGGTACAATACAGCGCTATCGACCTCGATAAATACCGTAAAGATAACGCTGAACAAATCGCCGAGTTCTATCACGAAATGGATGATGATTCTGAAATGGATGATGAGTCGGAAATGGATGATGAGTCGGAAATGGATGATGAGTCGGAAATGGATGATGAGTCGGAAATGGATGATGAGTCGG